>OHBJ01002273.1_pt1 | contig 12983 bp, 12 predicted proteins | sample 1577241 | NCBI WGS metagenome assembly OHBJ01 (sample SAMEA3541594, study PRJEB24748) | human gut metagenome | biome: human gut; feature: human-associated habitat; material: faeces | place: China | collected 2012
TCACGACAGAACGGTGAGGTCTATCGTCTGACCACCTCTTTGTACAATTCTGTATTTCAAAGTTCCCTGATCGAGGAACAGGCGAATGTCTGCCTTGCGCTTCTGATGGGCTACAATGCCTCATTCATCGACCATGGTGAGAAGCAGAAGCATGTCCAGGAAGTTTTGGATCGTTGTTGGGATATCCTTGAAGTCCTTCCCGCTTCATTATTGAAACTTCGCTTGCTTACTGCCTGCTATGGTGAAGTGTTTGATGAGCCTTTGGCGGATGAAGGTCGTACTATCATTGCTTCCTGGGATTCTGCATCGCTTACTTCCGAACAAGAAGAAGCCATTACTGAGTTTCAGAATGTGATTGATAATCCCTATCCTTGGGAATATATTGGTGAATAAAAAGTAGATATTTAATCAGAAAAAGAAAGAAAATCTTTCTTTACTTATAAATTTAATACTTTACGATTATGACACAAGAACAGGAAAAGCAGTTGTTGCAGGCTATTTACGACCGTCTATTCGATGCGGTCACCTATCAACCTGCGGGGAGCAAAAATCCCTTTACCGAATCGGAGACATTCATCCATTTCTCCAAAAATGCAGCGGTCGATTTAAAGTCTTTCGCAAACCCCCGAACTCCGTCCAATCCTCTTGGTGACTTGAAAACTTCGGAAGAATTCTCAAGATTGGTTGATCAAGTCTCTCCTATGGCATTAGAATGGGAAAATACGGGAAACCAACTTTCTAAAACCTACAAACTGGTTGTTGATTCTGCCAATGCGAGTACAAAGCCAGATGAAGCGGCGCAGAAAATGTATGATACAGCCTATAATTATTTGCATCCTGAGACAAAATCCGAAAATCCTTTTACTCACGAGGGCCCGAGACAATACGGCGTTATTGCGAGGAATCGTTGAAGCGTCTGCGTATCGAGTCTATCCCGCTTTTTTATCAGCACCGTTTCGACCCGAACACGCCGATAGAGGATGTGGCCGGCACCATAAGCGACCTTATCAGGGAAGGTAAGGTGCAGCATTGGGGCGTGTGTGAGGTCAGTGCAGACATCATTCGTCGAGCTCACGCCGTGCAACCGCTTACGGCCGTTCAGAGCGAATATCATCTCATGCATCGTGACGTGGAAAGCAATGGAGTGCTCGATGTTTGCAAAGAACTGGGCATAGGATTCGTTCCTTACAGTCCTATAAACCGAGGTTTTCTCGGCGGCTGCATAAACGAATACACCGTGTTCGACCCCGACAACGATAACCGTCAGACATTGCCGCGCTTTCAGCCGGAAGCCATTCGCAAAAATCTGCGCATTGTCAACGTGCTTCAGCAGTTCGGGCGCACGCGGGGCATGACGTCGGCACAAGTTGCCTTAGGGTGGCTTTTACAAAAGGCTCCGTGGATTGTTCCTATTCCCGGAACAACAAAACATTCGCATTTGGACGAAAATTTACATGCTCTTGTTTTCAATGTGTCTCCTGCTGAGTGGAAAGAATTGGAAACGGCCGTTTCTGCAATTCCCGTAGTTGGAGAAAGGTATAATGCGGAGCAGCAGAAACAGGTTATAGCCTGAATTTCAAAGCGAAGAGTACTTTTCGATAATCAATGGAAACGAACTGACAAACGTATGAAAAGAATGAAAACAGTATTATTTGCAGCGTTTGCGGCTATGTCGCTGTGCATGTCTGCCTGCGCACAAACAAAAAAGGAAAACAAAGTGAAAACAAACGACATTTTGGTGGCCTATTTCTCTGCAACGGAAAATACGGCCGAGACAGCTAAGCGTATCGCCGTTGCAACCGGCGGAGATTTGTATGAAATAACGCCCGAAAAGGCTTATACTGCGGCCGATCTTGATTGGACTGACAAAGCGTCGCGTAGTTCGGTGGAAATGAACGATGTTAAATCGCGTCCCGCCATAAAAGGAAAAAAACTCGACGCAGGAAAATACAACGTAATATTCATCGGTTACCCTATCTGGTGGAATTTAGCACCGCGGATAATAAACACTTTCGTCGAGAATGGGAATCTTAAAGGTAAGTTGGTAATTCCTTTCGCCACTTCGGGAGGCAGTGGAATAGGCAACAGTGTGGATGAACTGAAAAAGGCTTATCCCGAAATCAGGTGGGGAAAAGGAAAACTGCTTAACAGCGCAAGCGAAAAGGCCATACGTGCTTGGGTGGAAACCCTGGCGGAAAAATAAACGGTATACGGCTTACGTCTACGCTGTTGGGGGTGTTATAACTGTTTGGACATGCAGAAATTTGTGAGATAAAGCATGTTGGCTTTGCGCTTCTGTTCTTTTTCAACAGAGTATCCCTTTTTCTCGAAAAAGGTGTGGGCGGTGAGGCTCACTTCCGAGGTTATACGTTTTATTCCGGCTGAGCGGGCATATCGCTCTACCTCTTCCAACAGCAAAGAAGCCACACCTTTTCTTTGGAAATCTTTGTGAACGAACATGGAATGCAGATAACCTTGCGGAGTTATGGATGAATAGCCTGCGATACGCGATTTGCTGTCGCAGGCTATTATAAAATAATGTGTCATTATCATGTTAAGCCATTTTTCAGTGTTATTGCCGCACGAAGCCCAGTCTTCGGTTTCGGCCTGTGAGTAATCGTGCCTGTTTACCGTTAGAACTGTATTGCGATACAGCTCTTTAATCTCTGCAATGTCTGAATTTCGAGCCGTTCTTATAGTGAAAATGTCATTCATGTAGCCTTTTTGTTTGTATTGTTGCTTGCAATTTACGAAAAAGCGCAACATCCAGTGTCGTTGCAAGCGGATTTTGATTTTCGTCAGCCATGTATAGGTCGTTGTCTTCCATTTTTGCAGACAGATGAACGATATGCAGATAGTGCTACGGGAGCAGAAAAAAAATATGTCTGAGATAATTTTTCTCGCTTCAGCTTGGAGTATGCAGGAAAGCGTATGAAATGTTTTTACGATTGTACCGTATGATTGCATGTCGGGGAATATGTTCCGTCTGTATCGGTAAAACCGGTTGCAAACGTATTTGTTGTCCGGATTGTAAGGCATGGCGGTTTTCCTTAGCTTTCGGAATCGGTAAAAATCATAGTTTTTACCGATTTTTTTGTATCGGCGCTTTTTTATGTCTCCTCTACATTTGCGATGTAATATTAAAAATCAGAATAATATGAAATTATCAGTCATCGCAGTATTTATGTTCCTGGCTTTCTCGGTCGGGACTTACGCACAAGAAAATAAGAAAACCTTTACAGAAGAGCAGGCGATTGTGAATCTGTCGAACAGTAAGTGGGAGTGGATGGCAGAAAAGAACGTGGAGAAACTTGCCGGATTGTTCCACGAAAACTCGCAGTTTGTACACATGGGAGGCTATTGGGGCAAGCAGGAGGAACTGAACACTATACGCACAGGTGGAATTTGGTATAAGAAAGCCGAAATACACGACGTAAAAGTGAAATTTGCGGCGGGAACGGCAACGGTTTACAGTAAGATTCATCTGAACTCGGTGGTGGGAGGCAATGCGGTACGTTTTCCTTTCATAGTAACCGAAGTATATGTAATGGAAAACGGCAAATGGCAGCTTTCTACGCTTGCTTTTACAAAAACTTTAGGTGAATAATTGTATCGGATTTAAATGAATAAAGGAATGAAGAAAATAGTTTTGCCGGCTTTGCTTCTGCTGTTTGCAGGAGTTGCAAGAGCACAGAATATAATGATAGCCAAGCAGGGACATTTCTCTGTAGGAGGGCAGACTATCCAACGGCAGGGAACGTATGATAACAGCAAATTCGTGGGTTGGGCAGAACAGGAAGAAACAGGACAGAGCTATCGTTCCGATCATGCTTTTGTGGATTATCAGATTCCTGTTGACGGAAAGAGACTTCCGCTTGTATATGTTCACGGCTACGGAGGTTCGGGTGTCTGCTGGCAGATGACGCCCGACGGCAGGGACGGATTTGCAACGCTGATGTTAAGGCGGGGCTGGAGTAGCTATGTGGTCGATCTTCCCGGGCGTGGACGGGCCGGAAGAACGTCTGAAACGACGACAGTCAAGCCTGTGGCCGACGAGATGTTCTGGTTCGATATATGGCGTATAGGAATCTGGCCGGATTTCAATGAGGGCGTGCAGTTTCCGAAGGATTCCGTATCGCTTTCGCAGTTCTTCCGTGAGATGACGCCCGATTTGAGCGACCATAAGCAGGATGTTCCCGCGCTTGGCGCATTGGCAAAACGCGTGGGCAGCCATATACTTGTAACTCATTCGGCCGGCGGGTTTCCGGGCTGGATGTCGGCCATGCAGAATAGCGAGGTTGAAGCTGTCGTTTCGTATGAGCCTGGCGGTTTCGTGTTTCCCGAAGGAGAAGTTCCCGAGCGCATAGACGGACTTACTGGCGGTGTGGCCGGAACGCCTGTTTCAATGGAACAGTTCAGACGGCTTACGGAAATTCCGATAGTTCTTTATTTCGGAGACTATATTCCTGAAACGCCGTCGAACAATCTTGGCGATGAAAACTGGCGTGTGCGCCTTCAAATGGCTCGTAAGTTTGTCGAAACAATCAATCGTCATGGAGGTAATGCCTTATTGGTGGAATTGCCAAAGATAGGAGTCTATGGCAATACCCATTTTCTTATGCAGGATTTGAATAATGAAGAACTGGCTAATCTGCTTGACAAATGGCTGGTGGAAAAAGGGCTTTCGGGAAAATAATGTTTTTATACAGCAGTAAGAGGCTGCGATTTTACGGCGAGCGGTATTTTTTCTGTCAGACGGTTTACGGATAGAAAATTGGGGCAGGATTGAATTTTTTTCGAATCTTTAGATAATCTGCGTTGTGAAAACAGATTTTTTTATGCACCTGACATTTTTGTCAGGTGTCTTTTTCATGCCGGTAAAAAACGTCAGAAAAATTATCTCAGACATATTTTAAAATATCTCAGAGATAATTCAAAATATGTCTGAGATAATTTTTTCTACAAGCGGGAAGTGTTTTCTCCAATACCGACGGTAGGTTCGGGTAACTGACAAAATGTCATGTTCTGAAAAGTCCAGTATCGGTTCCGGAGTTATGACGGCCGATGTGCGGCACATGTAATTACCAAGATGTGGTGTGAATGTAGCGACGTGAGAAAAACAACGAAAAAAAGCCTTTTGATTTTATAGGAATAAGTCTATCGTCCTTATTGATTTTCTATTGAGTTATTTTTTCTGTTACTTGTCTTCTTGGCTAAAGATAAGTATAAAAAATCCCGCAGCGGTTGAAAAAACAATCCGGCTGCGGGAATTATTTATGGGATATGTAAGTCGTTATTTATACTGCTTGAGTAGTTCGCTGGCGTATTTGTCGCCTAATTCTTCGGCTTTGCGTAGGTTTTCGATACAGAGTTTCTTTTGGTTGCTTTCGCCGTAAGCGATTCCGAGAATGCGGAATGCGTCGGATTCGGTTTTGTCCAGTTGAATGGCTTTTTGTGCCGAGTGTATGGCTTCGTCCATTTGTCCGAGGCGCACTAATAGAGAGGCTTTTTCTACGTTGTATATGTAATCGTCGGGTTTCATGGCTACGGCGCGGTTAATGTCGTCGATTGCTTGCTGATACATCTTTCCTTCAACTGCGGCCTGCTCACGGTGGTAGTAGAAATTGTCGTTCAGGTTGCGGAAGCCTACCACGTGTTCATATTCTATATAGTCGAGCACGGCTTCGCGGTATTTTCCTGCAAGATTGAGCTGCTCGGCGCGCTCCCAAAGATATGGTGCGACCTTCTTGTCATAAGGCTTTTCAAATCTTGCTATTGCCGAGTCGAGCAAGGATATTATTTCGTCGGCGGGAGCGTTCAGCTTTTCCTTTGCTTTGGCTTCGTAGAAAAACGTTTCGGCCGATGCAATGGAGGAGCGGTTTACTTTTTCATAGCATTCTGCAGCTTTGGCGTAGTCTTTCATTCCAAAATAGCAGTCGCCTAATTGCAACTGATACAAGGGTATGGGATTCGCGTCGTATGCCGCCTGCGCTTCGCTTGCCGCCCGTTCGAGCGACCAGCCTGCCGCTTGTGCATTGGTTTCGTTGTAAAGACTGTTTTGGTAGATAAGCCGGCTTAGCGTATAGTGCGGGTTGTCTTTTGGGTCGGACAACTCCGCGGCGCGGTTGATGTCGGCTTCGCACTCGGCGAACTTGTTGTTTGTCCCGTAGAATTTGGCTCTTTCTATGTATCCTTCCGGACTTTGCGGATGTTGCTCAATGAAATCGTTGAGGGCCGTGGCATAAAGCAGTGAGTCGACTGTAGTCTGGGAGAGCATGTAAAGATATGTTGCAGCCTCTTTTTCGTCGGCGGGAAGTTGCTTTGGCATGTAAATGGACGTAAGGGCTGTGTTGCCGTATGAGAGCGCTTTGACCGACAGGCCTTTTGCGTAGTCGGCGCTTATGGCATACGTATTCTTGTCGTCGCTTTTTGCGTTGCGCTGTATTATTGCGAAAACTTCGCCTTTTGCATTAAGCACAGGAGTGCCAACATATTGCTCCTTGTATTCGGCCGAAAGTGTGTAGTATGTTCCTCCCGTAACCGCCTTAGCTTCGGAAATCTTGGCTTCGAGGGTTACTGCCTTCTTGGTTGTGGCCGACGAGATTATGTATATCGCGTCGTTGGCCGAGCCGCTTTTTTCGGCAATGGCAAGTTTTGATTTCGGAGCCGCTTGGGTTGTGAATTTTACTACATCGTAGATTTCGTTTGCGCCGCAAATGCGGTTTACTTCGGTTTTCTTTCCCGACGCGTCTATAACTTCGGCCCGTACAGCATTCTTGAATATCTCGTATGCTGAGTATGCCTCGTTGTCGTTGCCTGCGAAGAAAGCTGCTGCCGTACCGATCATTTTTCCGGTCTTGTCGTATGTTATTACAGTTGCCAACGATTTGGTGCCGTTCGACACACTTTTGGGAATTCCGGCTTGCACTGTTGCCAATGAGCCGAAAATGAATAGAATAAACGGAACTATTGTTCGTTTCATATCGATGTTTTATTTTTTGTTCTTGTATTCGAGTAACTCGTGGGCGTTTTTAATGGCTGCATCGGTAATGTTCCGCCCGCTGAGCATATATGCTATTTCTGAAATCCTTTCGTCGGGTGTGAGCAGCTCGATATTCGACGTGGTTGTGCTATTGTCGTTTTGTTTGTATACGTGATAGTGGTGCTCTCCGCGTGCCGCAATTTGCGGAAGGTGGGTAATGCTTATCACTTGTCGGCCGTCGTGGCTCATTTTCTGCATGGTGAGAGCCATTTGCTCGGCAATGCGGCCGGATACGCCCGTATCTATTTCGTCGAAGATTATTGTGGGGCAGCCTACAACGTTCGACATAATGGCTTTTAGGCATAGCATTACGCGCGCAATCTCACCGCCAGAAGCTATCTCGGATATTTCGCGCAGCGGAGCGCTCTTGTTTGCGCTGAAAAGGAACCTTACATTTTCGGCTCCCGTTCCCGACAGTTCGTCGACAGTTGTAATTTCTATCACAAAACGGATGTCGGGCATTCCGAGGGGAATAAGGCGTTGTTCGATGTCGGCACTTAATTTCTTGGCGGCAATTCGGCGCGCAGAAGACAGTAAAGAGGCTTGTTCTTCGGCTTTCTTCTTTAATGACATGCACTTTTTTTCTTTTTCCGCAAGTATTTCGTCGGCATCGTCTATGAGAGAAAGTTGCTTGCGTATCTCATCGGCTTTTGCAAGTAGCTCAGAAACGCTGTTCAGCCTGTGCTTGCGTTGCATATCGTATATAAACGATAGTCTTTCGTCTATTTCTTGCAGGCGGGACGGATCGCTACCTTCATCGTCGAGCTTGGACTTGAGCTCTTCTATAATATCCTTTAACTCGATACTTGCACTTTCCAAACGTTCGCTAAGAGGTTGCGCCTCGGGATAGTATCGTGAGATATGGGAAAGGTTTGCGCTGCTGCGTGAAAGCACTTCGAGCAGATTATGTTCTTCGCCGTCGAACGCATTGCAGATACCGAAGAGTGTTTCTTTGATTTCTTCGGCGTGTGAAAGCATTTGTTGTTCTTGTTCGAGCTCCTCTTGTTCTCCTTCTTTCAGATGAGCGTCATCTAATTGTTCCAACTGATAGCGAAGATAGTCCTCGTCGGTTCGTTTACGGTTTATGTTCTCTTTAAGACTTGCAAGTTCGGCGGAGCTGTTCTTATATTCTGAAAACAGTTCTTTATAAGTTGAAAGAATTGGGCCGTTTTGGGCTATACTGTCAAGTATGTTTAGCTGGAAGTCGGACTCGCTTAACAAAAGGTTCTGATGTTGCGAATGTATGTCTATAAGTTTTCTTCCCAGTGCTTTCATTTGAGCAAGCGTAACGGGAGTGTCGTTTATAAAAGCCCTGCTTTTGCCGTTTATAGATATTTCTCTACGGAGAATACACTCGCTTCCGTCGAAATCGAGCTCATTGTCGAAAAAAAAATGAGATATATCAGTTCCTTCTGCCTTGAAAACTGCTTCGACAGTGCATTTGTTTGCTCCTTCTTTAATGGTTTTTACGTCGGCACGCTCACCTGTAAGCAATCCTAAAGCACCTAACAAGATACTTTTGCCTGCTCCGGTTTCGCCTGTTATGACAGAAAATCCGGAATGAAACTCTATGTCGGAATTATCAATGAGGGCGTATTTGCTGATGTGTAGGTTGAGGAGCATTTATTTTGAGAGTTTGCGCCAATAAGAGTTGTAAGAAGCATTTATTGACGAAAGAGTGTTGTAGATCTTTTCTTTTTCCTGTGCAGTGCCTTGACCGGCGTATATGTTTACGAGTTCGTCGCGTTTGTATTCGGTGAAAAGTTGCGGAAGTTTGCTTAGCGTTTTATTTTTGTGGGCCTGGTTGAGCAATTCTATGGCCTCGGATATTTTTTCGCGCCCTGTTTCTGCATTTTGTGCCATTGCGTCCAAACCTTCTCGGTGGTAAACATATTGAAGTTTCCGGAACGGTTCCATACTTCCGTCAAGCATATCAGAAATCAGGGCATAACGGTTTCTGTCGTTGCCCGACGTTTTCCAACCTTTGCCGCTCAACCCCTGGGCGGAGTTTGCAATATTTAATGCAGTCTTTAAATATTCCGTACCTCCTTCAGGAGCCATTGTGTCGTTGTCTATTCCTATAATTAGATAGGCATAGTATCCAAGTATTGCAGTAAGATCATTATTAATTTGGTCTACACGGAATTCAAGTTTGTCGAATTCTCTGTAAGTAAATTCGAAATCCTCGTCTTTTATGCTGTATTCAATAGTGTTATAGGATGAATTGAAAACAGGGCGCGTTACTTGAAGCAGGAGTGAACCGCTGAAAGAGCCGCGTGCTTCGTCGTAGCTGGTAAGAGTGATGTTGAAATTACAGCGTATGCGTTCGTTTTCGGCGTATTGCTGTCCTGTCCACTTGCGGTCGTTCATAAATTCGTTCAGATTCGTTTGCAAATCGCTGAAAATGCTTGTATTCGTTCCTTGAATCTTGCTGTAATTTATATTGACGCGCGCATCAAGTTCTTGTGCCGATATTTCTATTGGTACAAGTGCGATTGCAGTACAGAAAACGATTGTCAGAATATTTCGCATAGAGCGTCGATGATGTCACTTGCTACTTCGCGTTTGCTTTTTAAAGGATATTCGCGTTTTGCGGTATTTGATATGATTGTAATCTTGTTTGTGTCTACAGAGAACCCTGCTCCTTTGTCGTTGAGTGAGTTTAGAACGATAAAGTCCAGGTTCTTTGATTGCAGTTTGTGCTGGGCGTTGTTTGCTTCGTTGTTTGTTTCGAGTGCGAATCCTATTACACGCTGCGAAGGTTGCTTGATTTTTCCTATTTCAGCCGCAATGTCGTGTGTGGGAACGAGTCGCAACAACATGTCTCCCTTTTCGCGTTTTATTTTTGAATCGTTTGTTACTTCGGGAGTGAAATCGGCGACGGCGGCACAGAGTATGGCAACATCCGATTGGGGGAAAATCGATATCGCAGCCTTATACATCTGTTCTGCGCTTTCTACTTTTGTAACATGTATGCTTTTATTAGATGTCTGTAGATTTACCGGCCCGCTCACAAGTTCGACTTCTGCTCCGCGTGCTGCACATTCTTCGGCAAGAGCATATCCCATTTTACCGGAAGAGTAATTTCCGATAAAGCGTACGGGGTCTATTTTTTCATAGGTTGGTCCGGCGGTAATCAATATCCTTTTATCTTTCAGCTGTAGGCCTGATTTAAAGAATTCGCTTATTTTTTCTGCTATTATAGCCGGTTCTTCCATGCGTCCTTTCCCTTCCAAACCGCTTGCAAGTTCGCCCGAGGCAGGTTCGATAATCACATTTCCGTATGAGCGAAGGATATTTATATTCCGCTGTGTGGAAGGATGTGCAAACATATCCATATCCATTGCCGGAGCTACGAATACCGGAGCACGCATTGAGAGATATGTGGTGATAAGCATGTTGTCGGCCACTCCGTTGGCCATTTTTGCAATGGTCGAAGCCGTTGCAGGGGCTATAATCATTGCGTCGGCCCAGATTCCCAGCTCTACGTGGCTGTGCCAGGAGCCGTCACGCCGGTCGAAGAACTCGCTTACAACGGGATTGTGCGTGAGTGTGGATAGCGTGAGCGGAGTTATGAACTCCTTTGCCGACGGCGTCATTACTACTTGTACTTCCGCGCCGGCTTTTACCAATTCTCTCACGAGCAAGCAGGATTTATAAGCGGCAATGCTGCCTGTTATTCCGAGAACTATATGCTTATCTTTAAGACATGTCATTTGTCTATGGCTTTAAGGCGTATTTTTGTAAGTACCTGTTTCGTGTTTTGTGGAAAGTCGCCTTGCAGTATCCAGCCGTAATAACCAGGATCGCGTGCCAATACGTCTTCTACGCTTTGACCTTTGTATTTTCCGAAGTTGAAAACGGGAATATGTTTGTCATTGTATATTATTCTTCCGGCAAAGTCTACGTTGTCGTTCATTTTCGAGAATGTAGAAAGGAACTGTATGTCGTTTTGCAGCGCTTCGGGATATTTGTCGAGCTGAGCCTTGAGCACTTCATATGTGGCCCGTGTATCGGCCAGTGCCGAATGGGCGTCTTTCAGATCTTTGTTGCAGTAAAATTTGTATGCAGCCACGAGTGTGCGCTGCTCCAATTTGTGGTAGATGTTCTGGACGTCGATGAGCCTGCATTTCGTTATGTCGAAATCTATTCCCGCCCGCAGCATTTCCTCTACAAGCATAGGCACGTCGAAATAGTTCGAGTTGAAGCCGGCAATATCGCTTCCCACGAATACGGCTGCGAGTTCTTTTGCCACTTGTCTGAAAGTGGGGCAGTCTTTCACATCATCGTCGTGTATTCCGTGTATTGCCGAGGATTGTTCGGGGATATGGCGCTCGGGGTTTATGCGCATTGTTTTCGCTTCCTCGTTTCCGTTGGGAAACACTTTGATGTAACTTATCTCTACTATCCTGTCGTGCGAGGCGTTTACGCCTGTGGTTTCGAGGTCGAAGAAAACGATAGGTTTCTGAAGCTTCAGGTCCATGCGGATTTATTATTCGTTAAGCATGATAGGCATTAGCAGCATTACGATTTCGAGATTTTCGGGCTGCGGCGCGGGCACTATTATCGCGGCGCGGCTTTGGTCGGCCAGGTGGAACGCCACTTCTTCGCTTTGAAGGTTGTTGAGCAGTTCTACCAGCGTTGTGCTACGCAGTCCTATGTTCATAGGTATGCCGTCATACTCGCAAAGCATCGATTCCTCGGCCGACAGAGAGTAGTCGAGGTTCTGCACGGATATGGTGAGCTTATTTGCTTCAAGATGTAGTTTTACGAGCGAGCTTACCTCGTCGGAGAACACCATTACGCGGCGCAGAGCATTTATAAAGGCTACTCTGTTTACGTTTACGCTGTTCGGATTGTTCGTGGGGATAACGCTGTTGTAATTCGGGAAGCGTCCTTCTATCAGACGGCACGACATGTGGAATGCTTTCATCTCGACTTCGGCGCGCTGTTCGTCGAAACGCACTACAACGTCGCCGCTTTCTTTTGCCAACATGCCTTTCAGTAGTTGTGCCGGCTTATGAGGAAGTATGAACGACATGGCTTTGGCGCTTTCCGCATTGTTCCAACGTGTGTATACCAGTTTGCGTCCGTCGCTCGCAACAACAGTGGCGTTCTTTTCGGTTATGTCGAAATACACGCCAGTCATTACGGGGCGTATGTTGTCTTCTGCAACAGCCAGCAACGCGCGTGTCAGCGATTCGCTCAGAACATTTGCGTCTACCGTAATCTTTCCGGCTTCGAGTGCCGGCTCCGTGTTCGACGGATACTCGTCGGCATTCTGGCACACGAGCGAGAAAAATCCGTTCTGGTATATAAGTTTTGTCTCGTAGTTCGCTGCGTTTATTTCAAACGTTATCGGTTGTTCGGGAATACCTTTCAGAGCGTCCTGTATGGTTTTAGCATTGATTGCGAAGCGACCGTCGTCGCTCGCTTCGGCAAGTTCCACAGAAGTAATGAGAGTGTTTTCGCTGTCCGAGGCGGTGATTGTGAGCACAAGCCCTTTTACTTCGAAAAGAAAGCAGTCAAGAATTGAAATCTTGTTTTTTGTGGAAATTACTTTGCCTATAGCCTGCAGGTGTGAGGCGAGTTCCGTGCACGAAAGAGTGAATTTCATGATGTCTATAATTTTGTATTTTATTTCTGTTATAATATCGGATATTATCCTTGCAAAGATATAGAAAACATTCGAGACATCAGTTTGACACTGTTGAAAATGTTTTCTTAGTAATGTTGTTTGAGAAAGCTCCTGTCTGTCGGCAAATATCACGCTTGTATTTCGATTGTAATAACGCCGGAAGCGGTATTGGACTTTTCAGAACATGACATTTTTGTCAGGTGCCCGAACCTCCCGCCGGCAAAGGGGAAAAAACTTCCCGCTTGTAGAAAAAATTATCTCAGACATATTTCGAATTATCTCTGAGATATTTTAAAATATGTC
>OHBJ01002274.1_pt1 | contig 12982 bp, 9 predicted proteins | sample 1577241 | NCBI WGS metagenome assembly OHBJ01 (sample SAMEA3541594, study PRJEB24748) | human gut metagenome | biome: human gut; feature: human-associated habitat; material: faeces | place: China | collected 2012
TGATATAGCTTTGCCTCCTACTTTTAATGTGACGTTTGAGATTTCACCAAAGTCAATCGTTGCTTCTCCTTTGATTGTCATTTTTTCTGCAATGTTTACCGTAGCTCCTTCAGCAGGTGCAGATATGGAGCATGTTACATGTTGCTCGGGAGTAGGGTCGTTGTTGTCGTCACCACAAGCAATTAGTCCTAAGACTGCGAATAAAAAGAATCCAAATTTTTTCATAAATGTATTTATATTTAGTGAGTAATAATATAATCGTTAGTCTTTGATACAACGGACAGGAAGACCTACTCCCGGATTGAATTCTGCATTGGTTACAAATGTGTGGAGGTCTGACCATAAACGTACGGTGATACCGAATTCAGGTCCCATTTGTACTCCGGCTGTCGAACTCCACCAGCCGGCACTGTAGCAGGTATGCATCCAATCTCCGTCACCTGCACATGCACGGAATCCGATGGGTAAACCGTTGAACAAGGTTGCATTATTCTTTTCCATCTCAACTCCAACCCAGGTTGGCTGTGGTTCTATTTCTGTGTATTCCGGCATCATCCACATCGTTGTTGAAGCTAGAGCCTTTGCTAGGGCTGTTTCATCTACTTGACCATCATTCATAATTGCTGCCATTCCGGAATCTAATACATATTGAGATAATTTTTGCCATTCTTTTTGAGAAGGAATATGCCATCCATCAGGACAAACTCCTTTTATTATACGTGTTTCATCGGGACCTAAAGCCGTTTCGTTTTGTAGAGCAGCAGGTAGGTTGTAATAGGCTCCATATGCATTCAGGAAACCTTTTCCAAGTTCTGTTTTTGCATCATTATCAAACATTACGTAATATCTTGGTTCGGTTGAGGACACATCAAACTGTTGCTCTGGTAGATAGCGTAAATTTTCTGCCATCCATAACTGGTCTGCAAGTTGTACGGTTTTGTATGTATTTCCATCACGGGTATCGGTTAGCACTTCTCCATATTGAGGGGGAGCAGGCCTGTTTCCTTGTTCTGTTGTCACTGTAATAGTTGCCAAGGCACTACCTTCGTGATCTCCTTTAACTGCTAACTCAATTTTCAGTTCTCCCGGTTCGGCATCTTTGGAGAAGGTATACTCATAATAGAATGGAACTGAAGTGATGTCAGTGATAATCTCTTCCCCGACTTTCAGTTCTGCAGAAATGATTTTACCATAGTTTGTAGTCCCTTCTCCTCTGATAATCAGTTTGTCTGACATAATAACGGTTGCGCCATCAGTTGGCATAAATATCTCACAGCTTACCTGTTGGTCCGGAAGTATTTCTCCTCCTCCGCCTGCGGTGCTGTTGTCATCTTTACAGCTTGCACCAAGTAATCCTAATGCCACGATAAAGCTAGTTAATAGTATCTTTTTCATATGTTATTGGATTATGTCTTCTTTAAATAGAATACAATTAATAAAAATAGACAGATTGTCTATAACTTTCTGTAGTTTTGCATCTTCATATACCCGGAAAACAAAACCGAAAGGATCATTTTCTTTTATTCCGGAAAAAGCGAAAACGAATGTTCCGTCTGTTAACATTACGGGGCCTAATGAGATTGTTACAGAAGGATCTTTTACATAATATAGGTCAGAGCTAAGAATTTCGAATGAGAGATATAAATTGTCCTCGAAGACTCCTAGGTTTTGACCGGCCCCAAAAGCCAGGCAATTGTCTATGGCTTTTGCTTTCAGTTTGTAAGGCAATCCGGTTAGAATGTTTGAAAGCAGGTATGTTCCGTCTTCCTGTTTCTCAATGGTGACATCTTTCAAACCGTAATTCATTTGCCCATCTGAAAACATGCCTTGCCATGTTCCGGTAAGTTCGTCAACATCATATTGTATTACCTGATAAGAAGCCGATCTGTCTTTTGCTGCCACATTGACAATAGCTCCTCTCATTTTTCCGGAGGTATTTTCTTTTACCTTGAAATTTATTCCCTTCGCATTCTGTTCAAATGACAACCATTCTTGAGCTTCTGCGGGTATGTCTATTGTATAATCGAAAGAACTTTGTAGTTTTATTGGCAGAGTAGCTGCTTTATTGTCGGTACGGAGCATCCATTCGTCTTTGCCGAAGATGAAAACAGCTCCGGATTGATTGATGTTGAATGCTTCTGTCTCTACTCCGTTACTGATTGTCAATAAAGCATTTCTACCGGAGTACCCGGTATTTTCTTTTACTTCGAATACCACTTCATTAGGATTTACTTCTTTCAGCACACACCAATCGACGTCAACATCTGCTGTTATATTTCCTGTTGACTGAAGTTGTATGTATCCTTTTCCGCCGGTAGCTTGGAAATTAGTATTTACAGCTTTGATTTCTAACTTGGATTCGCTGCTTTCCGTATCATTGCATCCCGCTATTGCTACGATGCAAAGTACAAATAAGAATATATTAAAAAGCTTTCTCATAATCGTATTAATTACTTTCGTTTTCTTTTACCATTAAGATTGAGTTATACCAGCTCCAGTAACCCATTAGTCCGGAGGTTGAATATTCATCAGATGAATAAGCCCAGATTATCAATGATGTAATTTCCTGGCTTGCTTTATCCGCAAAGTAAAAAGTGAAAGGGTTGCTGTTTTCCGTCACATTTACCAATCCGCTGCGTAGGCGTGATGGCAGACTTAATTCTGTGTGGGCATAGCCTTCCACACCTGCCGCGCACGCAAAGTAATAAGACGATGAAGAAGTCGAACTTATACTTTGTGAATCTAAAACTAGTTTTCCGCTGGCTTTGTCATACTGGAGGGTGAAGTTGAATCCGCCAATACTTTTCAGTGTATAACTTTCTCCTCTGACTTTAGGAGAGATGGTTACAGATTGCGAAGTTGCCCCTTCGTCATAATCGTCAATTGTTGCAGTGTAGGTACCGATATAGTCTTCATATTGTAGATAGTTTTCGGGATAATATTCTTTAAGTACGATGTCAGTTGCTCCTGCGTCGGTACAAACAAATAGTCTGGACTTTCTATCCCATTTGAAGTTTTGGACTTCAAGTCCGTTGACATTGTACGGGGATTGTAACTTTAATCCTTTTTCTGTATAGATGTAGGGTAAACTTCTTGCACTGCTATAATCGGCGCTGTAAGCGGAGAATGTAGCCATTGTGCCATTGTTGCGTATAAAGTAATTCAGTACTTGTCCGCCTTTCTCCATGCGGTATGTATTTAGAAAAGCATCTTTCTCAATGTTAATGATATCTTCAATCTGAATACGCCATGGTATATCTTTGGGCATAGGCGTCATCTCCATTATGTTTTTGTATTTTTTTCCTTGCAGAATTACCTTGTCGGGAGTTGCGCTCATTATAATAAACTCGTAATCCCCTCCTAGGTTCATGTTCAGGCCTAAAGGACCTGAAAACATATGGATCAGTGGGTTGTACGAATCGAAAGTGAGCATTGTGCTTTGTTCCGATTTTACTTGATAAAGGGAGGTTGTTATAGTTCCCGGTTTGTAGCTTTCTGCACCTGTTTCCGAAGCCATTTCTACTTGCTTCCCGTCAAATTTCATTAGTAAAGTGATTGCACCTGCAGAATAGTTGCTTCCTATGTAATATTCCAGTTTCCAGCCGTTCGGCACATCTTTAAGAATCTCCTGGCATTTGATTACATCGGCTGTGGCTCTATTGGCAGATGATTCGTCGAATATTTCTTCTTCGGAGAAAAGACAAGATTGCAAAACAATGCAGGCCAATGCCAGAAGTGTGTATATGGATAGATATTTCTTCATAATTTTCATATTTTATTCAATAATACTTAAGTCTACATAGCCGTTTGCTATGTCATCCTGGCGTCGTAGAACAATCTCGCGTAATTCGTCCAGATTGATTCCCCAGGTTTGTTCCATATAACTATAGACTATTTCGAATTTTTGCTTTATGAGTGCACGGCCGTTTTCACCGGCATTTTGCAGCATGTTATTCCAGTAGTCTTTGGTATTTGTGACATACACTGCGATGTTCTCCACAAAATCTTCACGTGATTCACTCATTGCATAAGGAGTGACAAATCCTTGTTGCCATGCATTGCGGTCGGCTCCCACCATATACCAGTCGCTACCGATGTAGGCATTTTCCGTAATACGGTCAAAGGCCGGATCGTAGTTTTTAGTTTGATGTAGAATATGTGCGAACTCATGGTGCATTGTCTGGAAATAGTAGTCGTTTAACAGGTTAATATCTATTTGGTCGGGATTGATGTCATTTACATTGTATAATGTAATTTTCATGCCGCCTTCAGCTGTTCCTAATACCATAGTTCCATTGTCTTCATAGGCGGGGGAACCGATAAAGTGGATTGTCTTAGGAATATATTGGCGTAAGAAGTTCGGATTGCCTGTTGCTTCATCGTATGCTTCCAGCCACACATGTTTGATAATTTTAGCCAGTACCACAGACTTTTTGTATTCGGCAGGTGCTAATACGTGTGTCATGTCGCTCTCGTTATCTTCCATGCGATATTTTAATGCAATGTTGTATGGATGGGTATAATTGCCTAATATCCACTTGTCGAATGGGCTACGATCTACTTCTTCTGTGGAGAAAATGCTGTTTGCTTTGTCTACGTCTTCGTCATTGTTGCAAGCACCCAGTCCACAGGTCAATGTCATGATTAAACTGTATATGATGTATTTCTTCATATTTTTTTCCTCCTAAAGTTATTTAGTCATTTCTTGGATTTGGTTGCATACCTGCTGTAATGACACTGGCCGGTAGCTGAATTGCACGTCTGGGGTCATTTGTGTCCATCTTGTCGGTGATATTCACCAAGGTATAACCTTCATAATAGCGGCGGTAGATTATAATGCCATAGCGTTTTATATCTTGCCATCTAAGCCCCTCTTCTAAGGTTAGCAGACGTCTTGCATGTAGAATACAATGTATTAGATTCTCCTGCATTCCTTTTTCTACTACAAAATCCGGATGCAATTCCTTTTTTACTGTCGGAGCTTCCGGTGTGTAATATTTTAGTCGGGCATAAAAATCATTGATTGTCTCCTTGGTCAAAGTTTGAGTGTTTTTTGTAAAGGCTTTCTGCCAGGCATCTATATCGGCGGCAGCTTCGTCATAACGTTTTAGTAACGTGTAGGCTTCAGCCCGGCAAAGCAATGCTTCATCGGTGGTAAAAGCAGGATACAGCATATAGCCGACCCAACTGTTGCCCGACGTGAATTGCTGATAGATTACTAAGCGGCGGAATCCGTTCTTTATAGAGCCACCGGGTGAAAATGGGATCTGATGATAACTTGACTGATCTCCCCATGGACCTTCGGATTTACAACTTTCCGAAGCAGTAATATTGTTCATGCAATACCTCTCGCAGTTGGCATAACCCGGATCGGAAACCAATGGCCAATATGAAGCTGCTGATATTACCATTAGATTGGCACGGTTATCTGCATCAACATAAGCGTTCGGCTGTATATTCTTGTTGGGAGATAAAGCTCCTAATGCAGCCCAGTCACGTAAATATTGGGACGCATTATTACCGAGTACTATATTGGCATAATTGATAACTTTCTGACAGTTGGAAAAATCCGGTTGTGTATAATATAGATAAAAGCGGGCTGCAAATGCATAAGCGGCCTTCTTATTAAAATGATATTTTACCCGTGAGTAAATATTGTCATCAATTAAAGGCAGTCCTTCTTCTAAATCGGCTGCAATATTTTTGTATACTTCAGCAACTGTTCCGCGTGAGTATTGTGGATTTACAGATGTTTCCGGTTCTTTTATGTAAGGTATACCCAAGTCTTTGTCCCCATTTGTACCATACGCTTTGCAGAATGTGGTAGCTAATACAAAATGATTGTATGCACGGCATATCAAAGCTTCGCCTTTTTGGGCTGATAATGATTGAGGATTTCCCATCTGCTCAATAGCCGCCAAGGCTTGGTTGGCTGATGCAATCGAGTTATAACAGTCATTCCATAAAGCATGAGGAGAGTCCTGATTTTCTTCAGTCGTTTGTTGCCAACGGTACAAATGTTCGTTTAATCGGAAAAGGTAGCTGTATGCTCTGCTATTTTCATCGATATTGTCACTGTAAAATTCTCCTATATGGCAGTTGGTAGTCATAGGATATGCAGATACCAGAACTTTAGTAATACTTTCTTCAGTAGTCAATTCGGTTCGGTTATCCGGCATTTCATCTAAAAAGTCACTACAGGAAGTTGTTCCCAAGCATAGAGCTGAAATGAGTGTTGTATATAAGACGTTTCTGTATTTCATCATTTTTATAATTATCTGAATGGTTAAAATCCTAATCTAAGAGTCAATGTAAACTGACGAGGTACAGGGGAAGCTACTCCACCGGTATTGAAGAATTCCGGGTCCTGTCCGTTGAGTTTTTTATCTGCATAAATCAGGAATAAATTGGTAGCCTGAAGTTTCAAAGATAAATTAGATATCTTTGTTGGTGCAATCCATGATTGGGGGAAGTCATAGGACAAGGATATTTCCTTCATACGGATAAAGTCTCCCTTGGCAATTCGTTCTGTAGAATAATTGTAGGCATTATATGCATACATTAAATCTTTATTATCTTCATATTGGCGTTTCGAGATAATAGCGGGGATATTCGTGCGTTTCTCATCACCTGGCACTGTCCAGCGATTCTTGAATTCGCGTGGCATAGAAGATAAGTCACTGTATTGATAGCTGAAACATGGATTCAAACGTACTACATTACCAAATGAATAGGTGATGAATACATTCAGTTTGAATGCTTTATAAGTGAAAATATTACCAAAACTTCCTGTTATGGTAGGATCAGTGGGACCTTCATATTTTAGGTAGTCTATGTTGTCACGTGTTTGAAAATCAATATCGGTACTGGTTATTTTTCCATTGATATTATACATCGGGATACCATTTGAATTTAGACCGACAAATGGAATGGAAAACAAACCACGTACTGGGTAACCCTGACGGGCAAAACCGTAACCTGAAACTAAATCCATTACGCTGGAACGGGCATTCAGTTCCGTAACTTCATTTTTTGCTTTGGAAAAGATGAAGTCTGTATGCCATGAAAAGTCTTTCGACTGGATATTCTTACTTGAGATGGTGAACTCGATACCATGTGATTTCATGGAAGCTATATTGGCATATTTGTAGATAGAACCGCCTACTCCTTGTGTCGGGGTAATACCAATCAGGTCATAGTTGTTGCGTTTATACCAGTCGATCGAAAAATTGATCCGGTTGTCTAAGAATCCCATGTCGGCACCGATGTTCAACTCATGCTTTTTTTCGTAGGTTAATTCACTGTTTTCAGGATCAGATACATAAAGTCCTGTTTCCTGTCCGCTGGTGAAAGGACGAAATGGTGAATAACTAGTGATTATGGCATGTGAGTTGGTCACATATTCCGGTCCTCTATCGGCTGTTAAAGAGTAGGATGCTTTGAATGTTAAGTGTGACAGTACAGAGCTGAATGTCTTGAAGAAATTTTCTTCATGTACATTCCATGCTCCTGACATATTCCATGTAGGAAGCCAGCGGGAAGAACGGCTTTTTCCCATGCGATTGGTGCCTTCATAGCGGAATGTTCCGTTTACTGTATAACGTCCATCATAAGAATAAGTTGCGTTGGCAAAGCCTGCTACACTTCTTGTTGTTGTATGGTTTAATCCATAATAGCTTTCACCGGATTCAATGCCCTTCTTGAAGAATTCATATACATACGATGGTATTTCACCCATTGTATATTGCATTCCCCATCCTTGAAAATAATTCTGCATACGTTTCAAATCATTTACTTCCATACCGGCGAAAAGATTGGTTATATGCTTTTCTGCAAATAAATGATTCCAGGATGCTGTGGCACGGAAGTCTACCCCCAACATACGATAGTCCTTACGCTGGTAGATACCTCCTTCCGGTAGTATACTGATAGGCAAAGCATACGGATTATCCGGATTGGTATACAATAAGTTGTTTTCGTCACGAATGGTAGCGTCGTCCATTCCTGTGCGATAAGCGGTTGCCTGATTCGAGTGATCTTTGATATTGTGTTCTTGTGAAGAAGCCTGATATCTGACTGCTCCTAATGCACTTAGCTCTAACTCCGGAAGTGCTTTCCATTTTATTTCTCCTTGAAACTTAACATCAGCTACATTCAAATCCATATAATTGTTATCCAATTCATGGAGGATATTGAACGGTGCATAGTTGGCTGTATAGTCAACTGTTGGATCTAGTGCACGTGATGTATTTAGTGCATACGAATAGGGATTGATGTCAAACTGACGGGTAACTTCTCCACTTGCTGCATTAACCTCTGAACTTAGTGTCCCGGGGGCTTTCTGTTTACGGTAGGAAGCACTGGAGATCAGGTTTATAGATAAATTCTTATATATATTATATGTTGTATTTAAATTAGCAGTATAACGTTTTACTTCGCTTTGTTTATACCATCCCGGATCTGACATCGCACTTAATGAAGCATAGAATGAAGACTTTTCAGTTCCGGAAGTGATACTGACCGAATGGTTTTGTGTAACGTTGTTGGAAAATAAGGTATTGAACCAGTCGGTATTTCTCATTTCCGCTTCGCGCAGGTAAGCATTACGTGCTTCCGGCGTGTTGGCAAGTCCGAATTGTCCTGTAACCGGGTTATATTGATTGATTAATTGATACATACGTCCATATACACCACTATCTTTGGCACGGTAAGTATCGCTGTTATTAAGCCATCCTTTCTGCTCCATCTCTTTGTAGATTCCCATTTGTTCCTGCGAATTCATAATGTTGAATTCTTTATAACTGGGAATCATACGGGTTGTAAATTCACCGGTATAGCTCATTTTGCTAACGCCGGCTTTTCCCTTCTTGGTTGTTACTACAATAACCCCTGCCATGGCTCGTGCGCCATAGATAGAGGTTGCTGATCCGTCTTTCAATATTTGAAAGCTCTCGATATCATCTGAATTCAACCCGGCAATGGCTGAACTGATTAGCGTCTCTGCATCTCCTGAAGATAAGTCATCCGGACCTACGTCAATAGCATCCTCCATGATGACTCCATCTACTACCCATAATGGCTTTGAACTACCGAAAATAGATGTGGCACCGCGTACCCGAATTTTCGGGGCAGTACCAAACGTGCCGGAAACATTTTGTACAGATACGCCTGCGGCGCGTCCTTCAAGTCCACGGCTGATATCAGGCAAACCATCTAGTTTCACTTCATCTGCGGACAATTGTTTGGTTGCTCCTGTAAACAGGCGTTTATCCATTTTTTGCATACCTGTTACTACTACTTCTGATAAAGTTTGTACATCAGGCATTAATGTAACATTCATAGTTGGGGTAGGAGTCAGATCTTGTGGCTTCATTCCTATATAAGAAAATTGTAACAGGGATTTATTGGATACATTTTCTATCGAAAACTTTCCGTCTATGTCTGTTAATACACCGGACTTGCTTCCCTTGATGACAACAGTTGCACCGATGAGAGGCTGTCCGTCATCACCGGAAATTACCACTCCTTTTACATTGAATACTTTCGCTTGCTTGGAAGGACCTTTGGAAGTAATTGTGATAAATTGATCTTCAATATGGTATTCTAGTGGCTTATTGGCTAAGATAATATCGAGAGTCTGCTCTATACTCTTATCTTTGACAGAGCCGGAAACGGTGAATTTCTTGACATCGTCATACGTAAATAGGATTTTGTAGCCGGAGAGTTTTTCCAGACGTTTAAGTACGGACGGCAATCGTTCGTTGCTAATCTCAATCGTGATTTTCTTTTGTGATTGCGTTTGAGCATTAACTTGGTAAGGCTGGAAGCACAATACGCATAGAAAACACACAATAAATAAGTTCCAATTATTTCTCATACGTTTGTTTTTAATAACACAATTTGGACATGTTTATATAACTAATGCGTACGAGAAAAGAAAATGGATACCCCTTTTGCGATTTATTTTTTAATAAAAGTGATATTTTGTTGTTTCTTGCATAGATTTGTTATACTTATGCAATAAAAACCTAGTCTATGGTAAGCGTATTGCCTTGCAAGGTGACAGTGACTTTTTTCATTCTATTAAGCAATGAGATTGTATGCTCTAAATCTTTAGTGCGATCGGATATGAAGTGCATTTTATATGTCATTGCTTCTTTGTTTCTGAATTCTATGTTTACATTGTACCAGCGTCCTAAGTTTTGCATAATATCTTTCAATGTAATATTGTCAAAATAGAAATAGCCGTCTTTCCAATAAACGTAAGAGTCTAAGTCTACTTCTGTTAGAACGAAATTTCCATCAGATTGCAGGTGTGCGTCTTCTCCCGGATATAGTCGGGTATATGATCCTCCTTTTGTGTTACTTACTTCTACTTTCCCGTTAATAAGTACTACATGAGTATCTTCGGGAGTATAGCTACGTATATTGAATTCCGTACCGAGAACGCGGGTTTGGACTGTCTTGGTTTTTACAATAAAGGGATGCTTGGCGTCTTTGGCCACCTTGAAATAAGCTTCGCCTTCTAAAGTAACGATACGCTCGTTGCCAATAAAGGCTGTAGGGTAAACAAAATTACTATTGGCATTCAGCCAGACTTCTGTGCCGTCACATAATACCACTTTGAAACTTTCACCTCGTGGCACGGTAAGTACGTGTGTCTGTGTAGTTGTTGAGATGACTTGCCTATAATCCAGCTCTTTCTTTTCAGACTTTGCGATGGCGGTTTTAGGCAGGACTTGATTGTTTGACTGCGGTTCGTCTAACACAATTTTTTCTCCATCATCTTTTTGCAAAACAATATGTTGGGGAGTAGTATCAGCAGTGAATACAGTGATTGGTTCGAGTGCAGGGGTTGTCAGACTATTAATTAAATAGTAACTCCCGAATAGAACGGTAATCATGGCGGCTATTCCGATAGTTATTTTCCAGAGATTGGAACGCATTCGTGTTGAATGTTGTTTTTTCTTGAATCGCTCCAATTCCATTTCTACATTGGGAAGTTCTATTCCTCCTTTTTGTTGTAGGAAAAGACTACTATCCATGATGTCGCGACAAGCTTGCAGGACTTCTTTATCTTTAAGCATCTCCAGCAGCTGTTCGTCGTTTATATCTGAAGAACTCTCCATGATGTCGAGCGCCTTCTTTACAGATTCATCTGTATTATTTATATTGTCAATATCTTTATTCATCACTGTTTGACTGTATCATACTTATTTATATTACGTTTAATCATAAAATAAAGATACCTGATTTATGATTTTTTTGCACATTCTTCACGTATCACCTGTAATGCTTTCACAATATGCTTCCTGACTGCACTGACACTGATATTTAACTCTTCTGCCACTTCCTGATATTTCTTGCGCTGAATATAACATTCTTCTAAAATATGTCTGGTATGTGGAGTCAGTTTTTCCATTGCCTTACTGATATGCATCATTCTCTCATCCTGCTCCTGATATTCCGTTTCAACATAACTTTTGGTCAGTTCGGAGTAGATTTGTACATACTGTTCATGTATATTCTGATGTCGCAGGAAGTCAATGCTTTTGTTGCGAACGTAAACGTATAGATAAGATTTAGCCGTGGCTTTATCTATTTTTGCATAATTGGCCCAAATAAATTCGAAGGCGTCGCTTACGATATCCTTGCTAGCCTCCATATTATTAATCAGGTGAAATGCATAATAATAAAGTTGAGGATAGTACTCTTTAAAAAGAAAATCAAAATCGGCCTTATCTTCCACGTGCTTTAAAAGTGTTGAATAGTAAATAAATCGCGTTGCAAATAAACAAATAATAATTGAGAAAAGCAAAATGGCTTTTATTTTATATTTATCGTATCTTTGTGGCATCATATTTTTTCAATTAATATTCATGTAGGACCTGAAAAGTAATAATGGAGAGTATTTTAATTACAGGCGCGAGTGGTTTTATCGGCAGTTTCATCGTGGAGGAAGCGTTGAAGCGAAAGTTTGGTGTGTGGGCCGGGATTCGTTCTACGAGTAGCAAGCGGTATTTGAAAAACCGGAAAATCCACTTTCTGGAACTGGATTTTGCGCACCCTAATAAACTTCGTGCCCAACTCTCCGGGCATAAAGGCACTTACAACAAATTTGATTATATCATTCATTGCGCCGGTGTTACAAAGTGCCCCGACAAGCACTCTTTTGACTATGTGAATTATCTTCAGACCAAATATTTTATCGATACGTTGAAGGAGCTGAATATGGTTCCGAAACAGTTTATCTATATCAGTACATTGAGTGTGTTCGGACCTGTACGTGAGAAGGACTATACTCCGATAAAGGCGGACGACCCTCCGGTACCCAATACTGCTTATGGATTGAGCAAACTGAAAGCGGAGTTGTATATTCAGAGTATGCCCGGTTTCCCTTATGTCATTTATCGTCCTACAGGAGTCTATGGACCTCGTGAAGCTGATTACTATCTGATGGCAAAGTCTATCCAGAAACACGTTGATTTCTCGGTCGGTTTCCGTCGTCAGGATTTGACTTTTGTGTATGTAAAAGACATTGTGCAGGCTATTTTCCTAGGAATAGAGAAAAAAGTAGTTCGTAAGGCGTATTTCTTGACAGACGGGAAAGTTTATAAAAGCCGTGCCTTTTCGGATCTGATACAAAAAGAATTGGGTAATCCGTTTGTTCTTCACTTGAAATGTCCATTAATTGTGCTAAAAGTTATATCTTTGTTCGCTGAATTCATTGCTACACGTTCCGGGAGGAGCAGTACCCTGAATTCGGATAAATATAAGATAATGAAACAACGCAACTGGCAATGCGATATAACCCCGGTAATGGATGAACTGGGGTATGTGCCCGAATATGATTTGGAAAAGGGAGTTCGGGAAACCATTGCCTGGTATAAAAATGAAGGATGGCTTTAGACTTATTTAAGCGCATAGAAACCCGGAAAGCGGCCAGCAGTACCAGTCGGCATTCTTTTGCGTGGGAAGCATC
>OHBJ01002275.1_pt1 | contig 12979 bp, 7 predicted proteins | sample 1577241 | NCBI WGS metagenome assembly OHBJ01 (sample SAMEA3541594, study PRJEB24748) | human gut metagenome | biome: human gut; feature: human-associated habitat; material: faeces | place: China | collected 2012
GCCGTGCCCGCATGGAAGGCAAGAATGCCTGCTGGGTGCCGGGAACCGACCATGCATCCATTGCTACCGAGGCCAAGGTGGTGAACAAACTTGCCGCACAAGGCATCAAGAAGACAGACCTTACCCGCGACGAGTTCTTGAAGCATGCCTGGGAATGGACTGACGAACATGGCGGCATCATCTTGAAGCAGCTCCGCAAGCTGGGTGCTTCTTGCGATTGGGATCGTACAGCTTTTACTATGGATGAGAAACGCAGTGAAAGCGTGCTCAAGGTTTTTGTTGACTTGTATAACAAAGGTCTGATTTATCGTGGTGTCCGCATGGTGAACTGGGACCCTAAGGCACTGACCGCACTTAGTGACGAGGAAGTAATCTACAAAGAAGAGCACAGCAAGCTGTACTATCTGAAGTATATGGTAGAAGGTGACCCCGAAGGACGTTATGCAGTGGTTGCTACCACCCGCCCTGAAACCATCATGGGAGATACAGCCATGTGCATCAATCCGAATGACCCCAAGAATACCTGGTTGAAGGGTAAGAAGGTGATTGTTCCGTTGGTAGGACGTGTTATTCCGGTTATCGAGGACGATTACGTAGATATAGAGTTCGGTACCGGTTGTCTGAAGGTAACTCCTGCCCACGATGTGAACGACTACATGCTGGGTGAGAAGTACAATCTGCCGAGCATCGACATCTTCAATGATAACGGAACGCTTAGTGAAGCTGCCGGCTTGTATATCGGTATGGACCGTTTCGATGTGCGCGAGCAGATTGAGAAGGACCTGGCTGCTGCCGGTCTGTTGGAGAAAGTGGAAGCCTATACCAACAAGGTAGGTTTCTCCGAACGTACCAACGTGCCCATCGAACCGAAGCTTTCCATGCAATGGTTCCTGAAGATGCAGCACTTTGCCGACATGGCTTTGCCGCCGGTGATGAATGATGAGTTGAAGTTCTATCCTGCCAAATATAAGAATACGTACAAGAACTGGTTGGAAAATATCAAGGACTGGTGTATCAGCCGCCAGTTGTGGTGGGGGCATCGCATTCCTGCTTATTTTTTGCCGGAAGGTGGTTATGTAGTGGCTGCCACTCCCGAAGAAGCCTTGGCATTGGCAAAAGAGAAAACGGGTAATGCAGACCTTAAACTGGAAGACCTTCGTCAGGATGAGGACTGCCTGGATACTTGGTTCTCCTCCTGGTTGTGGCCCATCTCTTTGTTTGACGGTATCAACAATCCGGGTAACGAGGAGATAAACTACTATTATCCTACCAGCGACTTGGTGACCGGTCCGGACATTATCTTCTTCTGGGTAGCCCGTATGATTATGGCAGGCTATGAATATGAAGGTAAGATGCCGTTCCAGAATGTTTATTTTACGGGTATTGTCCGTGACAAGCTGGGACGTAAGATGTCCAAGTCGTTGGGTAATTCTCCCGACCCGCTGGATTTGATTGAGAAATACGGTGCCGATGGTGTACGTATGGGCATGATGCTTTCAGCTCCTGCTGGCAATGACATCCTCTTTGACGATGCACTGTGTGAGCAAGGACGTAACTTCAATAATAAGATATGGAACGCTTTCCGTCTGATTAAAGGTTGGGAAGTCAGTGCGGAAGTTCCGGTACCGGAAGCTTCAGAACTGGCAATACGCTGGTTTGAGGCCAAGCAGAATGAAGTGGCTGCCGAAGTGGCTGATTTGTTCAGCAAGTACCGTTTGAGTGAAGCGCTGATGGCTGTTTACAAACTGTTCTGGGACGAATTCTCTTCCTGGTATCTGGAAATGATTAAACCGGCATACGGCCAGCCCATCAACCGGAAAGTGTATGAAGCAACTATCGGTTTCTTTGATAACTTGTTGCATCTGCTCCATCCGTTCATGCCATTTATTACAGAGGAGTTGTGGCAGCATCTTTGCGACCGTACAGACGGTGAGAGCTTGATGGTAAGCCCGTTGTCAATGTCGGCATTGGTAGATGAGGATATCATCCGGGAGTTTGAAGTGGTGAAAGAGGTTATCAGCAATATCCGTTCCATCCGTTTGCAGAAGAACATCGCCCAAAAAGAGGCACTTGAGTTGCAGGTTATCGGTGAGAATCCGGTTGTGGCATTCAATGCGGTTATCACGAAAATGTGTAATCTCTCGTCAATCGATGTAGTGGAGAACAAGGCCGACGCATCTGTTGCATTTATGGTGGGGACAATAGAATTTGTAATACCCTTAGAAGCATATGGGACTTTGTTTATGGAAGCCGAGATAGCCCGTATGGAGGCTGAACTGAAGCACAAGGAAGGATTCCTGCAAGGCGTGCTGAAGAAACTGGGTAACGAGAAGTTTGTGAATAATGCTCCTGCCGCCGTTCTTGAGATGGAACGCAAGAAGCAGGCAGATGCTGAAAGTATCATCAAATCTCTCAAGGAAAGTATTGCAGCATTGAAAAAGGCATAACTGTCCGTCACATAAAAACAGAGAAAAAGCTCCGGAACCTTCAACTCCGGAGCTTTTTTTAGCGGTATAATGAACTGTTTATTTGAACAGTTCTGCTACGCACCACATTAGGTGTGCGGTGGTGTGTGTCCAGATTTCCTTGTAAGTGCAGTTGTTTTGCATCGGGAAGTAGGGCTCGTCCTCATTTTCGAATGTTTCGATTCCTACGGGTACAGCTCCCACCACATCTCCGGCATAGGCTCCGTAAAGTGGCGGGTAGTCATATCCGTCTCCATAAACGGTACTCATGGCAAAAGGGTTGTAGCCCAATATATACTCTATCTGGCGGGTTGCAATATCCCTTAACGCTTTGTCGTTGAATAGGCGTGCAAGAATAAAGGCTGCTTTGGCTTTACCCATGACAACAGCGTGGAATCCCCTGAACTGGTAGGCAACGGGGAAACGGCGCAGGTAGAAATTCTTTGAGAGAGGGATACCGTTGCGCACTTGTGCATTGTATTCTTCCAGACTGGGAAGCCCTACCTGCTCGCCTTCATGGTACAGATTCTTATAATCGGTATTATCCACCTCGTATACGGCGCTTGGCAGTATGCCATACGGCTCAATCAGTTGTGAAACCCCGCGTAGATAGTCTGCATAGGCTTCACAAGATGCCTGCCACAACGGGGCGTCCGGATGGGTGGGGGCATCTGTCAGTAGCATCGAGAGTCCTTCGGCCATCAAGTGCTCTTGGCTTTGGTGATAATAGGCCAGAATACGCTTTTTCCGGGAAGATTCATAGAAGAAACCTCGCAGGGGGATTTTCCAGTCGGTACGCTTTTCCAACTGTTGGCCTGCCATGACGGTACGTGCCAGCCGGGTTGCCCAGTCCAGATAGTAAACATCTTGTGTAAGGCGGTACAAACGCATGGCTGTGACGGTGGAAAGGGCATAAAGTTCGGTTTCGTTCTGTTCCGTCCTTTGTGTATCCAGCAGGTCGATGGCGAATTGGAAATCCTCAATGGCACTGTTCCGGCACCACCGTGCAAATACCGGGTCTTTCTTTTCAAAATGAGGGGCGGCGAGTGCGCAACTGGAAGCGGCTTTCAGATTGTCCGTAGGTGTATTTCGTGCTTCTGTCTGCATGTCGTCTTTGTCACCACGGATATTCTTTGTCCAAATGCCGATAATCAGTCCGCCCAGTCGGTAGCCGTCACCGAAGCGGGTACGCAGAATCCAGTTCACTCCCCAGCGTGCCTCTTCCAGCAGGCGTTCGTAGAAGATACTGTCTTTGCCTTGTACGGCACCGGCCATTTCGAGGAGGGCGATGCACGATTCGGCTGTATTTCCCGTTCCTTGAGTCAGGTCGGCTGCATCGTGCCATCCTCCGGCAATGCTCATGCTCCGTCCGTCGGGATGATAGGCGAATACATCCTGATGGCATTCCTGATGAATGCCGGGCTGGTCGAAACCGCAACGTTCGGAAAAGAAGAAGTTCAGCGTGTGCCAGGCGGTAGACAGGTAGGCATCATTTCCGATGGGGAAAGGCTTTGATTGTACATCACCGATGGAGAGGAAGTATTGTCCGGGCGTATTGAAACTGCTGAAGTCCAGTACAAGAAATCCTTTGTCCAGCTTCTTGTCCTGATTCAGAGGACTGGCCGTACCTTGATAAACGGTTTGTCCCGTGGCGGCATCGTGCAGGCTGAAAGCCCTTTCCGGCATGTGCTGCACCAAAGCCTGCTTGCGTGCTCCCGGCTTGTATCCGCTGTGGCAGTAGGCCATTGCGTCTTTTCGCAGGTCGAATCCCCGGCTGTTTTCCGCTTCTACCTTTTCGATGCGCATGTCGTCTATGTATAGGCTCATGTGTTCGCTGGCTCCTGCAGGAGCACCTGCCAGCATGATGTTTACCGAAAAGCCGGTGACACTGTCACGGTATAGGTCCGGTATCTCCCATATGATGTGCTGCCATTTGTTGGGATAGACAGTCTCGAAGTGTTGTCCTTCAAAGCGTCCGGGAGTCGGCATGATTTTCTCTCCTTCATTGTATAGGGTGAATCCGGCAAAGGTCAGATAAACGCCCGGTGCATCCACATATACCCAAACGGAAAAGCGGTTGTATTCCCGCAAGTCTTCCCGGTCGAGGGGACGGATAATCTCCGGGGTGGCGTAATTCCGGTTTGTTGGATTCTTCTTGCCCAGGGAGGCAGGAGTGTCCAGACGGACACTTCCTTTGCCTGAGACAGTGACTTTACGGTCCACATGTATGGTTCCGGGTCCGGTGTGGCGCAGAGCGCCGAAATCTTCGGCCAGGGGGAGTACCCTGCTTTTCAATACCTTTTTCTTTTCCCACCGCGTCAGTCCGGCGTGTGCGGGATTAGCTTTCATTATGCGGTGCACATGATTGCTTTGCTGTAATTGTTTCTCCAGTTCCGTATCGGGTTTCCACGGAGCTTGTGCTTGTGCCTGCATGCAGCAGCATGCCAGCAGCAGTGTTCGGATGATGTATTTCATGGTATTCAGTGTTTGGTTTCAGGGTAAGCATGAAAAGGAGCCTTGAACTCCGGACGTAATGTATAAGTATCCTTCAGTGGGAAATCTGTGGGAACTTCTTGGGTGACGGCACCGGTGGCAGCCCATTCGCATCCCCGGAGTAAAGTCACCTGGAAACCGGTGCAGCGCATGGAGTAAGTCATGTTCGGGTCGTTGCCGCAGTGCCCCAGGAGGTCGACGAATATGCGCCCTTTCCCGTAGCTTACTGTCCACATCAACGGTTCATGCCGTCCGCGTTCGTAGGCGGTGGCCAATATTTCCATGTTTCTTACCGGACCGCGTAGGCGGGTATATATCTCGTCCTTGAAGTGTTTCCATTGAGGAGGCAATCCTTGCAGGATAGGATGATGGGGGGCGCGGTGTTCTATGACGGTTTCGTGCTGCAAGCCGTGGTAGCCGGCATACCCCAGAGAGTAGTCGTAGACGTATTGTCCGTCTTTCCAGTACAGATACGGACCGTCCTTTTCGTTTCGTCCGTCCCAGGCTCCCATGCCTATTATCTCGTTGTATTCTTTCCAGTCGGCCATCGGGACGACGGAAGAATGTATCACTACCACACCGCCTCCATCGGCAACGTATTTCTCGAAATTCTTGCGTACGGGCTCTGTCCATGTAGCTCCGCCGTAGTTGATGACGATTAAATCATATTGGTGGAAATCGGGTTTGAAGGTGGCGATGTCTCCACCAAAGTCGGGTGTAAAGGCAAAGTCCACTTTGAACATTCCGCTGTTTTCCAATATCTGCTTCATGGCTTCGCAGGCGCCTTGCCAGTAATGGCTGCCGTCCTGCCCGGCTATCATCATGGTTTTGATTACTTTCTTTTGCTGTGCGTGTGTGTGCGAGGCAGCTCCTATATAAATAAGGAGTACCAGGATAAGTGTCAGTCTTGTTTTCATTTTCCGGAAGATTTAAAGTTTTTGCCAGTAGGGTTCCATTCTATACGGTCGTAGCAGCGTGTGGTGCGCAGATTGTAACCTTGTTCGTCTACGCTGAACTTTCCGTCTTTGAAGTAGGATATGTAGAGCTCGGAGATGCCGTCCTTGTTGCGGTCTTCTACAAGGAGATTGTACTTGTCGGTGACATAAATCTCGTCGGAAATGTATTGTATTTCTTTGGTATAGTTGTCTACGATTGCATAGTAGGCCTTGAAAAGGTCGAAAGTGGGGTAGTGCCCGTTGTCACGTCCGAAAAGCATTACTTCTTCAAGGGCATCGTCCCCGTCCATATTGGCAAATACGGATTGCTGAAAGGAAAATCCCGGTTTTTGTACTTGTGGAGGGATATTGTCCCATCCTTCCTGATGGGCTGTCACTGAAAATTGCGCTTGTGCATGGATGACGTACACCAGCGCCGACAATAGGATAATCAGTTTTCTCATTGCGTGCATTTTGAGGTTATGATAATAATAGGGTTACTTCTTGCTTATATGACCGGTGGCCCGGAGTTTTCCCTAACTTTTTTTAGAATAATTAATGAACACGGGATGTATAGGGACTTAGTGCCTCTCCCATCAGGACTGAACCGGTCTGACCCGTATACTGAGAGGTCATAACATCCGCATCCTTTCCATTAAAACACCCGGATGTTTTTGGGTAATACACCCGGATGTTTTTGGGTAATACATCCGGGTGTTTTGGGTGAAAACATCCCCATGTATTTGGGTAAAACATCCGGATGTTTTGACCTCTCAGTTCTATACTCTTTAGGGCTAAGTCCCGGTGTGTAGCCGACAAGGTATAGGGGACGTTCCGCTTATGTATGGTCTTAATGCGAGGTGAGCAGGTGCATCAATATCAGTGGCAGATAATCTTTCAGCTTGACCCTTAAAATCTTCAAAGCCTGCTGGATGCGGTAGTCTACCGTTTTTGGGGAAACGTTGAGTAGTTCGGCAGCTTCCTTGTAACTCAGATTCTGGAAACGATGCATGATGAAAGCTTCCCTATAAGTAGGCGGCAGTTCGTTGATGGCCCTTTGTATATGCTTGCTTAATTCGTTGATTTGATAGATATCCACCTCCTGCAGCATGGCGAACATTCGTTCATAGTAAGCGGTGTCTGCCCGTTGCTTCACTTCATTTTGGGCAATCCGGGTCATGCAACGATGGTAGACAGCCTTGAACAGATATTGCTTGAGCGAATATTCGATAACGGGTCTTTCGCGGTTTTCCCAAAGCCATAGCATGACGTCCTGAACAATCTCTTCTGCATCTTCCAGCCGGACAAAACGATAGCAGTAGGTGCAGAGCACAGAATAGTACTTTTGAAATAACACATCAAAAGCACTTCTATCTCCTTTTTGTATGGCGGATAATAAAGATGTATCTTCTAATGGTATGTTTCTCATAGGGTGGGGGTTCATTATTGTTGGGCAAAAATAGCTTTTTTTCCCATTATAATCTAAGTATATAAAATATTTTTAGCTTTTTGTTTAGGAGTTCTTTTCACCCGTTTGTCTTTAGATTAAAGCTAGCAATAAAAATTATGGTAAAAAGAGAGGGAATGGAGGACCTGCTTCTCAGGTATTATGAAGGAGAGACAACGGAAGATGAAACTGCTCTGGTAGAGGAGTGGCTGGAAGCATCGGAAGAGAACCGCAGGACAGCCCGCCAGGTTCAGACACTCGGCCTGGCGGCGGACATGGCGCAGATTTCATCCAGGCTGGATGTAAAGAAGGCCTTGAAGGATGTACATCGTAAGATGAAACAGAAAAAGGTCAATAGGTATCAGGTATTATTTAGAGGGATGCAACGGGCGGCCGCCATTTTATTCATCCCTTTGATGGTATCGTGGTCTATCCTTTATTGGGACAAGGATAAAGAAGAGATACATATGATGGAAGTCAGGACAAATCCGGGAATGACTACTTCTGTCGAATTGCCGGATGGAACGGAAGTCGTTCTGAACTCGTCGTCGTCGTTGCGCTATCCTTCCCGGTTTGCCGATGATAAAAGGGAAGTGAAGTTGGTGGGTGAAGCATTCTTTTCTGTCGCAAAAGATGAAAAGAAGTTCATTGTCGGCACGCTGAACAATTCCAAGATAGTGGTACATGGAACGGAGTTCAACGTAGAGGCTTACAAAGGGAGCAGGACGGTACAGACCACTTTGGTTTCGGGTAAAGTCAGTTTCTCCTATGTGAATAACGGCAGGAGGAATAATGTAATGATGATGCCGGGGCAAAAGGTTATTTATGATATAGTGCGGGAAAAGGTCGTTGTGAAAGAAGTCAATGTAGACGTGGAAACATGTTGGAAGGACGGACGTTTGATTTTCAGGAACACTCCGTTTGAAGATATATTGAAGAGTTTGAGCAAAAGATATAATGTGGAATTCATTCTGAAAAAGGCTTCATTGAAGCAGAATTCCTTTACGGCTACATTTACCAAACAACGTTTGGAGCGAATATTGGAGCACTTCCGAATATCCTCGAATATTCATTTCAAGTTTGTTGAAGATGGTGATGTGGATGCCGAGAGACAGGTAATAGAAGTTTATTAACCCTTTAAAAAGTAGTATGATGAAACACAAGTCCGTTTAGAAAAACATGCAGGAAAATGTTGGCGCATTTTCCTGCATGAAACACAGTAACTTTTAAATATCTGTTTGGCGACAGATAAAGTAACTTTATTTTTTCACTAGAAATCAATACAAAATTATGAAAAAACACTATTGTATCCAATCATTTAGGGCAAAAAGTGTCCTGATGAGATGCATGAAAAAAATTCCTCTTGCTATGAGATGCACATTATTTATGTTGTTTTGTTTGGTTGGTATGACTTTTGCCAATGAAGGTTATGCTCAAAAGACAATGGTAAACATTGCTCTTGAGAACAAGACTGTTGATGAAGTACTGACGGAGCTGGAACAAGGTACCGAATTTGTTTTCTTCTACAACAACAAGCAGATTGACGTTAAGCGCCGTGTATCGGTCCGGGCAAATAACAAAACCATATTCAAGGTTCTGAACGATGTATTCAAAGGAACCAATATAGGCTATAAGATATTGGACCGTAATATAATCCTTTATGATAAAGCTGTAGGAGCTGATGGGGTACAGATGGCTTTGCAGGCTGCGACGGTGAAAGGTTCTGTGGTCGATGCAACCGGTGAACCGGTGATTGGTGCCAGTATCTTGGTGCAGGGAACTACCAACGGTGTCATAACAGACATTGACGGTAATTTCATTCTGACCAATGTGGGCTCTGATGCTACTCTTATAATAAGCTATGTAGGTTATAAGACACAAAACATAAAGGTTGCAGGCCGAAATTCGTTCAAGATAGTTTTGGTAGAAGATGCTGAGATATTGGATGAAGTGGTTGTTGTAGGATATGGTGTACAGAAGAAAGAATCACTGACCGGTGCCATTGCAGCCATTGGTGCTGATGAAATAGCTACGACCAAGACCGAGAATCTGATTAGCAATATTCAAGGTAAGATGCCGGGACTATTGATTCGTCAGAAAACCGGAGAGCCGGGAACTTTCGACAATATGGTGAGCATTCGCGGTTATGGTGACCCGTTGGTGGTAATTGATGGTATCACACGTGAAGGTACTGAAGAACTTGCACAGCTGAATTCTGAGGATATAGAAAGTATCTCTATTTTGAAAGATGCTTCTGCCGCTATTTATGGTATGAATGCGGCTAATGGCGTAATCATTGTTACTACCAAAAAAGGTGTGGCCGAAAAGACCAGAGTATCTTACTCGGCATTGTTCGGTATGAAGAATGCCACGGGTATGGAAGAAACGGTAGATGCTTATACTTATCGCATGTTGGCCAATGAAAGGGCACGTAATGACCAGGCTGCCCCTGAATACACTGACGATATTCTGGAACTGTATAGAACCGGGGCTAAGGGTTATACAGACAATAACTGGATTGACATGTTTATGAATAAACTGGCGTTCCAGCAATCGCATACTGTTTCTGTGAGAGGCGGAACGGATAAGGTGAAATATTATGTGAGCTTCGGCTATAATGGCGATAATGGTTTGCTGAAGAGTGGTATCCAATACTATCATAGATATAATCTGAGAAGTAACCTGACTGCAGAGCTTACGAAAGGGCTGAAACTGAATGTGAATCTGTCCGGGCGTTGGGATGAAACCCAAAGGCCGAGAGAGGATTTTATGTGGACTTTTAAGACTTTGATGGTTAATGACCGTGGTATCGGTACTCATACGATTAATAATCCCAATCATTTGTCTGCAATCGGTCCTGAAAACAAGAATCCTTTTGCGTTGGTTGATCCGGATATAGACGGTTATCGCAAGAACAGAGGCCTGACGTATTCTGCCGATGTGGAATTGAATTGGCAAGTTCCTTTTGTAAAAGGGTTGGCATTGAGTCTTTTGGGGTCATTTGACGGTAACAATCGTAACAACTCTTCTTTAAATCGTTCTTATCCGTTGTATGATTATTATACAGATGCGCCTGCCGGTACGGGAGGTAGTACTGATGCTTATTCCAATACGATGAGAATATATCAGAAGATTTATGGCAGGTTGCAGGCTAATTATATGCGTTCTTTCAATCAGCACAATTTGAATGTGACAGCTGTGGCAGAGTTGAACAGTACACGACGCGATGAATTATCCGGTTCCCGGCAATATTCAGAGTTGTTTACTAATGATATTTTGAATCAGGCAAGTCCGGGTACAGCTACCAATTCAGGGTATCGTAGTTTTGGCCGTTTGGCAGCCTATCTGATGCGTGCGAACTATGATTATGCCGGTAAATACTTGTTGGAAGTAGTAGGGCGTTATGATGGTTCTTATCGTTATGCTCCTTCTAAGCGTTGGACGTTCTTCCCGTCGGTAAGTGCCGGATGGCGACTTTCGGAAGAAAGTTTCATCAAGGACAATTTGCCGTTTATTACTAATTTGAAAATCAGGGGTTCTTTTGGACAAAGTGGATATGATGCCGGTGATCCTTTCCAATATGTATCTGCTTATAATTCGGCTTCTAATGGTTATGTTTTTGATGGTGCCAGCCAGATTATGGGTATGGTAGCTCCTGGTGTAGTGACTGACCGGCTTTCTTGGGTTACATCTTCTATTTCCAATGTAGGTCTGGATTTTGACTTATGGAACGGTAAGTTGAGTGGTACTATCGAGTGGTTCAATCGTAAGAATGAAGGCATTTTGGCCGACCGTGCACAATCTGCTCCTGATACATTTGGTGCAAGTTTCCCGAAGGAAAATCTGAATTCTAACCGGAACCGGGGTTTTGAGATTGAATTGGGACACAGAGGACAAATCGGTAAGGACTTCTCATATTCAGTAAGTGCTAATTTTACGTATGCCCGTGAAAGAAGTCTGCATGTGGAACATGCAGAATATACCAGTTCTATGGATAGATGGCTGAATGGAAAGGAAAACCGTAACAGTAATGTGATGTGGTTGTATAAATACGATGGCCAATATACTTCTTTGGAACAGTATGAAACGGCTCCTTTGATTGGTGGGAACTTGGGTAACTCTAAGATGCTTCCGGGTAGTTACAGATTGCTTGACCTGAATGGTGATGGTAGAATTAACAGCAGTGACCGTGTTCCGGAGTTTTGGGCAACCGGTGCAAATCCTCCTATCCAGTATGGGTTGACTTTGGCGGCTTCTTATAAGAATTTTGATCTCAATATGCTGTTTCAAGGAGCTTCCGGTTATTCCATCGGATATGCCAATGATGATGTTTGGGGATATGGTGGCAAGACAAATAAATCTTATTTAATTGCGAAATATGTAGATCGTTGGCATCCTGCAAATATAACAGATGATCCGTATAATCCTGCCACACAATGGGTAGCCGGCTATTATCCGGCATTACGCCACAATTTCTCCAATACTTCGGATAATGGTAGTAGATGGAATTATGGTATTTCCGTTTGGCTTCCGCAAGCTACTTATCTCCGTTTGAAGAGTATGGAGATCGGTTACAATCTGCCAAAATCATTTATGAAAAGAATCGGGTTGAACAGTGCCCGTATCTTTGTCAATGGTTCAAATCTGCTTACGTTCTGTAACAAGGCTTTGAAGGATGCTGACCCCGAACGTGAGGAAAGGGATTGGGGAGCCAACCTGGCATATCCGTTGATGAGAACTTATAACTTTGGGTTAAACATAAACTTTTAATTCTGAAATACCATGAAAAAAAATATTTTATCGATATTCTCGTTATGTGCATTGATGGGATTGTCCGGTTGTAATGCCTTCTTGGAACTTGAACCGCTAGATAAAGTGTCTCCCGATCAGTTATTGGAGACAGAAGGTGGTGTAAAGGCACTATTGGCAAACATATATACCATGATTCCTATGGAAGATTTTAATTATCGTCCGAACGCTGGTTTTAATCAACGCGGTTATGATGGTGTGAATGAAACTACTAATTTAGCATTTCTTACCGACGAAGCTACCCGTAGTGACGGAGGCCGATCGATGGGAAGATCAATAGCGAGGTTTATCAAGTGGATATGTTTAAGAACGGGAAGTTGCAATATTTATTTTCTACACCCGGTCATCTTTATTTGATTGACCGGAATGGTAATTATTTACCTCGGTTTCCGCTGGCATTTAAGTCTCCTTGCGAACGGGGAATCTCGGTGGCTGATTACGAGAATAACAAGAATTACCGAGTGTTTGCTCCTGGGGCTGATCATCACGTGTATTTGTATGAGGTGTCCGGTAATTTCGTGAAAGGTTGGGATGTTCCAAAGAGTGATAATGATATAGTCTCTAAAATTTATCATTTCCGGGTGGAAGGGAAAGATTATCTCGTGTATGCAGACCGGTATCGTTTGTATATCTTGGATCGTAAAGGGAAAGAACGGGTGAAAGTATCTACTTTATTGAATTTGTCCGCTAACACGTCTTTGTACCTGACGAAGCAGAACGGCCAGATGAAGATGGCTTTTATGGATGCTAATGGAGAAATAGTATTGGTGAATTTTCGAGGTCAAGTAGAACGAATCAAGGGAGAAGAGATGATTGGCGGTGGAATGTTC
>OHBJ01002276.1_pt1 | contig 12979 bp, 11 predicted proteins | sample 1577241 | NCBI WGS metagenome assembly OHBJ01 (sample SAMEA3541594, study PRJEB24748) | human gut metagenome | biome: human gut; feature: human-associated habitat; material: faeces | place: China | collected 2012
CTATGCCTGCCCTGAGCGGGTGCTGCGGGTCAAAAGCAGCCTGCGGGCGCTTTTGGAGATCTCTGCCCTGTACCGCAGTAAAATGCCCGCTAAAGTAATCGGCATTACCGGCAGCGTGGGCAAGACCACCACCAAAGAAATGACCGCGGCAGTGATGGCTTCCTCCTACCGGACCATCAAGACCGAGGGCAACCAGAATAACGAAATCGGTGCGCCCAAAACACTGATGACCATTACCCCCGAAACCGAGGTAGCGGTGGTGGAGATGGGAATGAGCGCCCCCGATGAGATCAAAGATCTGTGCTATGCCGCAAAGCCCATGATGGGGATTATCACCAATATCGGGGTTTCGCACATCGAGCGGCTGGGCAGCCGGGAGAATATATTAAAAGCCAAGCTGGAGCTGGCGGACGCCCTGCCGGACGGCGCCACGCTGCTGCTGTGTGATGATAACGACCTTTTGCAGACCGTTGATATCCCGCGGCTTCATGTAGTCCGCTATGGGCTGCACAGCGAGCGTGCGGAGATCAAAGCGACCATTGTCAGCGCAACGCCGCTTTCCACCGACTTTATGCTGCACGCCGAGGGACAGAGCTGGCGCGCGACCATTCCCGGTACCGGCGAGCATCTCATACTGAATGCGCTGGCGGCATTCGGCGCGGGACGCGCAATGGGGATTCCCGCCGAGACCGCCATAGAGGCTCTGAAAAACTACACCCCCAGCGGGCAGCGTCAAAAGGTGACGGAGCATGAGGGCGTTACCATGGTGGAGGACTGCTACAATGCCAGTCCCGATTCCATGCGGGCGGCGATCAGGACACTGGGGCAATTCCCCTGTAACGGCAGGAGGATCCTTGTGGCGGCGGATATGCTGGAGCTGGGCAGTATTGCCGAGGAAAGCCACCGTGAGATCGGTACGCTGTGCGCTGCGGAGGGAATCGACCTTTTGCTGACATGGGGTGCGCTGGCGGAGTACGCCGACCGCGCGGCAAGAGCAGCCGGAATGGAAAGCCGGCATTTTGAAGAAAAGGAGGAGCTGGCACAGTATCTGATTACTGCTGCCCACCGAGGCGATGTGATATGGTGTAAGGCAAGCCACGGCATGGCGCTGGAAGATGTCATCTCCGAATTTTACCGTAAATACCACGCATAATATAACAGAAAAGGGAAGTGTATCATGAATATGACCGCTGTGATCGTTGCCGTGCTGACGGCAAGCGTAATAACCGCTGTTGGCGGCTTTTGGCTGCTGCCTGTACTGCGCCGCCTGCATTTTGGGCAGACTATCCTTGAGATCGGGCCAAAGTGGCATCAAGGCAAGCAGGGAACCCCCACCATGGGAGGCTTGATGTTTATTATCGGGATCCCCATCGCTGCGGTGGTGGGCTACCTGTTTCTGCACGCCGAAACGGTGGGCGACCCGATGTCCGGCATGATGCGGGCAAGAATGTTCTACGGGCTGGTGCTGGCACTGCTGTTCGGCGCTATCGGCTTCCTCGACGACTACCTGAAGGTCGTCAAAAAGCAGAACGAGGGCTTGACTGAAAAGCAGAAGATGGCGCTTCAAATTCTGTTCGGCGCGGTGTATCTGCTGCTGCTGCACATCAGCGGTACCCAGTCCACCATGGTAACCATTCCCTATATCGGCACCTATGATTTTGGGGTATTCTATTATGTGTTTGCCATGTTTGCCATTATCGCCCTTTCCAATGCCGTCAACTTTACCGACGGGCTGGACGGACTGCTTTCCTCCGTTACGCTGGTGCTTTCCATCGGGTACATCATTTTCTGCTACCTGCTGGGTATGGGCGAAATGGGCGTGATGGCGGGCGCTTTGGGCGGCGGCTGTATCGGCTTTTTGTTCTGGAACCACTATCCTGCCAAGGTCTTTATGGGCGATACCGGATCGCTGTTTATGAGCGGTATGGTCATTGCGCTGGCATTTGGTACCGGACTGCCCTTCTTTGTGGTGCTGTTTGGCATCATCTATGTTATCGAGATCGGCTCGGTGGTGCTGCAGCGGTGCTATTTCAAGCTGACCCACGGCAAGCGCATCTTTAAGATGAGCCCCATTCATCACCACTTTGAGATGAGCGGCTACACCGAAAAGCAGATCGTGGTGATGTTTGCAGTCATTACCGCCATCGGCAGCGCACTGGGCATTCTGGCGCTTAGGTTTATCTGATTATCACTTAGAAAATAACGGAAAGGAGGCGGGAAAGCCTTGACGAAAAAAACAAAGCATATGCGAAAAAAACCGCAGGAGGGCTTCTTCCGCCGCCTGTTCCCCAAATATGAGAATACCAGCGTGGACCTCACCTTTTTGGTAATGGTGATGCTGCTTTTGGTATTCGGGCTGGTTATGATGTTTTCCGCCAGCTATGCGCAAGGGTACTACCGTGAGGGTAACAGCTACCACTACATTGTGCGGCAACTGGCGTGGGCGGCATTGGGGCTTCTGGCGATGTTCGCCTTTTCCCGTATGGATTACCACGTATGGCGAAAGCTGGCGTGGATCTTGTTCCCCGCTGTGGTGATACTGCTGATTCTGTGTTTCTTTATGCCGGCGGTCAATGACGCCCACCGCTGGATCTTCATCGGGAGCTTCCAGTTCCAGCCCTCGGAGCTGGCAAAGTTTTCGCTGGTGTTGCTGTTTGCCCATCTTTTGACCTCCAATGAAAAAAAGATGGGGAAATTCAAATACGGCGTGCTGCCGTTTGGCGTTGTTCTTATCGTGTATGTGGGCTTGGTTATATTTGAACCGCATCTTTCTGCAGCGATACTGCTGACGCTGATGGGCGTGATCATGATGATCGTAGGCGGTCTGCCTGCAAAATGGATCGCCGCCGGCGCAGGATTGCTTGCCGCCGCAGTCGGCATCATCGCGGCGGTGCCCATGCTGCGGGAGCGGTTTATGGAGCGCTTTTCCATCTGGCTCAATCCGGAATCCGATCCGCTGGGCAAGGGTTATCAGATTCTGCAATCGCTGTATGCCATCGGCTCCGGCGGTTTAATGGGCTCCGGCATCGGCAACTCCCACCAGAAGTACCTGTTCCTGCCGGAGCCGCAGAATGACTATGTATTCTCGGTGCTGTGCGAGGAACTGGGCTTTGTAGGGGCACTGGTGGTTATTCTGCTGTTTGCCCTCCTCATCTGGCGGGGCTTTACCATTGTAATCAAATCGCGGGACCGCTTCGGCGCAATGCTGGTGACCGGCTTTATCGCACAGGTAGGCGTGCAGGCGATCCTGAATATGGCGGTCGTTACCAATGCGCTGCCCTCCACCGGCATCAGCCTGCCGTTCTTTTCCTACGGCGGTACGGCGCTTGCCATTCTGTTGGGAGAAATGGGCATTGTGCTGTCAGTCTCCCGCCAATCGACGGTAGAAAAGGAGTAGTATGCGAATGAAAGTCCTGTTTGCCTGCGGCGGTACCGCCGGACATATCAACCCCGCCATAGCGGTGGCAACCGAGCTGCGCCGGCGGGTGCCGGACTGCGAAATTCTTTTTGTGGGCAACCCCGACGGCATGGAAGCAACGCTGGTGCCGCGGGCAGGCTTCTGTTTTGCCCCGTTCCGCTCGCTGGGGATCCAGCGCCGTCTGACATGGAGCAACATCAAGCTGAATGCAAAAAGCATCTGTCTGTTGGCAACGGCGCGTGCCCGTGCCAATAAGTTGCTGCGGGAGTTTGCCCCCGACGTGGTAATGGGGACCGGCAGCTATATTTCGGCACCGATCCTGCTGGCTGCGGCTGCCATGCACATACCCTGCATGACCCACGAGGCAAACGCCCTGCCCGGTGTTTCCAACCGTATGGTGGCGCAGAAGGTCGATAAATTCCTCATTGCGGTGCCGGAGGCGGAAAAATCACTGCCCCCGCGCCCCGATTACATTGTGACCGGAAATCCCGTCCGACCGGAAATTCTTGCTGCGGACCGCAAGGCCGCCCGTGCCCGTTTGGGCGTCCTGCCGGAGCAGGTATGCCTGCTCTCCTTTGGCGGCAGTCTGGGCGCACAGACCATAAACGAGGCGGTGGCAGATCTGATGGCGTGGCATGTGCCAGAGGGCAGACTGCACCATATCCATGCCACCGGACGCTACGGCGTAGAGCTTTTGCCCCGGCTGCTACGGCAGAAGGGCGTCGCCTTTGAAAATAACCCCAATCTGGATATTCGGGACTACATACATGATATGCCCGATTGCCTTGCCGCCGCCGATCTGGTAATCGCCCGTGCGGGCGCCATGACGCTGGCGGAGCTGACCGCCGTGGGACGCGCCTCGGTACTGATCCCTTCGCCCAATGTGGCAGAGAATCATCAGTACCACAATGCCATGGTGCTGGCAAACCACCACGCCGCCGTGGTCATTGAGGAAAAAGAGCTGACCGGTGAAAAACTGGTGGAGACGGTCCGCACTTTGACCGCCGATCCCGAAAAGCTGCGGGAGCTGGGACTTGCCGCCAAGGCACTGGGCGTTCCCGATGCCTGCGGGCATATTACCGATGAGCTGCAAAAGCTGTACGCGGAACGAAAAAACAAGCGGTAAGCCCTGTCCTTTCACCCCCTTCGGCGTTCCGGCATAGAATACCCCCGAAAGCCTGCGGGCTGAATTTATGGGGGGAGCGATGCCGTTTATGCGCGGACTGCGGATTACAGGAGGAAACCGGCTGACCGGAACCGTTACGGCACACGGCGCAAAAAATGCAGTGCTGCCCATATTGGCAGCGACGGTGCTGTGTCCCGAAGTCGAGATCAAAAACTGCCCCGACCTCAGCGATGTAACGGTGAGCTGCCACATTCTGCGGGGGCTGGGCTATGCGGTGCGGCGAGAGGGGGATGCCCTGTTTCTCTCCCGTGAGGACGAGGGCTGCCGCAGTATCCCGCCGGAATATATGCGCGCCATGCGTTCTTCGATCCTGTTTATGGGCGGTATGCTGGCGCGCTGCGGCAGTGTGACGCTGTGTGCGCCCGGCGGCTGTGCCTTAGGCGGCAGACCCATCGACCTGCATCTTGCTGCCCTGCGGCAGATGGGTGCGGAGATCACCGAGGAGAGCGGCATGCTGTGCTGTACCGCACCCTATGGGCTGCACGGGGCAGCGGTCACGCTGCCGTACCCCAGTGTGGGCGCCACCGAAAATCTGCTGATTGCCGCAGCGGGGATTCCGGCGGAGACCAGACTGTCCGGTGCCGCCGCCGAGCCGGAGATCACCGATCTGATCGGGTTCCTGCAAGGCTGCGGCGCAAAAATAGAACAGCAGCTTGATGGCAGCCTGCTGGTGCAGGGGAGAGAACGGCTTTCCGGCTGCAGTCACACCGTGCTGCCCGACCGCATCGAGGCGGCGACCTACCTTGCCGCTGCCGCCATTACCGGCGGAAGTATAATAGTACATACCTGTCCCGGTCACCTTGCGGCGCCCATAGCAGTACTGCGGCGCATGGGGTGCCAGATTCAAACCAAAGAGCGCAGCATTGCCCTGCAGGCGCCAAAACGATTGATGGGGGCAGGCAGCCTTGTAACGCTGCCTTATCCCGGCTTCCCCACCGACCTGCAAGCGATTTTTATGAGCCTTGCCGCCGCAGCAGACGGCTGCACAGCCCTGACCGAAACGGTGTTTCCCCGCCGCTGGGCACATGTGGAGGAGCTGCGGCGTATGGGAGCGGATATCACCGTGGCGGGAAACCATGCCATAGTATGCGGCGCACCGCTTTCCGGTACTGCCCTTACCTGCACCGATCTGCGTGCGGGTGCCGCCGTGGTATTGGCGGCGCTGGCGGCAAAGGGAGAAAGCACCGTGACCGCCGTTTCCCACATCGAGCGCGGCTATGCTGGCTTTGTACCGACGCTGCGCGCATTGGGCGGGAATATCATCTTAACGGAAGTACCAAATCCACCAAAGGAGGTTTAAGCCCATGACTGCCAAGCAGACCCGTAAACAGCAGCAGAGACGCCGCCGGCGCGCGGTGTTTGCCCTTGTGTTCGCAGCCATTCTGTGCGGCGTGGGCTTTTACTGCGTTTCGGTATTCTGCCGGGTGGTGAATGTTACCGTGACCGGCAGCAGCCGTTATGCCGCCGAGGAGATCATTGAGGCTGCGGCGGTGGGGGAGGAGCAGAACCTCTTTACCGTTTCCCAAAAGGCAATCAGCGAACGCATCACCTCCCTTTGCCCTTACATCGAAAGCGTGACGCTGCACCGCCGGCTGCCCGATACGCTGGAGCTGGAACTGCATGAGTTCGGGACCGTTTACGCCTGCATTGGCAGTATGGGAAGGATTACAACTCTTTCTGCCGAGGGCAGGGTGCTGGAGCAGTGTGCCTCGCTGCCGGAATATACCTGCCTTTTGCTGGGCGCTGATTTTTCCGGCTATGCGGCGGGCGAACAGCTGCCGGAGCAGTGGCAGAAGACGCTGGCAGGCGTGGATAAGGTGCGGACTGCTCTGGAGGACGCCGATATGCTCTCCGAGATCGGATACATTGAGATCGGGACGGAGCAGAGCTACAAGGCGATCTATCAGAACAGGATACAGCTTCGGCTGGGCAGCGAATACGACCTTGCCACCAAGCTGCTGACAGCACGAAAAATCATCAATGATGAACTGAAATCGGATTTTACCGGTTATCTGGACGTTTCGGTGAGCGGACGGGCCTACACCCGCGCTTTACCGCTGACGCAGATTGCCGATGCACAATATCTTGCTGTGCTGGGAGGAAAAGAGTAGCAGTTATTGTGCATTTGGGTTGCAATTTACGGGCGTTTCTGTTATGATAAAAGAGGAGAAAACTACAAAACAGGAGGCAATCGTGCTGATGATGAACATAGAGCTGGATAACGACTATGAAAAAATGGCTGCAATCAAGGTACTGGGTGTCGGCGGCGGCGGCGGAAACGCGGTCAATCGCATGATCCAGTCCGGCATGAGCAGCGTGGAATTTATCTCGGTCAATACCGATAATCAGTCCCTGCGCTTTTCCAATGCCTCTTACAAGCTGCACATCGGCGATAAGCTGACCCGCGGGCAGGGCGCCGGCGGCGACCCCGTAAAGGGCGAAAAGGCAGCGGAGGAAAGCGAAGATGAGATCACCTCGGTGCTGCGCGGCGCCGATATGGTATATATCACCGCAGGCATGGGCGGCGGCACCGGCACCGGTGCGGCTCCCGTGATTGCACGTATTGCCCACGATATGGGTATTCTGACCGTCGGCGTTGTCACCAAGCCTTTCTCCTTTGAGGGTAAGCGGCGTATGGAGCAGGCAACTGCCGGCATCGAGCGGCTGAAGGAGCATGTAGACGCTCTGCTGGTTATTCCCAATGAACGGCTGCGCAGCATTTCGCAGGAAAAGATTACCCTTGCCAATGCCTTTGCCAAGGCAGATGAGGTGCTGCTGCAGGCAGTGCAGAGCATCTCCGATCTGATCAACATTCCCGGCATCATCAATCTGGACTTTGCCGATGTGACCTCCATCATGAAGGACGCCGGCTATGCTCACATGGGTCTTGGCGCTGCCAGCGGTCCCGATAAGGCAGAGGAAGCCGCCCGCATGGCAATCGCCTCTCCGCTTTTGGAAACCTCCATCAACGGCGCACGCGGTGTAATCGTCAACTTCCTCGTCCCGCCCGATGTGGATCTGGAGGATATCACCAATGCCTCCCAAATGATCCACGATGCTGCACACCCCGATGTCAACCTCATTTGGGGCGTTGCCTTTGATGAAAGTCTGGAGGACGAGATCCGCATTGTTGTGATCGCCACCAACTTCGACCATGAATCCGGCTTCCGTATTCCCACCCCGCCGGTCGATGCCGAGGTACCGGAGGACAAGATCACCGAGGTGGAGCCGCAGACCGAGCAGGAGCCTGCCAATGATGATTTGGATATCAGCGCTCTCATTGATATGCTCAACCACGATAGGGACAAGCGTTCCTGATCCCCATGAAATAATCTCCTCCTGTCACCGCCGGCAGGAGGAGTTTTCTAATATGAAAGCCCTGCATGCAGACCGTTAATACGGCAGAGAATGCACCCTCTGGTCTCCGGTACAGGAGGCGGGAGGGTGCATATATTTATATTATTCTACCGTTACGCTTTTGGCAAGGTTACGGGGCTTATCCACATCGCAGCCACGGGCATTGGCTGCTCCCAGCGCAATCAACTGCAGGGTGACCACCAGCAGCAGCGGGACATATTCGTCCTCTACCGCCGGCAGCCGGATCATTTCATCGCAGCAGTCGGGGTCGATCTCCAACCCCTCCAGCGTGATGAGCAGCACATGGGCGCCGCGCGCCTTAACCTCCTTGACATTGCTGATCATCTTGCCCAGCGTTTTGCGTTGGGTTGCCAGAGCAATAACCGGCGTGCCCTCGGTGATGAGGGAAATGGTACCGTGCTTCAGCTCTCCCGCGGCGTATGCCTCACAGTGGATATAGCTGATCTCCTTGAGCTTGAGCGAGCCCTCCATTGCCAGCGAATAATCCAGCCCTCGCCCCAGATAGAAAAGATGCTCGGTGTTTTTCAGCTCCTCGGCGTAACGGAAAAAATCCGGCTCCATTGCCAGCACACGCGGCAGATAGCTGATGGCATTCAGAAGCTCCGGAAGCTGTCGGCGGCACCAGTCTGCCGGTGCGCCCTGATCCGCCGCAATGCGAAAGCCCAGAAGATACATCATTGCCACCTGAACCGAGTACGCCTTGGTGCTTGCCACGGCGATCTCCGGCCCCGCATAGGTGTACAGGCAGTAGTCCGCCTCCCGCGCAATGGAGGAGCCGACCACATTGACAATGCCGATTACGGGAATATGGTTTTCCTTAAAGAGCCGCAGCGCCGCCAACGTATCGGCGGTCTCGCCGCTTTGGCTGACCACTATGGCGGCACAGCCGGAGGTAAAGATGGGATCACGGTAGCGCAGCTCACTGGCAACCTCGACCTCCACCGGCAGCCGTGCCAGCTTTTCGATGATCGCCTTGCCTACCATGCCGCTGTACATGGCGGTGCCGCAGGCGGAAATATAGAGCTTGGTTACATCTTTGAAGAAGCCGTCCGGCAGACCATCGCCCTCAAAGCTAACAAAGCCGTCCCGAATACGCCCGTCAATGGTATCGGCAAGGGCACGGGGCTGCTCGTGAATCTCCTTTTGCATAAAGCAGGGGTAGCCGCCCTTCTGAGCCTGCTCCACCGACCAGTTGGCGATCTTTGCCTCCTTTTCAAGGGGAGTGCCGTCCGGTGAGTAGAATTGCAGCGTTCCGCGATGCGCTGCCACCACCTCTTCCTCCTCCAGCAGATAGTACCGGCGGGTGTATTCGATGATGGCAGGTACGTCGGAGGCAACATAGCTGCCCCCCTCGTCCTGTGCGGCAATAAGCGGGCTGCCCCGCCGGATCCCGTAAACGGTATCCGGTTCGCCATCCAGCAGCATACAGAAGGCATAGGCGCCCTCCATTTCCGCCGTGGCAGAGTGAATGGCGGTAATGGGGTCGTCATGCAGTTTCAGGTGATGATCCAGCAGAGCTGCGGCAATTTCGGTGTCGGTCTGGGTCAGAAAGTGATAGCCTTCCGTCTCCAGCCGTTCCCGCAGCGACCGGTAATTCTCTATAATGCCGTTATGCACCAGTGTGACACGACCCTGCCGGTGCGGGTGGGCATTTACATCGTTGGGTACGCCGTGGGTCGCCCAGCGGGTGTGTCCGATCCCGCAATGGCTGGCAAGCCCCCGATCGCCGCAGGCGGCACGCAGGTTGGAAAGCCGCCCTGCCGCCTTAATAATTTCAATGCTGCCGTTTTCCCACAGGGCAATGCCGGCGCTGTCATAGCCGCGGTATTCCAGATTTTCCAGCCCGTGCAAGAGCTTTTCCCTGGCATAGTCCGTCCCCGAATAACCGATGATCCCACACATAAAAATAAGGCTCCTTTCCCGCAGATGTCCTTCAAGCGGGAGAGAAACCCATGATAAAACGCATTGACCCAAGGGTACAGCAAACCGGTACGGCACGCCGTATCGGCAGGATAACGAAAACCATGGGGGAGAACACAAAAGGATCGGCTTCTCTCCGCGGGGCTCCCGCAGGGGCGGCTGGTACCGTCCCCAGTCAGGGCATCTGTTCTGTTCGTTATCCATAGCCGGTTCTTTGTTGCACGGTCACCCGTGTTTTTGCACCGACCTGCGCTGTGGCAGCAGCGGGAGGGCATCCGCCGAAAATTCGATACTCCCTCCACCTCGTCGTCCGCCCGACCTTAGGCAGGGGGCGGCACTGGCGCTTTGAACAGCTATATTATAGCAAAATTCCGATGTCTTGTAAAGAAAAAGAGGAAAAGAGCCTGCCGACCCTTTCCCTCAATCCTATGCCATGTCACGCGGAGATATGCGGCTCCGACTGCTCTGCCTCCAGCTGTGCCAGATGGGTCTGGTAACGGTCAAGGATTGCCTCCTCCAGAATGTGCCGCGCCTCGGGCGTGATGGGGTGGGCAATATCGCGGAAGGTGCCGTTTTCATCTTTGCGGCTGGGCATGGCGACAAACAGCCGCTCCGGGCCCTCTATGACCTTGATATCATGCACGGCAAGGTCGCCGTCAATGGTGACCGAGACCAGCGCCTTCAGTCGCGCGTCCTCATAAATTTTGCGGATCCGGATATCTGTGATGTTCATTCCTGTTTCTCCTTTCGGGTGCTTCCTGTTTTTTGTTGGGCGGGTCTGCCGCCTTTATCGTTAGCCTTGTCCTGCCGACGGCAAAATATGCACCCGCTGCCGCTTTTTATGGGAAAACGACGGCTGCTATTGTCAAAACCCCTGCCTTTGGGGTATAATATACCATAGATGAATCTTTGTAAGGTGGCGGTTATAATTTATGGTAAAACCGATTGAGAAGATCCCCGATGGGGTAAAGCATATTCACTGCATCGGCATCGGCGGCAGCGGCATGTTCCCGCTGGTACAGATCCTGCACGGCAGAGGCTATATCATTACCGGCAGCGACAACAACGAAAGCGATATCGTTGAGTTGGAGCGTGCGATGGGAATCAAGGTCACAATGGGACAGCGGGCGGAAAATATTGCCGGCGCTGATCTCATTCTCTATTCCGCCGCTATTATGGATACCAACCCCGAGCTGATCGCCGCGCGGGAAAGCGGACTGCCGCTGTGGGAGCGAGCCAGAATGCTGGGTGCGGTTTCCAGCTGGTACAGCGATGCGCTGGGGGTTTGCGGTACGCACGGAAAAACCACCACCACCGCCATGATCGTCCAGATTCTTTATATGGCGGGACTGGATCCTTCGGCGGTCATCGGCGGCAAGCTGCGCACTATCAGCGGCTACGGGCGCAGCGGCAAAACGCAGCGTTTCGTCTACGAGGCGTGCGAATTTAAGGATACCTTCCTTTCCACCCACCCCGATATCGCGCTGGTGCTGAACATCGATAACGACCACATGGAGTATTTTCACACTGTGGAAAACGCCATGAAGAGCTACACCAAGTTTGCCGAAAAAGCCCATACCGTCCTGTATAACGGCAGCGATGAAAAGACCTGCCGCGCCATGGCGGAGGTAACAGGGGAGGGGAGAACCTTCCTCACCTTTGGCTGGGAGGAGACCAACGACTATTATCCTGCCAATATCCGTCACCTTGGCGGTTTGGATCGCCGTTTTACTCTGATGTTCCGCGGCAAACCCTTGACTGAAATTCACCTGCAGGTTCCCGGCGACCACAATATTCTGAACGCCGTTGCCGCCGCCGCAGGTGCTATGCAGCTGGGTGCCACACCGGAACAGGCGGCCGCCGGTCTTGCTGCCTTTACCGGTGCGGGACGCCGGTTTGAGGTGCTGGGAAAGACCCATAACGGCGCTACCGTCGCCGATGACTATGCCCATCACCCTGCTGAGCTGCGCGCTACCCTCACTGCTGCCAAGGAGCTGGATTTCAAGCGGGTGTGGGCAGTTTTCCAGCCGTTTACCTTCAGCCGTACCTATCTGCTGCTGGAGGACTTTGTTTCCGCTCTTTCCATTGCCGACCGTGTGGTACTGTCTCCCATCATGGGCAGCAGGGAGGTCAATACCTACCACATTACCTCGGAGGACTTGGGAAGCAAGATAAAGGACTGTGTTTGCTTGCCCTCCTTTGAGGCGATGGCGGATTACATCGACCGATATGCAGAAGCCGGTGATCTCATTTTGACCCTCGGTTGCGGCGACGTTTATAAATGCGCCCGCATGATCCTGCACCACAAATAATTTTTTGCAGACTCCCTCATTTGCAGGGAGTCTCCTTTTTACCCACTGCAAGCCGCAGGAAAACCGCGCCGCCCCGCCGCCGCTGTCGCGGCGAGCGCCCCGGCACAGGACAATATCGTCCCGTTGTTACGGGAGCAGGGCCCTTTGCACGTGGATGCCCTGGGGGCCGCTCTGGGACGCAGCCCTGCCGAGCTGGCGCCGGTGCTGCTGGGACTGGAGATAATGGGCCGCATCCGGCGCTTGCCGGGCGCGCGTTACGAGGCCGTATAGATGGGACGACATATTGAAAAGGACACGATGGAAGAGAAGCTCGATCCCCGCACCACCCTGGAGATAGAATCTTTCCTGGCCTGGCTGGACGTGCAGCGGGGCCTTTCGCCCACGACGCAGATCGCCTACGGGACGGACCTGCGCCAGCTGGCCCTTTTCCTTGCGCAGCGTGGTGCCAGTCTTGCCCGTCCTGCCGAGGTGAGCAAAAAGCATATCCAGGCCTGGCTGGCCCGTCTGTACGCGCTGGGAGAAGCCAAAAGCTCCATGGCCCGCAAGCTCGCGGCGGCGCGGACGTTCTTCCGCTATCAGCAGCGCATGGGACGCACGGAAAACAATGTGGCGGCCCAGGTACGCAATCCCAAGCAGGAGCAGCGCCATCCCCGCGTCCTTAATGTGGATCAGGCTTTTGCCGTGCTGGATACCCCTGATGCCCTGGCCGGCCATTGCCCGCTTTACCCGCAGTGAGATGATCGAGGTGCTGGATTCGGATTATAT
>OHBJ01002279.1_pt1 | contig 12971 bp, 9 predicted proteins | sample 1577241 | NCBI WGS metagenome assembly OHBJ01 (sample SAMEA3541594, study PRJEB24748) | human gut metagenome | biome: human gut; feature: human-associated habitat; material: faeces | place: China | collected 2012
TGGAACGGACATCGTCTGGAAACGGAGAAATCTGGAAAACCAGTGAGTTGTCAGGGGATGGACCGGTTGCGGTAAAAAATATGACCATAAATAATCCGGTAATTACCGCAACGGTTTCAGAGATTTCTGGAGGTAGAAAGTCATATCTGGCAGACGTGAGCTGGCCGGATGAAACAGATGAGACATATAAAGAGTTAATCTATGTTCCGTTACAATATGAAGTGACATTTAATGGGAAAACACTTTCTTCAGAGACGGTTACGAATGATGAAGGTAGTTTTATTTGTATTCCGGATTTTAATTTGATGTTCGAAACGGGAATAGAGGAGAATGCCATCACACTAATGTGCTATCGCACGGCTAATAGTTCTACGGTAAAACCGGGAACCTACCATATCACAATCCGTCCATTTTCAGCAGGTGAACAAATTGAGCAGAAGGTAGTTCTGATTGTAAACAAAGATCCGGATACATCCGGTTCGACGGTTACTTCACGGGAAACAACCACTACGATAAATGGATTACCAACGGCCGTGTCCATGCAGGATGAACTGAATCTTACTGTGCGGACGGTCTATACAGATAGCAGCTTACCGGGAAAGAACGTGCCGTCTGCTGGTTTTTCGGTATACATTAACCAGACCCCTTATGAAGTATCCGGCATCACGCTTCAAAAAGGAGAGGCAGCCATAAAGATTCCGGTTTCAGAGGCAAACGGATTTCATATGGGAGAAAATGCAATTACAGTTTCTTATGCAGGAGCAACCAATGAAAATGATAGGGCACTTCCTTCCCAGGCAAACAAAACCGTGACAGTAAATCCAATTGCCGTAAAGATGCAGTATGATACCATCCAGCAGACAGCTGCATACACAGGGCTGAAACAGAGCTGCCTTGTTTCCACGGTAAATGTAGTCCGAACGGACAACGGACAGACGGTAGATTCGCAGGTAAAGCCTGAAGTTTTCTATCGGCAGGATGGGAAAAATGTTGTTCCGGTGCAGCCGGGCAGCTATGAGGTGTGGTTTAAAGTAACTGGAAACCAGTACGATGTGATAGAGGAAAAAGTCGGAACCTTTACCATTACAGCGGCGAAACCATCGATTCGCCTTACGGCAGAGACAGAAAACGGTAATTCCGTACATCTGTATGCAAAGGTAGATGGAGTCCGAAATGGCAGTATTCCGCTTGGTTCGATTTCTTTTTATCAGGACGGAACCATAATAAAGGCACAGGAAAAACTCGTATATGGGGAAGCCGATACGGTTGTATCAGGCTTAAAACGTGGCGGTTCTTATCAGTTTAAGGCAGTATATGAGCCGGATGATAAGGATGGACAGAATTATTACGAAACAGTGACAAGTGAAGCCGCGACCGTTACAATCAAAGAGGACAGTTCCACCGGAGGCGGTTCATCTTCCGGAGGAAGTGGAACAACCGGAGGCGGCTCATCTTCCGGAGGCGGTGGAGCAACCGGAGGCGGCTCATCTTCCGGAGGTGGTGGAGCAACTGGAGGCGGCTCATCTTCCGGAGGAAGTTCTGGTGGCGGAAATACTTCGGGTGGTAACACAGCCGGAGGGGGAACACCATCCAACGGAAACAAAACCGATGTAGAAACTCCGTCTGACGGAAATACAGCTGGTACACAAACACCGTCCGATGGAAACGCGGCCGGACAAAATACACCAACCGTAACCGTTACCGGAACCCGGAAAAATAAAGCCATCAAAACAACGGTGACCGCTGGTCTGATAAATCAGATACTGGAAGAAAACGATGGAAAACACACAGATGTGACGATCCGGGTCACCGATCCGGCTGGCAACGTAAGCTATACACTGACCGTAAATACAGCAGACATACAGACCGGAAACAGGCTGTATGTGTGCGCAAAGGACTCAAAGACAGGTGCCTATATCCTTGTAAACGATAAGAGTTATACGGTTACAAAAGCCGGAAATGTGAATTTTTCAGCAGATTCCCAAAAGGATTATGTCCTTATGGATCAGAAAGATATGGATCAGGTCACAACGAACATATTAAAAACGGTTACATTGAAGAATAAAATCGTTCAGGTGAAGAAGGGAAAACAAAAGAAGGTTTCTCTGGCAGCCACCTTAAATATGGACAATGTAAAAAGCATTTCTTATCAGAGCAATAACAAAAAAATTGCATCTGTAAACAAGAAGGGTACCATAAAATCGAACAAAAAAGGAACTGCGTCCATTCGCGTGACAGTAACCTTAAACAATGGAAAGACCAAAGTTTTAAAATTAAAAGTCAAAGTTAAGTAGCAGATGAAGGAAAAGACAAAACCCCGGAAATAAATATCCGGGGTTTTTGTTTTACCTAGAGAGAAAGTGCACACTGATCAATTTTTTTCAGTTCCTCCTCCGTAAACGGAGCAGAGTTTAACACTTTCAGATTTTCAAGAATCTGTGCCGGGCGGGAAGCTCCGATCAGAACGGAAGTGACCACACCGTCACGGATGACCCATTTGAGTGCCATCTGTGCGAGGCTTTCACCACGGGCAGCCGCAATCTCATTCAGGCTCCGGATACTTGCCATCCGCTTTTCATCAAACTGATCCGCATGCAGGAAACGTCCGTCCGTGTTGACACGGCTGTCTTTTGGAATACCGTTTAGATAGCGGTCGGTCAGCATACCCTGCGCGAGCGGGCTGAAAGAAATAATTCCTTTCTTCCCATCTGCCGCGGCCTGTTTTAAACCGTTTTCTTCAATGGTACGGTTAAAGATATTGTAGGAATTCTGGTTGATAATAAACGGGCAGTGCAGATCTTCTAAGATGGCAGCCGCGCGTTTCATCGTTTCCCCATCGTAGTTGGACAGACCGACATACAGTGCTTTTCCGCTTCGCACGATCTGGTCGAGTGCACCCATGGTTTCTTCCAGCGGCGTATCCGGATCCATGCGGTGGTGATAGAAAATATCCACATAGTCCAGACCGAGCCGTTTTAGGCTCTGGTCAAGGCTGGCAATCAGGTACTTGCGGCTGCCCCAGTTTCCATAAGGTCCCGGCCACATGTCAAAACCGGCTTTGGAACTGATGATCAGTTCATCGCGGTAGGAAGAAAGCTCTTCCCGAAGGATCTTCCCAAGATTTTCCTCCGCACTGCCCGGCTGCGGTCCATAGTTGTTTGCCAGATCAAAATGTGTGATCCCGTGGTCAAATGCCGTAAAGCACATCTGTCTCATATTTTCATAAACACCGGTATCTCCGAAATTGTGCCAGAAGCCCAAAGATACTTCCGGCAGCATCAGTCCGCTGTCGCCGCAGCGGTGGTATTTCATGGTTTCGTAACGTGATTCATTTGCGTGATACATAAGAAATCCTCCTTAGTTTGTAAAAAATTTATCATAAATGCCAAATCCAAAGATAAAAAGCACAATCAGCGGCAGAATATAGGTAATGTAGCCGCGCATCCAGTTTTTAATTTTTAATCCTTTTCCGGTATTGGCTTCGGTTGTGTAGTTTTTCCAGCCCCAGCCGTAGCGGCTTGTGCAAAACAGCAGATATACCAGGGAACCGAGAGGCAGGAACAGGTTGCTTACCAGAAAATCTTCCAGGTCAAGCACAGACCCGCCAAAGATCGAAAAACCTTTCCAGTTCCATACATTGTATCCGAGTACACATGGCAGGGAGAGTACAATGATCAGTACCAGATTAACGGCACAGGATTTCTGGCGGCTGCATCCGGTCAGTTCCATACCGCAGGAGATGATGTTCTCAAATACTGCCAGGATTGTGGAAAACGCTGCAAAAAACATAAACAAAAAGAACAGGCTTCCCCAGAGTCTGCCAAGCGGAATATGGTTAAAAATATTCGGCAGGGTGATAAAAATCAGGCTTGGTCCGGAAGTCTGGTCAACATGGAACGTAAAGCATGCCGGAAAAATGATAAGTCCGGAGGTGATAGCAACAAACGTATCCAGAATGGCAATATTTACCGATTCACCAAGCAGAGAGCGTTCCTTTCCGATATAACTTCCCAAAATTGCCATCGCGCCGATTCCAAGGCTTAACGTGAAAAATGCCTGGTTCATGGCACCCGTAATGGTTTTTGCAATACCGATCTGTTTCATCCGTTCAAAGTCCGGGATCAGATAAAAGGCAAGGCCTTCTTTTGCACCATCCATAAAAAAGCTGTTGACCGCCAGAATGATCATGATGATAAGCAAAGAAGTCATCATGACCTTTGTTACTTTTTCCAGACCGTTCTGCAGTCCACGGGAGCAGACAAATACGCCGGCGCAAACAACTACCACCATCCAGAAGCCCATGGTCAGAGGTTTGCTCAGCATTGTGGTAAACTGTCCGGATACACCGTCGGCATCCAGTCCCTGAAACTGTCCGGTGACCGTCATATAAAAATAATGAAGCATCCAGCCGGTGACCGTTGTATAAAACATCATAAGAAGATAGCAGCCGATCAATGTGATAATCCCGTGGATATGCCATTTCTGTCCGGGTTTTTCCAGTGCATGGTAGGCTTTGACCGGACTTTTCTGGCTGGCACGCCCAACCGCAAATTCCATCGTCATGATCGGGAGTCCGAGAATAATCAGAAACAACAGATAAAACAGCACAAAGGCACCGCCTCCGCCCTGTCCGGCAGTGTATGGAAATTTCCATACGTTTCCGATTCCGATCGCACATCCGGCTGACAGGAGAATGAATCCCAGACGGGATTTTAATTTTTCTCGTTCTTCCATAAAATAATCCACCTTTTTGTAAACATTGTATAAAATACAAACGAAATTATACAATCTGTTGTGAGAAGTTTCAAGCCCTTTTGACGAAATTTTACCAGGTATGTGTTGCATTTTTTTACAGATACTAGAGGAGAAGGTTGCGGAGTGTTCATGTTCTGTAATCAACAAGATTATTTTATGGAAAGAAAGAGGTATAAACCATGGTTTTAACAGAAAAAGAGATGGCTACAATTGAGGATTTGCACACACAGGAGCTGTCCTGCGTGGAGAAGTACAAACGTTACGGACAGGAAGCAAAAGACCCGGTACTTCGGGATTTGTTTGCCGATCTGGAAAAAAAGGAGCAGAAGCATGTGGAGTCTCTGGAACAGGTCATGAAAGGCAGCGTCCCATCCTGTAACGTCAATGACAGGGATGGAAAGATGTATGAGCCAAAGGCAACATATGATTCCATGACCAATCCGGAAGATAAGAAAAACGATAATTTCCTTGCCACGGACAGTATCGGTTCCGAAAAAATGGTGTCCGGGACCTATAATACCGATGTTTTTGCGTTTGGAGATTCCGATGTGCGCAAACTTCTGGCAGATATCCAGGTGGAAGAACAAAACCACGCGGAGATGCTCTATAAATATAAAACCGTAAACGGCATGGCATAGCCGGCATGTGGAGTGGATGTCCCAAAGCATCCACTCTTTTTGTTTTTACAAAAGGATTACAGAAACCGGATAGTACATCTTACATAACCTGTTTATCATAAATCCTGTAATAAATCTTACAGATTTCACAAGGAGAACATATGTCCCGATGGCGGTGATAAGTGGGGCATAGTTGGAAAAATATATCATATATGTCCCAACACACGATGCAAGTGGGACATAATTAATCTTTTATTTTCTATATGTCCACTATCAATTTGGAAAGTGATAGAACACTTGATTTTCTTAAAAAACACATGCAAATCTGTTTATTAAAAAAATGTTCTGGAAAATTCAATTCCGAAACAATCCCAGCGTATTAAAAATATATTGACATTTACGAACTTTGCGCTATAATAGAATCAAACATATGAACAAATGCTCATATGAAAGAATGATAAAATGAAAAAGGAAAGTATGGAGGAAACCGACGATGAAGAAAACTTACAAAATTGATGTGGATTGTGCAAACTGTGCAAATAAAATGGAGGAAGCTGCAAAAGCTACTACCGGAGTAAAGGATGCAACTGTAAATTTCATGACACTGAAGATGAACGTAGAATTTGAAGAGGGTGCAGATGCAAAAGCGGTTATGCAGGATGTGTTAAAGAACTGTAAGAAAGTGGAAGATGATTGTGAGATCTTTCTTTAAATCCGGCTTTTCCCATAGGTATCAGTCAGATTGGAGGGCACCATGAATAAAAAGCAGAAAAAAGTATTGAAACGAATTATTGTGGCGGCAGTGCTTCTGGTTATCATCGGGATTGCAGGAAGCGTTGTTTCCATACCAAAGTGGCTGGAGTTTCTTTTCTATCTGGTTCCGTATTTTGTGATCGGTTATGATATTCTGCGGAAAGCCTGGAAAGGAATCTGTAACAGGCAGATGTTTGATGAAAATTTTCTGATGGCAGTGGCAACCATCGGAGCGATCGCCCTCGGTGATTACAAAGAGGGTGTTGCAGTTATGCTGTTTTATCAGATCGGAGAGCTGTTCCAGAGTTATGCAGTCGGTAAGAGCCGCCGGAATATCAGTGATCTGATGGATATCCGACCGGATTATGCAAATATTGAAACAGACGGTCAGATTGAAAAAGTAGACCCGGATGAGGTGGAGATCGGCACGGTGATTATTGTACAGCCGGGCGAAAAAGTCCCAATCGATGGTGTGGTTGTGGAAGGACATTCTTCCCTGAATACCAGTGCACTGACGGGAGAGAGTGTTCCGCGGGAAGTCGCTGTGGGAGAGGAAATCATCAGTGGATGTATCAATATTTCCGGACTGTTAAAGATCCGCACCACAAAAGAGTTTGGAGAGTCTACGGTTTCTAAGATTCTTGATCTGGTGGAGAATGCAAGTTCCAAGAAATCACGTTCCGAGAATTTTATTTCCAGATTTGCACATTATTATACACCGGCAGTCTGCTACGGCGCGCTGGCACTGGCAATACTGCCACCGCTTGTCCGCATGCTGTTTATGGGGCTTCCGGCAGACTGGGGCATCTGGATTTACCGTGCACTGACATTTCTGGTTATCAGCTGCCCGTGTGCGCTGGTCATCAGTATTCCACTCAGCTTTTTTGCAGGAATCGGAGGTGCCAGTGCAGAGGGTGTTCTGGTAAAGGGTTCCAACTATCTGGAAGCACTTGCGGGAACGCGCACGGTTGTCTTTGATAAGACAGGAACAATTACGCAGGGGGTATTTGAAGTCTGCGGAATTCATGGAACAAATTGTGCATCCGGCAGCTGTCCGGTTGAGTCCGGACATCCGGTATATACGAAAAAGGAAGAACAGCTGCTGGAGTATGCGGCACTGGCAGAGTGTCACAGCACACATCCGATCAGTATCAGCCTGCAGAAAGCCTATGGTAAGAAACTGGATGTGGACCGGGTCACAGATGTACAGGAAATCGGTGGACATGGTGTGATCGCAACGGTAGACGGACACAGGGTTGCGGCAGGAAATGACAAACTCATGAAAAAAGAAAAAATTGCGTACCGCAACTGCAGCTGTACCGGTACAATCGTACATCTGGCAGTCGATGGTGCCTATGCCGGTCATATACTGATTTCAGATATGATTAAGCCGAATGCGGCGGCTGCCATGCAGGCACTGAAAAATTCCGGTGTGCACCGGCTGGTAATGCTGACGGGTGATGATGACCGTGTAGCACAGCAGGTAGCAGGGGAGGTTGGAATCACGGAAGTACATTCCCAGCTGCTTCCGGCAGATAAAGTTTCCGAAGTGGAAAAACTGTTGCAGACCAGGGAAGAAAAGAGTACCGTTGCCTTTGTCGGGGATGGCATCAATGATGCACCTGTGCTTTCCCGTGTTGATGTTGGAATCGCTATGGGAGCACTTGGATCGGATGCGGCGATTGAGGCAGCAGATGTGGTACTGATGGATGATGATCCACTCAAGATTGCGAAAGCAATCCGTATCGCAAGAAAGTGCCTGCGGATTGTATATGAAAATATCTGTTTTGCAATCGGGATTAAACTGCTCTGCCTGTTTTTGGTAACGATAGGTATTGCAAATATGTGGATGGGAATTTTTGCAGATGTTGGTGTTATGGTGATTGCTGTGCTGAATGCAATCCGTGCACTTTTTGTAAAAAAATTATAGGGTATAATTCTGCCGGAAATGTTCCGGTGGAGAGGAGGAACTTCATGGAAAAAGAAAAGATTGAATGCTGTAGTGAAAATCAGGTACATCCGGATCTGCTAAAGATCGTGAATGACACGATGCCGGAAGAAACGGAACTGTATGATCTTGCAGAATTATTTAAAGTGTTTGGAGATTCCACCCGTATCCGCATTCTGTTTGTACTGTTTGAAGCAGAGGTGTGTGTCTGTGATCTTGCAGCGGTATTGTCAATGACACAGTCTGCAATTTCCCACCAGCTTCGGATTTTAAAACAGAATAAGTTAGTCAAATGCCGCAGGGAGGGAAAATCTGTTTTTTATTCCCTGGCAGATGACCACGTCCGGTCAATCATTGCACAGTGCAGGGAGCATATTGAGGAAGATGCAATATAAGGATGATACCATATGGGAGAAAAGGACATTCGCTGTGGATGTCCTTTTTTTCGTACAGACGGATCTTAATATTTATTTAAGTTTCTTTAAAGATAGCCTTTTTTGGATGTGAAACTGCTATAATAAAGGTGCAGTAGAAAAAATACATCAATTAAAATATGAGGTAAATACATATGGAAACTTATGAAAGCGTAAAAAGTAATCCGGTGCAGCCGGAGCAGAAAGAAAAGAAAAAAGGCGGTGCATGGAAAGGTATTGTAGCGGTGATTCTTGCGGCAGGCGTTGTGGGAAGTACCACGATTTCTGCGTTTAATCTGGTGACTTTAAAATCCTATATTGCAGAGCAGAAAAAGGAAGAAAATCCTGAGACTACCGAGGATTACGTAAAGATCGCAGATAATTATGAGATCAAACCTACCACAAATATTTCGGATGCCTACAAATCCGGCGATACTTCAAAGCTGACAGACAAAGAAAAAGAAACCCTTGATATGGCAAAAAAAGCGATCAAAGATATGAAGATTACGGACAGCATGTCTGATTTTGAAAAGGAAAAGGCGGTGTATGACTGGATGACCAAAAAGCTCCAGCAGGATTCCGGGGCACTGACCGTTATTCCAAGTACACAGGAAGACTGTGATAATCCATACGGTGTGTTAAAATACCACAATGCCGTATGCGTCGGTTATGCAACGACATTCCGCATGTTCATGCAGATGATGGGAATTGAATGTAAAGTGGAACATAATACAGAAAAATTCCATAGCTGGGATGTGGTAAAAATTGACGGAGACTGGTACATTACCGATATTTATTCCGATGCAGGAAATGGAAATTATGCGAACTTTAATGTGACGGATGCCATGTATGGACAGTCCCAGAGCTGGGATCGCGATTACTTCCCGGCAGCTAACTCATTAAAGTACAATATGGCATACCAGAATAAGAAAACCGTGGACAGTATATATGATCTGCCGAAAGCATTGCGTGCTGCTATGGACAAAAAGCTTGGTGGGGTCATGGTTGCGTTTAAAGAGGATATTACAGAGGAAAAAGCGCAGGTGGCAAATGCCATAGCTTCTTCCATTGACAATTTCCTGATGTCCGGAAACTATAAGGATATGCCATACAGTCTGGGAACTTACAACTGGATTCAGGATCCGGATGGAAAAGGATATTTGTTTAATGTTACCATGCCGGGATATAACACGGACAATACAAGCCAGAATATCAGCGAAAAAGAACAGAAAAAAATCGACAAGGCTGTCCAGAAAGCATTTCAGGGACTGGAATCTGCAAACGGAGATGGCATGATGATGGATGGCGCAAGTGCTGATATCGGAAATAAGGATATGACCATGGATAATGCGGCACAAAATGGGGCAACGTTCAGTACGGAAGAAACTGTGGAGGCCAGATAACAGATGAAAAAACAAAAAACGGGTTGGAAACTTCTGCTGGTTCTGACCATGCTGGTGATGTGTGTGGGATGTGGTGCGAAGAAAAACACGTCCGGTTCTGTCAGTATGTATGACCTGCGCACGGCGATGGAAGCAGCGGATCCGGATCTGCCGGAGATGCTTAATGCCAGCAGTACGGAAAAAGATGCAGAAGATAAGTTTTCCCATATTTCTGACATGGACTATAAAAAAGTGGACAGCTATTTTGTAAGCTATTCTTCGGATGGGCACAAAGCAGATGAAATTGTAGTGATTGCCGTGAAAGATAAGGCAGATGTGGATGAGGCAAAAGAAAGCCTGACAAAGCATCAGCAGGATCGGTATAATTTGCTGCAGTCCTATGAACCGAAGCAGGTCAGCCGGATTCAGGATGGGTTGATTTTTACGAAAGGGCAGTATGCAGTCCTTATTATCACAAGCCATAATGATGATGTGCGGAAAGCGTTTGAAGATACCATAAAAAGTAAGTAGTATAAATAGGATCGTGTTTGAGTAAAATATAGAAATAAAAATGCAACATTCTTTTATAGAATGTTGCATTTTTATTTACACATAATATATCGGACGATTGTTATGTTACTTAACCCCTAAATTCAAAAAAATAAAAATATTACTTAAACCTTTGTGGGCATGGAATATAATGCCTTTTCGTATTCCTCCAAAGAATATTTTTTTAAAATCTGTTCTTTGTTCAGACCAAGATCAAGCATATTTTGAATCGCTTCGAGTCTCTCTTCACGTTTACCTTCGAGTTTACCTTTTGCTTCTCCCTGTTCCAGCAATTCCTCAGATCGTAATTTCAAAATCTTACCACCCATAATCTCACCCAATCCTTTCCTGATAGTGTTGTCCTCCGGAATAATATAATTCGCAATCTCTTTAATTAAGACAATCATATTCATATAGAGATGTGATTTGCTTTCTTTTTCCGATGCCTTTTCCAAGCAGTGGTTAATTTTCCGGAAATCATCCAGCAGATGCTGCAGTTTCTTCGAATCTGTTCCATTGTGTTTTAAAAAATGCTCATACCGCAAGATATGGTACGGAAGTAAAATTAGCAGTCGTTTTTCGAAAATCTGATCCACAGTATATTTTTTCGCCTGCAAAACAGGAACGCGGTAATGTACTTCCTGACCGTCCGCAAACTTCACAATCGCTCCGTGATATTCTGGAAGCGATCGGTGATTGCGTATATAGAGTACGCATGACTGCGGAAATTCAATCTCCCAGATATCGTTTTCTTCAAGAAAAGCATGTTCAATTGCAATCGAAATATCATACTCAAACATCCGGATGACCATCGTCTCATCTTTTGTTGACTGGCACTCTAGATGATACATGCGGTTGTCGATCCAAATAATTGAGTCCGTGATTATCGTTCCATACTTTTCGTAATGTTCGTTTCGCAGCTGTTCAAAGTGTTCCCCATGTAGTATCCTACCTTTCTTTTAGTATATATCATAAACATTTGTTTTTACAATATGGAAAATATAAGAAACAGTTGTTATGACCGGTTTTATGAAGTTGTGATTCCAATAGTGATTTACGAGCGAAATGCTCTCCATGATTGCTTTGCACTACTTTTCCGGCAGTGCCTGTCTGGCATCAGATTTGGAATTATATGTGTTTATTGGAAATAGAATAACGTATTTACAAATAGAAGTCAAATGTTTTTATTATGAAGAGAACGCTTTGTATTGTGGTGCAGCAACAAAGCATTCCCATATTTTTATAAATTGATGTTCAGATAAACAAGATCTTTTTCATCCTGTTCAATTCCGAGATACCGTTTAGTGATGTGGAAAGAAGAGTGATTAAAGACATTCATTAAGAGAGCCGGCTGGACTCCTTCCTGCCATGCATAATAGCCAAAGGTTTTCCGGAGAGAATGACAGCTGATCGCCTCTTCACTGGTTGTATGTGAGGCATCTTCTTTAATAATGCGGTAAGCCTGTGAACGGCTGAGCGGTTTATAAGGGTTTGTCCGTTTGGAGAAAACATATTCTTCCGGATCAGGATTCTTTTCCATAAAATATAGATACAGGGCATTTTTCGCGTTCTGGTTTATCGCAATATAATTTCTTTTTCCTGTTTTATGTTCCCATATCAAAAGGTGATCCCGAAAACAGTTCTTTTTAAAATCATAGACACTTCTCCAGCGAAGATTTAATAGATCGCTGATTCTCAGTGCAGTGTTTAATCCCAATACAACTAAAGTATAATTTCGCAGATGCGGTTTTACCTGCTTGTAGTATGAACTGAAATCTTGCAGTTCCTGTCGGTTACGGATCGGTTGTGTTGTTCCCATAAAAATTACTCCTTTCAAGCCAAAAATAAAGTGCTTTTGTGACATAAAATGCAACATTCTATAAAACATTGTCGCATTTTTGAAATAAAAAGAAAAGAAGCATTTTATAAAAATGCAGATGCGTAAGAAAATGCGCAGGACATACCCGAGGAAACAGGGTACGGAATACATACATGGAGGTAACAAAATGCTGAAACTTTCATTGAAACAGGGGCAATATGTAAACATTGGTGATAACATCCGTGTGGTCTATGTAGGTGGTTCAGGAAATCACGCAAGGCTGCTCATTGATGCTCCGAGGGAACTTAATATTGCCAGAAGTACCACGGAAGAAAATCCGGCACGAAAGAGAGAAACCTATTATGCAGAGCCTGGTATTTCCAGAGAGGCACAGCAGGAGATTAAACGAATTCTGTGGAATGAGCGGATGAAAGCAGAAGCAAAAAAAGATGCAGAGAGTTTAAAAGATAAATTTAACGCTTAGCATCACACAAACATTTGGTAATAAGCGGGGCACACCCGGGACGCTTCGCTTATTGCGGTATATCGTAAGGTGTACGGCAGAATATACAAGGTTGCAAAGCATCTCAGATGCTTGTGACGCACCGCGGACGTGGTGCAATAAGAAACAACCTCAGGAAAAGGATTTCCAGAGGAAAAGACATAATACCCCGCAAAGCGGGAGTTCAAGGAGGATTCTATTATGAGTATGGTAGTACAACACAACATGCAGGC
>OHBJ01002283.1_pt1 | contig 12964 bp, 12 predicted proteins | sample 1577241 | NCBI WGS metagenome assembly OHBJ01 (sample SAMEA3541594, study PRJEB24748) | human gut metagenome | biome: human gut; feature: human-associated habitat; material: faeces | place: China | collected 2012
TTTTATGACCTTCACCACCACGCTTCTGATGAAAAAAACGCCCCACCTCTTTGACAAGGGGGAGCTGGTGATCCAGATTGACGACAGCGTTATCATTCATCCCCTGGCCATGCATATGGTGCAGCAGTATGCAAAAGAGGGCTATCAGGTGGCGGTCAATGAATTCCAGTTTGCCCCGCGCTATCTGGGAATCCTGGACCGGATCGACTACATTAAGCTGAACATCCAGACCACGCCGGAGCTGACGCTGAAAAACATCATCGACATCGCCCACAGCATGAAAAAGCAGTGTATCGCCGTGGGGATTGACCGGGAGGAAACCTACCAGAAGGCCGTCAAGCTGGTTCGCCGATCTTCTCATGGATGATGAGATCCGCCTGCGCGTCATACGGCGTGGCGCTGCGGTTGATGAGCACCAGCTTATGCCCGGAATAGTAATTCAAAAGTCCCGCCGCGGGGTACACGGCCAGCGATGTACCGCCGACGATGAGCACCTCCGCCTCGCGGATATAGCGGATGGACTTGGACAGAACGTCCTCATCCAGACATTCCTCGTAAAACACGATGTCCGGCCGGATGATGCCGCCGCAGTCACAGTGCGGCACGCCGGTGCCGTGGTTGACACGCTCCGCCGGATACGGCCGGCCGCAGCGCATACAGTAGCAGCGGTGGATGCTGCCGTGCAGCTCGAGCACATTCTTGCTCCCGGCCGCCTGATGCAGCCCGTCGATATTCTGCGTGATGACGGCCTGCAGCTTCCCCTCGCGCTCCAGCTCGGCAAGGCGCAGGTGCGCGCGGTTGGGCTTGGCGCCGTCCACGACGAGCTTGTCCCGATGGAATTTGTAGTATTCCTCCGGATGCGCCATGAAAAACGAGTGGCTCAGGATCGTCTCGGGCGGATAGTCATACTTCTGGTTATAGAGGCCGTCCACACTGCGAAAATCCGGAATGCCGCTCTCGGTCGAGACACCGGCGCCGCCGAAAAACACGATCCGGTCACTGTCTTCGATCCACTGTCTGAGCTGCTGAATGTTATCCATGAACTCCGCCTCCTATAAAATCCGGCCGTAAACGGCCACGCTTTATCATACAACGCTTCGCGCGGCGGGTCAACGCTGCGCGAGCAGAAAGCGTTCAATGGCCTCGGCCACACCGTCATGGTCGCAGTCGGGCATGATATACTCCGACGCCGCCTTCACATCGTCAATGGCGTTGCCCATAGCGAGCGGCAGCCCCGCGTCGCGCAGCATCGAGCAGTCGTTTTCCGAGTCGCCGATGGCGATCGCCGCGCTGACCGGGATGTTCAGACACCGGCACAGCGCCTGCAGGCCGCTGCCCTTGTCAACGCCGGTGGCATTGACCTCCACGCCCGCGCTCTCACACGGGACGACCCATGCGGGCGCACCCTGCACACGCGCGAGAAACTTGGCGCGCTCGGCCGCGTCCGTAAAGTAAAAGTCGAGCTTCTCGACCGGATAAGGTGCAGCGAGAAAGCGCTGCTCCATCTGTTCTGTCGCCGTGCAGTTGGCCTTGAAATTATCCACATAGGCGTCCATGCCGAAATGCTGCGGGTCATTGAGCAGCTCCGGACGATAGAGGGCCTCGCCGTTGGAAAAGATGATCGGAAAGCCGTCAAGCCCGACAAACGCGCGCATAACGCCCGCCGCCGTATCGGCAGAGATGTTCTGTGATGAGATGATGCGGTTTTCCATACAGTCAGCCACGGCCGCGCCGCTGGACGTGATGGCATAGCGCATGGCCGGGAACCGGCGCATATACGGCGCGATCTGCCGGTAGCAGCGCCCGGTCGCCATAACGACATGGTATCCGCGCGCAAGCGCCTGCGTCACAGCGGCGGCCGTGCGCGGCGTGATCTCTTTTTTTGAGTTGAGCAACGTACCGTCCATATCGACGGCGATGAGCTGATAGGCCATGAAAAATCCCTTTCTGCACAATTTCACAGCATATATTGTACTCATTTTGACCCGATGTGTCAACCGTCTGCGCGGGACTTGAACCTGCAGTGCAAAGCCGCTATAATAGCGGCAGACTGCTTTTCAAGGAGTGACACCATGTTTGTTGACCAAACCGTATATCACGGCCGGGCCGAGGACACGAACCGGCTCGACAAGGAGCTGCGCTGCTACGACCTGCTCGACCGTCTGGGGCTGAGCTATGATCGCGTCGATCACGATGCTGCCGACACGATCGAGGCCTGCGCCGCCGTGGAGCAGGTGCTGGGTGCGGGGATCTGCAAGAACCTCTTTCTCACGAACCGGCAGCAGACGGCGTTTTACCTGCTGCTGATGCCGGGGCACAAGCCGTTTCGCACAAAGGATCTCTCGCACCAGATCGGCAGCGCGCGGCTGTCGTTTGCCTCCCCGGAGCATATGCTCGAGCTGCTGGATATCACGCCCGGCTCTGTGAGCGTGCTGGGTCTGATGAACGACCGCGACGCGCGCGTGCGGCTGCTCATCGACCGCGACCTGCTGGACGACGCGTACCTCTGCTGCCACCCATGCATCAACACGTCCACGCTCAAGCTGCGTATGGCGGACGCCGTCGACGTGCTCATCCCGGCGCTGGCGCACGCGCCGACGTATGTCGACCTGCCGGTCTGCGCACCGGAAGCCTGAGACCAAAAAGAAAAAATCCTGCATCCGAGGATGCAGGATTTTTTATGACTTAGTAGTAGCGCTTGTTCTTGTTCTTACGAGCAGCCTCCGACTTTTTGCGGCGACGCACGCTGGGGCTCTGGTAGTACTCCTTGCGGCGCAGATCGGACATGACGCCGGCCTTGGCACAGCTGCGCTTAAATCTCTTGAGCGCATTGTCCAGAGACTCATTCTCCTTGACGTAGATTTCAGACATTTTATTCCCTCCCTCCAAATACGCCTTGCGGCGCTTCAAGGGCCATCATGCATGGCTTTAGCGTTAACATTATAATTGCTATCACGCCGAATGTCAAGACGAACTTATGCCTTCGGCTTCAAAATCAAATTGACCAATTTGTTCGGAACGTGAATGACTTTGACGATCTGCATGCCGTCCATCTGGCGCTTCACCTTGTCGAGCGCCATGGCAGCGTCGACGACGGTCTGCTGGTCGCTGTCCTTCGGCACGGTGACGGTGCCCTTGAGCTTGCCGAGCACCTGCACGGCCATGGTGACAGTCGTGTCGACGGTCTTGGCCTCGTCATACACCGGCCAGTCACACTGGCAGCACATCTTGCCATACTTGGCGGCAAAGCCGAGACGCTCCCAGATCTCCTCGACGATGTGCGGCGCAAACGGGCTGAGCAGGAGCAGCAGCTGCTCCATGTCGCCCTTCGTGCAGCCGTTGGCCGCAAACTCATTGACCATGCTCATCATGGCCGCAATGGCGGTATTCATCTTCAGCTCATCGATATCCTCGGTGACCTTCTTGACGGTCTTATGGATGATCGGCTCGTTCTTGGCCGAGATCTCCGGATCGTCCGTGCAGCTCTCGCTGAGATTCCAGACGCGGTCGAGGAAGCGCTTCGAGCCCTTGACGGCCTCGTTGGACCAGGAGACGGCCTTCTCAAAGTCGCCGATGAACATGATGTGCAGGCGCATGGTATCTGCGCCGTACTGATCGACGATATCATTGGGGTTGACGACGTTGCCGCGGGACTTCGACATCTTCTCGCCGCCCTCGCCGAGGATCATACCGTGGCTGGTGCGCTTCTGATACGGCTCCTTGGTCGGCACGACGCCGATGTCATACAGGAACTTATGCCAGAAGCGGCTGTAGAGCAGGTGGAGCGTCGTGTGCTCCATGCCGCCGTTATACCAGTCGACCGGGCTCCAGTAGTCCAGAGCCTCCTTGGAGGCGAGCTCCTTGTCGTTGTGCGGATCCATATAGCGCAGGAAATACCAGCTCGAGCCGGCCCACTGCGGCATGGTGTCGGTCTCGCGCTTGGCAGGACCGCCGCACTGCGGGCAGGTGGTATTGACCCAGTCGGTCATCTTGCTCAGCGGGCTCTCGCCGTCGTCGGTGGGCTCATAGCTGTCCACCTGCGGCAGCACGAGCGGAAGCTGCTCATCCGGCACGGCGACCCAGCCGCACTTCGGGCAGTTGACGAGCGGGATCGGCTCGCCCCAGTAGCGCTGACGGCTGAAGACCCAGTCGCGCAGCTTGTAGTTGACCTGCTCCTTGCCGATTCCCTGCTCCACGACGTATTTTTTCATGGCGGGGATGGCCTCTTTGACGGTCATGCCATTAAGGAAGCCGGAGTTGACCATGACGGCGCTGTCGTCCTTGGCAACGAAGGCCTCCTTTGTCACGTCGCCGCCGGCGACGACCTCGACGATCGGCAGGCCGAACTTCGTGGCAAACTCCCAGTCGCGCTGGTCGTGGCCCGGAACGCCCATAACGGCGCCGGTGCCGTAGCTCATAAGAACGTAGTCCGAGACAAAGATGGGGATCTCTTCCTTCGTTGCGGGGTTAACGGCACAGACGCCTTCCAGCCGCACGCCGGTCTTGTCCTTGTTGAGCTCGCTGCGCTCAAAATCGGACTTGTGCGCGGCTTCCTCGCGGTAGGCCGCCACGGCGTCCCAGTTCGTGAGCTTGTCCTTCCATGTGTCGAGGATCGGGTGCTCCGGAGAGAGGACCATATACGTCACGCCGAAGAGCGTATCGCAGCGGGTGGTGTAAACGGTGAGAGAGTCGCCGAGCGTCGTACCAAAGGTGAGCTCCGCGCCCTCGCTGCGGCCGATCCAGTTGCGCTGCTGGGTCTTTACGCGGGGGATGAAGTCCACATCGTCCAGATCGTCGATCAGGCGGTCGGCGTATTTTGTGATGGCGAGCATCCACTGGCTCTTCTCGCGGCGGACGACCGGGCTGCCGCAGCGCTCGCACACGCCGTCGACGACTTCCTCGTTCGCAAGCACGCACTTGCAGCTTGTGCACCAGTTGACCGGCATGGAGGCCTTGTACGCAAGACCCTTTTTATACATCCGCAGGAAGATCCACTGCGTCCACTTGTAATACTCCGGGTCGGTCGTATCCACGACACGGTCCCAGTCGAATGAGTAGCCAAGCATGTGGAGCTGCTTTTCAAAGTTGGCAATGTTCTGCTTTGTCACAATGGACGGATGCACATGGTTCTTGATGGCATAGTTCTCCGTCGGCAGGCCGAAGGCGTCATAGCCGATGGGGAAAAGAACGTTGTAGCCCTGCATCCGCTTGCGGCGGCAGATGACATCCATCGCCGTGAACGGACGCGTATGGCCGACATGCAGTCCCTGTCCGGACGGATACGGGAACTCGATCAGGCCGTAAAACTTCGGCTTGTCCGAGCCGGTGACGGCGCGGCCGCTCTTATGCTCGACCCAGTATTTCTGCCATTTCTTTTCAATTTCTGCGTAATTGTACTCCATGACGGTATGTCCCCTGCTCTCTCATTTATTTAAAAGGAAGTCTTTATAGTCGATCTTTTCCGCATCGGACCACAGGCGGTCGAGCGAGTAGAACGAGCGCATTTCCTCGGAGAAAATGTGAACGACGACGCAGCCGAAGTCCAGCAGCGTCCAGCCGCCGGAGCGGTAGCCCTCGCGGCGCAGCGGCTGCTCCCCGGCCTGCGAGAGGACTTTGTCCACTTCGTCAGCCAGCGTCTTCCCGTGCGTGGAGTTGCCGGCGGTGCAGAGAATGAAGTAATCGGCCAGCACCGTTACCTTATCGGTTTTTAAGATCTGAATGTCGCGGGCGAGCTTGTCGTCCAGCGCTTTTACCGCGAGATGAGCGATTTCCTTGGAAGTGAGCATATGCCGCATCCTTTCTCTTTTGTTGTATGCGCCGGGCGTCAGCCGGCGAAGTAGTCGTAGAAGCTGTAAATGTCCGGAATGTTGCCGGTCGTGGAGCTGAAGTTTGCCCCGTCAAAGCAGAGCACGTCCAGATTCGCTGCGGTGACGTCCATGTTGAACGGGTTGAGATAGGTGTTTATCATATCGAGCCACGCCTCGAGCTGGATGCTGACATACGAGCCGCCGCGAATATAGACGGTATCGTACGGAAGCGTGTAGAAGCTGATATCGTCCATACCCATTTTCAGGAACTCCTGCGCATAGAACGCGATGTTGCCGCTCGAAAGGTTCGTGTCGGTGTTGTCGATAACGAGACTGATGATCTGCGGCAGGTTGGAGATGTTTCCGAGCTGGAGCACCTGTCTGGCCAGTGCCGCAAAGAAGGCGTGCTGCGTTTCGATACGGCCAAGATCACCGTTCGGATAGCCGGTGCCGTCGTTGTTCTGTCGGAAGCGCACGACCTGCTCGCACTGATACCCGTTCAGAAGCTGGTAGCCGGGCGCGAGCGAGATATGCAGATCCTGATCGGGGTCGTCGTAGTACATATAGATCGGGACATCGAAATATACACCGCCGATGCAGTCGATGATCTGCTGGAACACATAAGTGTTCACGACAGCATAGCTGTCGATCCCGAAGCCGACAAGATCCTCGATCTCCGTAACGAGTCCATCGATACCGGCGCTGCCGTAAACAGAATTGACCTTTTTCACCGCCCAGGGGACGTTGACGAGCGTATCGCGGGGAATACTCACGATGTTGGCCGTATGGTCGTTGCAGTCAAAGCGCGCGACCATGATGGTATCGGTGTTCAGACCGACGCGGTCGCGGCCAACGACGAGGAGCGTGTAAACGTTGTCCTTTCGTCCGGCGGGCTCGGCTGTCGGCTTCGGCGTCGGAGACGCCGTAGGCGTTGCGCTTGGCTGCGCCGTCGCTCCGGCAGGCGTGGCGGACGCTGTGGGCATATCCGGCGTCGCCGTCGTCTGCGTCTTCAGACCGGAATCGTCGGTCTCGGGCGCCGTGGACCAGATGCTGTAAGCAAGGAGCAGCAGCAGAAGAAGCGCAAGCACACCGGCGATCACGATGAGCACCACGGTGAGCGTGCGTGTTTTCTGCTTTTGGGACGGTTTTTTTCTGCCGTCCGTTTCCCCGGAGAGTGTTTCCATGCGATGGGCGAAGCTCTCCTCTTTTGTCTCTTTCTTTTTTGCGGCGTTTTCGTGAGCGCCGCCTTTGTGGGAAAAATTACTCATAGCTTTCTTCTCAATTCTGTGTTTGTAGCCAGCGGAGAGCCTCCGCCGACCTTGGATGCGGCGAAGCGCCGCGGCGTTTGACCTCGTCCATACTCATTTGCAGCGCCCGGATCATGGCGGCGTTCAGATCTGCAAAAGCAAGCGTTCGGACATCCTGTACACCGGGAAAGTCGCGTGTCGGCTCGATAAAATCCGCAAGGTAGACGATTTTCTCGAGTGCTGCCATTCCGGCACGGCCTGTGGTGTGCCATTCGATCGCAGAAAAAATGTTGTCCGGCACGCCGAAATGCTCACGGGCGAACCATGCACCGGTGAGGGCATGCAGCGTTTTTGGCGCGGCGAGATCGGCAGCATTCAACACAATACCATATTTTTCCGCCAGACGCAACTGCTCGTCGTCCGACAGCCTTTTGGTAATGTCGTGCAAAATCCCCGCCTCGGCGGCATCCTCCGGGTCTTCGCCCCAGCGCAGCGCCAGCCGCGCCGCCGTCTCCTCGCAGCCGCGCACATGCGGTATGCGCGTGGGTTTGAGGTAAGCGTCCGTCTTTCCCCGCAGCCATGCAAGATCCGGTTTGGCACCGTACAGCCGGCAGCGGATGATCTCGGAATACACGGCGTCGCAGAGCCGGTCCGCACCGCCGCGCCGCGGCAGTGCCGCGCGAAGCGCCGTAGAATCCATCGGCAGAGGCGTTTTCGGTATGATCTCGATCCGCGCGCCGTACGTTTTGCGCAGATACGCCGCATACCGTTCGATCTCCGCCAGATCGCCGTCGGCACGAGGAAGCGCCGCGAGCGTGCAGAGCGAAAAGAGAGCGCGAAACTCATACCACTGCTCCATATAGAGAAGCATGTCCGTTCCGACGAGAAAATATAGCTCCGCCCCCGGGTTGCCGCGGGATATCTCCCGCAGTGTATCCACGGTGTAGCTCTTCCCTTCGCGCCGCAGCTCCATGGGCGTGACGTCCGCGTCCGGAAACGCCAGTTCGCACAGCCGGAGCCGTTCCTCCGCCGTCGGGCTGCCCTCCGCAAGCGCCTTGTGCGGCGGGATGCCTGCCGGGACGACAATGCATCGATCCGCGCTGAGAGACGCCGCGGCACAGGAGAGCGCGTCAATGTGACCGAGATGCGGCGGATTGAACGTCCCGCCGTAGATCAAAAGACGCATAGATGTTACTTCTTTCCTTTGCGATCGTTTATTAGGACGATCTTGGGGTCCTTTTCGTTCTGTTTGAAAAGAACAAATTTGCTGCCGATGACCTGCACGCCGTCGGCGCCGCACGCCTCACACAGCGCATCGCACGCCTCGCGCGCGGAGAGGAGCGAATTATCGAGCACACGGCCCTTGATAAGCTCGCGGGCGGCGAGCGCTTCCTCCGCCTGACGGACAACGTTTTCGGTGATGCCGCTCTTGCCGATCTGCAGCTCGGTATTCAGCGCTGCCGCCATGCCGCGCAGCTGCGCTCTCTGTTTACTGGTGATCATAGTATTTCTCCCATTTCTGTCTGAATTGCGCCAGCGCTTTTCCCCGGTGGGAAATCGCGTTTTTTTCCTCCATCGTCAGCTCCGCCATGGAGCGGTCAAATCCGTCCGGGCGGAAAACCGGATCATAGCCGAAGCCGTTCTCGCCGCGGGGCGCAGAAAGGATCGTTCCCTCGCACGTCCCCTCGGCGGTAAGTATGTCGCCGTTCGGGAAAGCGCAGCAGAGCGAGCAGACAAACCGCGCCGCGCGGTCGTCTCTCCCGCCGAGATTCCGAAGCAGGAGGTTATAGCGGTCGGCGTCGGAATCGGCATGGTTTCCGGTATAGCGCGCGGAATGCACACCCGGCGCGCCGCCGAGCGCGTCCACGCAGAGGCCGGAATCGTCCGCGATGGCGGCAAGACCCGTGGCGCGCATGACGGCTTCGGCCTTGATGCGGGCATTTTCCGCAAACGTTTCGCCGGTCTCCTCGACTTCTTCCGTAAAGCCGGACTCGGCTTTGCTTATAAGCTCTACGCCGAAGTTTTCAAAAAGCGTGCGGAACTCCCGCAGCTTGTTCTTATTGTCGGATGCCAATACCAGCTTCATTCGAGCAGCGCCTCCGCAAATTCTTCCGGTACAAAGGGCTTGAGATCGTTCACGCCCTCGCCCACGCCGATGAACTTCACGGGCAGACCGAGCTCCCGCTTGATGGCGAACACGATGCCGCCCTTGGCGGTGCCGTCGAGCTTCGTGAGGACGATGCCGGTGAGCCCCGCCGACTCGCCGAAGACCTTCGCCTGGATGAGACCGTTCTGACCGGTCGTTGCGTCAAGAACCATCAGGCATTCCACGCTCGCATCCGGCAGCTCGCGGTCGATGACGCGGCGGATCTTGGAGAGCTCATTCATAAGATTGGCCTTATTGTGCAGCCGTCCGGCGGTATCCACGATGATGACGTCGCGGCCGCGCGCCTTGGCCGCGGCGATCGCGTCGAACACGACGGCGGCAGGGTCGCTCCCCTCTTCGTGGCGCACGATATCGCATCCCGCGCGATCTGCCCACACGGTGAGCTGTTCGGCAGCGGCGGCGCGGAACGTGTCGCCCGCGCAGAGAAGAACGGATCTGCCTTCCGCCGTCAGCCGTGAGGCGAGTTTGCCGATGGTCGTCGTTTTGCCGACGCCGTTGACGCCGACAACGAGAATGACGGACGGTTTTGTGTCGAGATGCAGTGCGTTATCCCCGGCGTCCATCGTATCGGTCAGAATGGACGCGAGCATTTTGCGGAGCTGCTCCTCGCCGCGGCAGCCCTCGTCGCGGACGCGGCGGCGCAGCTTTTCCATAATGTCCTCCGTCGTATCCATACCGGCGTCGGACAGAATGAGCATTTCCTCCAGTGTTTCGTAGGCTTCCTCGTTTTCTCCGGTGAAGTCTGCCATTGCGTTGTTGAACGCGGCTTTCATTTTATCAAAGAATCCCATGGCTGTTTTCTCCTTTCAGCGAATGGTTTGGAGCGCTTCTTCCATATCCATCGCCAGCACGGTGCTGACGCCTTTTTCCTGCATGGTGACGCCGTAGAGCTGGTCGGCCTCTTCCATCGTGCCGCGGCGGTGCGTAATGGCAATGAACTGCGTTTTTCCGCACATGCGGCGCATATACGCCGCGTACCGGGCAACGTTTTCCTCGTCAAGCGCCGATTCGATCTCGTCCATAATGCAGAACGGCGTCGGGCGGACACGCATGATGGCAAAATACAGCGCGATGGCAACGAACGCCTTTTCGCCGCCGGAGAGCAGGCTGATGTTGGAAACCGCTTTTCCGGGCGGCTGGATGCGGATATCGATGCCGCAGTTGAGCACATCGTTCATATCCTCCAGTGAGAGTGACGCCTTGCCGCCGCCGAAGAGCTCAACAAATATCTGGCGGAACGCCTCGTCGATCTCCCGGATCTCGCGGACAAAGATTTCTTCCATCTGCGCGGTGATATCGGCGATGATCTTCAAAATCTCATCCTTGGATTTCTGCACATCGTCGCGCTGCTCGGAAAGGAAGGTGTACCGCTCGCTCACGCGCTTATATTCCTCGATCGCGCCGAGGTTCGGCGTACCGAGCGCGGACATGCTCCGGCGCAGCTCGCTGACCTGCCGCCCGGCCTTGGCAAGGCTTTCGACGGGCTGACGGACTTTTTCCGCTTCCGTGCGGCTGAGCTCGTAGCTGTCCCAGAGTTTTTCAACGATCTGGCGCTCTTCCATCTCCGCCGCCATTTTCTTCTGTTCGAGCTGGGCGCTGCTGCGTTCGAGATCGAGAAGGGCGCGGTTCTTCTCCTGCGCGGCTTTGTCAGCGGCGCTGCGGCGCCCTTCCAGCTCCATTTTATTTGCGGTGAGCTGCGTGAGCGCGTCCTTTTCCTGCTGCGCCTGTGCGCGCAGCGTTTCCAAACGCTCCGCGAGCGTAGTCTGCTGCTCTTCGAGCTCCGCTTTCTGCTGCTCCACGGCGCTCATAGCGCTGCGGCGCGCGCCGGAATCGCTCACCAACTCGGCGCGCAGGCGTTCGAGCTGTTCGATGGCGAGCAGCACGGTGCTGCGCTCGGCGTCGAGCGACGCCTGCTGCGCGCGAATGGCGCTGAAGCTCTCCTCGAGCTCCCGCCGGCGCGCTTCAAAGCTCTCGATGCCGGCGGATGGGCTAACTCGTCACTGGCAGCTCTTTTTTCTGCAGGGACAAGAAACGTACCCCCGACAACGCGATGGTCGCGCAGCAGCAATCCGTCCCTTTGCCGGGGCGGGGAACCATCAAGCGGGTGGGAAGGGGGTGCCCCGACATTACAATATGAGCGGGAGCAAGGAGCATTTTTCGATGGTTCAAGGCTCTCCGTAGGCAGGGCATTTACCATATCAGGCAGACCGCAGAACCGTGTTATTGAAAAATCAATTCGGCCTCCGGTTCCGAAGGACGGTTTGGGTCCGCACCCTTAGAGATTGTCTCTTGCGGTCTTTTGGAATCATAACATCAATCGGTGTATTTGGGCCGCCCGATTAAGAGCATATTAAATAAAAGGGTAGCCCGATTTTTGGACTGACCTTTTATTTAATTTTCCAGTGCCTTCTTTAATCTCCCAAAGGCCTCCTCAATCACAGCCCTCGGTGCCGCCATATTGAAGCGCTCGAATTGGGCGGTTTCCGGCCCGAAGATCTTTCCCGAGTCAAGCCAGAGTTTGGCTTTATCCGTAACGGCTTCTTCCAAGCCTTCATCCGAAAGACCATATCCGGAAAAGTCAATCCATACAAGATAGGTGCCTTCGGGATCGGTCATGACTGCTTGAGGAAGGTTCTTCTTGACAAAGTCCCTCGTCCAGTCGATATTGCCCTTGATGTAGGCTACAAGTTCCTTTACCCAGGCGTCCCCTTTGGTGTAGCAGCTTTTTACGGCAATCTGCCCCATAATGCTGCCCTGACTGTAGCCAGACGCGGCATTGGCCCGGCGATACGCTTGGCGGAGTGTTTCATCAGGGATGATGATATTTCCCGGTTGGAAGCCTGCAACGTTGAATGTTTTGCTGGGCGATGTAAAGACGGCGAGGTTCCTGCGATATTTTTCATCAAGGGTCAGGAAACTTGTGAAGTGATGGGGCGCATAGACAAAATCGCAGTGGATCTCGTCGCAGAGGATGATGACATGGTGGGTAAGGCAAAGGTCTCCTAGGCGTTCCAGCTCTTTTCGTGACCAGACGCGTCCCACAGGATTATGGGGACTGCAAAGGAGCAGGGCTTTCACGTTGTGGGCGATCATCTTTTTTTCTACATCGTCAAAGTCAATCGTATAGCGGCCTCCTTCATTACGAAGCTGGCTATTGACAAAGACGCGGCCATTATCTTCAATGACTTCACGAAAAGGGTAGTAGACCGGCTGCTGAATCAAAATCGCGTCATTTGGGCGTGTAAAGGCCTTGATGGCTGTAGCAAGACCATAGACGACGCCGCAGCCCACTGTCACCCATTCAGGTTTGATGTGGTACCCGTGGTGGCGGGAAAACCAGCCATCCAAGGCTTCGTAGTAGTCCGCGTCAGGGTCGGTATAACCAAAGATTCCGTGATCGATACGGGCGTGAAAATCAGCGAGGATATCCTTTGGGAGAGCAAAATCCATATCAGCAACCCACATGGGAAGAAGGTCCGTACGGCCTTTTCGGGCAAGACCAAAATCATATTTGAGGCAGCTTGTTCCGTGTCGGTTCACCAATTCGTCAAAGGGGCTGTTGGGAGCCATTGTGCATCCTTCTTTCCTACTAATTATGTGTGATACATCCTATCATATCGGGGAACACTTTTTCTGTCAATGAATCGCAGGCAGCTTTACTTTTTTAGCTAAGAATAACTTTTTGCTGAAATGTGATATTAAATATCGCAAAAGATTAAATAAATAGCGATAAACAAACTAAT
>OHBJ01002284.1_pt1 | contig 12961 bp, 9 predicted proteins | sample 1577241 | NCBI WGS metagenome assembly OHBJ01 (sample SAMEA3541594, study PRJEB24748) | human gut metagenome | biome: human gut; feature: human-associated habitat; material: faeces | place: China | collected 2012
CTACTGACGGACAGGGAGCAGACCTTTTCGGTTGACTGACCACCGTGATTGAAATGGACCCGTTTGAGTTCTTAGAAAAGATAGCCCCGATGATGGACAGCCGCACACCGGAATATCCCCGCACATGGGAGGCTCTGTCGAAGAATATTCCGCAAGCCGTATTCCCCTACTCCGAAATGAGTGCCATCGGGAAAGTCATCAATCACCTGCCGACTCCTTGTTCCCTTCACCTGGCCAACAGCTCCACTGTGCGTTACGCCCAGTTGTTCCCTCTGCCAAACGACGTGGAGGTATTATCCAACCGGGGAACCAATGGCATCGAAGGTTCTTTATCTACTGCCATCGGCTATGCTACGGCGTCCGACAAGCTCAATTTCATCTTCATCGGCGACCTGAGTTTCTTCTATGACATGAACGCCCTCTGGAATGCCAACTATGGAAGCAACGTACGCATCCTGCTCCTCAACAACGAAGGTGGAGAAATATTCCATGCGCTTCCAGGGCTGGAAATGGCAGACAGCAGCCGACGCTTCATTACGGCCACTCACCGCACTTCTGCCAAAGCATGGGCTGAAGACCGGGGATTCCAGTACCTTTCTGTCCACAATGAAGAGGAACTTGACCAGGCAGTAGAGATACTCACCCAGCCATCCATTACCTCACAGCCTATGCTGATGGAGGTATTTACAGAAAAGGACAAGGACATCGAACACCTGAAAACGTATTATCACAACCTAAAAAAATAGCAATATGTCACAACCCAGAGAATGGAAAACCATCAAGGAATACCAGGATATTCTTTTTGAGTTTTATAAGGGAATCGCCAAGATTACCATCAACCGCCCGAGATACCGCAATGCGTTCACTCCGACCACCACTACTGAAATCAGTGACGCATTGTATTACTGCCGCGAGTGTCAGGACATCAATGTTATCGTACTGACAGGAGCTGGCGACAAGGCTTTCTGCTCAGGAGGCGACATGCACGTGAAAGGCCACGGCGGATATGTAGGTACCGACGGAGTTCCCCGCCTGAATGTGCTCGACGTACAGAAACAGATTCGTTCCATCCCGAAACCAGTAATTGCCATGGTCAACGGATATGCTATCGGTGGCGGACACGTGCTTCACGTAGTCTGCGACCTGACCATTGCTTCAGAAAATGCTATCTTCGGCCAGACAGGTCCTCGCGTGGGCAGCTTCGATGCCGGATTTGGTTCTTCTTACCTGGCTCGTATCGTAGGCCAGAAAAAAGCCCGCGAAATCTGGTTCCTCTGCCGCCAGTATTCTGCCCAGGAAGCACTGGATATGGGACTGGTCAACAAAGTCGTACCGTTCGACCAACTGGAAGATGAAGTGGTAGAATGGGCTGAGACCATGATGCAGCATAGTCCGCTCGCCCTGCGAATGATTAAAGCTGGACTCAATGCAGAACTCGACGGACAGGCTGGTATTCAGGAACTCGCCGGTGACGCAACCATGCTTTACTACATGACGGAAGAAGCACAGGAAGGTGGAAAAGCTTTCCTCGAAAAGCGGAAACCCGACTGGAGCAAATACCCTAAATTCCCCTGATTATTCTCTCATCTCATTTTTTATCGGACAGAAAGCAGAAACCACTTCCGCTTTCTGTCCGCTTTTATTCCCTTCACAACAGACCAATATGTACACACTGAGAATCATTCCGCGCACACTTCATTTCAAACAACCGGCCGGTACTTCACGCGGAGTATATCACACCCGGCAGGTATGGTATCTGCTACTTACCGATACTGAAACCGGACAATATGGCGTAGGTGAATGTGCTCCGCTGCCCGCGTTAAGCTGCGACGACCTGCCCGATTATCCTCGCCTGCTAGCTGAAATCTGTGAGAAAACAGCTGCAAATGGCTACATTGATTATGAAGCACTTCGTCCCTATCCCTCTATACTGTTCGGACTGGAAACCGCATTTGCCCATCTGCAAGCAAACAGTCTGCAGTTTTGGGATACCCCTTTCAGTCGCGGTGAACAAGGTATTCCTATCAACGGACTCATCTGGATGGGAAATTTCGATGAAATGTACCGCCGCATAGAAGAAAAGATGAAAGCCGGATTCCGGTGCATCAAGGTGAAAATCGGAGCGATTGAATTTGAGCGTGAACTGGAACTGCTGGCTCACATCCGTCGCCATTTCTCAGCTGCCGACATCGAACTCCGGGTAGATGCCAACGGAGCTTTCAGTCCAGAAGATGCCTTACGGAAACTGACACAGCTGAACGAATTTCAGCTGCACTCCATCGAACAGCCCGTACGCGCCGGCCAATGGGAAGTCATGAAAGAACTGTGTGCTACTTCACCCTTCCCCATCGCACTGGATGAAGAACTGATTGGAGTAAATGAAACGGAACGGAAAATCCAGCTGCTGGATACCATCCGCCCACAATACATCATCTTAAAGCCGTCCTTGCACGGAGGTATCCAGGGAAGCAAGGAATGGATTACATTGGCTCAGGAAAGAGGCATAGGCTATTGGGTAACCTCCGCCTTAGAATCCAATATCGGACTCAATGCCATCGCACAGTGGTGTGCCACTCTCCAGCCTGAAATGCCTCAAGGACTGGGCACCGGTATGCTTTTCACCGACAATATTGACTACCCACTGCACATTGAAGGCGACTGTCTGTGGTTCCATCCTGAAGAAAAGACACCCGATTTCCCTACTTATCTGCAAACCATCTGACATGAACGCCACTCCATTTATTACAGAAATAGCCCGTCAGTCCATTTTGATTGACGGAAAATGCTACACTGCTCATGAAGTCCATATACCTGAAGGCGAATCACAAAGTCTGCTGCAAAAACGATTCCATGCGGAATATGGAGCAGACAGCTTTCAGGCCTCACTTGCCGATTTCTTAGCAGAATGGTTTGACGACAGCACCACCGTACTGGTGCATACCTCCGGCTCCACCGGAACGCCCAAACCGCTCCGGGTAGAAAAACAGCGCATGATGCAAAGTGCCATGCTGACTGTCCGTTTTTTAGGTCTGAAACAAGAAGACACCGCCTTGCTTTGTATGCCCCTGAAATACATTGCCGGAAAAATGGTGGTCGTCCGTGCGTTGGTGACCCCGCACATTGGCAGTTTGTAGCTTGAAGAGCTGCACGCGCTGCGCAATCAGGTGCGGTGTACATGGCTTCGCCATGAATCCCTGCATTTCGTTACTGCTCTCAACCGCGCCTTACTGCCGTGAGGCGCGAGTGACGGTAGCCCGGCGGCAGACTGCTTGCCGAATGCGGCATTGCTAACGCTCGCCGCATTGTGGAGACTGGCGGTAGGTGGAAATTACTGCGCACTTCTACAAGATGGGCAGAGCGGCAGCGGATAATAGGAGTAGAGGCAAATCGTATCGCAATGCTAACGCGGCTTTGCCGCGCGCAGGCAGTTGCATTCCGAAGGCATAAAGGTTATTCAACCCCGAGACTGCCAATCTAAACCTTTCTCTTGGGGGATTTAAAGGGGGATATTCTCTTTTGTGAAAGAGAATATCCCCCTTTGACTGCGCGCCGCAGAGACTGCGGCATTCCTCCGTGAACCACGGAATTGTTACTGAAATGATCAGTGAATATTCAAAACGCCGTCTTCGTTCTGGAGAAGAACGAAATAATCCTGCATTCGCTCGAACGGTGCGTTGTAGAGGAGGGGCCTGTTGACGTTGAAGTCCTGATAATCGCGCGCGGTCTTCACGGGGTACTGGAAGCGGCCGTTCTGGTGGACATAATAGAATAGTCCCTCGAATTTGGTGAACTCGTCGATGTTGTTGGAGAGGGCGCAGGCGACGTAGCCGCGCTGGTTCGTGCCATCGTTCGGGAAAGAGACGTCGGCGCAGTAAATCTGCTTGAAGCAATTGATGTACCAGTTGCTGAGGCTGGCTTGCTCCGTACCGGGATCAATGTAAGGGGCGGTATAGGTCGTGCCGTCCGGACTGTCATAGAACACCCGGCCGGAGAACTCTTTGGCAAACCAGGAGTTGCTGTTGTGGTGTGGCTCAAAGGCAAGGCTCTCTGTGCCGTAAAAGCGCACGCCATCGTCCCAGCGAAAATGACAGGCGACGAATAGCCGGTCAAAGGGCCGTTGGACGGCAACGATGGTCAGGTGGAAGGCGTCATTCGTCTGCGGCTTATTGGAGTAGTTGATATAAGCGCTGCCTGTGCACTCTTTGATGACCACGCGCTCGGCGCGGAGACAGGTGAGAAGGTCCTCGTCGGAGAGGTCGTTGAGCTCGGATTCGGGATAGCCGAGGGCGAGGAGCCTTTCATGGGCTTCGATCACCTGTGCGTCGGTGCTGGCCTCTTTGGGCGTCCAGTCCATGCGGTAGGAGCCGAAAAACAGGAAGCCACAGGCAATGACGACAGCGAGGACGGTGAGCAGCGAGCCGACGAGCTTGTGATTTGAGAAGCGCTCCTTGATCGGCTTGATGGCGCAGCCCTGCGCGGCCATCGACTTCGAGAGCTTTTTGAGGCGGACGACCAGGCAGAAATACCAGACGACGTAAGCGCCGAGCAACAGGGAAAGCGAGGCAAACAATGCCGCTGCGACATAGAGCAGAATGTACCAGAGCAGCAGCGCGCCCGCGGCGGGGGCGGCAGGCGGCGTTATGCCTGTGTCGCGCTGCATATCGAGCAGGCCCTGCCAGAGGCAGAAGAGCAGCACGAGCTGCACGGCGGCGGCAACGACGGTGAAAAATGCCGCCAGGCCGGTGTCCGCACGGTAGATCACGGCATCCTGCCCAAGCTCAACAAAAAGGAGCAGCATGTGCAGGCAGGCGCAGACATAGCCCGCGCGCAGGAAGCCGTTGACCCGCCGCAGGGTACGGAAGCCGACGAGCAGGCAGAATGTGCCGACCAGCGGCAGCAGCACGTCGAGGTTCCAGAAATTCAGCGTCACACCGGTGACAGCGAGGCCGCCGGCGATCAAGCCCATCGCGCGGCAGAAGGGCGAATCGCTCACATCGGGCGTCTCTACTTCGGGCGCGGAGAGCGCGCCGGCCATCTCCTGCGCGGGCGTGAGGGCCTCGGCCGGTTCCTCCTGTGCAGGAGGATCGGCGGGTGGTTCGGGCGGGGGAGTTTGCGGCAGATCAGGAAAGACTTGGTCGGTCATGCGAATTCCTCCTTGATGTTATGTGAACAGAATCATAAGATCGAGACGACAAGCCGCCAGACAGGCTCGGCCAGATAATAGCCGAGAACAGCGGAAGCCAGATTGGCGGTGATCGCATAGGCCGCGGCGCGGCCCTTGCTGTGGCCGGTGAGAAAGCCGCAGCCGGCGTAGAGATACAGCTCGACAAGCAAAATGATGAGTTCCGCCGGAAGCAGGAAGAAAAAGAAATACCAAGCGCTCACGCCGCTGTGTGCGGCGACAGATACAGATGCAACGGCTAAAAAGCCCTGTGTCAGAACGTTGACAAGTAAAAACGCTTCCCAGTTTTTCTTCCACGAATAGCGGAACAGAAGCAGCAGCGCGCCCTCGATGAGAAACGTCGGCACAAGCGTTGCAAGAAATTGCAGCAAGTAGCCGGGGATGGTTGAGGGAACGGAAACGGTGACTGCCGACGTATCGTCCGACCAGTTGACCGTGACGGACGATTGCAGAACGCGGCGATTGAGTATATCGGAGACCCAGACCTTGCCGGATTCGGTGACGAGGATGATGCGGTAGGTGCTCGGCACACCGACGTAGCCGAACCGGTGCAGTGCATTGCCAGAGGCGTCCGTTCCTCTGGAAAAGAGATGGCTGAAGATCGGTGCGCCGAAGGTCCCCTGTGCCGTGCAGGCGTGCCATCCGGCGGGAATATTGTCGAGCAGCAGGGCGAGGAGATCTTCGTTGAGCGGGACGGTGGTCTCGCTGCCGTCACTGTTCGTGATGACGGTGCTCTGTTTCAGGCGGCTGTTGCCCTCGCTCGCGTCCCAGTTGCCCTCGGCGAGCAGGTCGAGGTAGTAGGGTTCCTGCGGCGCGTCTTTGACGCGCACGGTGAGCTGGGGCTTTGGCCCTGAGTCAGCAAAGGCAAAGGTTGTGAGCGCAAGAGATGCGAGGAGCGCGCAAACAAGCGTGCGAAGAGATTTTCGTTTCATCCAAATTTCCTCCTTTTGTGTGTGGGGTGTTCCATCTTCCAATCGTATAGACGCAAAAGATAACAAAAAAGTTCACGCTTTTACAAATTTTATCATAAAATATTGCGCTGCGGGAAAAAGTTCTGGCGGGGCGTTGTACTTTTTTCATATTCTGCTACAATGGGGGAGAGAAAGAAGCGCATTGGGGGAACGGGTATGAAATGGTATGCGATCGGCAAGACGCTGACGCCGCTGGACCGCGCGCCGGAGAGCGGCGCGGCGGTGGTGCTGCTGAATTCGGACGAGTTGGCGCACGAAACGGCGCTGCCGGGACTCGAAGCGGTGCTGCACCATACGCCGAGCGCGCGGGACGCGCACGTCTGCAAGGCGGAGGTGCGCTCCAACTGTCTGAGCGGAACGCTCGCACTGCCGCGCGGCCGCAGGGACGGCACGCGCCTTTGCTGCGGCTATCTCGTGACGAAGGACCGCGTGGTGCTGGTGGACGACGGAGAGATGGCCGAGCCTTATTTGAAGCACATCGTCAAGGAAAAACGCCTGATAGAAAACAGCGTCGGACGATTTCTCTACGACTTCTTCGAGCTGCTGATCGCCAGGGACCTGCACCGCCTCGAGGAGATCGAAGACCGCGCGACGGCGCTGGAGGACCGTGTGCTCGCGGGCGAGCTGGAGGAATTCAGCACCCCGATGAGCGAGCTGCGCAAGGAGACGATGGCCTGGTACCGCTACTACTCCCAGCTCGACGACGTGGCGTGCGAGCTGCGGGAAAATGAGAACGGCTACTTTTCGGATGAGGAGTGCGGACTGTTCCGATTATTTGAAGAGCGCGTCATCCGCCTGCGCGAGGAATCGCAGCTGCTGCGCGAATACTGCACGCAGATCCAGTCGCTGTTCCAGTCGGAGATCGACATCCGGCAGAACCGCATCATGCAGATCCTGACCATCGTGACGACGATCTTTCTGCCGCTGACACTGCTGGTCGGCTGGTACGGCATGAACTTTTCCGGCATGCCGGAGCTGCACTGGAAATACGGCTACCCCGCGATCATTCTTGTGAGCGTCGCCGTGGTGGTGCTGAGCCTGTGGGTGTGCAAAAAGAAAAAATTCTGGTAAGAAAAAGGAACGGCACGAGCCGTTCCTTTTTCTTTTGACAGGAGTCACTTTTTATCGAAGTAGTAGTCGCGGAAGTTGTGGTATTGCGCGGCGTAGTAGCGCAGCAGGCGATAGAGTCGAGAGAGCGGCAGATCGCCCTTGCAGAAGAGCGTGTGCGTGCCCTTGAACTGCTTGAGCTCGTCGGAGAGCTCCTGATCCTTGACATAGCGGCGCAGAATGCCGGTCGGCACGTTCTGCCAGAGGGCGACGGTGTGGTTGTAGACGCAGTCCTCGCGCTTGCCGTAGACGACATCGTTCGTCAGGAGCTTCATCATGTTCAGCCCCGCGGCACGGCAGAAATAGCTGCTGCGGCCAAGGCGCGGGTTGATCTCGAAGAGCACGTAGCGGCCCGTGCGGGAATCGTACTTCATGTCGATGTTCGAAAAACCGACGTAGCCGAGCTTTTCGAGAAACTCCTGCATTTTGTCATACAACGCCTGATCGCCGCGCGAGATGATGGCGGCATAGTTGCCGACAGACTTGGGGTCGTAGTATTCGAGCACCGGCTGGCCGAGGCACATCGCGCGCACATGGCCGTCAAGGTCCGAATAGCTGTTGAGCACGCGCATCGCGTCGTCGCCGCCGGGGATAAACTCCTGCAAAATGAGCTTGCCGCGGTAGTCCGACTGGTTCATGCTGTGGACCATCGTGAGGTACTGCTCGCGCGTGTCGAAGAAGAAGACCTTTTTCTGCCCCTCAAAATGGCAGCGGAGATAGTCGAGTGCATTGGAATTCTCGGGCTTGACGACGATGGGAAAGTCGAACGGAAGGCGGTCGACGACGCTCTCGCGCTCCTCAGGAGAGGCAATGACGGTCTTGGGATAGTCCATGCCGTACTGCTCGCAGAGGGCGTAGAACTTGTCCTTCGTGTCGAAGGTCTCAAGAAGCGCCTCGGAGATGAAGCGGTTGGCGATGAGCCCCTCAAAATGGTCGTAGTGGCGGCAGAGAAGACCCGTGTAATAGTCCGAGCAGGGGATGACGAGCAGCTTTTCATAGTCCTGTGCGCACTGCTTCAGCACGCCGAGCAGCGCGCCGGGGAAGACCTCCTCGCGCTCAAAATCCGGGATAATGCGGCAGAGAAACAGGTGTGAGCTGCGCGTGGGCACGAGCTGCTGCGTGCACAGCAGCAGCGGTGTGACGTGATAGGCCTCCTGGAAGAGACGCGCCGTGCCGTAGGCATTTTCGTCGCTGCCGAGGATGATGGGCAAAAAGTCCTTTTTTGCCTTTTTGGCGCTGCTCGCCGGCGCGGCGGGATGGACCTTGTCGTATTCGGCGAGGTATTTGAGTGTGAGCTCGACGTCGCTCGGGTAGGGGACGAAGACGCTGCCGCGTTTCATCGTTGTCTCTTCTCCCTTGCCGGTCAGCAGAATGACGCGCGCGTCCTTGCCGTCCAGAATTGCGCGGCGGATGCACTCGGCGCGGTCCTCGAGCACAAGGTGCGGGCAGGCAACGTGCTTTTCAATGTCGGCGGCGATCTGCGCGAACGGCTCTTCGCCGGAGTCCTCCTCGGTGATGAAGACGAAGTCGCAGTTCTGCCCGCTCAGCTCGCCGAGGTCTTTTCTGCGCTGGAGCGCGTGGGAGCCGGGGCAGCCGAAGACGGAGATCATCTGGCGGCCGGGGTATTCGATCTTCGTCGAGCGGTAGAGCGCGTCAAAGCTCATGCGGTTGTGCGCGTAGTCGACGATGACGGTGACGTTCTTGTCGCGGCTCTCGTAGATCTGCATGCGGCCCGCGGCGCGCGCCTTGCGAAGGCCCGAGCGCACATACTCCTCCGGCACGTCGAGCACCATACAGATGGCCATGGCAGCGAGGGCGTTGGAGATGTTGAAAAGGCCGGGCATCGTGATGGAAAATTCACCGTTGTACTTGGGCGAGGAAACCGTGAAGTAGAGCCCGTCGCTGCGCTTTTCCACATGCTGGCAGGAGACAGTGTCGCTTTCGTGTGAGCCAAACGTGATGAGGTTGCAGCGGTCCTTGGCGTATTCGATGACGCGATCCGAGTACTTGGCGTCGGTATTGACGCAGCCGAAGCGGCAGGAGTCGAAAATTTTGAGCTTGGAGTTGAAGTAATCCTCGAAGTCCGGGTGCTCGATGGGGCTGATGTGGTCGCTGCCGATGTTCAAAAATGCAGCGACGTCGTACGTGATACCGCGCACGCGGCCGTATTTGAGCGCCTGGGACGAGGCCTCCATCACAAGATGCGAAATGCCGCTTTCATAGGCGTTTTCAAAGTGCTGGTAGAGCTCAAGCACCTCGGGCGTGGTGATGTGGGACTCCTCGGTGTTCTTGCCGTCGTAGTTGTCGATAGAGGAGAGAATGGCGCACTTGGGCATCGACTGCGCGCGCAGCCAGTCATTTAAGATGTAGCGCACGTAGTAGGCTGTGGTGCTCTTACCCTTTGTGCCCGTGATGCCGACGCTTGTGAGCTTGTCCGTCACATGGTTATAAAAGAGCTGACCGAGCACGACGAGGGAATAGCGAATGTCGTTGACAAGAAGACAGGGTGCGTCCACATTGTGCTTTTTCTCGGCGACGTAGGCGATCGCGCCGCGCGAGAGTGCGCCGCACAGGTACTCTTCCTTGAAGTGTGCGCCCTTGCAGATGAAAAGCGCGTCCTCGCTCAGTGCGCGCGTATCGTAGGTGAGGCAGTGGATCTCACGCGCGGCGAGCTCGTCGCTCACGGTGCTTTCGACCAGAATGCCCGCGTCGCGCAGCGCATCGACATATTCTCTCAGTGTGTGAACGGTATTCATAAATAGCTCCTTTGGGTCTTGCTTTTTCGGCAGGACGGGATAAAATATAGGCGATATCGCGTCGGATCGACACGATATTGGCAAGCAAACTCATTTCCGAAGGGGGAACCAACATGACTTATCAGCAAGTGCTGGAAAACGCAAGGACCTGCATCGGCCCTTACTGCAAGGCGTGCAATGACTGCAACGGCAAGGTCTGCCGCAACACGATGCCCGGCCCCGGCGCCAAGGGCGAGGGCACGGGCTTTATCCGCAACGCAGAAAAGTGGCGTGAGATCTGCGTCAACATGGACACCATCTGCGAAAATTCACAGGTGGACACCTCATTCACGCTCTTTGGCCGGACGTTTGAGATTCCGGCGTTCGCCGCGCCGGTGGGCGCGATGCGTCTTCACTACGGGGACAAGTACGACGATCTTACTTATAATAATATCCTTGTGCGCGCGTGCGCAAACGCGGGCATTCTCGCTTTTACCGGCGACGGCACCGACCCGAAGGTGGTCGAGGGCGCGTCTGAGGCGCTCAAGGCGAACGGCGGCTGCGGCGTGCCGACCATCAAGCCGTGGGATATGGACACGATCCGCGAAAAATTCGCGCTCGTGCAGGAATCCGAGCCCTTCGCCATCGCAATGGACATCGACGCGGCGGGCCTGCCGTTTTTGCAGGGCTTGACGCCGCCGGCGGGCAGCAAAAGCGTTGAGGAGTTAAAGCAGATCGTCTCCTGGGCGCAGCGTCCGTTCATTTTAAAGGGCATTATGACCGCCCGCGGCGCGGAAAAGGCGCTGGAGGCGGGCGCGAGCGGCATCGTGGTCTCGAACCACGGCGGCCGTGTGCTCGACCATTGCCCCGCGACGGCGGAGGTGCTTCCGGACATCGTCGATGCCGTCGGCGGCAAGATGACGATTTTGGTCGACGGCGCGATCCGCAGCGGCATGGACATCTTCAAGGCGCTGGCGCTCGGTGCGGACGCGGTGCTCATCGGCCGCCCGTTTGTTACCACCGTCTATGGCGGCGGGGAGGAGGGCGTGCAGCTCTACGTCCAGAAGCTCAAAGCCGAGCTTGCCGACACGATGCGCATGTGCGGCGCGCACTCGCTTGCGGACATTGATCGCAGCATGCTATATGGTTTTTGACCATATAACATATAGTATAGCACCGCAAAAAAAAACTGACAAGTGAAAATCGGGGGAAGAGGACGGCGAGGCTAAGTCGTCCTCTTTTTTGCCGGCTGCATACTATATAAAATATGAAAAACGGGAACAAAATTGCCGCGCTGAACGTCTGAGAAAATATAGAGCCCCTTCTGAACCACATTGATTTTGGAGGAAAGTGCAATGAAAAAGACAACGAGCCGTATTCTGCTCTCCGCGCTGACGGTGCTGGCGCTGCTCTCTCTTAGCGGCTGCGCGCAGGAAAAAGAGGAGAATACCAAGCAAAGCGACCCGCAGGCACGGGAGGCGATCCTGCAATGCTGCGAGACGATCTTCGGCAGCACGGAGGAAACAGGCGCCTATCACATCCGCGTGACGGACGAGCGGGACGGCGGGCGCGTGGACGAATACGACTGCCCGCGCGGCGTGGACGAGCAGGGCTATGGCAATTCGCCTGTATATGCGCTGACCGAACCGTCGATGTACGGCGACGAGCCGTGGTATGCGGCAACGGAGCAGGACTGGGACGATTGCCGCAACGGGGTCGTTGCGGAGATTTCTTATGGGAAAGATGCGATCGCGTTCATTCCGCCCTGGGGAGCAATGAAACCGGATGCAGAGTACGAGCATTCGGGCGGCAATGTGCTGCGGCTGACGCGAAACGGCGAGACTACCTATTATAAAAGCAATACGGCGCACGCGGCACAGCTCCTGTTCGTCTATGCGCAGGAAGCGGTGATGGAAAAGCTGTACGACCTGCATGTTCCCGGCACAGAGACGGACTACGAGAATATCGCGAACGAGTTCTGCGCGCAGTTCGCCGCCGGTCTGAACGCCGCGCCGCGCTGGTTCAGCGGGAAACCGGATGACGCGGCATCGCCGGTGAAGGAGCGCGTGTTCGACGCGTATTACGGAACGGACTACCCGAACTTCTGCTTTGGCTTTGGCGTGATGATGCGCTTTGATGACCCGGAGTCCTCACAGCGCTATCAATGGGAGGCCGGCAGCGGCATGATCGAGCCGACGGGCGAAGGCGAGTACGGCGATTATTATGGCTGGGGTATGGCCGCGGACGCGTGCCGGGATGAAGCGGGAAACTGGTACATTGACGGCACATGGACGGGCGGCGGTGGAATCTGGCTGCCGTACATCGGCAGGAGTTGGGACTCCGGGCAGCAGACGGTGACGGCATCGCAGCTTGCGGAGTGCTGGTTCCTGTCGGCGGGCGAGTCGCACGAGTGGCGGCTTCCCAATATGATCTATGCCCGCCCGAGCGCCGAGCTGCGCGAGGCGCTTGCCAGTCTTGCACCCGAACAGGCGGCGGAATTGGAAAAGGGTCTGCGCGCGGTGTGGGATGATCCGCTGTGTGCCGATATGTTTCCGGGCGGCTTTGACGCCAAGCTCAGCGCGGACTGAGCACGCTGGCAATCATTGCATTTGCAATCCGGCGGCAAAAACGGTAGAATACCGCCTGTCTTGATCGAGGCGCATTCCAGAATCGAGGAGGACTTGACGCCATGTTTAACTGCGGCAATTTTGATTGCGGCACGCTCTTTACGATGCTGTGCCAGCTGTTTAGCGGCTGCTTCAACTGATAGCAGTGCAAATGCACGGTGGGGAGGGTGCTTTGCGCCCTCTCCGCCTGTCTATTTTGCACAGTCTAACAAACAAATTGTGGAAAAATCAAAAAGTTTGAAAAAAGGTGTTGACAAAAGGGCGGGTAGGTGCTAAGATAACACCTGTTCCGCGAATGGAGCGTGCACCTTGTAAATTAAACAACGAAACTTTGACAAG
>OHBJ01002286.1_pt1 | contig 12958 bp, 19 predicted proteins | sample 1577241 | NCBI WGS metagenome assembly OHBJ01 (sample SAMEA3541594, study PRJEB24748) | human gut metagenome | biome: human gut; feature: human-associated habitat; material: faeces | place: China | collected 2012
TAGTATTACAGGCATGGACGGAGGAATCATACTGGATTCCGAAACGCAAAACGCCTACTATGGGACACTGAATAAAAATAATAATGTCATTATTTCCGGGGCTGACTTCCCATATCTTCCGAATGGAGATACAGCGATTATGTGGAGTGGAGGAATTACCGGAGTAAAAATTACGCCAAGGTGGTGGACAATATGAAACCAATTCTTTTTCCGTCCACTGCGACGGAATTTACAACACAGGGGCTTGGTGCATTGTCGGATGCGATAAGTTGCATCGTGACCGAAGAACGGAACGGGCTGTATGAGCTCGAAATGCAGTATCCTCAAAGCGGAATCCATTTCAGCGAAATTCAAAACAGATGTATTATATATGCAATCCCGTCACCTTATCGTGAAGCACAGCCATTCCGCGTTTACCGCATTACAAGGCCTATCAATGGAATCGCAACAATATATGCCCAACACATTAGTTATGATCTTGCTGGAATCCCCGTAAATCCATTTACAGCAGGATCTGCGGCAGAAGCGTTAAGCGGTATGGCTTCCCACACAGCCGTGGAAAGTCATTTTTCATTTTGGACGGATAAATCTACGACAGCAAATTTTAGCGTATTGGTGCCGTCCGCATCCCGTTCTGTGCTTGGGGGCGTGGAGGGTTCTATTTTAGACGTTTACGGTGGAGAATATTTGTTTGACAAATTTCTTGTGAGGCTTTACAACCAGCGCGGCAATGATAATGGTGTTGTGATTCGATATGGAAAAAATTTGACCGACGTAGAACAAGATGCAAATATATCAAGCGTAGCAACAGGCGTTCTTCCGTATTGGGTTGGAGCTGAAGGAGAACTTGTACAAGGGAATATTGTCAATGTAGATGGCACATTTGATTTTGTCCGTATAATGACGATTGATTTTTCGTCTGATTTTGAGAACCAACCTACAGCAAGTGAGCTGGAGACGCGCGCCCTGCAATATATAAAATCAAATAAAATTGGTGTACCTAGTGTAAGCATCAGCGTGAGTTTTGTGCAGCTTGAGCAAACCGAAGAATACAAAGATCTGGCGCTGCTTGAAAAGTGCGATTTGTGCGACACCGTTACAGTACAGTTTGAAGCGCTTGGGATAAATGCAAAAGCAGAAATAGTAAGGATTATAACTGATGTATTGCTTGAGCGTTATGAATCCGTTGAAGTTGGAGACATCCGAGCCAATATCGCATATACGATTGCAGACCAGCAGCAAAAAATAGAAAAAGCACCGACAACGAGCGCAATGCAAAAAGCCATAAACAACGCTACGAATTGGCTAACCAGTGCCGATGGCTATGTAATAGCGGTTAAAGATGACAACGGCACATGGAAAGAAATCTTGTTTCTGGACACGCCAAGCGCTGAAACCGCAAAAAATGTGTTGCGTATAAATACAAACGGCATTGGGTTTTCAACGAATGGTGTAAACGGGCCTTACAGAAATGCTTGGACGATTGACGGGAGTTTGGTAGCAGACTTTATCACGACAGGCGTGCTGACAGCGAATCTTATCAAAGCAGGTGTTTTGCAGAGTTTGAATGGTGCGACAAGTATTAACATGGAGACGGGAGAGGCATCTTTAACAGGGTCTATAACAACAGCAAGTGACGGATTTCAAGTAACATTGGGAAATGGCGCTATTTCGTTTTATTTTAATGGTGTAAAGGTGGGAGATTTATCGCAAGTTACTTATGGAAATCAAAAAGACCTGCAAATTAATGCATCAAGAGCTGTATTCTCTGGTAGAAATTTGTCTGAAGCAAGTCAAGTACAAATTGGAGCATCGTCAACGCATGACAGCGTCAATTATTTTGCATATCCATTTATTCTCGCCAGAAAGGGAACAGGGTTATCATGCTCTTTTAGTGTGCAACCTAATTCAAGCCGCACTGAAATGGTATTGGAGTTAAACGGCACGGAATATGGTAAAAAAACAGCAACAATTGACGGCCAAACAATTACTTATTTAGGGCCGATATAAGGAGGCAACATGCAAGTAACAAAAAACATAACGCTTGATTTACTTGAAACGGGTAGTCCGGTCATTATAAAGGCAAAGCAAAACGACAGAAACACACGTTATATCGCGGCGCATCTATACGTTGGGAGATTAGACTATCAGGTGCCAAGCGGAACAGAGATTGCTTTCCGATATAAAAAACCAGACGGCACAGCGGGCTTTTATGACGCGCTGCCGGACAACTCTCCTGCCATTACTGTATCTGGCAATACGGTTACGGTTGAGCTTGTGGAACAGGTATTGACCGTGGCAGGATGCGTCCATTGCGAAATCAACATGTATAATGCTGCATCAGAAAAACTTACAACATTTACGTTTGAAATTTCTGTAGAGGAAAGCGTCCTGACTGACACAGAAATCATATCCAGCGATTATTACAACGTACTTACAGCTGAAATTGCAAAAGCGCTGCAAGCCGTAACCGATGCGACAGAGCAAGCCGAAAACGCCGCACAAAGCGCACAGGACGCCGCAGATAGCGCCGCAATGTCCAAAGACTGGGCTGCTGGCCAACCCGTTACATACAGCGGCACCCCCGTCTCCATCGCCTACGCGGGCGCGAACCGTATCGCGTCCATCACAGCTTACGGCGAAACCCCGCAGGGCGGGACGACGGAGGCTCCTGTGGCGCTGACGGGTATATCGTCTATCACGGTAAACGATGATGTTACCGAGCTGCCAATTCCGCGCCCGCTGCGGCGTGTAGGAGATGTGCGGGATGTGTGTGTTACCCGACAAGAATATGAAGGTACCGAAAAGCTCGTTGTGACGTACAATGTGGGCTTTGTGGAGCTGGATGGGACGGAGGCTTCACATATTTTCGAGGGCATGTTTTATCTCGATTATAGCGCCTCATGGCCAACGCCTGCGAATCGAGTCAATGGTGTGTGTTCTCATTATCCATATGGGGCATATGGCAAAGGAAAAATCGGGCTTACTAATAACGGTGCGGCAGTAGTATATAACCCAAACGGCGATTATACCGGCGACGAAGGCGGTCTGGCGAACTGGAAAGCCTACCTCGCCGCCCAAAAAGAAGCTGGCACACCCGTCCAAGTCGCCTATCAGCGCGCCACACCCGAAACCTACGCCACCGACCCGTTGGACATTGACAACGCTGCCGGCCCGCTCACCGTCATGACCGGCGGGGAGGTTGAGGTACGGATGACGGAGCTGGTTGGCTCCCGTAGCCCGGAGCTTGTCGGGAAGATGGACAATGACATTTATTTTCAGGTAGGAAACCTTAATCTAGGCGATAACACTAACTTGTTAAACCCCGTAAATCAGCAAGGACAAGCAAGTTATACAGGCGACAGCACATCGCCGTACTGTATCGACAGATGGAGGATCTCAAACGGTACTACATATGATATAGCTTCTCGCGCGTTGACTGCATCGAGTTATGCAAACCGCGCGTGCGGGATGTGGCAAACGAATGAACTTGCTCAGCAAGCCCTTGCAATTGGCAGTACAATCACTTTTTCGGGATACATCAACGGAATGCAACATTCCGGGACGATAAAAATTCTTAATAGGGATTTATATAGCAGTTTTGCAGAAGTCCCGGCTGGATATGAATGCGATGATTTTGAAATCGTCTGCTGTACGGCTTCGCACGAACAAAGCAAATACAATTTGGGGATTTATCCAAAGAAAGAAGCTGTTTTGAACTGGATTAAATGGGAAAAAGGACTTTACGCAACGCCTTATGCACCAAAAGGGTTCGGCTTGGAACAACTTGAATGCATGCGCTATTATCAAACTATTAAGGGCATAAAGTATGTCCTTAGAAAAGCATTGGCGTCGGAGGGATTCCCATATGTAATCCCTGTTACATTTATGCCTATGAGAGCAGTACCGCAAACGGATATTACAGTCACGGAAGGCGCTGAAAACAACTTAACTGCTACGGGAGTAACTCAAACCGCTTGTGGCATTCAGTTTCAACCCGTTGCCGAAAATGTAGGCCTTACTTTTACTCTTACGCTTTCGGCAAATTTATAATCAGGAGGTAAAAAATCATGACACCATTTGCAGGAATCAACAGAATCACAAGCCCTTACGGATACCGGGAATACTGGTATAATGGACGTCTCATCAAGGAGCAGCATAAGGCGCAGGCCGCTTACACGGCCATGATGACCGACACACTTTTGGAGGTGTAATATGGCAAAATATCGTAAGAAGCCCGTCGTGGTGGAAGCATATCAAACCGACAAAACAATGATTATTCACACGCTGGAAGGTGATATGGTCGCCTCAATCGGGGACTACGTCATTACAGGGGTTGCGGGTGAACAATATCCCTGCAAGCCTGATATCTTCGAGCAAACCTACGAGGAGGTATAAGCTCATGTTTGACAACATCAAAAAATGGTACGCCCTGGGCCTGTGGAGCGCCGCGATGGTGCAGCAGGCGGTGGCTAAGGGCATTATCACGGAAGCGCAGTACAAAGAAATTACGGAGGAAACGATATGATAAATACCGAATGCAATCTGACCGACAATCTGCTGAATGCGGATCTCGATGCAGGCCCCGGCGACGATATGCCGGAAGAAGCACGGGAGGTTCGAGACGATGGCTGATAGCGCGCTTGTGGCAAAATTCATCCCGGCATACACCGGGAACTATACCAAAAATCGCGCCCGGTACGGAAAGATCAGCGAGATCACCATCCATCATTGTGCTGGCATAATGAGCATCGAGCAGCTGGGCGCTTTGTGGCAGCGCAAAGGCCGCAACGGCTCCAGTCACTACGGCGTGAGCGGTAGCCAGATTGGCCAGTATGTGGCCGAGGCGAATGTGGCGTGGACAAATAGCAGCTGGGCGGCAAACTGCCGGGCTGTGACCATTGAGACAAGCAACAGCGGCGGCGCGCCGAACTGGCCCGTGGCGAATGATTCGCTGGCAACCCTCATCCTTCTGGTGGCCGATATTGCCCGGCGCAACGGGCTGGGGACGTTGACCGTGGGGAAAAACCTCACCTATCACAGCATGTACGTGGCCACGGAGTGCCCGGGGCCGTATCTGCGCAGCAAACTGCAGTACATCGCCGATGAGGCAAATAAAATCAATAGCCAGGGGGACGACAACATGAAATTCTTGAAAGTGCTTTCCGCCAAGTGCGAGGTATTCGCCTCGCCCGATGTGAATGCGGTGGACAAGCCCTATAACGGTGGAAAGCTGACCGAGGGCGTGTGCTACCCGGTGCAGGCCGAGGTGGGCAGCTCTGGCGGGTACAGCTGGGTGCGCATCTTCGTGGCGGGAGTGCAGCGTTACGCCGTGGTGCTGGCTGACCGCTGCCGGTTGGTGACGCTTTCCCCGGGTGACGCCTTCGCGGCCTGCGTGGCGCAGGGCGGTGCAGATACGACGGAGCTGGAAAAGCAGCTTGCAGAGGCGAACGCCCGAGCGGATGAATCAGACAAGCGCCTTGCGAATATCAAGGCGTATGTTGCGGGGGTGTAATCCGTGTGGGAGCACATTCAAAAATATTGGCTTACTTATGCGATGGGGATTGTTGCGGGCGGGCTTGGGGTGCTCTGGAAATGGGTGCGTGGGAAGTTTCGCACGTTGGATGCCATGAAAGATGCAAACCTGGCACTGCTGCACGACAGGCTGTACCAAGGCTGCAAACACTATATCGCACAGGGCCACATCGACGTGGATAGCCTGAAAAACATCGAATACCTGTACCGCGCCTACCATGCGCTGGGCGGCAACGGGACAGGCACTGAATTATATACACGGGTGCAAAAGCTACCCATCAAGGAGGACTGAAGTTATGGATATTTCTGTATTTGGGCTGGGCACCGTCGCAGCCATCACCGTGCTGTGCTATCTCGCCGGTACAGGCGTGAAAACCACACCGCTGGACAACAAGTACATACCGGTCATCTGCGGCGGCACTGGCCTTGTGCTTGGCCTTGTAGCCCTGTATGCGGGCATGCCGGAGTTCCCGGCGACGGACCCAATCACGGCGGCTGCTGTCGGCGTGGTGTCCGGACTTGCGGCCACGGGCATCAATCAGGCTGTGAAACAGCTTGGCAAAACCGAATAGTATATGACGAAAGGGGCTATCCGCTTGGGTAGCCCCTTGTTTTTTTTGAATATTTTATAACGAACTTGTTATAAAATGCACATGAAAATGATTTGATGTTCGTGCAACTTGCCAATTGAAAATATAACAAACTTGTTATATAATATAGACATAGACAAGGGAAACAAACGGAGGAATCAGAAATGAAAAAGTTCAATCTTAGCCAGATCATGAAAGACGCTTGGAGCTTTTACCGCGCGGGCGGACGCACGTTTTCTGAAAGCCTGAAAGCTGCGTGGGCTTGCGCTAAGGCGCTTGCCCACAAGATTGTTGTAAAAAGCTGGTTCTTGAATAAAGAGTTCACGAGCGGCGAGCGCTATGCGATCAGCGTTTCAGACGATGCTAAGGTTGAGCGCGAAACAGAAAAAGCAATCCTTGTTAAGTGGTTCAGCGAGTTCGGCACAGTTAAACATTGGGTCCCGAAGTCCTGCTGTGAGAGCTTCTAATTTTTAAGCAAAAAAGGAGAATGAATTATGAACAGAAACACAATACTTGAAGACCTGTTTTTGAAAAACACTGGCCTCGTCGTAGACGGCGCAGCTGTATGGGAAGAAATCGAACAGGCTGCAGCTGAGTGTCAAGAAGATGGAGAACAATGGGTTGTTGGTCAAGATGATAAGAGCGGAAAATGGAAATACTACATCGATCTGAATCGTTCTTATGACGAAGAGTTTGATTCATGGAGCACCGATGTTGAGCTTCTTGAAATTTGCGTTGAGCGCCCAAATCGCGATACAGCACAGTTCAAAATCCCGAGGTTTTCGTAATGGAAAAATTAAAAGAAGTTCGTAAAAAGGCGGGCCTAACACAAGTTGAACTTGCTGAAAAAATAGGGTGTTCTCAAGTGTGTGTAGCAAGATGGGAAAACGGAACGCACGAACCGACGCTGCGAATGGCGAAAGCCTTAGCTGAGGCTTTGAAGTGTAAAATTGACGACATCTTATAATCCGCTCAAAAAACAAAATCCCTCGGTAGAAAATACCGGGGGATTTCTGTTTACAACAAGAAAGAAATGACTAATTTTCCGTTAATAATTTCAGCTTGTTGTTGATATGATGGAGCAGATGATGGGAATCGAACCCACACGACCAGCTTGGAAGGCTGGAGTTCTACCACTAAACTACATCTGCAGGATAATTGTTTATTTAAATCAGCTTATATATTATAAGCGGTTTTCAGATGTTTTGTCAAGAGGGGATTTGTTCGTAAAATCGCATCTTTTTGTTTGAATTGCATTTTGTGGGAAATAATGGTATAGTAATAAAGAAAAGTATCCGCAGGCACACCCGGTGAGGGTGCATGGCGGAGGCGCTGGAAAGGGAGGGGTTTTATGAACGATTTTGTTTTGAGCTGCTGTTCCACCGCAGATCTTACGGCAGAGCACTTTGCGGCACGAGATATCCATTATATCTGTTTTCACTATTCCCTAAATGGGAAACAGTACGCCGACGACTTGGGCAAGTCCATGCCGTTCGATCAGTTTTACCAAGCGATGGCAGACGGAGCCGAGACGCAGACGTCCCAGGTAAACGTAGAGGAATTTACTGCTTATTTCACGCCGTTTTTGGAACAGGGAAAAGATATTCTGCATGTCACGCTTTCCTCGGGTATCTCGGGCGTATACAATTCCGCCTGTGTGGCGCGGGAAGAACTTCTGCAAAAATACCCGGATCGGAAAATCTATATTGTAGATTCTCTGGGCGCTTCGTCAGGTTACGGCCTGCTGATGGACCGTCTGGCAGACTTAAGAGATAAAGGTGAAGATGTAGATTCTGTATATGAATGGGCGCTGGCCAACCGTCTGCGTCTGCACCACTGGTTTTTTTCGACAGATCTCACGTTCTATGTGAAAGGCGGGCGTATTTCGAAGGCGTCCGGATGGTTCGGTACGGTGCTCAATATCTGTCCGCTGCTGAATATGGATGACCAGGGCCGTTTGATTCCGCGTTCCAAGATACGTGGAAAGAAAGCCGTTATCAAAGAGATCGTTGCCCGGATGGAACAGTTTGCCGACGGCGGGACGAATTACAATGGAAAGTGCTATATTTCTAATTCCGCCTGTTATGAGGACGCCCGCGCAGTGGCCGACCTGGTGGAACAGAAGTTCCCCAAGCTGAACGGTAAAGTGGAAATCAATCACGTGGGTACTACCATCGGCAGCCATACCGGCCCCGGCACGGTGGCCCTGTTCTTTTGGGGCTCCGAGCGCAAGGAATAAAACGGGGCGGCTGCCGGCCAAATCGTAAAAGAGAGCCCGCACTGCGTCTCTTTCGAGGCGGGCGCGGGCTCTGTTTTGTGATTGGCCGGTTTGGCACCGCTGCAGAAACGTCATGTGCAAAGTAGTACCAGCCCATTGTGAGCCGGCTGGTAAAGGGGGATACGTATGAGAGTCGCTTATGAGGAAATGGCGCGGGAATTTGCCCGTGTGCTTGAGAAAAAGGGCTTTGCGGCGCAGGACGCGGCGGATGCGGCGGATATTTTTGCTCAAAACAGCCTTGCGGGCGTATATTCACATGGGTTAAACCGTTTCCCTCGCATCGTCCGTTATTTGGACAAAGGGGAGATAGATCCCCGCGCCCGCGCGACCTGTGAACTGCGTGCCGGCGTGCTGGAACGCTGGGACGGCCATAGAGGCTTTGGCCCGCTGAACGCCCGGCGTGCGATGGAACGCGCCTGTGTGCTGGCAAAAGAGAACGGCGTCGGTCTGGTGGCGCTGGGAAACAACAACCACTGGCTGCGCGGCGGTACTTATGGCTGGCTGGCAGCAGACAGAGGCTTCATCGGCATCTGCTGGTCCAACACAATGCCCAATATGCCCGCATGGGGAGGGAAAGACCGCAGGATCGGAAACAACCCGTTCGTTTTGGCGGTGCCTCGCTCCAACGGCGAGCATGTTGTGCTGGACTGCGCGGTATCCCAGTTTTCTTACGGAAAGATCGAGGACTGTCGGCTGCGGGACGTGCAGCTGCCCGTGCCGGGCGGTTACGATACAAAAGGGGAGCTGACGCGCGACCCGGCTGAGATTGAAAAGACGGGGCGCGTACTGCCCATGGGGTATTGGAAGGGCAGCGGACTTTCCATCGTGCTGGACCTCATCGCCACGGTGCTCTCGGCAGGCAATTCGGTGCAGAAGATCGGAACATTCAGTGATGAAGTGGGTCTGACACAGGTCATGATCGCCATCGATCCCCAAAAATTCAATACGGCACAGCAGACGGACGCCATCGTGGACGCGATTCTGGCAGATGTGAAGGCCTCTGAGCCGGTTGAGGAAGGCGGACAGACAGTTTATCCCGGCGAGCTTTCGCTGCGGAACATCCGGGAAAACAGATGCAAGGGAATCCCTGTGATCCGGGAGATATGGGAAGCGGTACAAAAGATGTGAAAGGCGGGAAGCTGTGATACGCGGAGTTTTATTTGATATGGACGGATTGATGTTCGACACGGAGCGCATCGGCCATCGGGGTTGGAAGTATGGAGCTCAGGTGCTGGGGCTGGAACTGCCCGACGAGGTGATCGCGGCGGGCCGCGGCATGAGTGTGGCTGACAGCCGTGCGATGTATCTGGAACGCTTGGGCCCGGAGGTGGACTATGATGCATTGCGTGCACTGCGTGTGGCGTACGCAGATGAGGCCATCGCGCGGGATGGGCTGCCGGTGAAGCCCGGCCTGCGGCAGCTTCTGGAGCATTTGCGGGCTGCGGGCATCCCTGCGGCTTTGGCAACGGCCACTGTGCGGGAAAAGGCGCTGCTCTATTTAAAAATGGCAGGCGTAGACGGCTTTTTTGAAGCTACAGTGTGCGGCGACGAGGTGGCACATGCAAAACCGGCACCGGATATCTTTTTGGCGGCAGCAAAGGCACTGGGCGTACCCGCAGAGGAGTGCCTGGTGCTGGAGGACAGCCCCAACGGACTGCGGGCGGCAAGGGCTGCGGGCTGTAAGGCTGTCGTTGTGCCTGATATCACTCCCATCCCGCCGGAAAGCGAAGGGCTGTGGGCGGCCCGCGCGGCGACGCTTGCGGATGTGATCCCTCTTTTGGAATGCCTGTAAGGCATGCGGCAGCGATAGCCTGAAAACAACAGAATTTTGATTTTTAAATATTTAAAGACGGTGCGGCGGTTGCAGCACCGTCTTTTTGTTCTGCAATATGGATCGTGTCCGCTTACGGCTGAAGAAAAATCATACTATATTAAAAACCGATGAATGATATGCCATAATTCATGGTGACGAGTTCAGTTGCCTTGAATAACAGATGAACAGGGACACGATCAACTGGATTTGGATAAAACGAAAACAGGAGGTCGCTATGAAGAAATTGAAAAAGCATATCCATGATGACAGTAACGGTCTGGACTATGTTCTGGTCGGAGACTACTATATTCCAGACTTACAGCTGCCGGAGGAAAGCCGCCCAATCGGACGGTGGGGACGGATGCACAGGGAATATCTGCAAGAGTATTGTCCCGACCGGTACAATGAATTGCTTCTGTCTGGAAAGCTGTGGACATATCTTGCCGATCTGGATGAGCAGGCACAGAACCGTCTGGATTGTATCATTGCCCAGATAAAAGAAACAGAGGGAGTCACGGAGGAATTGAAAGCAAAAGACCAGCTTGCATGGGTCGGTCACATGAACAGCATACGCCACCGGGCAGAGGAAGTCATTCGGTCTGAGATGATTTTCGTCTGAGAAGGTGGAAAAACTGAGGCCATTCACTTTTATAGTGGATGGCCTTTTTGCTACCTGCGCTTTTTCTTTTTTGGCATATAATACGGCTGTGACTTGGCTTTTCCCCGCATATTGTTTGGGTTTTTAAGCAGTTTGGACAGGCTCAGTATCCGCAGAAAAGCCGAAAAGTCCTCGGATGAAATTTTTTCAAAAGGAATCTGCATTTTATCACAGAACTCATGGATCATAGCTTCTGTGTCGGTTCCCATCTGTATGGCCTGTTCAAAATTCTCTTTGACCTCATCCAGTGTTGGCTGTGGGTCGGCTGTGGTCTTGTCTTTCAAATGGGCTTCCCGTATATCCCGGACAATGCTGTCCAGATCATCATGAAGGATATGGCTGTAAAAATCGTTCTCCTGTACCTGACCCAATTCCAGCGTCCGCATATACAGATCATTTTCTCCCGGTGCGTGTTCTTTCAGAATGGTCTGCCGGGTAGCTTCCAGAATCAGATTCATCTGGTTCACCCGCATATCAGCGAGCTGGTCAATAAAGATTTCCATATCAACCATCAGCCGCAAAAAATTTGGATGAGTCGCCAGTTCACAAAGCAGGCGGTTGTTGATCTTTCCGCTGCTCAAAAGTTCCACCATAGCGTCACTCAGATGCAGAGCTTGAAGCTCCGTGTTTGGGTGATTTTTATTTTCTGACACGCCCATCAGATAATCAGTGGACACTCCGTAAAACTTTGCCAGTGTCGCAATCGCAAATGGGCTGATGTCTTTGTAGTCATCGCTCTCATATTTCCCCAGTGCCGACTTAGACAGGCCGGTCTGTTCTGCCAGCTGTTCCAGCGTCAGGTGCTTATCCACCACTCGCAGGTCTTTGAGCCGTTCCGGGATTGACAGTTTTGTGTACATCAAAGCACCTCCTTGCCATCGGTTTTTGTTTTTCATTATAGCACATTTCCGAGAGCGTGGAAATATGCGGTTTTCATGTGTTTTTCCTGCGTCTTGGACATACGGGAGCAGCCCTCTTTTTTCGGTAAACTGGTTCTTGTCAGGAGACATAGAACCTTGAAAAATGAATGACCGACTGCAAGGGGGACGACCTCCGGGGAAGTGACGCCACGATAAGAGCGCACCAAAGAGGACAATACGCTGGGAGAGAATCCGGGCAGGAATATTTTGCAGACAGACCGGCAGACAGAAAAATAAACGATGCGGAACATACCGCATCAAATGAATGGAGGTAGATCATTATGAAACTGAATATGAAGGAAAAGAAAATTCTTTACGCTTACGCCTGCCCCAGCCATCACAACACAGTGACAAGGCTGAAATGGCTGACAGCATTGACTGTTGACCCGGAGGCGAAAAGCCAGATGCTTCATCTTGCTCGTAAAATTGAGACAGAGACAGAGGAAAGGTGGTACGAAGCCTTTTACCATCATCTGCGTATGGAGATGGACGAATACCGCCGGATTAGACGCAGTCTGCGTGCGCTGAAAGCAAACACCGATTATGAGGAGGAACTGTATGAGGAAGCTGTCTAAATATGAAAAAGAAACCATCATCAACTGGAATGAGGGCGAGACGATTGCCAGTATCTACACCTTCAATGCCAGCTTGAAACGCAGACTGGAGGATTTCAGCCGGAAGTACCCTCTGCTGTGCCGCTTGGAACGCAGTACGCCGGAAGGTAGCGTGACCTATGTGATGGACAAGTCACGACTTTCGATCCGGCTGGTGCCGCCGTACAGCGAAGAACGGCTGGCAGCTGCAAGGGAGTACGCAAAAGAGCATGGCTTTCAGGTCATACAGACAGAAGAAAAAATCGCTTAAAATGAGGGCGATTTACGAAAAAATATCGGGTCTGCACCCGCTGTTTTGATCGGCAATTTCCGCAGGCGTATTCTGTATCCACTTCTCGCCTATGGGCGTAAATGTACGGATACGGAGCCGGTGAAACTGGCAAAAACCGCTTCTGCGGTGAAGGCCAGCTTCGCCGGTGCGGGAGTACAGAGGGCAGCCAGCCCTTTGTGCCGGGGTGCAGGGGCGGCAGCGCACTGCTGGGGTCAAGGGGCAACGCCCATTGGCAGGTTAAGGGCGGCAGCCATTATCGGGTCAAGGACGAAGTGCCTT
>OHBJ01002291.1_pt1 | contig 12939 bp, 10 predicted proteins | sample 1577241 | NCBI WGS metagenome assembly OHBJ01 (sample SAMEA3541594, study PRJEB24748) | human gut metagenome | biome: human gut; feature: human-associated habitat; material: faeces | place: China | collected 2012
CCGATCTGCATGATAAAGCAGGTCGGGTGCGTTTTGGTGTACTCGTTCTCGCGCTGTGGCTGTGCCCTCATCCGGCTCCGCCAGACACAAACATCACATATCCATAAAAAAAGTGCCCGGATCATATCTTCCCTGATCCGGGCACTGTTCACTATCAAATCATAAATTCTCTTAGCCTTCAGCGATGGCATTACCGGTATACAACTGGTAATATCTGCCCTTCTGGGAGATGAGTTCATCATGGTTGCCGCGCTCGATGATACGTCCCTGTTCCAGGACCATGATGCAGTCACTGTTTTTGACAGTGGACAGTCTGTGGGCGATGACAAAGGTGGTTCTGCCCTTCATCAGTTTATCCATGCCGTCCTGTACGATTTTCTCAGTGCGGGTATCGATGGAGCTGGTAGCCTCATCCAGGATCAGCACCGGTGGATCCGCTACTGCGGCTCTGGCGATGGACAGAAGCTGTCTCTGTCCCTGGCTTAAGTTCGCACCGTCACCGGTGAGGACTGTGTTATAGCCATCCGGAAGCTGACGGATAAAGGTATCCGCATTTGCTAACTTCGCTGCGGCAATGACTTCGTCATCCGTAGCATCCAGCTTACCAAAACGGATATTTTCCATAACGGTAGCGGTGAACAGATGGGTATCCTGCAGTACGATACCTAAGGATTTTCTCAGATCCGCTTTCTTGATCTTGTTAATATTGATGCCGTCGTAACGGATCTTACCATCCTGAATATCATAAAAACGGTTGATCAGGTTCGTGATCGTGGTCTTACCGGCGCCGGTGGAGCCTACGAATGCGATCTTCTGACCGGGCTTTGCATACATCTCGATGTTATGCAGCACGATCTTGTCATCATTGTAGCCGAAGTCCACATCGTCAAATACTACTTCACCCTGTAACTCAATATAATCTACAGAACCATCCGCCTGATGCACATGCTTCCATGCCCACATACCGGTTCTCTCGGGACACTCTACGATCCTGCCGTCTACCTTTTTCGCACGTACCAGAGTTACATAGCCTTCGTCGGTCTCTACTTTTTCATCCAACAGATCAAAAACTCTCTTAGCGCCTGCCTGTGCCATGACGATACTGTTCAACTGCTGACTGACCTGGCTGATGGGCATGTTGAAGCTCTTGTTAAAGGTTAAGAAGCTGGCCAGCTTACCTAAAGTCAATCCTGCAAAACCACCCAGTGCCATAGCACCGCCGACGATAGCACATACCACGTAGCTTAAGTTACCCAGCTGTGCATTGATAGGTCCCATCAGGTTGGCAAACTTATTTGCATTATAAGCACTTTCGCACAACTCGTCGTTCAACTTTTTGAACTCTTCCAGGCTCTTGTCTTCGTGACAAAATACCTTGACTACCTTCTGACCTTCCATCATTTCTTCGATATAGCCATTCACGGTACCGATATTCTTCTGCTGCTTTACGAAATATTTTCCGCTCAGTCCCGCCACTTTACCGGTGACAAACATCATCAGTGCCACCATGATCAGACTGACTGCTGTCAGCGGGATACTCAGTACCAGCATACTTCCCAGCGTACCCACTACGGTAATAAAACTGGAAAATACCTGCGGTATACTCTGGCTGATCATCTGACGCAGAGTATCAATATCATTCGTGTAGATGGACATGATATCCCCGTGGGAATGGGTATCAAAATACTTGATCGGCAGCTTCTCCATGTGTTCAAACAGATCATCACGGAGACTCTTCAAGGTTCCCTGCGTTATCGTGACCATGATACGGTTGTAAGCATACGTAGCCGCTACACCCACCAGGTAAAAGCCTGCCACACGGACAATTTCCCGGAACAGATTGCCAAAGTCCGGAGTCTCCTGTCCGATCATGGGCAGGATGTAGTCATCGATCAGCCTCTGCATGAACAGAGTACCCTGAATGCTTGCCACAACGCTCAGTACGATACAGATCAACACAAAAATGAAGTGAATGGCATAGTTTTTGAAAATATATGCCATCAGTCGTTTAAATACTTTTCCCGGATTCTCAATACGTTTACCACCCTGCATTCTTCTGCCGGGTCCACGCATTCCGCCGCCCATAGGTCCTGGCATTATGACTCACCTCCATTCTCATCAAAGTCGCCGCCACCCGTCTGGGTCTGGGCTTCATATACTTCTTTATAAATGTTATTGGTACGAAGCAGTTCTTCGTGAGGTGCGAATGCATCGATCCTGCCGTTATCCATTACGATGATGCGGTCCGCGTCCTGAATACTGGAGATACGCTGCGCGATGATGATCTTCGTCGTACCGGGGATCTCCGTGGCAAATGCCTTGCGGATCTTCGCGTCAGTAGCGGTATCCACGGCGCTGGTGGAATCATCCAGGATCAGTACCTTCGGCTTTTTCAGCAGTGCTCTGGCAATACACAGTCTCTGCTTCTGTCCGCCGGATACATTGCTTCCGCCCTGCTCAATATAAGTATTGTATTTTCCAGGCATCTTTTCAATAAATTCATCGGCACATGCGAGACGGCAGGCACGGATGCACTCCTCTTCGGTAGCGTTCTCGTCGCCCCAGCGGAGGTTCTCCAGGATCGTACCGGAGAACAGCACGTTTTTCTGCAATACCACAGATACCTCGTTACGTAAGGTTTCCAGATCATAGTTTCTGACGTCCTTGCCACCGACATAAACGGTACCCTCATTGGCATCATACAGACGGCTGATGAGGTTCACCAGACTGGTCTTGGAGCTTCCGGTACCACCCAGGATACCGATGGTCTCACCGGCTTTGATCTCGAAATTCAGGTCATCTAACACCGGCTTTTCACTCTGCTTATTATAACGGAAGGTTACATGATCAAAACGGATGCTGCCGTCCGTCACATCATAATCAGGCTGTTCGGGATTCGTGATGTCTGCCTTCTCTTCCAGTACTTCCGCAATACGTTTGGCACTGGCAGCGCTCATGGTCATCATAACGAAGATCATGGCTAACATCATCAGATTCATCAGGATCGTCATACAATAGGTCAACAGACTCATCAGTTCACCGGTGGTCATCTGACTGGCAACGATCATGTGCGCACCCAGCCAGCTGATGCCCAGAATACAGCCATATACGGTAAACTGCATGACGGGCCAGATGGTGACCATCGTACACTCTGCCTTTTTGAACATCTTGTAGATGTTGTAGCTGGCCTTGTGGAACTTGTCGATCTCATAGTCCTCACGCACATAAGCCTTTACCACACGCTGCGCCGCTACGTTTTCCTGTACGCTGGCATTTAAGTCATCGTATTTTTTGAATACTTCACTAAAGTATTTCGATACTTTTTTCATGATAAAAATCATGATGATTCCCAAAAATACCACGGCTACCAGATAGATGCTTGCCACTTTCGCGTTGATCAGAAACGCCATCAGCATGGCGCAGATCAGGCTGACCGGTGCACGGAAGCACATACGTAAGAGCATCTGGTAAGCGTTCTGGATATTGGTAACATCCGTAGTCATACGAGTGACCAGTCCTGCGGTGGAGAACTTATCAATGTTAGAGAAAGAGAAGGTCTGAATGTTCTCATACATGGCTTCTCTTAAGTTTCTGGCAAATCCGGTGGATGCTTTCGCACCGTATTTACCACCCATGACACCGGCGAACAATCCGACAATAGCTGCCAGGATCATGTAACAACCGATGACAAAAATATGTTTCATATCTCCCGCCTGCACACCGTCATCAATGATCGATGCCATCAGGAGCGGAATCACCATTTCCATGGCTACTTCCAGGATCATGAAAATAGGAGTTACAAGAGATGCACTCTTATATTCCTTGATCTGTTTTGCTAATGTTTTGATCATAGCTGGTTTCCTTTCTTGTATTTTTCTATCCTATAATAAATGTTTTGTAACCTCTCTGTTATGCATGACTGCCAGCATCACTCGTTCCGGCATGGCCCGTTACAACGTCCGGTCCGCCTGCTGTCCTGTCCCAGATTCTGCATCATCTTATCTAAAATAGTTAAGAATGTCTGCTTCTCTTCTTCGGTAATACCGTTCTCCAGCTCTCGATTGAAATCCCGGATCTGCTCTTCGATCAGATTGTGATGCTCGATCGCTTTCTCCGTCAACAGGATCCTTTTCAGTCGGGCATCCTCCGTGGATGCCACCCGGACGATATAGCCCTTCTGTTCCAGACTTTGGAGCATTACCGTTGCCGTGGATCTGCGGATTCGGAATTCCTTCTCCACATCCTTCTGATACACATCGCCGTGTCTGCTCTTATGATACAGATAGCCTAAAAGCGGTCTCTGCATGCCGATAAGTTCACTGCCGTCCTGCTGGGCAAATATGGAGTCCATCTTCCTGCGGATCATATTGTTGGCGGCCTTCAGTTCGAATCCGATCTGACGAGTCGAAAGCACTTTTGCCTCCTCGTCCATTTTACCTCCTTTGATTTATAACAAAATAATGTTAGTAAGCTAACTATTTTTGTTAGCCAACTAACATTATATCGCAATACTTCTTCTTTGCAAGAAAAAAAGTATAAACTTTATATAAAATACAATCAGGCAAATTTTTGACCTTTACACGCTTGCATTTATCTGGTTTAATTTAATCATATTTTCTATTTGTTTCATTCTTTTTGCTATTTTCACATCATTCTATTTTCAAGGAGGTTCCCCTATGTTTCAACTTTTCACAGATCTTACAAAAAAATCCCCTGCAATCGATCAAAAAATCAATGAAATTCAGAATCAATTAAAATGTTTGCCCGAAGGGAAACTAACAATCGCGCATAACGGAAAAAACACCAAATGGTATCAGTCTGACGGTCAAAACAGAAAATATATTCCAAAATCCAATCGTACCTTGGCGGAGCAATTAGCCTTACGTAAATATTTATCTCTCGTGCTGGAAGAATTGCTTCAAGAAAAAACAGCGATTTCTTTTTATGACAGACATCGTTCCATCGAATCCAAAAGTGCCTTATTATTACAAGACTCTTCTCTCGGATACAGCGAATTACTGTCGCCTTATTTTCAAGTGCCGCCTTCTCATACTGCCTGGCTTCAGGAGAATTATGATCGCAGTTCCAGGAATCCGGAAAATCTCATCTACAAAACCGTAAACGGAATTCTTGTACGCTCAAAATCGGAGGCTTTGATTGCAATGTTACTCTATACAAATAAAATACCGTTTCGTTATGAATGCGCACTGACTCTCGGGGACATCAAATTTTATCCTGACTTTACCATCCTTCATCCCAAAGCAGACCGGATATTTTATTGGGAACATTTCGGTTTGATGGATTCTCCCGGATACCGGCAAAACATTTTCTCCAAGCAACAAGTCTATGCAACACACGGTATCCTTCCCACTATTCAATTACTCACAACTTACGAGAGCCAGATGCATCCATTAAATACCGAATTAGTCGAAAAAATGATTCAATATTATTTCTTGCAATGATAGTCGGAAGCTTCTTATTTCCTCTCTTCTTTTTATTTGTAACTTGATTGCTTTTTATGAACCGAATTTTCATTTTTGTATTTTCATGTAATCCAAGAAACGCTGGATATCATAGTCACTTAATAACACATGGGTCTATACAAATATTTTCTTTCATTTTGTTCCACTTTTTTCCTTCTTTTGCTACCTATTTTACCACACATGGGTCTATACAGAAAAATTTCCTTCTGAGATACTTATTTTTCTTATTTTGAGTATCTCCTGAGCAAGTTTTTTTGTATAGACCCAAAACACTCTGAACAAGCAAAAACTCCCAGAGTTATCTGCTCACTCTGGGAGTTCTATGGTTCTAAAGTTTTCAGTAAACCAGTAGCCCCGGTTGCATATAAGAATAAGCTGACCGTAAGTAGACGTCGGTACCATAGCGTTCTGCGGACGCATTGCGAGGGTACTTTCCTCGCTTATGTACCGCTACGTCTGCGCCCGAGCAAAGTGTGCTAAAGCACACCGCGATGTCAGCGTTTCTTATATGCAATCGAGGCTACGGTAGGCTAGCCAATAAGTTAATTAACTTGCCAGTTACTTAAGTTCTTTTTACGATTCTCCGTAGGATACAGCATTCCCTTCGGCTGGTTGAAATTCAGATCTTCTACTGGTACGCCAATGTACTTGAATACTTCGTACAGAGCCTTGCCGAAGTGTCCGAATGCTACGGCACCGTGGTGAGGGAAGTTCTTCTCGATCAGTACGTGACGATAGAAACGTCCCATCTCGGGAATAGCGAAAATACCGATACCGCCGAAGGATCTGGTCGCAACGGGAAGGACTTCACCCTGTGCAATGTAAGCGCGCAGCTTGCTGTCTGCAGTAGACTGTAAGCGGTAGAAGGTGATGTCTCCGGGAAGAATATCTCCTTCCAGAGTACCCTGGGTAACTTCTTCGGGAAGGGTTCTTGCCATGATCATCTGGTACTTCATGTTGCAGGAGGTCAGCTTCTTGGAGTTGGTGTTACCGCAATGGAATCCCATGAAGGTGTCATTGTGGGTATAGTTGAATTTACCCTTGATGGACTCTTCGTACATATCATCGGGAACAGTGTTGTTGATATCCAGCAGAGTTACGGTATCTGCGCTGACGCAGGTTCCGATGAACTCACTTAAGCAGCCGTAAATATCTACTTCACAGGATACGGGGATGCCCATACCGGTGAGACGGCTGTTCACATAGCAGGGTACGAAACCAAACTGGGTCTGGAATGCAGGCCAGCATTTACCGGCAATCGCTACATACTTACGATACCCCTTGTGCGCCTCGATCCAGTCTAACAGGGTCAGTTCATACTGAGCCAGCTTAGGCAGTACCTCAGGCTTATGATTGCCTGCGCCCAACTCTGCTTCCATCTCTTTTACCTTAGCCGGAATTCTCTCATCTCCGTCATGCTTCTTGAAAGCTTCGAACAGATCCAGCTCGGAGTTCTCCTCGATCTCCACACCCAGATTGTACAGCTGCTTGATCGGTGCGTTACAAGCTAAGAAATTCAGAGGTCTGGGTCCAAAGGAAATGATCTTCAGATCGCTTAAGCCCACGATAGCTCTTGCAATGGGAATGAACTCATGCAACATATCTGCGCACTCTGCTGCAGTTCCCACAGGATTCTCAGGGATATAAGCCTTGATATTACGAAGCTTTAAGTTGTAACTGGCATTCAGCATACCGCAGTAAGCATCGCCTCTGCCTCCTACCAGATCGTTCTGGGTCTCTTCTGCTGCCGCGATGAACATGGCAGGACCGTCAAAATGCTTTGCCAGTAAGGTCTCGGAGATCTCGGGGCCGAAGTTGCCCAGATATACGCACAGTGCATTACACCCTGCCTTCTTAATATCTTCCAATGCCTGCACCATATGGATCTCGCTCTCCACGATACATACGGGACACTCATAGACACTGTCGGCGCCGTACTTCTCGGTATAAGCCTTCATCAGAGCTTTTCTTCTGTTCACGGAAAGGCTCTCGGGGAAACAGTCACGGCTGACAGCCACAATGCCAATTTTTACTTCGGGTAAATTACTCATTTTGTAATCCTCCTATTTTCGTTTTCTTTTTCTCTACACCATTTATTTTACCGCCGTCATACATCCATGCAGGGGATTCCGGCGTTCAAATCTTTTTATTCTGCCACCATTATTTGCTGACATCCGGATTCTCTCCAACAAGCCCGATAAAGCTTCCCTCTGGAAGTCCGCCCTCCGCATGACCGATCAGCCATTTGTTCGTAGCGGCAAGCAGCGCATCCTCGCTGAGTGCCTTGCCCTGCTCCACCTTCTGATGTGCTCCTTCTAACGGATAGTTAGTGCCCTGAGGTAACACGATGGCTACCTGAAATCCCTGTCCGTTTACTCCACAGGGAGCATAATGCAGAGAAGTTGCGAAGACCTCTACACCGGTTCCGGCCGGTACTAAAAATGCTTCCATCTTAGAAGTATCGTAGGTAAAATCTTCTGCCACATCCGCTAACAGCCCCAGGATCAGGATAGCATCCGTTGCTGCCACATTAATTTCGGAACTTCTGTGATATTCCACGGCATTCAGTTTGGAATTATGGCCATTGCAGTAACCGATCTGTACAGGCATTTCTCCGTATGTGATGGTCTCCAGTTCTTTTTTCACAGGTAATGCTTCCAAAGCATTGATCCCGGGCTCGTACACCACGCCGTCAGGAACCGGAGTCTTTTTCATTTCTTCCACCAGCTGTGTAAAATCCACATTGGTGATCACTCTGCCATACTTGCGAAATGCAGGATCTTTTACAGATAAAATATGCATTCTACTCTACCAACCTTTCTCTATTATAGCTCAAAATTAAAATTACGAGGTTCATTTTATTATGTTGTTGTTTGATTTTTCTACGCGTTATTTAATGATCTCAAACAGCGGTCTGCATGCCGGATAGATCTGGCGGAATTTCTGATAGCGGTCTTCATATTTTGCCACCAGTTCCGGATCCGGTTCTACGGTTCCTGTGACTTTCACAAACTTCTCTGCGATCTCTTCCACACTTGCATATTCGCCGCAGGCTACCGCTGCCAGCATGGCACCGCCCATGGCCGGACCCTCTTCACTCTCGATCACATCTACTTTCAGATTCAGGATATTGGCGATCATCTTCTTCCAGAGAGGGCTTTTTGCTCCGCCGCCGCAGATCTTGGTCCGCTCCAGATGGATCCCCAGAGATTTCGCCACCTCCAGTGAATCACGCAGTGCAAATGCCACGCCTTCCAGTACCGCCTGCGTCATATCGGCTCTTGAGGTGTCCATGGTCATGCCGATAAAGGTACCTCTGGCATTGGGATCGTTATGTGGAGAACGCTCACCCATGAGGTACGGCAGGAAATAGACATGATTCTCTCCAAGCTTACTGATCTGTGCCTGTTCCGCGGCGTAATCCTTCGTTCCGATGATCTCATCCATCCACCACTTATTGCAGGATGCAGCACTTAACATGCAGCCCATAAGATGATAATGACCGTCTGCATGTGCAAAAGAATGCAGGGCATTGTGCTGATCTACTCCGAAATGATTGGAGGAAATAAAGATTGTTCCACTGGTACCCAGAGAAATATTACACATATTATCCCCAACGGTTCCGGTTCCCACAGCCGCTGCCGCATTGTCTCCGGCTCCCGCCGCTACCACTACATTGTGCGGAAGTCCAAGTTCGTCTGCCACCTCAGGCAATACGCAGCCCACCTTTTCATAGCTTTCATAACAGGTCGCCAGCTGCTCTTCCCTCACACCGCAGATCTCACACATTTCCTTTGACCAGCAGCGATTCTTCACATCAAACAAGAGCATACCGGAAGCATCCGATACATCCGTACAATGTACACCGGTCAGCCTATACGCAATGTAATCCTTCGGAAGCATGATCTTTTTGATCCTTGCAAAATTCTCCGGCTCATTCTTTTTCACCCAGAGGATCTTCGGTGCGGTAAAACCGGTAAAGGAGATATTCGCGGTATACTCCGACAGCTTATCCTTGCCGATCACGTTGTTCAGGTAGTCACACTCCTCGGTGGTTCTGCCGTCATTCCATAGAATCGCCGGACGGATCACCTGATCCTTCTCGTCCAGAATGACAAGTCCATGCATCTGTCCTCCAAAGCTGATGCCTGCCACCTGATTCTTGTCTGCGTCTTTTAAAAGCTCCCGGATGCCCTCCATGGTCTGTTCATACCAGTCCTGAGGATTCTGTTCCGACCAGCCGGGATGCGGGAAATACAAGGGGTATTCCCGGGATACAATATTGCAAATATTCCCCTGACTATCCATTAACAACAGTTTTACCGCTGACGTACCAAGATCAATCCCAATATATAGCATACTCTTCCTCCCATTTTAATCTGTACGGCATTTTTTGTCCCATAAGTTTCATTTTATTTATGTTTACTGTTTACTTCCGTTTCGCCGCCTTTATGTGCTCGTGCACGCTATGTATTAATCATAACTGCTGTGAGAAATATTTTCAAGTAGAAATTTTATTTTTCCTATGATTTTCCCAAAAAAGTGAAGCTGTATGCTACCGATGTCCTTCTATCCAAACCGTGCTCGGACAAGTGTGCAACATTCATTGACTTTATGTGGAAATTGTGATACTTTTATAACAAAATATAGGGGGCTTTTTATGGCTACGATCAAAGAAATTGCAGCTCTTGCCGGAGTATCCCGCGGCACCGTGGACCGTGTCTTGAATGATCGCGGCGCAGTAAACCCGGAGACTGCTGAGAAAATCAGAAAAATAGCAAAAGAACTGGACTATAAACCCAATCGTGCCGGTCTGGTCCTGGCTGCCCAAAAAAAGAGATTGAAGTTAGGCGTCATTCTGTTTTCCACCGGGAATCCCTTTTTCCAGGATGTATTGGCAGGAATCGATGAAAAAGCGGAAGAGCTGACAAATTACAACTGCACTGTAATTACAAAACAGATCTCCTTCGGTGTGGAGGCACAGCTGCAGACAATCGACGAGCTACTGGCGGAAGAGGTAAACGGCATCGCCATGACTCCTTATAATGACGCCCGGATCCGCAACCGTATCAATGCGTTATATGAACAAGGCATCCCCGTAGTCACGCTGAATACAGACATTGAAAATTCCAGACGCCTCGCTTATGTGGGCAGCAATTATACCCGCAGTGGTGCCACTGCCGCCGGGCTTTTACAGCTGATGACTTCCGGTACGGTAAACATTGGAATCGTCACCGGTTCTTCCAATATCCTCTGCCATACGGAGCGCATTGCCGGATTTATGAAAACCTTAGTCCCTTACCGTGACCGGATCCACGTGATAGACACGGTGGAGATCCACGACGATGAAGTGGAAAGCTACGAGAAGACCACTGCACTGTTATCAGAACACCCCGAGATCAATGCGCTGTTTTTTGCTGCCGGCGGTGTCTATGGCGGCTGCCGCAGTGTGGAAGCTTTGGAGCGAAAAGGTTCCGTCCGGATCATTGCTTTCGATCTGGTCCCTACCACGAGACAGATGTTGGAAAATGGCACGATTGCCGCTATTATCTGCCAGCAGCCAAAAATTCAGGGCAGCAAACCGCTTTCCCTGCTGTTCGCCTATCTGACCACCGGAGAGACTCCGGAGAAGGAATACAATTATACCGCGGTGGATATCCGGATCAAAGAAAATCTCTAAAACTTTCTTAAGATTCTTCCGACACCCTTGTCATTCACAATATATAGTATTATAATATAGACATTATCTACGAAATGTTGTTTTAAGGGGTACTAAAGCGGGGGAGTCTTTCATCAATGAATTTATCTGATCTGAAACGAAATGCATATATGTTGCGGGGTTCTGATGCAAAACGTGGTTACATGCGCTGGTGGCATTCTTTCCAGGGCGTTTGTCCCACGACGCAGGAGACCCGCACTTTTTTTGTGGAATATAGTATTCTGAATCCGGCTCTCGGAACCACACAGCCGATTCTCGGACAACACCCCTATTACAAACGGCATGGCATGAAGCCTTCTTATGTCTGTATCAAAGCAGGCGTTTTCCCTAAGAACGGTGACGGTGGGCTGCAATTGCAGTCCTACTATCCCATGACCTCTCTACAGGTAGCACAGGATCCTTTTTATATGCAGATTGAGGAATGTGTCTTAAGTGAAAATCGCATCAGTGGCGCCATCGAGATCTCCGAGGATACCGCACGGCATCGCTCTCTGATGACCGATGCCGGCAGTTTTGTATGGGATCTGGAAATGCACAAGGCGGTAGCCTGCCATACCGGATATATTGCAAATGCGTTTTTTACGGTGATTCATGCGTTGGAAAGCTTCTGGCACGGTGAGGGAATCCGGACCTTTTTCCGCGGAACTGTTAATTTAAACGGTGTCACCTATGATATTACACCGGAGACTTCCTACGGCTATGCAGACAAGCATTGGGGACGCAGCTACAATCAGCCATGGCTGCAGTTTGCTTCCGGTCATCTGATCAGTGAACGCAGTGGTCGTGAGCTGAAACATTCCGCTCTCGCCATCGACGGCTGTTGTCCGAAGTTTTTATTTTTCCCCATGCGGCGAAGAATCCTGATGCAGCTGACTTATACCGGAGAAGATTTCGAATATCATTTCGGCAAACCGCTTACGTTGCCCCGTTGCAAATGGAAGGTAAAAGAAACCAACAAACGTTTTATCTGGCATTTCAAAGCGCAGAACCGTACTTCCGTCATACGCATCTCAGGAAGCTGCAGTAAGGAACAGATGATGCCCCTGCTCTATGAAAATCCGGATGGAAAAGTCTCTCCCGCTCCTCTATGGGAGGGCGGCACTGCTGTCGGAACCATTGAATTGTACCGAAGAGTCGGCGGTTCTTTGGAGTTAATTGACAGACTTCATTTTGAAAATGGATTGTGTGCTTATCAAAGATTTTAATTTTCCGCATAAAAAACTGCTGCCGCAGATTTCTCTGACGACAGCAGTTTTTATATGTCTTTTGATGATTTAAATTGCCTCTTCCGGCTCTTCTAATGCTTTCTCGTAACTCTCCAGGATTACTTTCTGTAAATTCTCTCTGGTGGAAGAATTGATGGGATGTGCAATATCCCGATATTCTCCATCCGTTGCCTTCTTGCTGGGCATTGCAATGAATAATCCTTTTTCGCCTTCGATCACTTTAATATCATGCACTACGAATTCGTCATCCAGTGTAATGGATACAACCGCTTTCATCTTGCCTTCCTTGGTGATCTTACGAACACGTACATCTGTAATCTGCATTTGCTAACCCCCTTGGTATTGTTGCAGTAATCCCTACGCATTTTTCCGCACTGTAACGATCTCGGATCCGGATCACTTAAATGACATACCTTTCATTACGTTCTACTACGATCTTGACTTCGCCTTCTCCCACAAAGTACGAATTTGCCCGGATCGTATCACGGCTCTCTACAATACAATTCTCAAT
>OHBJ01002293.1_pt1 | contig 12932 bp, 12 predicted proteins | sample 1577241 | NCBI WGS metagenome assembly OHBJ01 (sample SAMEA3541594, study PRJEB24748) | human gut metagenome | biome: human gut; feature: human-associated habitat; material: faeces | place: China | collected 2012
ATTCTTTCGACGCTTCAAGGCTACTATGGTGGTTTGTACGCTTCGAACTTCAACAGCTATGGTAAACTTTACCGTGTAATGATTCAGGGTGAACCCAGCCAGCGCGCCAACTTCGAAAGCCTCTACAACATCAAGGTACGCAACGGCAAGGAAATGGCTCCGATTACCGAGTTCATGACCATTACCCCGGCATACGGTCCCGACAACATCAACCGTTTCAACATGTACACCTCTATGGCTGTCAACGGTAACCCTGCCAACGGTTACACCTCAGGTCAGGCCATCAAGGCCATTGAAGAAGTAGCTCAGCAGTATCTGCCCCAGGGTTACTCATACGAGTTTTCCGGACAGACGCGTGAAGAGCAGCAATCATCAGGCAGCACCACGGGTATAGTCTTCGTACTCTGCTTCGTGTTCATCTACCTGTTGTTGTCAGCCCAGTATGAAAGTTACATCCTTCCGTTGGCCGTATTGCTTTCAGTTCCCTTCGGTTTGGCTGGTTCGTTCATCTTCATTCAAGCCATGGGATCATTGAATAGCATTGTTCCTATCTTTGGTGAAGCAGCCAACAACATCTACGTACAGATTGCATTGATCATGTTGATGGGTCTGTTGGCCAAGAACGCCATCCTTATCGTAGAGTTTGCACTCGAACGTCGCAAAATGGGTATGAGCATTTCATGGGCAGCCGTATTAGGTGCCGGTGCTCGTCTGCGTCCTATCCTCATGACCTCTTTGGCCATGATTATCGGTCTGCTACCCTTGATGTTTGCCTTTGGCGTAGGTGCTAATGGTAACCGTTCACTCGGTACGACAGCTATCGGCGGTATGTTAATCGGTATGATTTGTCAGATTTTCATCGTTCCCGTTCTCTTCGTAGTCTTCCAGTATCTGCAGGAAAAGATTACTCCGATGACTTGGGAAGATATTGACAACACAGATGCTGCTCCCGACATCGAACAGTACACGAAATAAGTGATAAATCGTCGAAGTAAAAGGCCCGGCAGCCCACATTGCCGGAAATGCCGAGGTCGTTTACTTCGATGCACGAATAATTAACTACGAAACAATGAAGAACCTCATTTATATTGCCTGCTGTTCGACGCTGCTATGCAGTTGCGGCATCATGAAGGATTACGAACGTCCTGCCGACCTCACTCAGGGCATCGACAGCCTTTACCGCGACACCACGGCCAACAGTGTTGCGCAAGCAGACACCACCAATTTCGGCAACACTCCCTGGCAGGAAGTGTTCACCGATCCCTATCTGCAAAAGCTGATTAACAAGGCTCTTGCAAACAATGCCGACCTGCGCTCTGCCGACATAGCCGTGAAGCAGGCCGAAGCTTCGTTGAAAGTGGCTCGTCTTGCCTACTATCCCGCCATCAGCTTCAACCCTCAGGGTGCAATGACCAGCTGGGACTTCAACAAAGCTACGAAAACCTACAGTGTGCCCCTGGCTGCAAGCTGGCAGTTCAATCTGTTCAGCCTGCGCAACAACAAGAAGAAGGCACAAACCGGTCTGGAAATGACCAAGGCCTACAAGCAAGCTGCACGCACCAGCATCATTGCCGGTGTAGCCAATATGTACTACACGTTGCAAATGCTCGACGAACAGCTCAAAACCACTCAGGAAACCGTCGACATTTGGGCTGAAAACGTACGTGCCATGGAGCTGATGAAAGAAGCTGCCATGACCAACGAAGCTGCTGTCGGACAGGCCAAGGCCAACTACTACAGCCTGCTCACCAGCGTACCTACGCTCAAGGAAAGCATTTCGCAAACCGAAAATGCCCTCTGCACCCTGCTTCACGAAGCACCCCACGCCATCGAACGTGGCACGTTCGATGCAGACGCTTTCCCCGCAAGTTTCTCGAAGGGTGTACCCTTGCAGTTACTTGCCAACCGTCCCGACGTCAATGCTGCCGAGTTACAACTCGCTTCATCGTTCTATGATGTAAACATTGCCCGCGCATCGTTCTACCCCACTCTCAACATCACGGCACAGGGTTCATGGACCAACAGTTCGGGCATGGGTATTGTCAATCCCGGTAAGATTTTGGCCAATCTGCTTGGTTCATTGGCACAGCCTATCTTTGCCAACGGCCGTTTGAAGGCTCAGCTCAAAATTTCGAAGCTCGCCTACGACAATGCCCGTTTGCAATTTGAACAGACATTGCTCAATGCTGGTCAGGAAGTAAGTAATGCACTTTCAACCTATCATGCCGCACAGATTCAGCAGGAATTGCGTCAGAAGCAGGTTGAAACGCTCACGAAAACCCTTGAGAACACGAAGCAGTTGTTCCAATACAGCAGCAGCACTTCGTATCTCGAAACGCTCACCGCGCAGCAAAGCCTCATTCAGGCTCAGCTCAACCTGATTTCCGACAAGTTCGACAAGATTCAGGCCGCCATTTCGCTTTATCAGGCTCTGGGTGGTGGTCGAGAGATTTCTACGCAAACCGCTGACACGGCAAATAACTAACCATGTACAGGTAAGTCATTGAAGAGGCCGGATTTTTCGTCTGGAAAATCCGCTGCCTCTTTAATCATTTCCCGCACATACTCTAAATATCATCCACCATGATCAGTCCATTAGCATACGTTCATCCCGAAGCCAAATTAGGACAGAACGTAGAAGTAGGCCACTTTGCCTACATTGAAAAAGGCGTTGTCATTGGCGACAACTGCGTAATCAAGGCCCACGCCAGTATCCTCGAAGGAACAACGATGGGTAGTGGAAACATTGTGTATCAAAACACAGTCATCGGTGCCACACCGCAGGACTTTCACTTTATGGAAGGCAGCAAAACGCACGTAGTCATTGGCAACAACAACCGCATCCGCGAAAATGTAGTCATTGCCGGAAGCACCTACGAAGACAAAGCCACCACCATTGGCGACAGCAACTTCCTCATGGAACGTTGCCACATCTGCCACGATGTCAAGATTTTCAACAAGTGCGTCATCGGTATCGGCACCTGCATTGCCGGTGAAAGCGAAATTCACGATTGCTCCATCCAGAGCAACGGTGTAGTCATTCAGCAACACGTTCGCGTAGGTCGCTTCTCGCTCGTTCAGAGTGGCTGCCGCGTACAAAAGGACGTTCCTCCCTATGTAATTTTAGGTGGCAATCCGGCTTCGTACAATGGTGTCAACACCATGGTGCTGAAGCATATAAATGTGAGCGATCGCATTTTGCGCCACATTGCCAATACCTACCGCATTATCTACACCAGCAACTTCAGTTTGGAAGATGCCATCATCAAGATTCCCGAGCAAATTCCTATGAGCGAAGAAATCGAAAAGATTTTGGAATTCATCAAGGAAGCCAAGCACGGAATTGTTCGTCACATCGAATTGAACTAACCGCCCATTAGCTTCATTTTACTACGAAAGCTGTTCTTAGCACTTTTGTCATATTCGCGCCATTCTTCTTTCATACAGAAGGAGTAGCAAATACGACAAAAGTGCTTTTTTTAGCGTTAAGATAATTATTCCGAGAGTTCGATTATTTTTGCAACTGTTCCAAACAAACTTCCCGTTGCAAAAGCTTGGAATCATGCCCAACTTGGTGTAAGTGTTTCAGACAGGCCTACCTGCCCTACTTTCTTGTGTATCAACATGTCAAAGAACGCTGGATTGCTAAAGAGGTAATGCTGTTTTTTCATCCGTCGGACCAAGGCGAAGCGCATCTTCGCGTACCCTTTTGTGGGTGCAAAGTTACAACCTAAGTACCCCGAATTCCAAATTTTTCAGCACCTGATATCGCACCTCACCTATAATCCACTTGAAGCAAGCAGAGCGAAAATGCTTTAAATCAAAGCTTTCGGAACGCAGTTTTACGACGAAAAAAAGTGAAATCGGGATATGGTTTGCAGCGTATCCTTTGCGACAATATGTTTGAAAAATGCCACATTTTAAAGCCGTAGCGTACAGTCTGACTGCTTGATATATTCATGTACCGAATAGTTGCATTCACTGAGCAAAATGGTATCTTTTAACAAAAAAAGGGGGGATGCAACACGTATAACAAATAAATTAGTAACTTTGCTTTCGCGAAGTTGGCGGCACCTCAGCATACCTGCTGCAAACAAGTTAGCACAGCCAGGCGGCAACTCGCCACTCACACTACATCACCTATTTTTATGCAAAACGAAAGTATTATTAAGCAAGTAAATTATTACGCCATGCAAAACGGCGTAATTTTAGGTTTATTCGGCATAGCAACCCTCACCGCATTCAAATGGTCGCTGACCATGCCCTTTTTCGGCATATTGTTCGAAGTGATGTTGTTAGGAAGCCCTGTATTTGCCACCATACTCACGTTGAAGTACCGCCGGCAGCAAGTGAGCAAAAACGAACCGTTCAGTTTTCTGCGCGGATTTCTCCATGCCCTGTTCATGGGCTTCTATGCCTCGTTATGGATAGCACTCATAGTATTCATTTACTTACGCTTCTTTGACCACGGCACCATCTTTGCAGCCTACGAACAAATGATCGATACCCCCATGATGCGCGATTATCTGCGCCAATCGGGTTTGGATGCGCAAATCGCCCAAATTTCCGGAACCGGTGGTGTCAAAGGTCTGGCTGCAGCCATGCAGTCAATCGGTCCGGGCACCTATGCCTCATTGTTCCTTTATTTCCCCATGATTTTCGGTCCCATCATTTCCGCCATCATCGGGTTAATTTGCCGTCGGAGCTGATATCCGCTGTCAGCCGTCGGTTTTTTGAGTCATGGCCCTGCCTAATCGGCCAGCGACCATGTGCCGGAACAAAAAGAACCCCCACCCAACAGAATCGAAAAAATTCCCAATTACAATGGATTATACATACGACATTTCAGTTGTTGTGCCTCTTTACAACGAGGCCGAAAGCCTGCCCGAACTTCATGCATGGATAGCCCGTGTCATGGCAGCAAACAATTACACTTACGAAATCATCTTCGTAAACGATGGTAGCACCGACACTTCGTGGCAAGTTATTGAGGAATTATCAGCAACCGACCCCCACGTTCATGGCATCAAGTTCCGCCGCAACTACGGCAAGTCGCCGGCCCTGTTCTGCGGTTTCCGTGCCGCCAAAGGCCGCGTAGTCATCACCATGGACGCCGATTTACAAGATTCGCCCGACGAAATTCCCGAACTTTTCCGCATGATTACCGTCGAGGGCTACGACCTTGTATCCGGCTACAAGCAAAAACGCTACGACCCCCTGTCAAAAACCATCCCCACCAAACTCTTCAACGCCACAGCACGTAAGGTGAGCGGTATCAAGAACCTGCACGACTTTAACTGCGGACTCAAAGCCTACCGCAACGAAGTAATTAAAAACATCGAAGTCTACGGCGAAATGCACCGCTACATTCCCTATTTGGCCAAAAATGCCGGTTTCGACAAGATTGGCGAAAAAGTGGTACACCACCAGGCGCGTAAGTTTGGCAAAACCAAATTTGGCGGTTTGAACCGTTTTGTCAACGGCTACCTCGACCTCCTTTCGCTTTGGTTCCTCAACAGTTTCGGCCTCAAGCCCATGCACGTGTTTGGCTTTTTAGGCTCGCTCATGTTCTTCTTCGGCTTTGTAGCCTGCGTTGTAGTGGGCGTAGTCAAGCTCGTTCACCTCTACTCCAACGAGCCAGCCCAACTCATCACCAATTCTCCGTATTTTTACATTGCACTGACGCTCATGATTCTCGGCACCCAGCTGTTTGTAGCCGGCTTTTTGGGCGAACTCATCAGCCGCAATGCAGCAGGCCGCAACGACTACCAGATTGAAAAAGAAATTTAGTAGCGAGGCACAGCGCCTGTTATATTTCACGGTTCACCTCCCCAAACTCCTACACGCCCAAACATGAAATGGCCCTTTTTAATACTGGCAGTATTCGTTGTCGCGCTCTTTCCCAGCAGTTGTTCCAACATCAACTGTCCGCTCGACAATGTGGTCATGATGCAGTGCAACTTTTATGCAAGTGAAACCCATCAAGAGTTGAAGTTAGCCGACGTACTTAGCGTATGTCCGGCCAACTCCGACACCGTGCTCATCAACCACATCACCAACGTCAGCAGCATCCTGTTGCCCCTGCGCGAAGGTGCCGACCGCGACACCCTGTTGTTTCAGCTCACCAACTCGGCAGGACAAGCTGCCACCGACACACTCTTTGTAACCCACACACGCACGCCACACTTCGAATCGGTCGACTGTCCGGCATCGGTATTTCACAACATCAGCCAAGTCAGCTTCACCTCACACCCCCTGTCTGAACTGCCGCTCACCATCGACAGCATTTCACTCGTACGTTCTATTGTAAATTACGATGACATTGAAAACGTTCGTATATACCTTCGCTCTACTTCTCAGCAGTAGTATCCTGCAACCCCTGCATGCCCAGGTAAAGCAGAAAGCCACCCCCACCGACACGCTGCGCACCACTTCAGCCCCAGCCGCAACAAAGTCCGAACGCTTTCAAGGCGTGCAGTACGCCTCGCCCGAAGAAGCTGCGGCGGCATTGGCTGCGCAAAACGACATTCCCCTGTTTGCCGGCGTAGCTGTCAGTGCCGACCTTGCCGGTGCTGCAATGGCTGCATTCACTCCCTACGGGCAATACGAAGCTGCGGCACGCGCCAATTTTCGCGGACGTTATTTCCCGATTGCCGAAGTGGGTATAGGTGTGAGCAACCACACGAATGAAACCACCAACAACCACTACAAAGTGCATGCGCCCTATTACCGCCTTGGGCTCGACTATAATGTAATGAAAAACCGCCGCAGCGGCAACCGTATTTTCGTAGGTCTGCGCTACGCATTCACCACCTTCAAATACGACGTCGATGCACCCGACATTCACGACCCGGTCTACGACACCGTCTATCCCTTCCATTTTTCCGGACTAAAAGGCACCAACCACTGGGCCGAAGCCGTGTTCGGACTCGAAGCGCGCGTTTGGGGCATCCTCCATTTAGGCTGGAGCGTACGCTACAAATTGCGCATCTACAACAAAAAATCAATCGTTGGCGACCCTTGGTATGTACCCGGTTTTGGTAAAAACGACTCTCACGCCTTGGGAGGCACGTTCAACGTAATTTTCGACATTTAAGTAGCTGCTCCAAGGGCATCTGCTTCCACACATACTTCATTTCCTCATGACATCCACTGCTTCATCAGCATCAAGCCCCCAGCGCCCTGCGCGTAAAGGCAAACGCATAGCTGCCCTCGTTTTTCTGCTCATGCTCATCGTCGGCACGGTTTGGATTGTGCAATTTCGCGGCACAGCCACACTCCGCACCGCCGAAGGACCGATATTCGGCACCTATTACCACATCAAGTACGAAGCCTCCGAACCGCTCGACAGCGTCATCCTTGCCGAACTGAAAAAGGTAGACACCAGTCTGTCTGTGTTCAATCAGTTGAGCACACTTTCAGCCATCAATTCGGGCAAGTCTGAACGCACCGATGCCATGCTCTACGAAGTGTTGACCAAAGCCCGGCGCATCAGCCAGTCATGTCAGGGTGCCTTCGATGTCACGGTTATGCCCCTGGTCAATGCCTGGGGATTCGGCTTCAAAAAAGGTGAGTTTCCCTCCGATGCTCAAATCGATTCGCTCCAGCAGTTCGTAGGCTATCAACGCATCGAACTCACGCGCGACAGCCTGCTCAAAAAGTCCGACAGCCGCATCATGATTGACTGCGGTGCCATAGCCAAGGGCTACAGCGTCGACTGCGTGGCACGTGTGCTGCGCGAACACGGCGTACGAAACTACATGATCGAAATCGGCGGCGAGGTTGTTACCAAAGGGCGAAATCCCGAAGGCTCTCCCTGGAAAATAGGCATCAGTCGCCCCGTCGAGGACGACTCTTCCGAAGCCGGGCTGCAAACCGTGCTCGAGCTTGAAAATGCGGCTCTGGCCACCAGCGGAAACTACCACAACTTTTACGTGCGCAACGGCAGAAAATATGCCCATACCATCGACCCACGCACCGGTTACCCCGTGGAGCACTCGCTGCTTTCGGCCACTGTCATCGCACCCGACTGTGCCACAGCCGACGCCTACGCCACGGCTTTCATGGTAATGGGACTCGACAAGGCCAAACAGATTTTGGAAAAAAACAAATCGCTGAAAGCCTATCTTATCTTTGCCGACGAACAGGGTAAGCTGAAAACCGAGAGCATCCGCATGCCGCAGTAAGCCTGCCGCATAGTTTGTGGCGTATCAATGCGCAGCCGCCCTCGTGTGCACGCCGGTTATCGTTACACCCATTCTCACTTCAACCTTTCAGCCTCACCTCATCGAATCACCTATTTTCTTTTCCAAGCCATGGATCATGCCTTTTCTAACCGACTTTTGCTGATTCCGCTGTTCCAAGGTTTCAGCCGACTCGACTTTTTAGATATTGTAGAAAAAACGACATTCGATTTCCGTAGCTACAAACCATCGCAAACGGTGGTCCGGCAGGGAGAAGAAAGTCATTCACTCTGCATCATTCTGAAAGGAGAGGTAGAATGTATTACCGACAGCCCCGACCACACCTATAAATTCCACGAACGCATCACCGCCCCCTGTATCGTGCAACCCGAATGCCTGTTTGGTCTGCATAATCGCTACGCCCACAGCTTCAAAGCTATTGGCGAAGTACAAGTGGTCATACTCAACAAGCAAAGTGTGCGTCATCTGTTAAGTCAGTATCCGGCTTTTCAAATCAATTTTTACAACCTCATCTGCACCTATGCCCAGCATGTTTCGGGCTTGCTTTGGCAAATGCGCCGCACCACCATCGAAGAGCGTTTCCGCACTTTTATGCAGCGTCGCAGCCTGCGCCCGTCGGGGTGCAAGGAACTACACATTCGCATGGAGGACCTGGCACTCGAACTGGGCACCACGCGCCTACGTGTTTCGCAAATGCTGGCCGAACTATCCAAACGCGCACTCATCAGCCACTCGCGCGGAAGCATTGTGGTTCACGCGCTCGAACTGCTGTAACTTCAGTTCCCGATAGTAAGTAGGTGGTCAAAATTTTTTTTATGAAATCGTCTGAACTTTTATGAAATTCAAGATTTGCCTTAATTTTTGAGGCGTTTTTGGGCCTTGAAGAAGGAGTGTAGCGAGCTACACGACTGATGAAAGGTCAAAAAACGGCCAAAAAGAAAGGTGAAGATTGAATTTAGAAGAGATAAATCTCCAAATCAAATCTTCGTCAGAAAAGTTTAGACGACTTCTATATTTGAATTGCGCTATGGTGCAGAACAAATGGATACGATGCAAAAACGTGATTCAAAGTAAAAATGTTTCGATAGAAAAATTAAAATAATTTTGAGCACCCACTTATAACGCATCCCCCTGTTCACCGTTTGAACGAAAGCCCCAAGGCTTGACACAGAGTTTTCCTCTCCGTGTCAAGCCTTGGGGCTTTTCTTTTTGGGCTTTCAGCACATGCGTAGCCGTATCTAACTTCTCACTATAGCCTGCCTCCATGTAAATTGTTAATGACAAACCTCCTCTAAAAGTAAACTTCCGTTAAATATCAGGCAACAACATGCCATCAGTTCACAGTCGGTTAAAGCACAGAACTGCGCCTTGTCAAAATTTACTCCGCGATTGTTCGAATTAGTTCCGAGATTGTTGAAATTAGTTCCGAGATTGTTGAAATTAGTTCCGAGCTTGTTCAATTTTCTTCCGAGCTAGTTTCAACAAAATCGGAATTACTGATAATCAGCACTTTCACAAACCACACAACCTCGGTTCGCGTCACGCTTGTTTCGTGCCGCAATCAGCCAAACGGCTCATGGCTATATTTTAGCTTTATTCATATATTTGTTAAATCCACCACACACCACATTGGAACTGCATATCATTGACTCCCTGCCCGTTTGCTCCCCCAATTCGAATACGCAGCTTTGCAAGCCTCATACCTACACCCAATACCAACCGTGTCGCCCTCCTTTCTCTCTACTTCGAACGCTGCTATTCACAGTTCGCATCAACACTGCAAACATTTTTCAAAATCTGAGCAAGTGCAATAACTGATACATCAAATTACACATATATAAAAAGAATTAACTTTTATTCATATACATAACTGATGCGAAATGAAGAAAGTAATACTATGTATATGGTTTATGTGGTTAAAAAAAACTACATTGTTAGTGTAAATTGTCTTATATTATTTTGTTGTTAGTACAGATTGTCTTGCATTTGCATTTGAAATAAAATTATCATTAAACATATTAGTTATGAATCTTGAAAATTACAATTCATCTAATAAGAAGCAACCTATAAAAAAACTAGCTAAGGAGTTTCATGACTATCTTAATAAAAGCAATGAAACAGAAGGGCAAATTTATTGGAAAAACATAAGTTCAGCTGTTACAGCACGTATGTTCTTGACTAGTGATAATAATAATCCAATGATTAGCTTCGTATCCAATGATTATTTAGGTTTATCCCAAAATTCACTAGTTCGTACTGAAGCTATTAAAGCCATAAATAAATATGGTACTGGTTTCTGCGCTGCCCCAAGTATTGGCGGTTATTCATCATTACAAAAAAGTTTAGAAGACGGATTAAGCAAACTATTGCATACCGAAGATACTCTCATTTTTAATTCTGGTTTTTCAACCAATGTAGGAGTTTTATCAGCCATTGTCAACAACGATGACATTGTGTTCCTCGATAGAGCAGTTCACCGAAGTGTCTTTGAAGGTGTAAAGCATTGCACCTTAAAAATTTTGCCTCACAATGATATTGAAGCCCTTGAATCTACACTAAAAAGATACAAGGAAACCGGCAAAAATATGTTCGTTGTCATAGATGGTGTCTACTCACAAGATGGTGATATTGGGCTTGTTTCAGAATATTTAAATACAACCGAAAAATATGGAGCCTTGCTAATTGTAGACGATGCACATGGTATTGGTGTAATGGGAAAGAATGGTGCCGGTGTACTTGAAGACATGGGTATATTAGGAAAAGTTCCTTTAATAACAGGCACATTAAGTAAAGCTTTTGGTGTGATTGGAGGCTTTGTTTCTGGACGAAAGGAGTTAATCGATTATATCCGCTACTATGCAGGCAGCTGTTGCTTTTCTGTATCACTTCCTCCCTCATGCCTTGCATCATCTCTGAAATCACTTGAACTGATTCAGAAATTCCAAGATGAAAGAATTGACTTGATGAATAAGAGTATCTATGCTCGAAATAAGTTAACTGCTGCAGGTTTTACGCTGACAAATTCTGCCTCTCCTATTATCGGCATAAAAACTCCAAGTTTCGAAGACGCCATTTTGTGGGCTGAACGTTTATTGGAACATAACATTTACATTATTCCTATTGGATATCCAGCTGTAAGTAAACGATTTCCTAGGTTACGTTTAGCTTTATCATGCAAACACTCATATTCTGATATTGATACATTTATCAACAAACTCATTAAAGTTTCTCAAACAGATTACCAATATATGGAAAGAAAGAAAAAAAGACGTTCTGCAGCTGAAATAGTCCACCTTATCAATCAAGCAACTCAATCTATTGTCAAAGAAAAAGGATTTGAACGTCTTTCATTGCAAGAAATATGTGAGCGTGCTGAAATTGAGCCTGCATTATTTTATCGTCGATATCCTGAAGGGCTTGCTTCTTATACTGAACAATTTATTCGAAACCATGACTTTTGGTTAGATAACTTTAATGATATAACCTCTAAGAATATTAACAGAAATGCAGAAGATTTGACGCTCATTTTCGTTTCACTATGGGAAAAGGTTACTACAGACGATTTACTAAATTCATTGCTCAGAGTCGAATTACAGCGAAATGTTCCAGATGCAGTTAAAGATATTGCACAAGAACGAGAATTTAAAACAAAAGAACTAGTTGAAACATTTGCAAATGGCTCTTCACAGAAAACCAAAAGGATACAACTTGCCATTATTACTGCAGGATTACAATATCTTGCACTTCACAAAAATGTATCTACATTTTGCGGTGTTGATTTCAATAATATTGAATTAACCGAAATACAATCAGCCATCTCTGATTTCGCTAAACACCTGACAAAATAGAATGTAATCAATGTTTCTGCTATGTATTATAATTTATGAACACACTGATATCTGTATGCATACCGGTTTACAATGCTTCGCTCTATTTACGCGAGTGTATTGACAGCATTCTCTCTCAGAGTTATAAGGATTTTGAGCTATTGATTGTGGACGATGGCTCAACAGATAATAGCAGTGCTATTGTCCATCCTATAACGACCCCCGTATTCGATTGATTCAAAACAACCACAACTATATAGGTTCTTTGAACTTGCTTTTGAAAGAAGCAAAAGGTAAATATATAGCTCGGATGGATGCAGACGATCGCATGTATCCCAATAGGTTGCAAGTGCAATTCGACTATATGGAGTCGCATCCAAAAGTAGACATTTTAGGCTCTGGCATGCAATGCTTTGGCGAAAACGAAGATACCTGCGAGCCATATCGAACTGGCGAAGTTGGAGTGCTGGAATTTATGGAATGTTGCGCCATTTACCACCCTACCGTAATGATGCGCAAAGCTTCCATTGATGCGGCAGATATGGCCTATAAGCAGGAATACATCTATGCCGAAGACTATGGTTTCTGGGCTGAAGCTTTAGCCAAAGGATTAACCATTGCCAATATTCCGGATATTCTGTTGGAATATCGCGTAAACCCTTTCCAAGTTTCCAAAACCAAAAGAACATACCTAAACAACTGCACATGTGGAACGACTCTTGGAAATACAATGTATGTTGATAATTGCAATTGTTACGCAACGCAACCCTTCACTCCTGTAGTGACAGAAAGTCCTACCATACCAGCAGAGAATAGCGTAAGAAGTTATTGGCCGGGTATGATATAAATGAAGTCGTCTAAACTTTTCTGACGAAGATTTGATTTGGAGATTTATCTCTTC
>OHBJ01002295.1_pt1 | contig 12931 bp, 9 predicted proteins | sample 1577241 | NCBI WGS metagenome assembly OHBJ01 (sample SAMEA3541594, study PRJEB24748) | human gut metagenome | biome: human gut; feature: human-associated habitat; material: faeces | place: China | collected 2012
GTATATCTTATTTATAAAGATCTGCAAAGGGCTGATTTTAATCGCAGCTGGACAGGCATATCATATGGTAGTGGCTACGAAGGCCAAGGCTGTGTAAACGACGAAATGACCAATTACTATGTCGAATTTATGAAAAAGCATATCTTTGCATACTTGAATCCGCCGATCACATCTAAAGTTCTGCCTATGTATTGGTATTTGGGATACAATGTCTATAGCAAAAGCGTATTAGAAGTTGGAGGCGTAATCCTAGCAAGCTGGATTGTACCCATACACGAAAATTACGATGGGCTGGATTATTGGTGCACTTGTATGTTTGGAGAAGACAATCCCAGCGATCCTTATTTAATCCCCACAGACAGAGCACTCCTTGACAGACGCCGGAAAATGATATTGGCTCCCGTATTGGAAAAAGCAGTAAAAGCCGGAAACATCATTATACCTGAAGAATTTGAAGTGGGATTCGACCATGTCACTAATCTGATAGCAGGCTTGGGAATGGAAGATGACCCAAACTATTATCTTACCAGAGGATATCCGGGAAGTGTAAACACGTATGTATTCAATAGTATCAGCGAACCAGCCAACAACTCTTATCCTCCAACCAATGAAGAGACTTTTATAGGATATATGCATCTTTCCATGTACTATAACCAAGCACGACTAGCAGAGGTATATCCGGCTGATAAATATCCTTTTCTCACCGAAAAGTTTGCTTTCGTACAGAAATATTTAAAAGATAAATATCAGATCGATCTGGAAGCAATAGCCAATTCCGCTTTGCAGACGTGACGCTGGTCTTTCCCGACTATAACGACTTTGAACTGGAAGTGAACATGCTGCTTGATACGCTGCATACCGACTCGCCTGCGCTGCCCAAGGCAGAAAACGACCGGCTTTTCTACTCCGTCCTCGAAGATTATGCCGACATCACCGTGAAGCGCGAGCGGATGAAGAAGATGAAGGCAGACCCGTACTACAACGCCTTGCAAGTGAAGTATGCCTATGCCGTGACTTGCCACAAGGCGCAGGGCGGGCAATGGAAGAATGTCTTTCTGGACCAGGGGTATATGACGGATGAATACCTGACACCCGATTATTTCCGTTGGCTCTACACCGCCTTTACCCGTGCCACGGGAACGCTCTACTTGGTGAACTATCCGGAAGAACAAATAGTTTGAAAAAGAGAGGGGCACCGATGCAGTATTCCGGCATTTTTTGTATTTTTGTAGATAGAACAACTATAACTGAACAAGTATGAAGAAGCTATACTCTCTCTTTGCCTTGATAGCACTGCTGTTTACCGCTTCCGGTTGCGAGGACGATTACCGAAGCATGGTACTTTTCGAAGGTGTGGAGCCTATCTACCAGATTGGGACATGTGACAATCTGGTGTCCAATCTTTCTTATTATCTTTCTGAAACAAACGAAGATACAGTGCTGGGCATTGACGGCGGCGACGGTTCCTATAATGTGATTAACGAGCACGAGTCGGTGGCTTCCGTGACTTTTACCGATGATGTCAACGGGTATCAGCGTATCAAGATTCATCCGCTGGCAGAGGGGGAGACGATTGTGAAGGTGATGGATGGTTCCGGTGAGGAAACACAACTGCGCATCACGGTGAAAGGTCGTAGGCAATATACGTTGACGAAAATGGGCTTCGAGTATGGTATCAGTAGTGGTGCACCGACGGAACTGCTGGGTGATGTTTCTAAGGCACTTGCCGAGCGTCCTTGGGTGAAGGATGGCGGGTATTATGTGCTGGTGCCCGAAGATTTCTCCAATAGTATGTGGAAAGGTGTATTGGAAATCTATCCGACGGGAAAAGAGGAGGAGCCGCTAATGGGGATATACGAGACAGTTCCAGTGGAAGATGAGAACGGAGATACATATGCATTGTGGCAGTTTACTTATAATGGAGAGAAGAGGCTCTTTACGCGGACGGTCTCGGGAAATGATAAATGTGTACTTGCGGAAAATGTAACTCCTTTCTGTCCTTCCGGTTTGCTGCCCGAAGGTGCACTGGTGGTTTATCGCGAAATGTTTATACTTCGGATGGAATAAGGTTTTAGTGGAAATCTTGTCAAGAGCAGATTTACGAAAGATTAACAGACGGGAGGCTTAGGCTTCCCGTTTTTGTTTCTGTTGCGCATCATCTGTCTGTTCTGTATGCATCATTCGTTTGCTTCGAATGCATTGTCTGTTTGTTCTGGACTAATCATCCGTTCCCTCCACTTCACTGTCCCAAACCTTAGGGCTTTTCACGGAAACCCCAGGGCTTTGGAGGGTAAATGCCAGCCATTTCACTTGCTAAGGTGTGGCATTTAGGATGGTAAGGTGTGGAGTTTGGGGAGCCGGCATGTGGCATTTCAAATGGAATACCGTGGAGGATAAAAAGAAAAGGAGAAGCAATGCTCCTCCTTTCCCGGTAGTTTAATTTTGAAATATCTAAAAAATGACATTACAAATATACAACATCACAGAGGCGATGTCAAGTGTTTCGCCAATTATTTTCAATTATAATCCTGCCAATTCCAAAACTTTGTCAATGGCAGCGTTCAGTCCGTCAGCATTCTTACCGCCGGCAGTTGCAAAGTGGGGCTGGCCACCGCCACCGCCTTGGATAAGTTTGGCAGCTTCTTTCACCAGGTTACCGGCTTTCAGTCCGCCTGCCACGAGGTTGTCGCTCAGCATGACGGTCAGCATCGGCTTGCCTTCGGCTTCTGTTCCCGCTACGAAGAACAGGTTTTCCGTAATCTGGCCACGCAACTGGAAGGCGATGTTCTTCACTGTTTCTGCCGACAGGGGAGCACAGAACTTGATGACTTTAACGCCATTGACTTCCTGCACGTTCTTCAGCAGTCTTTCTTTCAGCTGTGCTTCTTTCTCTTTCATGAAGTCCTCTACCTGCTTCTTCAGTCCGGCGTTTTCGTCAATATACTTACGGATGGTTCCGGCAAGGTCGGGTGCGTTGTTGAAGAGCGCCTTCAAGTCGTGCAGCGTGTCCTCGATGGTGTTCATCAGTTCCTCCACGCGTGCACCCGTGTAGGCTTCGATACGGCGCACACCGGCAGCCACGGAGCTTTCGGAGATAATCTTCACCATACCGATGTTTCCGGTTGCAGCCACGTGCGTACCACCACAGAATTCTACGGAAGAACCGAACTGGATAACGCGTACATGGTCGCCGTACTTCTCGCCGAACAGAGCGATGGCGCCCAGTTCTTTGGCTTCTTCGATAGGAATGTTGCGGTATTCCTTCAAAGGTATGTTGGCGCGAATCTTTGCATTAACGATGTGTTCCACCTTGCGGATTTCCTCGTCCGTCACCTTCTGGAAGTGTGAGAAGTCGAAACGCAGGGAGTCCGGTGTAACCAAAGAGCCCTTCTGCTCTACATGCTCGCCCAATACTTCGCGCAGCGCAGCATCCAGCAAGTGGGTGGCAGAGTGGTTGGCGGCACAAGCGGCACGCTTGTCGGTATCCACGCATGCCATCATCGGAGCTTCCATGTGTTCGGGCAGCTTCTTGGTGATGTGGATAGGCAGGTTGTTCTCCTTCTTGGTGTCTACCACTTCGATGGTTTCAAACTCGTTCACCAATACACCGGTGTCACCTACCTGACCGCCGCTTTCGGCATAGAACGGAGTCTTGTCCAGTACAATCTGATACAAGGTTTGGTTCTTCTGCTTCACTTGGCGGTAGCGCAGAATGGATGTTTCGTATTCCGTATAGTCATATCCTACGAATTCGGTAGTACCCTCCTTTAGCGTAATCCAGTCACCAGTCTCTATGGCGGCGGCATTGCGGGCACGCTGTTTCTGCTGCTGCATTTCGGCGTCAAACTCCTTGATGTCGGCAGTCATGCCGTTTTCGCGGAGAATCAGTTCCGTCAAGTCGAGCGGGAAACCGAAGGTATCATATAAGGTAAAGGCATCCTTTCCGCTGATTTCGTTCTTGCCGGCGGCTTTGGCGTCTGCCATGGTCTTTTCCAGCAGGCGGATACCCGTCTCCAGGGTGCGGAGGAAGGAATCTTCTTCTTCCTTGATAACTTTGGCAATCAGTTCCTTCTGTGCATCCAGTTCGGGATAAGCGGCGCCCATGTTCTCGATGAGTACGGGGAGGAGCTTGTACATGAATGCCTGCTTCTGTCCGAGGAACGTGTAACCGTAGCGCACGGCACGGCGGAGGATACGACGGATGACGTAACCTGCCTTGGCATTGCTCGGAAGCTGTCCGTCGGTGATGGAGAAGGCGATGGTGCGGATGTGGTCGGCAATTACACGCATGGCGATGTCCGACTTCTCATCTTCGCCATACTTCTTGCCTGCCATGTCTCCGATGGCTTTCAGTATCGGTTGGAATACGTCGGTGTCGTAGTTGGAGGTCTTTCCTTGCAGTGTGCGCACCAGTCGCTCGAAGCCCATGCCGGTGTCGATAACCTTGGCGGGAAGTCCTTCCAGGCTGCCGTCCGCCTTGCGGTTGAACTGCATGAACACGAGGTTCCAGATTTCAATCACCTGCGGGTGGTCTTTGTTCACCAGCTGGCTGCCGGGTACTTTGGCCTTCTCTTCTTCCGAACGGGAGTCCACATGGATTTCCGAACACGGACCGCACGGTCCCGTATCACCCATTTCCCAGAAGTTGTCGTGTTTGTTGCCATTCAGAATGTGGTCTTTCGGCAAGAACTGCTCCCAGTAAGAAGCGGCTTCGTTGTCGCGTTCCAGTCCTTCTTCGGCGCTACCTTCGAATACGGTGGCGTAGAGGTCTTTGGGGTCGAGTTTCAATACATCCACCAGATACTCCCATGCCCAGGAGATGGCTTCCTTCTTGAAGTAGTCGCCAAACGACCAGTTGCCCAGCATCTCGAACATGGTGTGGTGGTAGGTATCGTGACCCACTTCCTCCAGGTCGTTGTGCTTTCCGCTTACGCGAAGGCATTTCTGCGAGTCAGCAACTCTTTTGTATTTCGCCGGGTGGTTGCCCAAAATGATATCTTTAAACTGGTTCATTCCCGCATTGGTGAACATCAACGTGGGGTCATCCTTAATCACCATCGGGGCCGAAGGCACTATCTGGTGGCCTTTACTTTCGAAGAAACTCTTGAAAGAGTCTCTGATTTCGTTTGCAGTCAACATACTCTCTATTGATTTATCTGATTCTAATTTGATTTACCTTCTCTTGTCGTTTTTTGCCCGTTTCTTACTACTAACTACTTGCTACTTAGTCTTAATATTCTTGAAAAAACTGTGCAAAGATAGCTTGTTTTTATTACTTTTGTCGCATTGACAAGCGAAATATTTCCTAAGATGCGCAAAGTTTACTACATTTATAATCCCCAGACGCAGACGTACGACCGTATTTATCCTACCGTGAGGCAGCGGGCGCTGAGCATTCTCCGCCGTTTGTTCATCGGTATGGGGCTGGGTGCGGGCAGTTTCATCGTATTGCTGCTTATCTTTGGCTCTCCGTCGGAGAAGGAGTTGCGAAAGGAGAACAGCAAACTGCAGGCGCAGTACAACGTCCTCTCCCGCCGGCTGGACGAGGCTATGGGAGTGCTGCAAGACATACAGCAGCGTGATGACAATCTGTACCGGGTGATTTTCATGGCCGACCCTATTCCTTCTGCCATCCGTCAGGCTGGATACGGCGGTACCAACCGCTATGAGCATCTGATGGATATGGCTAACTCCGACTTGGTTATCAATACCACGCAGAAAATGGATATGATTAGCAAGCAACTCTATATCCAGTCCCGCTCCTTTGACGATGTGGTGGAGATGTGCAAGAATCATGATGAAATGCTGCGCTGCATTCCTGCCATACAGCCGGTTTCCAATAAAGACCTCCGTAAGACCGCTTCGGGTTACGGTACGCGTATCGACCCCATTTATGGTACCAGCAAGTTCCATGAGGGTATGGACTTTTCGGCTCCCCAGGGCACGGATGTCTATGCCACGGGAGATGGCACCGTGGTGCAGATGGGCTGGCAATCGGGCTATGGCAACAGAATTGTGATAGACCACGGCTTCGGTTATCAGACGGTGTATGCACACTTGCGCGATTTCCGGACGAAGTTGGGCAAGAAAGTGGTACGTGGTGAGGTCATTGGCGGGGTAGGCAGTACGGGCAAGAGTACTGGTCCGCACTTGCACTACGAAGTACACGTCAAGGGAAAAGTTGTGAATCCCGTCAACTACTACTTCATGGATCTCAGTGCCGAGGATTATGACCGCATGATACAGATTGCGGCGAACCATGGTAAGGTGCTTGATTGACGGATGATTTATAGAGAAAGGATTACATCATGCTGAATACAGATAAGAATTTAAAGTTATATTACTCCATCAGCGAGGTGGCTGCCATGTTCGATGTCAACGAATCACTGCTCCGTTTCTGGGAAAAGGAGTTTCCGCAACTCAATCCGAAGAAGGGGGGGCGGGGAATACGCCAGTACCGTAAGGAGGACATTGAGACAGTGAAACTTATCTATCATCTGGTGAAGGAGCGCGGAATGACCTTGCCCGGCGCCCGCCAACGGATGAAAGACAATAAAGAAGCTACGATACGCAACTTTGAAATCGTAGATCGCCTGAGAGCTATCCGCGAAGAACTGGTAGGCATGAAACTGGCATTGGATGAGTTTACTTACGAGGATGTGGAGAGCTTGAAGGAAAATATTCAAGGACTGAAGTAGAATAAATACCACTCCGTTTATTCCTCTACTCTCGTCACTTGTTTTATATTCTGTATCTGCTTCAGGTTATTGCAGATAGTGCGCACGTCGTCCACATCGTGTACATAGAGTTGTATCTTTCCTTCGAAGATACCGTCGTTGGTTTCGATGGTCAGTTTACGGATATTCACGTTGAGCTGGCGGGAGATGACTTGAGTTACTTCGTTCAGCAATCCCATGCTGTCTATACCTTTTATATATATGGTGACGAGGAACGACAAATCCTTGTGAGTGTCCCACTCGGTGGCGATGATACGGTTTCCGTAGCTACTCTTAAGGCGGGTGGCAACGGGGCATTGGCGCTTGTGGATGACAACACGGTTTTGCTCGTCGATGTATCCCAGTACGTCGTCACCCGGAATGGGATGGCAACAGTCGGCCATAATATAGTTCTTTGAGATGGTCTCTTCCGTCAGCTTCAGAATCTGCTTAGTGTTGATTTTCTCTTGCGGTGTTTTCTCTTCCGGTTGTTCTTTGGCATCCTTGTTGTCCTTGTTACCGAAGGAGAAGGTCAGGAACTTCTTCCAGTTGCTGTTCTGCTTTTCCTTGAACACGTTCTTGTCGGCATCGCCCAGCACAACCCGTTTGTTGCCGATGGCAACGAGCAGCTCGTCGCGGGTGTGGAAGCCGTGCAGCCTGGTCAGCTTGTCCAGAGCAGCATCATCCATACGTATATCCTCGTTTTTGAAGAATTCGTTCAGTATGGTTTCACCTTCTTTCTGATAGGTTTTCGCCTCTTTGCGCAGGATGGCGGCAATCTTGGCGCGGGCGCGGGCGGTGGTGGCATACACTTCCCACTCCGGCTGCACGCGTTGCGATTTGGAGGTCAATATCTCTACCTGGTCACCGCTTTGCAGTTTGTGGCTTAGGGGAACCAGTTTGTGGTTTACCTTGGCGCCGATGCAGTGGCTGCCGATGTCGGTATGCAAGGAGAAGGCAAAGTCCAGTGCCGTAGAGTTCTGCGGCATGGTCTTGAGGTCGCCTTTCGGGGTGAAGACGAAAATTTCCGATGCAAACAAGTTCAGTTTGATGGTATCGAGAAAATCGATGGCGTCCGGTTGTGGGTCGTCCAGAATTTCCTTGATGGTACGCAACCATTTCTCCAGTTCGCCTTCATCTTCGCTGCCTCCGCCTTCTTTGTATTTCCAGTGGGCGGCAAAGCCTTGTTCGGCAACGTCATTCATGCGTTCACTGCGGATTTGTACTTCAATCCATTGCCCGTTGTTACCCATAAGGGTGACGTGCAGGGCTTGGTAGCCGTTGGCTTTGGGATGGCTCACCCAGTCGCGCAGGCGGTCAGGGTGGGGCTTGTATATCTTGGATATGGAGACGTAAATGTCGAAGCAGTCGTTTAGCTCTTCCTCTATATTGCGGGGCTCGAAGATGATGCGGACAGCAAGCAAATCATAGATTTCCTCGAAGGGGACATGCTTGGTCTGCATTTTGTTCCAGATGGAGTAGATGGACTTTACACGGGCAAGGATACGGTATTTCAGTCCCATTTTGTCCAGTTGCGCCCGTATCGGAGCGGTGAACTCATTGAATACCTTGTCGCGCTCCACGGCGGTGGCTTCCAGTTTCTCTTCTATCTCGTGGTACTCTTCCGGATGTTCGTACTTGAAGCTCAGGTTTTCCAGTTCTGTCTTGATTTTGTACAAGCCGAGGCGGTTGGCGAGCGGGGCATAAATATAGAGTGTTTCGCCTGCAATCTTGAACTGCTTGTTGGGCAGCATGGAGCCGAGTGTACGCATGTTATGCAGACGGTCGGCTATCTTGATGAGGATAACCCGGATATCGTCGGACATGGTGAGCAGCAGCTTCTTGAAGTTCTCTGCCTGCGCCGAGGCACGGTCGCCGAAGATACCGCCGGAAATCTTTGTCAGCCCGTCTACAATCTGGGCGATTTTGGGACCGAAGATGTTTTCAATATCCTCTACGGTGTAGTCGGTGTCCTCCACCACATCATGCAGCAATGCCGAGCATATGGAAGTAGACCCCAGTCCTATCTCATTACAGACAATCTTTGCCACAGCAATGGGGTGCATGATGTAGGGCTCGCCGGAACGACGCTTGATGCCCTTATGCGCCTGGTTGGCAAAGTTGAATGCTTTGGTTATTATTTCGACGCGCTTGCGGTGCTTGGTGGCCAAATAGTCGTTCAACAGTTCTTGGAATGCCTGTTCGATCATTTCCTCTTCGGCTTTTTCCTTTTCCTTCTGACTTATATTTTCTTCCATATACTGCTTTCTCCTTTCTTCACTTCACTTTTTGCAAAAATAAGCAATTTTCAACACCGGGCAAGCGTTTATGTCTTTATTTATAAATCTTCAAGCGCTTTCCTGCGGAGATTCTGGTACTGCGCAATCCATTCCAACTTTTTAACTGATTGACAGTGACGCCGTATTTCCGTGCAATGCTGCCGAGATTCTCGCCACTGCGTATCTTGTGGTAGGTGACATTCCCCGTAGCGGTACTGCCTTTGCTGCTACGTGCCGTCGAGCGTGTATTGGAAACGGCCACGACTCTGCGGTTCTTGAACAGCTCGTTACTGCGGTGGGCATAGATGGTGTCTTGCTTGTCAATGAAGGCACTGATGTAGTTGATGGGGAGGCGTAGCGTCTGCGGCTTGCTCTCTCCGGGGATGATGCTTTTCTTGAATTGGGGATTTAGGCTCTTTATCTGGTCCAGGCTGATGCCGCATAGGTCGGAAATCTGCTCGAAATGAAGGTTACGGCTTACTTGCACCGTATCGGTTGCTTCCGGAATGTCGGTTTCCATGGGGCAGATGTTGTGCTTGCAGTAGTAGGTCATTACGTAGTTGGCGGCAATGAAGGCGGGCACGTAGCCGCGTGTCTCTTTGGGCAGATAGTTGTAGATTTCCCAATAATCGGTTTTCCCTCCCGAGCGGCGGATGGCTTTGTTGATGGTGCCCGGACCGCAGTTGTAGGCGGCAATCACCAGGTTCCAGTCTTTGTAAATGTCATACATGTCCTTCAGGTAGCGTGCTGCCGCCCAGGTCGCCTTTATCGGGTCACGGCGTTCGTCTACGAGGCTGTTGCTTTCCAGTCCGTATATCTTTCCGGTGGCGAGCATAAACTGCCATAGTCCGCAGGCTCCCGCGCGGGATACGGCAGAAGGGTTGAGAGCGGATTCTATGATGGGCAGGTATTTCAGCTCGAGCGGCAGGCCGTAGGCATCCAGCGCTTCTTCGAAGATGGGCATATAGAAGTTGCAGGCGCTCAGCATGAAGGCAACCTGGTTGCGCAGACGTCCGGCATACATGTCGATGAACTTGCGCACAATCTCGTTGTATGGCATTTCCATGACGGTCGGCATGCGCGACAACCGGTCTATGTATACAGAGTCACTGAACATCGGGTTTACGGTAGAGGTGCTGCAGTCTTTTCCCAAGTCTATGTAATTCTTGGCTTTCCAGTCATTGAGCAGGCTGTCCAGCGGATAGGTCATGCTTTTGGGCAGCTCGATGGATTCCTGGCGTTCCGTGCCGTTTTCGCGGATAAGCACTTCCACGCTTTCTTGCGCATGCATGGCCGGAGCGGTGAAGAGGGCACAAAACAGAAGCGAGGAACCGAGAATAATTCTTTTCATATATATGGCCTTGTGTGTCATTAGGTAATAATTTATGCTTTAATTTTCGTTTTTAGAATCGGAAACTGCATTGCACGCCGACGTTCTTATTAGAGGAACCAGTCATCTGGCTGTTGATTATGGCAGGTTCCACTTTCATGCTGAGGTCGGGGGTGATGTCAAAGTTGGACAGCTCTGCGTCTACGTATGCGTCGACAACAGACAGCAGGTATACACCGATAAAGGCGAAGATGCTCAAGTCGCGGTATCGTCGGAAGGTATCCTTACGCTTCCGTAGTGTCTCCGTCAGCTGGCTTTCGGTATAGTTATAGTTGGGAGGCAGCAGGTCGGTAATGGTACTGGAGTTGAAATTACCATTTACGGCATCCTTGTAGGCGGCCGAATAGTCCTTATACATCTTGCTGTTCCACGTAAGGGCATAGGCACAACCGGCAAATCCTCCATAGAAGATGGGCAGTTTCCAATACTTGCGGTTGTAAATTTGTCCACCGCCGGGAATGACGAGGGCAAGCCAGGTGGCTTTTGTGGGATTAGGTACCCACCTTTTGGGGTCGATGGCCTTTTGCAGACTGTCTGTAGGCACGGGCTGTTCCTTCAGGTCGGGGCTGGCAGTCATTTCCAGCATCTTCCGCTTGTTTTCGGCTGCAAGACTGTCGGCAACAGTGACCCGCTATATTGGCGAATTTTCCTTTGGTATGAACCCGTACGTAACCTTCCCCATGAAGGATACGCTCTTCGACGAAAAGATCAAAGGAAGCTTCCACTTTACAGCCGGCAACGCCTATGACGATGCCTTCAACGGCAACCGTTCCGCTATCCATTGGGACCTCATTTGCCGTCAAGGCGCCGATTGTGGCGGCGGTGAAATCTGGCTCGATGACGTACTCGTCCGCAAAGACGGTATTTTCGTCCTGCCTGAACTTCAGGGCCTGAATCCGGAAAACTTGAAATAAGCGGACTGCAGGCCGTTCCTCATGCCGGGCGTCCTGCTGAAATATAGCTACAGGAGGTTGTTTGCATGTCAGAGCACGAAACGCGACCGGCGGAAGAGTACAATCCGCCCATGTCGCCTTATAAAGAGTATCAGGAAATCAACGCCTACGTCGTAGGCTGGGGTATGTTTTTTGCCGCCCTCTTCGCCTTGGCCGTCGGCTACCTGAGCTTGAAAATCGGTCAGACCGTCGACGCCTTTGCGCCTGTATCGGTCTTGGCAATGGGCATGGCTGTTCTTTTCAAGCGCAAAAACGCTTTTCCTGAAACGGTTCATATCCAGGCCATTGCCAGTGCCGGTACGAACATTCTGGGCGGTACGATGTTTATTCTGCCGGCCCTCTTCATCTTGCATATTTACGGCGTTTCCTACTGGGAAATGGTCACGCCGATCGTCTTAGGTGGTATCCTCGGCGTCTTCCTGGCGACTATGTTCCGCCGCTATTTCGTCGAAGAAATGGACAAGGCCTATCCCTTCCCATCCGGCCGGGCTGCGGCGCAGGTGTTGGCCTGCAATGAAGGCGGTGCTGCCAAGCTCATGGTTCTCAGCGGTTTCATCGCCATGTGCTACGATTTCGTACTCAACTCCCTGGGCTGGTGGAAAGAAGTCATTACGACGACGACCTTCCAGTGGGGCACAGCCCTGGCCGACAAGCATAAGCTCGTCTTCAGCCTGGATAACGACGCGGCGCTCTTGGGGATCGGTTACTTCACGGGTCTGCGCTACGCCTGCATTATTGCTGCTGGTTCCTTCTTTGCCTGGGTCGTCTGCATTCCCGTCGTCTATTACCTCGGCGGTGACCACCTGATGGTTATCAAAGGGCAGCAGGTCCTCCTGGCCAACGCACCTGTAACGGCCGTCTTCAACCAGTACGTGCGCCATATCGGTATTGGCATGCTGGCTATGGCCGGCGTCATCGGCCTTCTTTCTATGAGCAAGGTCGTCGGCGGCGTCGTCAAAAAAGCGGCAACGGACATGTTCTCGTCCCGTGCTGCCGGCCAGGAAACGCTTTTGCGGACGCAGCAGGATATTCCCATGAACTACCTCGTCATCGGTACGTTCCTCATGGTCGTCCTCTTTACGGTTTTCTTCCACCTTACGTGCTCGGAAAACCTGACCCAGACCCTTCTGGCCTTTGTCATCGTCCTCATTTTCGCCTTCATGCTTTCTGTTGTCGGCATCAGCTCCATTGCCTTTACAGGGAATGAACCGGTTTCCGGCATGACCATTTTCATGATCATCGTCTCGGCCGTCATCATGGCCAGCGTCGGCATGAGCGGCGACAGCGGCATCGTCGCCATCCTCATGATGGCTGCTTTCCTGTGCTCAACTCTGTCTGTTGCCGGTAACTTTATGTCGGAACAGAAGGTTGCCTACCTGACCGGTGCGACGCACGCCGGTGCCGGTGCTCTCCGGCAGGCCGGAGACTTTTCAGACCCTGCGGCGGCAGCTGGCCGAGCTGGAATTTGCAGATGTGGCGGCTGTGGACTTCACAGAACTGGCCCAGAGCTGCCGTACCTACGGCGAGTTCATCGAAAAAATGGCCCGCACCGGGCCGGGGGAGCTGCGATACCTGGGCACTTTTTTGGATAAG
>OHBJ01002311.1_pt1 | contig 12876 bp, 16 predicted proteins | sample 1577241 | NCBI WGS metagenome assembly OHBJ01 (sample SAMEA3541594, study PRJEB24748) | human gut metagenome | biome: human gut; feature: human-associated habitat; material: faeces | place: China | collected 2012
ATGTCTGAGATAATTTAAATTATCTCAGACATATTTTTTGCTATATATACACCTGTTGATTATCAAGTGCTTGGCGGGTGACCGTTTTTGTCTGTCTCGGATGTGCTTGTGGGTGGGTCTAAGCGAAAGGCGGTAACGGAATCAATCCGTCACCGCCTTTCGTTTATGTGTCTATCCGAAGCAGGAGTGTTTTTCCCTGTGCGTATGTTTAATGTTTGCGTTTGGACTTTTCCGCGCGATGTTTGCGTATGTTTGCTTTCTTTAGGGCCGAAGCCGATCCGTGTGCACCGGTGCGGTAAGCTTTTTTCTTGGCTTTGGTGCGTACTTTTCCGTAGCCGTCTTCTTCCTGGCGGCATTTATGGAAAACAATACCTTTCTGTATGGTTTGCTCTATTTCTTTTTTGCCTGCTTTGCGCATTTGCGTAGTAGGTTTGTCGGTTTTTTGCGGAAAATCAATGGTGGAACAGACGCACGCCGGTAAACGCCATTGCTATGCCGTACTTGTCGCATGTGGCGATTACATGGTCGTCGCGCACGCTGCCTCCGGCCTGTGCAACATACTCGACGCCGCTCTTGCGTGCGCGTTCTATGTTGTCGCCGAACGGGAAGAATGCGTCGCTGCCGAGGGCCACTCCGGTGTTCTTTGCAATCCATGCTGCGCGCTCTTCTGCCGTCAGAGGTTCGGGGCGCTCGGTAAAGAACATCTGCCATGCTCCGTCGCGCAATACGTCGTCGGCTTCGTCGCCGGTGTAGATGTCGATTGTGTTGTCGCGGTCGGCACGTCGTATTCCTTCGACGAAAGGAAGGTTCATGACTTTGGGGCACTGGCGGAGCCACCATTTGTCGGCCTTGCTGCCTGCCAGACGGGTGCAGTGGATTCGGCTCTGCTGGCCTGCGCCTATGCCGATTGCCTGTCCGTCCTTAACGTAGCATACGGAATTGCTCTGGGTGTACTTGAGGGTTATAAGAGCGACTATAAGGTCGCGTTTTGCCTCGGGTGTGAATGTCTTGTTCTTTGTGGGGATGTTTTCGAAAAGGCTGTCGTCGGCAAGGTTTATCTCGTTGCGTCCTTGTTCGAACGTCACGCCGAATACTTGCTTGCGTTCGATAGGTTCGGGCCGGTATTCGGGGTCGATTTTTATAACGTTGTATGTTCCGCGGCGCTTTTCGCGCAGAATTTCGAGGGCTTCGGGGGTATAGTCGGGCGCTATTACGCCGTCGCTCACCTCGCGTTTTATCAATGTGGCGGTAGCTTCGTCACAGGTGTCGCTGAGCGCGATGAAGTCGCCGTATGAAGACATGCGGTCAGCTCCGCGGGCGCGTGCATAGGCCATTGCAATGGGGGTGAGAGGTAACTTCACGTCGTCTACGAAGTATATTTTGCTCAGTGTCTCGCTCAGCGGAAGTCCTATTGCGGCTCCGGCAGGCGATACGTGCTTGAAAGATGTTGCCGCGGGCTGACCTGTTGCAGCTTTTAGCTCTTTTACGAGTTGCCAGCCATTGAGTGCGTCGAGAAAGTTTATGTATCCGGGGCGTCCGTTCAATACTTCTACGGGAAGTTCTCCGTGCTCAGTGTAGATGCGTGAGGGTTTTTGGTTGGGGTTGCAACCGTATTTCAACTGAAGCTCTTTCATTATGAAAAACTTTTAGAATTTATAATATGAAAATGCCGCCGGAAACGTTTCCTCTGCCTGCCTTCAGAGCTTGCGGCAACTGTCGGGGCTGCGGCACTGCAGTGGACCAGGAGAGAATCGAACTCTCGTCCAAACGAGGAAAGCCTATGCTTTCTACATGCTTAGCTTATCTGAGATTTTTCGGACACCGGCCACGCAGAAAGCCACCGTATACGACCGTTGTCTTATTCCCGACTAAAATTTCGCCTGCGCCGCGAGACTTGCGCCGGCTATTCCCGATTTACGTGCACCGCTTAGCCCATGAGCCTCGGAACGACGGCTTCGGAGCGATGTCTCGTCCAGGCACCTTGTGCCCGAATAAAGCTCGATTTACTGATCTTCGATCAAGCAGCGAGAGCGTAGTTGTTTTCGCCAATTAAATTTTTGAAAGCTCCGATTAAAGTGAGCGCTTACGACGCACTGCATGCTTACATACACCCTCTACCCGCTGTCAAATCCAGTCTGGCCCGGGGTTGTGTTTGAGATTGCTGTGCAAAAATGCGATTTTTTTTTTATTCACGAAAGAAAGATGTGCTATAAATGCGTGTTTCCGCTTTGCGTTATACCGTAGGCGCTACCTGTAGGCGGATGTGTGCGTGTTACGTTTTTAAGTTCGATTTTGACCTCGCACGAAAAAAAATATTTTTTTTGCATGGTAAAAAACTTCCCGCAGTAAATTGAAAATACAAGGGAGATAATCGAAAATATGTCTGAGATAATTCAAAATATCTCAGACATATTTTTTGCTACATATACACTTACTGATTTTCAACTACTTGCTGAGTGACCGTTTTTGTCTGTAAACTATGCCGTCGGGGCGGCGTTTGTTTTCTGCGAGAAGTGTTCCTTTTGCAGAGAATGATTGTGCTTGTACAGGGTCGTTGTTATTTTGAAATATCATAGAGATGATTTTTGCGATGCAGGTGAAAGTTCTGAAAAATGTAAATGTGAAAATACGAATATTCCATATGGCACAAAATAAAAGCGTTTTTGTTTGCATTTTAATGTGAAAACAAGATTTTATTCGTAAATTCGCCGATAAATGAGCAAATCCGTTACGGAAAAACGGCGGGCGCATGATTCTGAATGCTTCATGCGTGCCTTTTTGCGGGGATTTGCTGTTTGTTACGAACAGAATGTGAATTAAAAATAACTATAAACATTATGAAAAAGTACAATTTCAATGCAGGGCCGTCCATTCTGCCCCGCGAAGTCATAGAGGCAACAGCTGCGGCGTGTCTTGATTTTAACAACAGCGGGCTTTCGCTTATGGAGATAAGTCATCGCAGCAAAGATTTCCAGCCGGTTATGGACGAGGCTGAGGCATTGATGAAAGAACTGCTCGACATTCCCGAAGGTTACAAGGTTTTGTTCCTCGGAGGCGGCGCAAGCCTGGAGTTTTGCATGGTTCCCTATAATCTTTTGGAGAAAAAAGCTGCTTATCTGAATACGGGTACTTGGGCGAAAAAGGCAATCAAGGAAGCCAAACTGTTCGGCGAAGTTGTGGAGGTGGCTTCTTCGGCTGCCGACAACTATACATATATTCCTAAAAATTATACAGTTCCTGCCGATGCGGACTATTTCCATATCACAACCAATAACACAATTTACGGAACGGAGATTCGCAAGGAACTCGACAGCCCCGTACAAATGGTTGCCGATATGTCGAGCGATATTCTTTCGCGTCCGGTAGACGTGTCGAAATATGCGTTGATTTATGGCGGTGCACAGAAAAACCTTTCAATGGCCGGCGTTACGTTCGTGATTGTCAAGGAAGACGCATTAGGCAAAGTTAGCCGCCAGATACCAACCATGCTCGATTATCGCACACACGTCGACAAAGGTTCCATGTTCAATACACCTCCCGTAGTGCCTGTATACACCGCTCTCCAGACCATGAAGTGGATTAAGGCAGAGGGTGGCGTTAAGGCTATGGACGCAAAGGCAAAAGAACGCGCCGAGATTCTTTATTCCGAAATAGACCGCAACAAACTTTTCCGCGGCACTGTTGCCGAAGAAGACCGCTCGCTTATGAACATTTGCTTCGTGATGAACGACGAATACAAAGAGCTCGAAGGCGATTTCTTCAAGTTCGCAACCGATAAGGGCATGGTAGGAATCAAAGGTCACCGTTCTGTTGGCGGATTCCGCGCTTCGTGCTACAACGCAATGAGCGTAGAGGGCGTTAAGGCTCTTGTAGATGCAATGAAAGAATTCGAAGCAAACCATTAATAAGTAAAAAAGCACGATTATATGAAAGTTTTGGTAGCAACCGAGAAACCTTTTGCCGCAGCTGCGGTTGAAGGTATCCGAAAGGAAACGGAAGCAGCGGGATATGGACTCGCTTTGCTGGAAAAATATACTGAAAAGCAACAACTTCTTGACGCCGTTGCCGACGCTGACGCGCTGATTATCCGAAGCGATAAAATCGACAACGAAGTGTTCGACGCTGCAAAGCAACTTAAAATCGTGGTGCGCGCAGGTGCCGGTTACGACAACGTAGACCTCGCTGCCGCTACCGCACACGGAGTGGTGGTAATGAATACTCCGGGACAGAATTCCAATGCTGTGGCTGAACTTGTGTTCGGAATGTTGGTTTATGCCGTCCGTAATTTTTATAATGGCAAAACCGGAACGGAACTGAAAGGCAAGAAACTCGGTATTCTGGCTTTCGGAAATGTGGGCCGCAATGTTGCGCGCATTGCCAAAGGTTTTGAGATGGATGTTTACGCATACGACGCTTTTTGCCCCGCAGAGGTTATCGAAAGCGCCGGAGTAAAGGCTGCCGCTTCGCGTGACGAACTTTTTGAAAAGTGCGACGTCGTAAGTCTTCACATTCCCGCAACGCCCGAGACTAAGAAAAGCATAAATTATGAGGTAGCCGGCAAACTTCCCAAAGGAGGTATTATCGTAAATACCGCACGTAAGGAAGTGATAGACGAAGACGGTCTTATCAAACTGCTTTCGGAGCGTGAGGATCTGCGTTATGTTTCCGACATCGCGCCTGACAAGGCTTCTGAGTTCGCAGAAAAATTCCCCTGCCGCTATTTTGCGACACCTAAGAAAATGGGTGCGCAGACCGCCGAGGCGAATATCAATGCCGGTATCGCAGCAGCAAGCCAGATTGTGGGATTCCTGCGCGACGGCATTACCAAATTCCAGGTAAACAAGTAAGGAAATTTTCATTCAATCCTTTAAAAAGAAAAAACTTAAAGGCTCATGGCAAAAGTAAAACCTTTCCGTGGCGTGCGTCCGCCGCAGAATCTGGTAGAGAAGGTAGAAAGTCGTCCTTACGACGTTCTTGATTCGGCCGAGGCACGTGCTGAGGCCGGAGACAATGAGATGTCGCTTTATCATATCATAAAGCCGGAGATCAACTTCCCCGAAGGTACGAGCGAATACGATCCTTGCGTTTATGAAAGCGGCAAAGAGCAGTTCGCCAAGTTCCAAAATAACGGCTGGCTCGTTCAGGACGAGGGAGAGAACTATTATCTTTATGCGCAGACCATGAACGGCAAGACACAATATGGAATTGTGGTGTGCGCTTCGGTTGATGATTATCTTAACGGTGTGATAAAGAAACACGAACTCACCCGCCGCGATAAAGAGGAGGACCGTATGAAGCACGTGCGTGCTACGAATGCAAACATCGAACCGGTTTTTCTCGCTTATCCCGACGATGAGATTCTTAATAAGATAATTGCAAAGTATTCCGCTCTCGAACCGGTGTACGACTTCATTGCGCCGATAGACGGTTTCGGTCATAAGTTCTGGGTAATATCGGACGAGGCCGACAAGAATACTATTACGGAACGTTTTGCCGCGCTTCCTTCATTATATATTGCCGACGGTCATCATCGCAGTGCGGCTGCCGCACTTGTTGGCGCGGAAAAGGCAAAGCAGGATCCGAATCGTACAGGCAGCGAGGAATATAATTTCTTCATGGCGGTATGTTTTCCCGCAAGTCAGCTGACTATTCTCGATTACAACCGCGTTGTTCGCGACCTTAACGGACTTACTCCGCGACAGTTTCTCGACGCTCTGACCGATGATTTCGTAATTATCGAGAAAGGTAAGGATATATTCCGTCCGGCGCGGCTTCATGAGTTCTCTCTCTATCTTGAAGGGCAGTGGTATGCTCTCGAGGCGAAAGACGGTATTTATGACGAGAATGATCCCATAGGTGTTCTCGACGTAGACATATCTTCGCGTCTCATTCTCGATAAGATTTTGGGAATAAAGGATCTTCGTTCGTCCGACCGCATTGATTTCGTCGGAGGTCTGAGAGGTCTCGGCGAATTGAAGCGCCGTGTCGATTCAGGAGAGATGAAAATGGCTCTTGCGCTCTATCCTGTTACGATGAAACAGATAATGGATATAGCCGATGAGGGTAAAATAATGCCGCCTAAGGCTACTTGGTTCGAACCGAAACTGCGTAGCGGCCTGGTTGTGCATAAACTGAGCTGAAAAGAGAGTTCGCACAAGATTTGCAAAGCGCATTTTTAATAGCGCTTCCCGCAATCGAAAAAATATGTCAGAGGTACTTTCAAATACCTCTGACTATTTTTTGCTATTCAGAAAATTAGATAAGATGAAAATAGCCTTTTAAAAAATCAGCAACAGTTGTTTTCATTTTAGGGAGCAGATTTTCATCAAAGGGTATTTTGACAGAAAGACGTATTGCAAACAGTAAAATTCGCGGTACTTTTCCGGAGGATTTTGCAGACAAAAACGGTCACCTGTCAAGCGCTTGAAAATCAGTAGGTGTATATGTAGCAAAAAATATGTCTGAGATATTTTGAATTATCTCAGACATATTTTCGATTATCTCCCTTGTATTTTCAATTTCCTGCGGGAAGTTTTTTACCATGCAAAAATTTTTTTCTTTTTTTCGAAGGTTATTCTGCGAGATGAACTTGTTGTCTGCTGATTTTTTGCAGGACCGTTCTTGCGCAATGCTTGTTACTGCGGAAAAAACGAACCGCACATAAAGAACTAACATTCTTTGTGTGCGGTTCGTTTTAATATTATCGGGATTGTTACTTCGTGTATTCGTCTTTTCTGATAGTAATGCTTAGCAGTTGTTTACGTGTGTTCTTTGAAAGGTAAATGTATCGGAAATTTATGCCTTCTTTTTTTGCGCGCCTCAATTCTACTGAATTTGATATTGAATTGAGCAACTGTTCGCGAAACATCTTTTCATTTTCCTTTATCAGTCTTGCGTCATCAAGGTTGCCGCTTAAGGTGTAGTAGTAATTAAGGCAGCGCAACGACGTAGTGTAGGTCATACTGTCAAGAACCACTCCTTCTGTCATGCGTTGCGGGCATTGCTTTTCGGTAAAATCCTGCGCCTGCTTTACGCATTGTTCGTCGAATGACGACTGCTTGCATGACGTGGCGGCACACAATGCCATAAACGCAAGCGCTAATGATGTTGTATGTCTGTTGCGTAACAGTTTCATTTGCGAATAACGAGCCTTCTGACTTTTCTTATTATTCTCGTTCCGAGCAACACTCCGTCATAAACGGCTATAATCCGGTCTATGTTGTTTGCAAACAAATCCAATTTGCCGTTCGCCTTTGGCGGTTCGAACAACTGTTGCAGCTTGCGGTTTATTTTCCGGCCACTTTCGCGCACGTCTTTCAGCGCCTGGTTGCGCTGTTCTATCAGATCTTCGAGACTGTATTTCTGAACTTCCTTGTTGTCCATGTCATTCCTTATTCAGAAAAAGTTTGCAAAGGAAATTTGTAACAGGCCGCGTTATCCAGTTTTTGCGGTTGATGTAGATAACCGCGGCAACCGCTACGAAGAACAGCGAAACGGCAGCGTAGCCCAATGTGAGACTTCCTGTAAGATCGCTTACGAGAGAAGATGCGCAGAATGCAAGCATGATAACCACAACCGCGCCTATCAGGAATAATATAACCCCCAATATCAGCGCGGCAAGCAATACAATCAGTTTTGATACGAACTCCAGGAATACAAACTTCTTTTGGAGCTCGATGTACCGTTTTATTTCGGCAACGAGCTCCTCAAGAGTCTGTATGTTACGGTTCGTCGAGAACATCGTCTTACTGTTGTTCCGGTTTAGTCGTTCGAGTCGGATTTCAGTTCGTTGGCAATGTCATCAACGAGGTCTTCCATTTCTTTTTTGTCGAGCCTTATTCCACGCTTGCGGAGTGCGTCGATAATGCGTTCGCGCGTATCCGAGCCTTTTTCGGGCGCAAAAAGAATTCCACATGCAGCTCCTACGGCTGCTCCACCTAAAAATGCTGCTAAAATGCTAAGTCCTTTCATGATTTTATTCTTTTTGGGTTATACATCTGCTGCCAAATTTAGACAAAATCTTATTACGTACCATTCTTTTGAATGATAACTTAGATTTTTTTTGACGAAAAACCGAATTTTTAAGATTCTTTAGTGTGAAAACGCTTTGAACTGTAACAAAAATCGTAACTTTGTTGCACTGAATACGGTGAAAATATTCGGATTCGAGTAAACAAACAATACAAAATAAAATAAGTAATATTCCCGACATTATGAAAACATTTGTGACCTTAGGTTTAGGTTTATGTGTGGCAATAGCTTTCACATCTTGCAAATCACAGGAAACGGCTTATAAGAAAGCTTATGAGAAAGCAAAGCAACAGCAGGCGGTAGAGCAGCAACAGCCTACGGAACAGGCTCAGACAACCACACAGGTAGCTGTGGCGCCGGTGCAGACCACTACAACGGTAACGAGAACCGCTACCGAGCCCGTTTCTGATTCGGATGCCAATGTGCGTACCGAGAGTGTTCAACTCATAGACGGAGCCGGTCTGAAAAATTATAGCGTAGTCTGCGGCAGTTTCTCGCTAAAGACCAATGCCCAGGCAGAACAGCAAAGACTTAAGAACAAAGGTTATGCTGCGCAGATAGCATATAACGGCAAGGTTTATCGTGTAGTCGCTTCTACTTTTGAAGATCGTGCTTCGGCCGTTTCTTCGCGCAATACTCTCCGCGAAGCGTATCCCGATGCTTGGTTGCTTTACAACAAGTAAGCGGTAAACAGAAACCATACGACTTTTAATCGGTTGTGCATGGCTTGAAAGAGCATGCGCAGCCGATATTTTTATATTCTTTTGTGAGATAATTTTCGGGGCGTATAACAAGAAAGCGGTTTTATAGGAATTAAAAGGGGACGAAAGGCTTATTCCGATAAATATAGAACGTATTTTTCATCGTATTTCCAATGTTTTTGTATTTGCGTCGTATATAGGCAACGATATATGCCTTATTCCGACAACTGTAATGCCGGAACTGCGTTGGACTTTTCAGAACATGACATTTTTGTCAGGTGTCCGCACCTCCCACCGGCACGCGGAAAAACACTTCCCGCTTGTAGAAAAAATTATCTCAGACATATTTTGAATTATCTCTGAGATATTTTAAAATATGTCTGAGATAATTTTTCGTATGCTTTCTGCCGGCATTAAAAACCTGCCTGACAAAAATGTCAGGCGGGTAAAGAAACTTGTCTTTCTAAGAGAGCTACAGTTGGCCCTCTAAAGAGCGTATATCGTTTTCGCACTCATTTGCCTTGCTCTCGTATTCTCTTGCCAGGCTTTCGTATTCATTTGCTTTGCTATAGCAACTTTCTGCGTTCTGCATGTAGTCGTTCCTGCGGCCTTCGTCGCTTTCGCTGTTTGCATACGAGGCATATGTGTCGCCCTGCTGGCGTTGGCTGTTTGCGTCGTTTTCGGCTCCTCTCTTCTTGTCTTCGTATGAACTTTTATCTCTTTTAAGTGCGTCGATTTTGCTTTCTATTTCTTTGCGCCTGCTTTCTCTTTCCTCTTCTTCCTGTTCGGCCTGTTTATTATCCGGTTCCCTGCATTCGGGTTCTTCCATGTTGCAGTTGTTGTCTTGGGGGTATTCGCTGTTGCCGCCAGATGAATCTGCGTCGGAACCGTTGTTCGGGCGACCAGCTCCCGCAGGCATACGGTTTCCTATGCGGTTTGCTATTGCAAGTATCTCGGGCGTAATGCCAAACCAGGGAAGTGTGCCCGAAAATGTGTTGCCGCGCTTGCTTAAGGTTGCTTTCGCTCTTTCAGCCGCTTGTCTGTCGGCTTGGCTGGCGTTCCTGCGTTCTTCTGCCGTAGCCACTTTTGTGGGCATAAGCAGGAGAATTATGAATCCGAGCATGTTTATGCACATAAGCAGAAACATAATTGCCACGCGTTTCAGACCGGTAGGCCCGAAGTCGCCTACGCGCTTGTATATAAGCATTATGTACATGATAAGCGGTACGATATAAATGCCTGAGGCTACGACAGAAGGCGCTTGGCCTTTGCTGATTGTTCCAGCTGCAAAAGCCAGCCCGGATATTGCGTAGGCCACGGCCAGAACAAGCAATATTCCCACAAGGAACTCTTTGCGCCCTATGGTTTCGTTGCGTAGAATACGCATTATTATATTGCGGTTTGGGTCGTTCTTTACCACGCGGCCTTTTGCTTCTGACGGCGCAGGCGATGTCTCGTTGTAACCGAACTTTATTTCCTTTCCGTTTTTGTATTTCAGCGTTTGTGTGATACATTCTCCTGTCATCCGTCCGTGCACGGCCTTTCCTGTGTCGGCTGTTCCGTCGCCGTTTATTCTAACCGCCGTATTGTCGTGCAACCGCAGGCAGCTGTCGAATTTTCCGATACGCACAGCATTGTTGTTGTAGAGCATATAGTTGGGCTCTTCTTCGTAATCGTTGCACAGAAGTGTGATAGAATCGTTGTATACAAGCATGGAATAGATTTCCATCATTCCGAAAGTCGAAAGGCGGTCTATATGCTCCTGTATGCGCCGGCGCATTACGGGGTGATTAGTGTCGCGCAATTGTCGCTGCATTATATAAATGCATTTTGCCGCCACCTGGTTTTTTGTAATCATAGATTTAATTTGCTGTTGTTCTGATTTATATGTGCTGTTATGAAAATAACCGGAGTGATTGTTCTTATTCTTTTGTAATAGGCGTCGGGTGTAGAGACGCACATGTGGTAATCGTTGCTGAGGTTCCGGCTTTAAAAATAAAGATTTTATTTTTTCCGGCAAATGTTTCCGATTATTCATGTGTGCTTATTACGTAAAAAAATTGTCGGAGACTATGCAGGCATGTTTCGGAAGCAAATGCGGACAGTCTTTGAGACTTTTTTATGGAGAGGGCAGAAAATGGAGCATGTAAGGTTTTATATAAAAATAGCTTCTCACGAAAATATATATTTTTTTGTATGTGTAAAAAACTTCCCGCAGGAAATTGAAAATACAAGGGAGATAATCGAAAATATGTCTGAGATAATTCAAAATATCTCAGACATATTTTTTGCTACATATACACCTGCTGATTTTCAGGTGCTTGGTCGCTGACCGTTTTTGTCTGCAAAACCCTACGGCGATGCAGGCAGAACATTGCATTCAGGGAAACAATGTCGCGGTTGTGCGGATAGATATGTTTTGCGTGGATTGCCGGCTGCGCGCCTTTTAATGTCGAAGCAAATGCAGGCGTATTATGCTTTCTGTGGCGGAGGTGATTTTCACTCTGTCGTCTGTGCGCTGTCCTACGAGCCATATTATTTTTTCGTCATCGGCAACTACGAACTGTCGCATGCGTTCCCATTCGTGTATTTTGCGGTCGGCCATGTAATCGCTTACGAGTTTCGAGCCACGCATGCCGAAAGGTATGAATCTGTCGCCGCGGCATAGTGGGCGCAGTCGGAGAGGGCCTTTTATTTTGGCGGTGTCGGCAAATGCGTATTCGGGGCATGTCAGCTCATGGCGCGGAACGGGCTTTCCGTAAGGTTCCACCGCAAGCGAGACCGTCGGTGACAGGGGAATAATACCTTCGTCGGGCAGACGGATTGGCTCTGAATCGGGAAAACTGTCTTTGCGGGTCAGGAAAAAGGTTCCTTGTTCAAAAAAAAGTATGCTCTCGGCAGTCTCGAAACGTACTTTCTTTCCCTGTTTCGCGGCTTCGAGCGCCTCGAATACCTGTGTCTCGTTGAATCCTTTGGGGAAAAGCCATTCGTGGAGCACCGCCTCGACCGAGATTCCGTCGGGGATGTCATAGGTTGCAAGTTCCTCATCGCCGTTTCCGTGTCTTGCAATCTTATCGAGCATACAGCCGACAGCCCAGCGGTACATCGTTTCGGCTTCGCGCAGTTTCTGCGCCTCGCGGTGCAGCGTATCGTTTATCGAAGGGTTGAGTTTGCGCAGAAGCGGTAGTACGTCCAGACGAATCTTGTTCCGCATTACGTCATTTTCGAGGTTGGTGCTGTCGGTTACGTAGTCTTGTTTTAAAGAGGCGAGATAGTCGGTTATGTCTTTTCGTGAAACGTTCAGCAACGGGCGCACGATGTTTCCGTTGCGGTATTGCATTCCGCATAATCCGCGCAGACCGGTGCCGCGCACCAGGTTGAGCAATAGCGTTTCGGCGTTGTCATCGCTGTGGTGGGCAACCGCCACGAATTGCGCGGAAGTGCTTGCGAGCAGTTGTGAGAAGAAATCGTAGCGCAGGCGCCTTGCGGCCATTTCAATGCTGATTTTCTGCTTCACGGCAAATTCGCGGGTATCGAAGTGTGCTACGTGCAGCGGCACTTCCAATTCGTTGCATAATGTGCGCACGAATTTTTCATCGCGCTCCGATTCGTCGCCCCGCAGTCGGAAGTTGCAATGTGCCGCTTCGCAGGTGTAGCCGAGTGACAGCAACACACGTAGCAGCGCTACCGAGTCGGCTCCGCCGCTCAGCGCAACGAGAGCGGGAGTGTCGGAAGAGGGCAGGGCGTTGCCGGTTATAGTCTGTAACACGCGACGTTCGAAATCCATAGTAAGCGGACGTTTTTTAAAAGTTATGAAGCTTGCAAAGAAAAGGCGTGTACTGGCGTTTTTTGCAGCATATTCGGATAGGCAAAATTAGTGATTTGTTTGAAGAACTTGCTTTCTGTGAGTGGAAAACAAGGATATTTCCTTAGCTATAGCCTCGGATTACCGCCATAACCGCCGGCTGTAACAATAGGACAGAGGATTTTCTGCCTTCTGCGCGGTGTGCGTAAATACGGTTCCGGCATAAAAACGGGCGGAAGAGGATTTCATAAAAAACAGTCTTGCACGAAAAAAAAAATTTTTTTGTGTGGTAAAAAAGTTCCCGCAGGAAATTGAAAATACAAGGGAGATAATCGAAAA
>OHBJ01002312.1_pt1 | contig 12870 bp, 15 predicted proteins | sample 1577241 | NCBI WGS metagenome assembly OHBJ01 (sample SAMEA3541594, study PRJEB24748) | human gut metagenome | biome: human gut; feature: human-associated habitat; material: faeces | place: China | collected 2012
GGCAATCCCCGATTTCGGAACGATGAACAATAACAACACGACCACGACAACGGGTGAAGAGAATAACACGACTTCACAAGAACAAGAATAACGATTCCTAGAATCGACACAAGAAATCAATCAGACGCACCGAATCGCCTTCTACGTAAATCTTGCTGACATTCTTCAGCACGACCTCTTCCGTGTCTTTCATCGTCTTATATACAGTTGCCAAACACATAATGATGCCTCCTTGTAAACTGTCGTTACTGTACTAAGGAAAGCGCCAGGCTCAGATACAGATTGCCCTTATCGAAATTCTCGATGGCTTTCTCAATCTGTACCGCCACATCTTCCTTTCCTGTCTCGCGGAACTTCTTCGCCACCTCAGCCAGCTCCGCAGCATGGTGCTTGTTGTGATCCAGCATATAGGAAAGCAGCGCTTCCTGCTCGCTTCCCGGCTTGTGATCGCCGCAGCCACATCCGCAGCCCTCATGGCTGTGATCGTGTGTATGCTCATGACAGTGCTCGTGATCATGCTCATGTCCGTGGCAATGTCCGTGTTCTCCGTCTACCATATGCATGGTTGTCTCCTCCTTTTACTCTATCTTTTAAATTGTGTTAATTTCCTGACAATCTTAATACAATTATACCCTGACAGGGGGATTTTATCAAGTCGAATTTGGCCGAATAAAGGCTTTAAATTGTATTTCTTTGCATACATTCCAGCCCTGTCAAATTGCAATTGACTTTTCCCTGTTTTTTTTGTACCCTTAGTAAAAGTGTACACGATAACCCCGATAACTTCAAGCAAAAGGTGTAAAAATGGACAAAAAATTTGAGATAACTGGCACTACGAAACTTACCTGTCTGCTGGGAAATCCCGTTTCCCACAGCATATCCCCCGCTATGCACAACGCTTCTTTCCAAAAATTGGGTCTGGACTATACTTATCTGGCTTTTTCCGTAGATGAAACGCATTTCGAACGGGCCGTGGACGGACTTATCACCTTGGGGGCCGCCGGCTGGAACTGCACCATGCCCCTGAAGCGGCTTATGTACGAACGGGTGGATACCCTCTACGACTCTGCCCTCTTAAGCGGCGCAGTCAACACCGTAGTAAACCGGGACGGGCAGCTCTTTGGCGATAATACGCCGGCACCGCCGCCGCGCCATTCCTGCGGGGACTGCTGGAACAGGCCAAGGCGTATTTTCCCCGTCTGGAGGGGCAGGTCATCGCGGTGGAAAACGATTTCTTCGGCCACACCATCGATGTGGCCGGTCTGCTGACAGGGCAGGACCTGTCGGCGCAGCTGCAAAGGGTCCCGTCCCTGGGGCGGGTGCTGCTGCCGCTGCATATGCTGCGCCACGGCGAAACGGTGTTTCTGGACGACTATACCGTGGCGCGTCTGGCGGACGAGCTGGGCTGCCCCGTGCAGATCGTAGGCATCGACGGCGGCGACCTGCTGGACGCCATGCTGGACGCCTCCAGCACCGTCAGTTGAAAAGGAGGGTAAACTTATGGCAAAACCTTTGATCGCCATTGTGGGCCGCCCCAACGTGGGCAAGTCCATGCTGTTCAATAAGCTCATCGGAAAGCGCCTGTCCATTGTGGAGGATACCCCCGGCGTCACCCGCGACCGTATCTACGGCGAGAGCGAGTGGGCCGGCCGGAAGTTCCGTCTGGTGGACACCGGCGGTATCGAGCCCAACACCGACAACCAGATCCTCGCCTTCATGCGGGAGCAGGCCCAGATCGCCATCGACAACGCCGATGTCATCATCTTCGTCACGGACATCAAGACCGGCCTCACCGCCTCGGACCAGGAGGTGGCCGGCATGCTCCAGCGCAGCCGCAAGCCCATCGTGCTGGCGGTGAACAAGATGGACGCCACCGGCACGGTGGACCCCGATTTCTACGAGTTCTACAATCTCGGTCTGGGCGACCCCATCGCCATCTCCGCCGTCCACGGCCATGGCACCGGCGACCTGCTGGACGCCTGCTTCCAGTACCTGCCGCCGGACGACGGCGAGGAGGAGGACTCCGACGTGGTGCAGGTGGCCATCATCGGCAAGCCCAACGTAGGCAAGTCCAGCCTCACCAATAAAATTCTGGGCGAGCAGCGGGTCATCGTCAGCAACGTGGCCGGCACCACCCGTGACGCCATCGACAGCTACTTCGAGAACTCCTACGGCAAATATAACTTCATCGACACCGCCGGCATGCGGAAAAAGTCCAAGGTGGACGACAGCATCGAGAAGTACAGCGTCCTCCGCGCCACCATGGCCATCGAGCGCAGCGACGTGTGCCTGATCCTTATCGACGCTCAGGAGGGCGTGACGGAGCAGGACACCAAGGTAGCGGGTCTGGCCCACGATGCCGGCAAGGCCTGCATCATCGTGGTGAACAAGTGGGATCTCATCGAGAAGGACGGCAAGACCATGGACCGCATGCGGGAGGACATCCGCCGCGACCTGAGCTATATGCCCTACGCCCCCATCCTGTTCATTTCCGCTCTGACGGGCCAGCGGGTAAACCGCCTGTTTGAGCTGATCAACTATGTCAATGACCAGGCTGCCGTGCGCATCACCACCGGTATGCTCAACAGCGTGCTGGCCGACGCCCAGACCCGCGTGCAGCCGCCCACGGATAAGGGCCGACGCCTGAAGATCTACTACATGACCCAGGTGGGCGTCAAGCCGCCCCACTTCGTGATCTTCTGCAACGACAAAAAGCTGTTCCACTTCTCCTACCAGCGCTATCTGGAGAATCAGATCCGCAGCGTGTTCGGTCTGGAGGGCACCCCCATCACCATTACCATTCGCCAGAAAGGAGAGGATGACGGTTGACCTGCCTCGTTTGGGCAGCGGTGTTCGCCATGTTCGTGGTAGTACTGCTGGGCTATTTTCTGGGCTGTCTCAACGGCTCCGTGCTGGTGAGCCACTTCATCATCCGCGATGACGTGCGGCAGCACGGCAGCGGCAACGCCGGTCTCACCAATTTCTACCGCACCTACGGCGCCAAGTACGCTCTGGGCGTCATTCTGCTGGACATGGGCAAGACCGTGGCAGCCTGCCTCATCGGCGGCGTCATCCTCAACTATCTGGCGGGCGACTGGACGTTTGGCGTCCTGCTGGGTGGGCTGGGCAGCGAGCTGGGCCACATGTTCCCCGTGTTCTTCGGCTTCAAGGGCGGCAAAGGCATCCTGTCCGGCGCCGTGCTGGTGTGGCTGCTGAACTGGCGGGTGGCGCTGATCGCCTGGGGCCTGTTCGCCCTGCTGTGGCTGACCACGAGGTACGTCTCCCTGGGCTCCATCACCGCCGCCGTCAGCATGCCGGTGTCCACCTGGTTCCTCTGCGGCCACAATGGCCTGTACACATCGCTGACCGTCATCATCGCCGTGCTGGTGCTGTGGTGCCACCGCGAGAATATCCAGCGCCTTCTGCGGGGCCAGGAGCGGAAGTTCCACTGGCACACCGGCCCCGAGAAATAACCATTTTTAGAGAGAGAGAAAGGAAACTGACCCATGAAATACAATCAGATGCGTCAGGTAGTGTTCCCGATCCTTGCCGCGTTCATTTGGGGCACCGCCTTCGTGGCGCAGGACCTGTGCGCCGACTCCATCGGGGCCTTCGCCTTCAACGCCACCCGTTACTTTATCGCCGTGCTGGCCCTGCTGGTGGTCATTCTCATCAGCGACAAGGTGAAGAAAAACAAGCCCACCCTCACCGCTCAGGAGAAGAAGGCCGCCAACAAGCAGCTGTGGCTGGGCGGCCTGTGCTGCGGTGCGGCGCTGGCCATTGCCTCCAACTTTCAGCAGGCGGGTCTGGTGGCCGGCACCGATGCCGGTAAGGCCGGCTTCATCACGGCGCTGTACGTGGTACTGGTCCCCGTGTTCGGTCTGTTCTTCAAGCGCAAGGTCAGCCTTCCCACCTGGATCGCCGTGGTGCTGTCCGTGGTGGCTCTGTACCTGCTGTGCATCAAGGGCGACTTCTCTCTGGCCCCCGGCGACCTGTTGGTCCTGGTGTGCGCGGTGTGCTTCGCCGTCCACATTCTGGTCATCGACCACTTCACCGCTTATTGCGACGGCGTGAAGCTCAGCTGTCTGCAATTCCTGTTCGCCGGCATCATCTCCACCATCTGCATGTTCATTTTTGAGGACGTGGACTTCGCTGCCATCCTCAGCTGCGCCCTGCCCCTGCTGTACGTGGGCATCTTCTCCTGCGGCGTGGGCTACACGCTTCAGATTTTGGCCCAGAAGGACTCCAACCCCACCGTTGTCACCATTCTGCTGAGTCTGGAGAGCGTGTTCGCCGTTATCGCCGGTGCCATCATCCTGAAGCAGCAGATGACCGTGCGGGAGTACATTGGCTGCGCCATCATGTTCGCCGCTGTCATTCTGGCCCAGATCCAGTTCCCCACCAGACAAAAAGCGGAATAATTACATACACAAAAAATACCTTGGACGCTTTCGTCCAAGGTATTTTTTATTCACCCTCACAGTCCAGCACACCGACGGTCGTTTCCATATAAATATCCTCGGCCGCTAACAAAGCCTTCTGCAGCTTATCTCGGCACCGCATGGCCAGCGGAATATCCGCCAGTTCATCTGCCGCACCACTTGCTGCAGCGCACAGGATGACGTACATTTTTTGATAGTCTGCCATATCCCCCCTCATAGACTATGCATAGCCTAATAGTAGCATGCGTAGCCTATAATTGCAATCCTTTTCGGCTATCCTGAGGAAAAACACAGGAGGCCGTTATGACTACCACCGAAGCCGTCAGGGACCGCATCCTGCACCTCTGTGAGGAGCGCGGCCTGACTATCAACCGCCTTGCAACCATTTGCGCCCTGCCGCCGTCCAGTATCAAGAACATTCTCTACGGCAAAAGCCAGAACCCCAAGCTGCTGACCATCAAAATGCTCTGCGACGGTCTGGACATCACTCTCGGCGAATTTTTCTCCACGCCGGAGTTCGACGTACTGGAGCAGGAACTCCAATAACCGGCAAAACCCCAGCGGTCTGCCTGTGGCAGACCGCTGGGGTTTTCATATTCACTTACCGCAGCCGTCTCCGATCGCCGCCAGCAGCTCCGCCTTGCCGATCCCCTTCTCCGCGGAAAACGGGATAAGCGCCGCGCTCCCGTCCAGCGACAGCGTCTCGCGGATGCGCGCCAGATTCGGCTCGATCTCGCTCTTTTTCAGCTTGTCCAGCTTGTTGGCCACCACGATGACGGGGCAGCCCGTGCCCTTGAACCAGTGGCACATGGTGACATCATCGGCGGTAGGCTTGTGCCGCGCGTCCACGATCAGCACGCCCAGCGTGATGAGGTCCGGCTCGGCAAAATAGCTCTCCATCAGCCGCCCCCACCGGTCCCGCTCCTCCTTGGACACCTTGGCGTAGCCATACCCCGGCAGGTCGGTAAAATAGATCTTCCCGTCGATATCGAAGTAGTTGATCTGGTTGGTCTTGCCCGGTGTCGCGCCCACGCGGGCGAAATTCTTCCGCCCCAGCAGCCGGTTGATGACGGAGGATTTTCCCACGTTGCTGCGTCCGGCGAACGTGACCTGCGGTTTTCCGTCGCGGATAAAGGTGCTTGCCTTTACAGCTGACAACACGAACTCCGCCTTGTTAAAGTTGATCGCCACAGCGCACCTCCTGCCGTTCCAGTCCAGCCATGGCGGTAAGATGCTCCACCGCCGCCTCCTTTTTCGGCAGCGCCAGCGCATGGGCGAACACGGCGTCCACCGTCTCCGCCGTCACGAACCGCAGCGCCGCCCGCACGGTCTGGTCGATCTCCTCCAGATCTTTTTCGTTCTCCTTGGGGATGATGACCGTCCGGATACCGCTGCGCTTAGCCGCCATGGTTTTTTCCTTCAGCCCGCCGATGGGCAGCACGCGTCCCCGCAGTGTGACCTCGCCGGTCATGGCCACATCGTGGCGTACCGGCCGCCCCGTCAGGGCGGACAGCATGGCCGTGGCGATGGCGATGCCCGCCGACGGCCCGTCCTTGGGCACCGCACCCTCGGGGAAGTGGACGTGGATGTCCTTGGTCTTGTAGAAATCCCTGGGGATACCCAGCTCCGCCGCGCGGCTGCGCAGGCAGGTGTAGGCCGCCTGCACGGACTCCTGCATCACCTTGCCCAGATTGCCGGTGAGCTCCAGCTTGCCGGAGCCCTCCATCACGCCGGCCTCCACCTCCAGCAGCTCGCCGCCTACCTCAGTCCAGGCCAGTCCATTGACCACGCCGATCTGGTCCTGACGGCTCCGTGCGTTGTCCTGATAGTGGGGCACGCCCAGCAGCTCCTGTAGATCCCTTGGTGTAATGTCAACTCGCTTTACATCCGTTTCCACCAGACGCATAGCGGCCTTACGGCACAGCTTGCCCAGCAGACGCTCCAGCGTCCGGACACCGGACTCCCGTGTGTAATCGGTGATGACCGCACGGATGGCATCGTCGCTGATGCGCAGCTGGCTTTTTTTCAGTCCATGCTCCTTCATCTGCTTGGGCAGCAGGTGGGTCCTGGCGATCTGCAGCTTCTCCTCGTCGGTATAGCTGGTAAGCTCGATGACCTCCATCCGGTCCAGCAGCGGGCGGGGAATGGTGGACGTGGTGTTGGCCGTGGTAATGAACATCACGCGGCTCAGATCCACCGGCACCTCCAGAAAATGGTCGCGGAACGATGTGTTCTGTTCTCCGTCCAGCACCTCCAGCAGCGCCGATGCGGGGTCGCCCCGCATGTCGCTGCCCAGCTTGTCGATCTCATCCAGCACCAGCAGCGGATTCATAGCCCCTGCGCGGCTGATGGCCTCGATGATGCGCCCCGGCATGGCTCCAATGTAGGTCTTGCGGTGACCGCGGATATCCGCCTCGTCCCGCACACCGCCCAGACTGAGCCGCGCCAGCTTCCGGTTCATAGCCTTGGCCACCGAGATGGCTACCGAAGTCTTGCCCACGCCCGGAGGGCCTACCAGACACAGGATCTTGCCCTTGGCGTCCGGATTCAGCTGCCGCACGGCGATGAACTCCAGAATGCGCTCTTTCACCTTCTCCAGACCGTAGTGATCCCGATCCAGCAGCTTTCGCGCCTGCTCCACATCCGCCCGTTCGCGGCTGAACCTGTTCCACGGCATCTCCAGACACACGTCCAGATAGTTCCGGATAACGGAGGCCTCCGCGCTGCCGAAGGGCTGCTTCGCCAGCCGTTCCACCTCTTTGGTCAGCCGCTTATGTACCTCCTCGGGCAGCTTGGCCCGCTGGATCTTCTCGGTGTACTCGGCGATCTCCTCGTCGCCGTCGTCGCCCAGCTCATGCTGCAGCACCTTCACCTGCTCCCGCAGGATCATGTCCTTCTGCACCTGGGCCACCCGCTGGCGCACCTTCTGCTCCATCTGCATCTCCAGCGACAGCACGTCCACCTCGTGGGTCAGGATATCGTTGACGATCTGGAGCCGCCGGTTGGGCCGCAGCTCCTCCAGCACCCGCTGCCTATCCTGATGGCGCAGGGTGATGTTCTGCGCGATGAGGTCCGCCAGCCGTCCCGTGTCGCGGCAGTCCAGCACCGCTGCGATAAAGTCGTCGCTGAGCTGCGGCGCCAGCTCCTTATACGCGCCGAACAGCGCGTAGGTCCGCCGCAGCATGGCCTCCACCCGCGGCGTGATCTTGCCCGGGAACTCCTCCTCCAGCACCTCCACATTGGCCTGCAGGAACGGCTTTCCCTGCCACATCCGGTGCAGCCGCGCACGTTCCTCTCCCTCCACGATGACCCGCACGCTGTTCTCGGATGTCTTGATGATTTGCAGAATATGGCAGATCGTGCCAACACGGTACAGGTCCTCCTCGGTGGGATCTGCCACCGAAATTTCCTTCTGGGTCACGAGGAACAGCCTGCGGTCATTCTCCATGGCGTTGTCCAGGGCGTAGATGGAGATATCCCGTTCTACATCGAAGGACAGCGTCTCGTTGGGGAAGGCCGTCAGACCCCGCAGTGCCAGCACGGGTATGTTCATGGTAATGGGTTCCATAGGTACTCCTTTCTCACCGGAGCGAAAAAGAGGAGAAGCGTGTCGCCTCTCCTCTTTGCCGGTCCGTCAAGAGGCCGGTGCGGTCTGTTTTTCCGCAGCGCCGGTCTTGAGTTTTGCTTTGCGCGTCACCTTTTCGGGGTCGCGCTCCACCATCGGCTCCGCGCCGTTGACGCAGTCCGCCGTGATGGTAACTTTTGTGATGGTGGGGTCGGACGGGATGTCATACATCACCTTGGTCAGCATCCCCTCCATCACCGCCCGCAGTCCGCGGGCGCCGATATTCCGCTCGATGGCCTTATCGGCTACCGCCTCCAGCGCTCCCTGCTGGAACTCCAGCGCCACGCCATCGTAGGCCAGCAGCGCCTTGTACTGCTTGACCAGCGCGTTCTTGGGCTCCGTCAGGATGCGCACCAGATCCTCTCTGGTCAGAGCCTCCAGCGGTGAGATCACCGGCAGACGGCCCACCAGCTCGGGAATAATGCCGAACTTCAGCAGGTCATGAGGCTGCACCTGTTTGAGAAGCTCACTGGTGCTGGCCTTGTCTGCCTTGCTCTGCACCGTGTTCTCAAAGCCGATGCCCTGCTTTCCCACGCGCTTCTCCACGATCTTCTCCAGACCGTCGAAGGCGCCGCCGCAGATAAACAGGATATTGCTGGTATCGATCTGAATGAACTCCTGATGGGGGTGCTTCCGCCCGCCCTGAGGCGGTACGTTGGCCACAGTGCCCTCTAAGATCTTCAGCAGCGCCTGCTGCACGCCCTCGCCGGACACGTCTCGGGTAATGGAGGTGTTCTCGCTCTTGCGGGCGATCTTGTCGATCTCATCCACATAGATGATGCCCCGCTCCGCCAGCTCCACATCGAAATCCGCCGCCTGCAGAAGCCGCAGCAGGATGTTCTCCACGTCGTCGCCCACGTAGCCGGCCTCGGTCAGTGTGGTGGCATCGGCGATGGCAAAGGGTACCTTCAGCACCCGCGCCAGCGTCTGGGCGAACAGCGTCTTACCGGATCCTGTGGGTCCGATCATCAGAATGTTGCTCTTCTGCAGCTCCACATCCTCGTTGCCGCCGAAATAGATGCGCTTATAGTGGTTGTACACCGACACGGACAGGGCGATCTTGGCCCCCTCCTGACCGATGACATACTGATCCAGCACCTCTTTGATCTGCTGCGGCGTGGGCAGATCCTCCACGCTCTCGAAGCCTTCGTCCATCGCCGCACTGTACCCATCGTCCAGAATGGACATGCACAGCTGCACGCACTCGTCGCAGATGCGCACGCCGGGGCCCTGGATCATGCGGTGTACCTGCCCCTCTGCCTTTCCGCAGAAGGAGCAGCGCAGCACCTTTTTTTCTTCCGCCATGCTTGTTTACCTCTTGTAAATGACCTTATCCACCAGGCCGTATTCCCTGGCCTCCTCGGCGATCATCCAGTGGTCGCGCTCAGAGTCGGCCTTCACCTGCTCCACCGGCTTGCCGGTATTCTCGGACAGGATCTTGTTCAGCCTCTGCTTGATCTTCAGGAAGTGCTCCACATCGATCTCCATGTCCGTCACCTTGCCCTGCGTACCTGCGGAGGGCTGATGGATCATGATCTCGGCATTGGGCAGCGCGATGCGCTTGCCCCTGGTGCCGGAGGACAGCAGGAAGGCGCCCATGCTGGCGGCCATGCCGATGCAGATGGTGGACACATCGCACTTGATATACTGCATGGTATCGTAGATAGCCATGCCCGCGGTCACGCTGCCGCCGGGGCTGTTGATGTACATCTGGATGTCCTTATCGGGATCCTGCGCCTCCAGATACAGCAGCTGCGCCACGACCAGGCTGGCGGTGGTATCGTTCACTTCTTCACCCAGGAATACGATACGGTCGTTGAGCAGACGGGAAAAAATGTCGTAGGACCGCTCGCCGCGGTTGGTCTGCTCCACAACATAGGGGACTAAGCTCATAAAATAAACCTCCTGTAAAAGATAGCTACCAGATTATACCCACCCGCATATGATTTTCAAAAGCGCTCTCTCTTATTCTGCGTCTTTTTCCGCGTCCTTCTTAGCGGGCTTCTTGGCAGGAGCCTTCTTGGCAGCCTTCTTCTCCACGACCTCGCCCTCGGCCTCCAGCTCGGCCTTCTCCTCGGCGGGAGCCACAGCCACGGCGCTGTCCGCCACCAGCTTCACGACCTTCTCGCGGATGACCTGCTCCTTCACATCCTCGGGACGCAGGTACTTCTTCACGGTGTCCAGATCCATGCCGTATTTCTCGGCCACGGACTTCATCTCGCTCTCCACGTCCTCGTCGGAGGCCTCCAGGCCCTCGGCCTTGATGATGGCTTCCACTGCCAGATCCATCTTCACCTGATCGGCAGCGGGGCCCTGCGCCTGCTTGCGGAAGTCGGCCTCGGCGGTGTTGGTCATCTTCAGATACTGGTCGAAGGGGATGCCCTGGGAGGCCAGCTGCTGCTTGAACTGCTCCATCATACGCTCGGCCTGCAGCTCCACCATCTCCTCGGGGATGTCGGCCTCGATGCCCTCGGCCACCTTGGCCATCAGCACGTCCTCGAAGGCGCGCTGGGCGGACTCGGTACGCTCGGCGGTCAGCTTCTTCTTGATGTCGGCCTTCAGATCCTTCAGGGTGTCGAACTCGGACACATCCTTGGCGAACTCGTCGTCAATGGCCGGGACCTGCTTCTCCTTGACCTCGTTGACCTTCACATGGAAGACCACGGGCTTGCCGGCCAGCTCGGGGGTATAGTTCTCGGGGAAGGTGATGTCGATGTCCTTCTCCTCGCCGGCCTTCATGCCGATGAGCTGATCCTCAAAGCCCGGCACGAAGCTGCCGGAGCCGATCTCCAGATCGAAATTCTCGCCCTTGCCGCCGTCGAAGGCCACGCCGTTGTCGAAGCCCTCGAAGTCGATGGTGGCGGTGTCGCCCTTCTTCACGGCACGCTCCACGCTCACCAGACGGCTGTTGCGCTCGGCCATTTCCTTGAGACGGGCGTTGACGTCGGCGGCCATGACCTTCACCTCGGCACGGGGAGCCTCCAGACCCTTGTACTGGCCCAGCGTCACCTCGGGATACACCGCCACGGTGCACTGAAAGACCACGCCGTCCTTGCCGCAGGACTCCAGCTCCACCTGGGGATAGCCCACGACCTCCAGCTTCTGCTCCTGCACGGCGGCCTCATAGGCGTCGGGCAGCACGATATTCACAGCCTCCTCGTAAAAGACCTCAGCGCCGTACATCCCCTCGATGATCTTGCGGGGAGCCTTGCCGGGGCGGAAGCCGGGGACGTTCATCTTGCCACGCATCTGCAGATAGGCCTTGTTGACAGCCTTCTCGAATTCTTCTGCGCCGACCTCGATGGTCAGCTTGACCTGGCTCTTTTCCAGATTTTCACAGGACTTTACACTCATTTTGACTTTTCCTCCGTTCAGCATTCATTTATAATCAATGCAATTTTATATAATACCAGAAAACAATTTCAATTTCCACACCTTTTTTGCATCATTCGCAAATTTTTTTGGGAACAAATTTCAGATAGTCCGCCGACACCAGCGAAAACTCCGTTCCATCCCACATTCCCTCGATGGCCCGGCGGTGGGAAGCGCCGTGCAGATGGCCGTAGCAGCACAGCTTCACACCGTACTCCTTCAGCAGCCGCAGGATCTCCGGGCAGCGGTAGCCCTGATACAGGGGCGGATAGTGGAGAAACACCAGCTTCTCGTGCTCCCCCGCCGCCTTCAGGGAGCTCTCCAGCCGCCCGATCTCCCGCAGCAGCACCTTTTCGTCGTGGGTCCCCTGGTTGTCCAGCTCGTAAAACCACCCACGGGTGCCGCACAGGGCCAGCTCTCCGTAGAACTTACAGTTGTTGTGGAGAATTTCCATGGTGGTCAGCTCATGCTCCCGGAAGAACCGCTCCATCTTGGCGGCGGTGTTCCACCAGTAGTCGTGGTTGCCCTTGAGCAGATACTTCTTCCCCGGCAGGGCGTCGATGAACCGGAAGTCCTCCAGCGATTCCTCCAGACTCATGCCCCAGGACAGGTCGCCGCACAGCACGGTGACGTCCTCCGGCCTCAGAGCGGAGAAGGCCTCCTTCAGCCGGAGTACATAGTCCTGCCAGCCGTCTCCGAAGATCTCCATGGATTTGTTGGAATTGAGGGACAGATGCAGGTCCCCCAGAGCATACAGCGCCATGCGCCGCCTCCTCTCCCGATTTTATATCAGCCGCCGCAGATTGTTCCAGAACAGGTCCTCCAGCAGCGACTGGGGATAGCCCCGGTCCGCCAGCGCCTGCCACAGCAGCGGCACATCCTCCAGACCCCGCATCCCGCCGGCCAGCAGCTCACAGCCGTCCATGTCGCCGCCCAGACACAGGGACCTTTCCCCGTCCAGCTCCAGAAAATGCTCCACATGGCGCACCAGACCCTCTATGGTGGGGTCGTCGCCCACAAAGTGCTGGTAGTAGTTGAGCCCCGCCACGCCGCCGCTGTCCCGGATGGCCCGGAACATATCGTCGGTGAGGTTGCGCCGGTGGGGGCAGACGGCCCGGCTGTTGGAGTGGGAGGCCACCACAGGCCGCCGGGAAAGACGCACCACGTCCCAGAAGCCCGCATCCGACAGATGGGACACATCCACGTAGATGGACAGCTCCTCCATCCGCTGCAGGAAGTCCCGGCCGTAGGCGGTCAGCCCCTGCTCCGGCTGCTGGGCGTTGGAGCCGGAGAGACGGTTGGCGTAGTTCCACACCGGGTTCAGCAGCCGCACGCCCCAGTCATAGGCAGTGTCCAGCCGCCGGATGTCGCAGTCCAGCAGCTCGGCGCCGAAACAATTCCTTTTCCATATACTTACTTTTTGCGGCAAAA
>OHBJ01002314.1_pt1 | contig 12867 bp, 17 predicted proteins | sample 1577241 | NCBI WGS metagenome assembly OHBJ01 (sample SAMEA3541594, study PRJEB24748) | human gut metagenome | biome: human gut; feature: human-associated habitat; material: faeces | place: China | collected 2012
CATACAATGGATAAACAAATTGGAGGATGTAAATTAAACTGTGTCAGCAAAGAAAAGAAATAAAAATATTAACTTTGCTAACACAGTTTTTTTTTATGAAAGAAGAATTTGATTTTGAGAGTATCAAGAACAAGGCAATCGAACAACTTAAATCAGGCAAGCCTTTGTTAGGTAAAAATGGTGCATTTGCTCCTTTATTGGAAAGTATCCTGAATGCAGCCTTAGAAGGTGAGATGGACGCACATCTTACCGATGAAGAACGTCAATTGGGTAATCGCCGTAATGGTAAGATGCAGAAACAAGTGCAGACTCCATTGGGTGAGGTCACGGTTTCTACCCCTCGTGACCGTAATTCAAGTTTTGAACCTCAGTTTATAAAGAAACGTGAGACCATTCTTGCAGAAGGCGTTGCCGACCGTATAATAGGTCTTTATGCCCTGGGAAACAGCACAAGGGAAATCAGCGACTGGATGGAAGAAAACCTTGGTAACCGTGTTTCAGCCGATACAATCAGTGCCATAACCGACCGTGTACTTCCGGAAATAAAGGCATGGAAATCCCGTATGTTGGATTCAGTTTATCCGATAGTCTGGATGGATGCCATTCACTATAAAGTGACAGGTTGCGGGCGCTTGCCTCGCCGCCGTCCTCGATCTTCAGGGGGGCGGCGTGGAAGATCTTGGCCTCGGTGGTCTCCACAAAGCGCACACCCTCGATCTTGCCGATCTCGCCCTCGTAGATGCCATCGGGGTCGGAGTAGGTCTTCACATCCACCCACTTCTTGTCGTTCATCAGGTCGTAGGCGGTGTCGGGATGGATGATACCGGCAAAGTAGCCGTTGATCTTCTGAGCGTTCATGACCTTCAGGGCGCGTACAGCCTTGCGGATGTCGTCCACAGTCAGGTATTTGTTGTTCTCGGCGGTGCTGTCGCCGCCTACCAGTTCAGAGCGATCCTTCGCCCCGCCGGCGTACACCACGTTGGTGCCGCCAGCCAGCACCTCGCGGGTGATGGTGTCGGCGGTACGGCCTGCCTGAGACGCCAGCAGGCGGGTGGCCTGCACCAGATTGTTGTCGATAGCCGTCAGCTCCAGGATGTCGGACAGTTCGATATAACCGCCGTACTGCTTGATGGTGGCGCGGATCACGCCCATGCTCATCTTCTGACCGGCGGGGGTCACACCTTCGGTCAGAGGAACCAGCGCCTTGGGCAGGCTGTCGTACTTTCTGAACTCGATGGTTTTACCGCTGTTCTTGGGGATGGGGTGCTTCTGGCCAAACTGGTCATGGATCAGCTCCGGCTCGGCGAGGTTGATGAGGCGCATAGAGTAATACACCTTCATCTCGTCGCTCAGACCGGGATCCAGCGTGGTATTGGTGTATGCGTCAAACAGGTTCAGCACCACCGGCATCAGGTACAGGTCGTTGTAAATTTTGTTCATGTAATAGCTCCTTTCCGCATATCGCAGCGGAGCCGTAGGTCAAAAGGAAATGCGTTCGCCTCTTGCTACTCTCCGCTCGATCTCCTCAAAGTCCGCTCTCGTCAGCTTCGAGGGATCCGTCTTTGTAACAAACGCGCTGTTGGAGCTGGTGCCGTTCTCACTGGGACGATTGCCCTTGGCCCGGACGTTGTCGGCCACCTTCTTCTCCGTGCTGGCGGCAGCGGCCTGTACCGCGTTGCCCATCAGCTCGTCAAAGTGCAGCACCTTGTAGGCGTGCTCCATCGGTGTACCGGCTTTCAGAAGGTTTACAAACTCGTCGTTTTGCAGCTCCTGCACAAGGTCAAAGTTCTGGTACATGGGATTGCCCCTCATGGCCTCCGCCTCCATGTACCACTTCTCGCTCTGCGCCCGGATCTGCGCCTCCTGCTGATGCATCTGCTGGCCGCGAAGCAGCTCGGCGTTCTCCCGCCGCAGACGGCGGAACTCCTTGTACTGCTCCTCGCTCATGCCCGCCTCCTCGGCGGCTTCGCTCCAGTAGGCGTGGTCGTTGTCCACAGCCTCCAGCAGACGCTTTGCGTCCCCGTCCGCGATGCCGTAACGCTCCATCAGCGTATCCAGCACCGGCTGGTAGGACTGCATCCGCTTCTCCGTTTCCCGCGCCTCCTTGAAGCGCCGGTCGATCATCCGCTGTGTCTCCTGGGTGTACAGATCCTTGTACTCCCCATTGATCAGCTCCCGGAAAGCCTTTTTCTTGGCCTCCAGCGCGTCGGACGTGGTCTCCACGTCCTTCACCTTATCCTCAGCCCCGGCGTCGGACTGTACTTCCGTCTGGCTCTCCGCCTGTTTGCCGTACTTGACGTTGGCCAGTGCGCCCGATTTGCTCTGGCGGGTGGTACCGGAGCTTGCCTGTGTCTCGCCCTGTGCGGTGGCAGCTGTCGCCCCATCGCTGCCCTCGCCGTCAAATAGGCCGAGGGAGATTCTGTAAAGGTACATATCTGTTCCTCCTTTGATTCGCGGGCATATCGCTCCCGTGCAGCGCTCCCCATCCACCCTTGCGGCGGGCGGCGGCTCGTTGCCGCCGTCACACCGCGCAGGCAGGGAGGAAGTATCTATATCATAGAAAAGGGGCGCGGTCTCCCGCACCCCTAAAACGAAAAATATTTTTATTTTTTTTCGATTTTTACGGAGATCGCCTCCGGCTTTGCCATTTCCAGCTGCAAAAAGCCGATTTCCAGCAGATCATACAGCCACTTGCCGCCGTGCCAGCGCAGGTACGCATCCCCGCTGTCCAGCCGTTCCGTCTCCAGCTCCGCCTCCTGCGTGTTGTGCAGCCAGCCCGCCGCCGTGTACAAAAGACAGCTTACCGCCGCACACACGTCAGTGTATCCCGTGGCGTGTCCCTTGCACCTCACCGAGCAGCTGTCCCCGCGATGCAGTGTTACCTCCGTCATAGGCTGGGCGTACTCCGCTTTGCCAATGCCTGCCCGTAGCCGGTCATAGGCGTCTGCGCCTCCATAATACCGCTTGCAAGCTGGCTGGTGGCCTCCGCAGGTGCGCCGCCGCCAGTCTGCGCCGGTGCATCGCCAGCGCCCTCCTGCGGCAGGATAGCGCCCGTCAGCATGGCGATCTGCGCCTGCATCTGCATCAGCATATTCAATAGGGTCTGCCCCTGCATCACCTTTTCCCGCACGGTCTGGATGCCCTCAAAGTCCATCATCTCCAGCGCCGTCAGACTGGCCTGCGCGTTATCCGGGTTAAAAAAGCCCAGGGAGTACAGTTCCTTAGCCCGCTCGTTCTGCTCCATGCGGGAGAAGGGATTCTTTTTCTGCGCCTTGATTTTGAGGTCAAACACCGGCTTGCGGAACATCTCGTTGCCCATTGTGTCCAGCCCCGTCACCTGATCCTGCAAGCCCGCGTTGTCGAAATCTACAAACTGATACTCGTTACCCTCGCCGGTAATGCGGAAACTGCGGCTCACATCGTAGAATTGCCGCATCAGCTCCACGCACAGCGTGTTGATCTGGGTATAGGCGCGGTAGCTGGCGGCGATCATATCCCGGCTTGCCTTGTTTCCGGCCTCCTGCAAGGCGGCAATAGCCGCTGCCGCCGTCACGTTGGAGGTGCCGCCGGAGTTCACGTCGCGGTTTGCCGCCGTGTCCTTCATCTCCTCGATCTTCATCTGCGCCACCGTGACGTAGATATCACTGAGCGGCTGGGTGACGATCTCCTTGATCCGCTGGTCGCCGATCTCGCCGTTGACGTGTACCAGTGGGCGGTTCCAGTCGATAAACTCCTGCTCGTTGATGGCCGTACTTTCCGACACAAAAAAGCGCTTTTTGGTCGCCATCATCGCGTTTTCCAGAATGTTGGCGCTGAGTTTATCAATATAAAGCTGGGGGTCTTTGCAGATCGCCACGTAGCCGAAGCCGATAGGCGTACCCTTTTCCGGGTACATCACGTCCAGCACAACAGGGTACATCCCGTGGTCGTAAAAGCCCCGCTCCCGGTATTCCGGATCGTTCTCGCTGGCATACAGCAGGGTAGACCCCACAAACTTGATATAGTGCAGCGCCGTCCTGCCGCTGGGCGTCTTGACCTTGTAGTACCAGTCCACCACCACGCTCTTCTCGCTGGTGTCCACGGTGTCGTCGTAGATGTACTCCTTCACGTCCACTACCTTGCCCTTCTGTTTGCCCTTGAGCTGGGGGTACTCGCTGTCCAGCAGGTCGTTGTCCACCAGATCCACGATAAACAGATTCCGGCTCTTCTGGATGTCCGTGATCCCCGGCTCCCAGAATAGGTTCAGCAGGTCGATGTCCCGAATCTCGATGTCGCCCAGCCCGTTGTCCTTCCGGCTGTCCCAAAACACGCCGTACACCGCCGTGCCGTGCTTCAGCTTCTCCCACCAGTTGTCAGAATACACCTGCTCAAAATGGTTGTACTCCTGCACCACCGGCAAAATCTGGCTCAACGTCTTTGCGCTCTGCTCGTCGCTGCGCTCACGGGGGAGCACCACCGGCTCCGGGTAGTTGTCCATCGCGTCCGCGTGCTTGTTTTGGATGGTGTTAAACAGCCACGCCGACGTGGGCTTTGGCTGGGGAGGGGAGGAGAGGACTTCCTTTCCGCTTTTGTCCACCAGCTTGGCTTTGCTCTGCCCGATGCCCTCCCAGTGCCGCAGCTCCCACCACAGCTCGTCGTTGACCACACGGCTTTCCAAATTGCCCTTGCCGTTTTTGTACCGCGTCAGCAGGTCGATCCCGCGCTCCACGTCCTTTTCCGTGATGGTGGGCGTGTCGCCCGTCCGCTCCAGCAGCATCGCCGCCATCTCCGGCGGCATACCGTCCTCCGGCACAATGCCGGGGATGCCGTATCTCTCCATATCCTTTTCCCCCTTAATAGGTCTGATAAAATGCGTACCGGCTGGGCCTGTACTCGTCCTCTGTGTCCAGCGGCGAATAGGGCCGCTCCACGATGTGTCCCATGTCCCTTGGCCCGATAGGGTTTTTCATGCAGACGTACCGCAGCTGGTCGTAGATATGATCCTCGCCGTCCGTGTCGATGTCCTCCACGTCCGTCTGGTCATAGACCAGGTTCGGCACCGTTCGGATGAAATTTTTGCAGGTGTCGAACACATACAGCATCGGTACGCCGTCTCCGTCGAACGCCAGCCGGTGATGGATCTGCATCTTGCCGTTGATCCGGGCGTGGTCGCCCTTTTCGAAGTAGACACGTTCCCGTTCCATCAGCGCACCCACGCTTTCCGTGCCGTCGCTCTGCCAGATCGCAGGGTCGCCCACGCGGTGGATGTCCCGCCCCCGCAGGTTGGGATCATCCGCCTCGATGCGCCGTATCTCCTGCGCCACCTTGGTCGGCTCCCACATCACGCCACGGTTTGGCGTCCCGTTGCAGCCGTAAAACTCCCGGATATGGTACATCCGCCGGTTTCTGTCCACCGCGTACCATCCCACGGAAAAGGGACGGGAATAGCCCCAGTCCAGTCCGCACCAGATCACCCAGTCCTCCGGGATGCGGAACGGCGCGATGACGTGGGTCTGCTGCCTGTCCAGATAGTGCTCCCGGTCGTTGCGCCACTCCGTAAACACCTGCCCCTCAAAGCTGTCCCAGTTACCGTACAGCAGGGCATTGCGCTCCGCCTCCGGCATGCTGGCCAGTCTTTGCACATACAGCGGGTCGTTGGCCATCAAGATCTTGTTGTCAAACACGGAGGACGGCACAAATATCCGCTGCTGCTGTCCCGTGTGCTTTTTACCGTCCGGCGTATACCACACCGCCTCCTCCGTGATGGGCTGCATCGCCGGGGCGGCTGTGATAAAGCGCTCCTTGACCCAGCCGTGTCCGATGTTGCCGGGGTTGGCTGTGGATCGGATATACACCCGCGTCCCCGGTCCGTTGGGCCGGTTACGGGATTTTAAGTAGTCATACTCCTCCTGTGTAAAGTGTGTCAGCTCGTCGAACGCGATAAAGTCATACGCCTGCCCCTGATACTGTATCTTGTCCTGCGGCCTGTTAAGACTACCAAACACGATCTGCGCCCCGGAGGGAAACCGCCATGTGTGGTTGCTCCCGTTGTACCGCGCCTTTGGATACGCACGGGGGTAGTAGTGCAGCGTCTTGTCGATCAGCTCCCGCAGCTGCGGGAACGTCTTGCGCAGGATCAGCGCCTTGTACCACGGGATATGCACCTGCCGCAGCGCCTCGATAACCAGCGCGTCGCTCTTGCCGCCGCCCGCCGCCCCGCCATACAGGGCTTCGTACTCCGGCCTCGCCATAAATACGGCCTGCCGCTCCTGCGGCTTCCACACGATCTCAGGCATCCGTCTTTACCTCCGGCATCAGCACCACGCCGATCTCCTGCCGGTCTGCCTCCGGCGCTTTCTCGCGCCACCCAAAGTTGCAACTCAGGCTAAACTTTGCGCCGTTCGCTCCGTCCCGGTCATACAGCCGCGCCTCTGCGTATTCCTCACACCGCGCCTTTGCTCGCGTGACCGTGTCCGCGAATTCCGGCCTTGCCTGATAATCAATCAACGCTTGCCGTCCGGTAAAGCCCAATGCCAGCGCCAGCCCCGTGATTGTCGGAGGCTTTGCGTTTATGATGATAGGTTTCCCATACTTATCCCGCACCGCGCATCCGTCGTCCCCGATAAACGGCTCTCCCTCGCACGCCTTAAAGTAAGCGTCAATTGCTGCCTGCATCGCCTTTACGCTTTTCCATTTTCTCGGCGCTCCTGCCGGCATACGCTCACACCCTTTCTTTCCTGACGCAGCGGCCTCCCACCACTGGCCTTTGTCATTGCCGCGTCCTTCCCCGGCTTTCTCCTCGCTTGTATTCCATGTCTCCCCTGGGACACATTTTTAAGAGGTGCGGGAAGTCCTGTTTTATGTAAGCAGACTACTTGGGACGCATCCCTTACAGCGGTCTGCCAGCGCATCGGCACACTTTCAGGGCGGCGCTATGCCATTGCCCAGCGGTAGTGTCCTCCGCTTTTGGTGCCGCATGGAAGGTGCGACCTCCCGGCTCTTATCGTGAGCTGCTTCGTGCGTGCGGCATATTGCTCCCTCCGGGCGGAGCCGAAGCCCCGCCCATCAGGAAAAGAAGGGGGAAAAGAAATGAATCGGCACGGGCAGGTTGCCCCTGCATATCCAGCATACCTATATGTATATCGCCCGCGCACCCCTCAAACGAAAAATTTTTTTATTTTCCGATCATTTCCACGTCCTCCGGGAAAAACGTCTCCCGCACGCCCTTACACTCCGCCACAATGTACCGCCCCTTTGGGTGCACATACACCACCGTCGCCTTGCGCACGGGGTACTGTTTTTCCGCCTTTCCGGAGCCGGGGAACGGGTCCGGCATCGTCAGAAACCGCGCACGAATCACATCACCGACCTGCATGGCGGCACCTTCCGTTCATGGCGTTCCACTTCCTGGTGGCACCGGACTGGCTGTCACCGGAGACGGTGTAGCCGCAGCCGCCGCAGCGGACGTAGTAACGCAGGGGGACGTTGACGGATTCCTTGCGCTCGCCGCTGTCCATGCCGCAGCGGGGGCAGGTGGACAAGTCTGTGATTGGTTTGCGGTTACGTGCGTTCATAAACGACCTCCAGCTTTTCCATCGCCTTCCGGATCACACTGCCGCCGTAGGCATCCTTGGTCAGGGCCAGAAACTCCCGCAGGGTCATGGTGTCGCTGTCCACGTCTATTCCGTGGTCGCGGGCAAACTGACGGCGGCCCATGTCGCAGCTCCCGGTAAGGCGGTGATGCCAGTCATAAAAATACTGCGCAGGGTATGCCCTGCCGTCCTCCGTCTCTTTCAAAAATGCCGCGATGCGCTCCTCCACCGGCATATCTCCAAACAGTTTGTCCCGCAGAGCATCCATCGCCTTTGCCAGCGTTGCACCGTGGGCAAAGATGTTATCCTGTTTGGCAACGTAGCAGGTCGTGGTGGTCAGGTCGCGGTTCAGGATCACGCCGTGCGCCACGTTCCCCCGCACGTGGCGGAGGATCGTGGGCACCCCGTCGATGGTATACACCGGTTCGCTGTTAAAGGATCTTATGCCGTCGCCGTCGCCGGAGCCGTAGCCGGAGCCGTCGCCGTCGCCGGAGCCGTAGCTTACAGACAAAAATGCTTTGACTTTCTCATCCAGCGCGCTCATCGCTTCCACTCCTTCACGCCGCTGATGGATGCCGTGGCCTTTTCGGTGCAGGGGATCACCTGGATCACCCCGGTCACTTCCATCAACGGTACCGTCACAGTAAACTTGCAGTCACCGGGGGTCTTGGTGCCGTCCATAGCCAGTTGCTCGATGGCGCAGGCACCGTTCCAGTACCACAGCTTGCGCACATTGGTCATGGTCGCTTCCGTGCCGCGTCGGTCCTTGATGCCACCGAAAAACACGCCTGCGCGGTCGCAGCGGACAATGTACATCTGCTCGTTCTTCTCATTCATGGTATCTTTCCTCCGTATTTTTTATTTCACCGGAATGCCGGCGTTTTACTGGTTTTGATTTCGTCCGCCATAGGAGCAGAAGTCCTCCGGCTTGCGCTTCTGCCACGCCCCTGGATGCATGTTGCCGTCCGAGTAGATTTTCAGGCAGACGCCCATGTCGTAGTGCTCGCAGTCCTTGCAGCGTACCACCGGAGCAACATCAGCGGCGGGTGCTTTCCAGATTGGGCAACTTTCTTTGTCACAATACTCATTACTGCATCGGCAATGCTTTTCGCAGTATTCTTCGCGATCAATGTATTCAGCCATCTTCAGCCCTCCTGTTCCATGCTTCAGCGGCTTGTTCTTCCGTGTCGTAAATATACACACCGCCCAAAATCCCTCCATCGCACTCATAGCTTGCAATCGGGCATTCTGGGTTTTCCTCGTGAGCATGGTGAAGCATAAAGCCAAGCCCACTATAGGGACGCTCTCTATATGCCTCATCATGCAGATTCCCTTCGTCGTCGCACAGAACAATGTTAACTTTACCTCCGCAGAACGGGCAGTATTTTAACTCAAACATCCTCCATCTCCTCCAGCGCTTTCCTCGCCTCCTCGCGTGTCAGGAAAACCGTCTTGCCGATGTCGGCTTGTTCGAAGATTATCTGGTCGGAAAGCGTCGTGTAGACCACATTCACCTTCCCACTTTCCGACATCCCGACAACAGCTTCATAAAGGGCATCTTCATAGATGTCTCCGTCCTCGATTATGTACAACATGCTTGAAAGAATCGGCGTAAGTACTGGCTTTACTGGCAGCGCCACCACGCGCTCGTCCTTGTCGGCCTCGCCCAGCTCTCGCAGTCGGTCATAGCTGCAAAGGCTTTCCAAATCAGCAAGCCGCATAAGCTTCAGCGCGATCTCGTCCGCCTTATCCTTCGGCAAAACTTCTTCCGGCTCGCAGTCGCTATCCTCGTAGGCGGCGAGGCGGTCTTGCAGCACACAGATCCACTCTTGTTCCGTGTATTTCTCCTCGTAATCTGATGCCATAAGAACCTCGCCAGTTCTAAGTCGCTGTGTCAGTCGTTCCATCAGCTCGTCTCCTTCTCCCACCGAATTTTCATTTGTGCTGGGTATAGGTCAACCTCCGGTCTGCGCTTTCCTGTCCACCGCAAGCCTCCAGCCTGTCCCACGCATTTCCAACCGCTGGCTTTCAGACTCACACCACTTTCGTTGTCCTGTATGTAGGTCACAAGTCGCTTGTAGCCCATCGCCCTCGCCGCCCGCCAAGCGGCGGCGTACAGCATGGAGCAGGCGTTGTGGGTGCCGTCTGTGCATAGCCGATTGACCTCCAGCGTCCAGCCGTCGTCCAGATGTCGGCTCACCGGTCTGCCCACAATGGCAACGCCCACGATTTCCTTTCCGTCCGTGCAGCCGATGGAGTACTTGTGTCCCACCACCGGCTTATGGTGTCGGTGGTGCTGCTCCACAAAGGCGTTCGCCTCCTTGAGCGTCATCGGGCATACTTCAAGGCTCATTTCTGCTCCTCCTTCACCGCCACGGCCTTGGCAAACTGCGCCAGTCCATCACTCATGTCCGCGATCTGCGCATCCCGCCGCAGTACGGTGTCCCGCAGTCCGGCGTTTGCTTTCATCAGTGCCTCGATTTGCCGCTGCTGGGTCTCGATCAGGTCAGCGGCTTCCCCAGAAACCACACCAGCGCATTTATAACGCGCCGGTCTCTCAAACGAAGGACACTTATCCTTTGGGCACACCCCGGTTTCTATTGCATCACAATGGCACCGCAGCGCGGTCACGATCTCATCTCTTGTCATGTCATTTCTCCTCTCCAAATGGCAATCATGCTGGAAAACGGTGCCGTTCCCATCGGCTTGCCGTCCAGCTCGAATTTCAGCCTACCACGCAGGAAGCGGATCTCTGCCTTGTCCAGAATATAGTCGTGAAAGCTGGCACGGTCTGTTCGAGCCGGGATCAGAAGCACCACCGTTGTCCCCGGTTTCTGTCCTTCACGGTAACACTTCTCCGTCCACAGCCCGGTTTCCTTGCTCCCGTAGGGCGGGTTACAAAACACTGTTTCACCCCCCCAATTTTGCCGCAAACCATCATCGTTTTGCGTGAAATACCGCGCACACTTGTGGTTTTCGTCACTGGCGGCGGCGTCCAGCGTGAAATGGAACTCCGCGTCCAGCTCGTCAAACAGTTTTTGCGGCGTTTCCCAGAAATTCTTATCGCTGGAAAACAAAGCGTCGTTCACCATGTCATTCCTCCTCCGGAAAATGTTTCTTTGTCACCGCGATAGGAAACGGCTCGATCTCGCTTGCCCACCGCGCCGTGCCTTTGCCGTGTATGCGCTCAAAGCACAGCGGGAACCCACCTATTCCGTCAAACAAGCTCCCCAGCGTCGCACCCTCCGGCAGATACTGCGCCATACGCCGCAGCATCCAGTCCCAGAAGGGCAGGGCGATGGAGTTGCCCAGCGCCTTGTACTTTGGGCTGTCCGCGTCCTTGTGTTTCTTGCCCTTCTCATCCGTCCAGTCGCCAATGTCCACCCATCCGTCCGGGTATCCCTGCAAGCGGGTACATTCCAACGGTGTCAGGCGGCGCACCACCATGTTCTGCACCGGGTATGTCTCCGCGTCCTCCCAATAAGCGCAGTTCGCCTTTGCCCTCAGCGTGTGGCTCACGTCCTCACACATCACTGCTTGAGCATCGTGCATGGTGTTCAGCGTCTGGCTTACTTCTTCCGTCATGGCTGCCCCCTCATGGGCTTGCCCGTTGCCTATGCCGTATGTCAGCGGCACTTGGTTCCCGCCTGTCCACATTCGAGCCTGCAACGCCGGGACCTGCTCTCCGCACTCGCGGATGACGTCACAGGCGTGTGTCATGTCCAGCGCCACGCACGGCACATGAGCGTTCGCGTTCAGTGTGTGGCACGGTTTGCCGAACTCAGGCTGACTTCCGTTCTCCTTGCTGGTGATCTGCGTGGTGTCAAATGCCATCGCCGCCGGAGCCACCACAGCTGGTTTATTCCCGCCGCACTCGGCGTTCAGTGTGGGAGACGTTTCCTCCTCATAGCCGATGCTGTGCGCCTTTTCGCTGTTTCCTAACTTGAAGCCGGCGCACAGCACAGCTTCACGGTTCAGACCACTGTTTTCGCGGGAACTAAGAATAGGCGAAATCCCATCTCCGTCGTACACGCGCTGGCTCTGCGCCTCCCACGGAGTCATGCACATCACCCCGTGGCGGTCGCCAGCGGTCAATGTGGGTGCGCGGTCATCTACCCGCAGTTCCGCACCGCCTTGCTGTGTTGCCATGCAAAAAATTGCTGGGTTATTTACTCCTCCACCAACGCCACCTTGTAGAGTCGGGGATTTCCCATCCGTGCCAAAAATCCGTTTGCTTTGGCAGTCCCACGCTGTTAAGCATTGGCCTGTTTCATCAGCACCACTTCCAGCGTCGGCGCGGTCAATACCGTTGCCTTGCAGGCAGAAAATCGTCTGATCGTTGCCCGTGCCCAGCGTTCCGCTCCGCTCTGTCTGCACTAACGCGCCTTTCCCTCCTCCGTCACAGCCCCCCTGATGCGGACTGCATACGATGTTGGGGCCTCTGTCGGCGCAGGGGCTTCCGTCCGCTCTTGCGGTGAGGCTCCTTGCGACTGCTGGATTAAAACCGCTTTCAGCAGCTTCGGCAGGTCCTTCCCCCGACGCTCCGCTCTCCGCAATATCCCCTGACACGCTTTTGCGGTCAAATTGTATTTCGGATGCGGTGTCTCCTCCAAAATCTGCGACAACCGAGATACGACGACGGCGTTGGGGAACTCCCCAGTATTGCGCGTCGTGAGTTCGCCACACCACGCTCCATCGTCCTCCCACCTCATCGTGATACCCTCCCCAGGTAGGCCAGCCCTTTTCAGGCACTTCAATACTGGGGGCTTCCGGCTCGACGATTTTGATGATCTCTTCGAGCACGGCTGCGAAGTCTTTTCCTTTGTTGCTGCTAAAGGCGCCGACCACGTTTTCCCACACGAGATACCGAGGTCTGACCATGTCACCTGTCCGTCCATTCCTTTTGTCCGCCTCCCTCATTTCTTTTACGATGCGTACCTGCTCCATAAACAGGCCGCTTCGCGCTCCCGCCAAACCGGCGCGTTTCCCGGCGATGGATAGATCCTGTCTAACAAGGTGAACCACCTGTAATACACCAAACGGGTTCAATCTCTGCCCCATTTATTTTCGTAATATCGCCTAAATGTTTCACCTAAATCACCTCCTAATCTCCAAACACAACGCCGCACTCGTCCTTCAGCACGTCCTTGATGTGCTTCCGCTCGATGCGGCCCTCGTTTATTTCCTCCGCCAGTTTTTCCAGGCACTCATACAGGTACGCGATGCTCTGCGTATCCCGGCTGTCCGCTGTCTCCTCCTGGACGTGCCAGCCGCACTTGTCCAGCAGCGCCATTGC
>OHBJ01002315.1_pt1 | contig 12867 bp, 9 predicted proteins | sample 1577241 | NCBI WGS metagenome assembly OHBJ01 (sample SAMEA3541594, study PRJEB24748) | human gut metagenome | biome: human gut; feature: human-associated habitat; material: faeces | place: China | collected 2012
TAAAATCCGCTGAAAAAGAATTCCTTAAGAAAGGATTCTCCGGAAGCAAGACAACAGAAATAGCTAAGGAGGCTGGTGTAACCCATGCCATGCTGCATTATTATTTCCGTACAAAAGAGAATCTGTTCAACAAAGTATTTGAAGAAAAAGCCAAGCAACTGGCCGATACATTCCTTTCTCGTGTAGATGAGTCATTGCCTTTTTTGGAGAAAATAAAATGTTTCATTGAAGCACACTTCGACCTTTTGACTGCTAATCCCGAACTACCTTTATTTATATACAGGGAGATTCTGACCAATGAATGCGGAAAAGAAATTTGCCGTAAAACCTTGTTCCCTAATTTCCGGTTAGCAATCAGTCTGCTCGACCGGTCACTGCAAGAGGAAATAAAAAAAGGCACAGTACGCCCCGTCAAAGCGGAAGATTTAATGGTCAGCGCCATTTCACTCAATATCTTCGTCTTTGTGGCAAACCCACTGATACAATTGTTTGTGGAAGAAAAAGGTGAAGAATATCATCAATATATGGAACGCAGAAAACAAGAAAATGTAGAAATCATATTAAATTAAGAAAATGAAAAGGTTATTCATTCTCACAACCTTTCTTCTTGGCATCAGTCCCATTTGTTTGAATGCACAGGAACTCACGCTGGAAGAGTGTCAGCAGCAAGCCCGGGCACATTATCCGCTGATTAAACGGTACGGGCTGATTGAAAAGACGAAAGAATACAATATCTCTAACGCTGACAAGGGTTATCTGCCGCAAGTTTCATTATCCGCCAAAGCCAGTTATCAATCGGATGTAACGGAAATACCCGTTGACCTACCCGGAATTGATATTCGCGGTATGCGCAAGGATCAATACCAAGCTATGCTGCAACTGGACCAAGTGGTATGGGACGGTGGTAACATCCGGGCACGGAAAGAGGTAACCCGTGCCACATCCGAAGTGGACAAACAGAAACTGGAAGTGGACATGTATGCCATCAACGAACGGGTAAACCAACTTTTTTTTGGTATCCTGTTATTGAAAGAGCAATTGAAGCAAAACCAGCTTATGCAGGAAGAATTACAAAGGAATTATGACAACGTTACAGCGTATGTAAAGAATGGTATTGCCAATCAAGCTGATTTGGATGCTGTAAAAGTGGAACAATTGAACAACATACAGCAACGTCATACTCTGGAAGCCACATATCGTGCTTACAGCGAGATGTTGAAGATCATGATTAACCACCCTACTCCTTTAACCGGGAACACACTAAAGAAACCAGATGTAAATGCCTTATTATATAAAGGAGAAGCCTATTCTGCAGAATTCATCCGACGTCCGGAACTTAACTTGTTTGCGGCACAAAATCAGCAACTGGAGGCGCAACGTAAACAACTTACCGCCAAGAACCTGCCTAGGTTAGGCATATTTGTACAAGGAGCATACGGCAACCCGGGACTGAATATGCTGAAAAATGAATTTTCGGCCTATTACGTAGCAGGCGTACGCCTTTCCTGGAACTTCAGTAACCTATATACTCGTAAGAATGAATCTCGCCAATTAATACTGAATCAACAAGATGTGAACGTACAGAAAGAAACGTTCTTGTTTAACACTCATCTGGAAATCACTCAAAACAACAGTGAAATTAAGAAACTGACGGAACTGATGAAGAACGATGAGGAGATTATCACCCTACGTAACAACATTAAAAAATCAGCCCAAGCAAAAGTTGCCAACGGAACACTGACCGTTACAGAAATGCTACGTGAAGTAACAGCCGAGAACATTGCCAGGCAGAATAAGATTCTGCATGAAATTCAGTTATTATCAGCCATTTACGAATTAAAATACACAACAAACCAATATGAGAACAAATAAATATATCTTGCTTGCCGCCACTCTGTTCGGTTTATCCTCTTGCGGAAACAAGAAAGGCGACTATGATGCATCAGGCACATTTGAAGCTACCGAAGTAATTGTATCCTCCGAAGCCAATGGCAAGATCATGCAATTCAATATAGAAGAAGGACAGTTATTAAAGGCCGATGAAGAAGTGGGGTGTATAGATACCTTACAACTCTATTTGAAAAAGATGCAGTTACTGGCCAGCGGTAAAGCGATAGCCAGCAAAAGCACGGACATCAATAAACAGATAGCTGCCACAAAAGAACAAATCGGCAAAGCCGAATATGAAAGAAAACGCACAGAAAACTTGCTGAAGGAAAATGCCGCCACCCAAAAACAAATAGATGATATTGACTCCCAGATTGCCGTTCTGAAAAAACAGTTGGAAGCACAGATCTCTACGCTTCAACGCGGCAATGCCAGTATCACAGAAGAAAGCTCGGCCTACGAAATACAAGTAGCCCAACTGGATGACCAGCTTCGCAAATGTCACATTACCAGTCCGATTTGCGGAACAGTACTGGCCAAATATGCCGAAGCCGGGGAACTGGCCACGCAAGGAAAACCTTTATTTAAAGTGGCGGATGTGCAACATCTTTTTTTACGCGCCTATATCACCGCCGATCAATTATCTCAACTGAAATTAGGAGATAAAGTAAAAGTGTTTTCTGATTTAGGAGAAGATGACCGCCGGGAATACGAAGGGACAATCACCTGGATTTCAGACAAATCGGAATTCACCCCTAAAACAATCCAGACACGTGACGAACGCGCCAATCTGGTATACGCCACAAAAATAGCAGTAAAGAATGACGGATACATCAAGATAGGCATGTACGGAGAAATGAAGAAATAAATAAGACAATGGATTATATCGTTTCTGTCAAAGGAGTTAGCAAAAGTTACGGTGAAGTTCAAGCCCTGAAAGATGTATGCTTTGAGGTGAAACCGGGAGAAATCTTCGGGCTTATCGGACCGGACGGTGCAGGAAAGACTACTCTTTTCCGCATTCTCACCACATTGGTGCTAGCCGATGAAGGGAAAGCGGAAGTCTGCGGGCAGGATGTGGTGAAGAATTACAAAGAGATACGCCGGCAGGCAGGATATATGCCGGGACGTTTTTCCTTATACCAGGATTTGTCCGTAGAAGAGAATCTCACTTTCTTTGCCACGCTTTTCAATACCACTATCCGGGAGAACTACGCATTGGTAAAGGATATCTACCAACAAATAGAACCTTTCAAACACCGGCGTGCCGGAAAACTATCCGGCGGCATGAAACAAAAACTGGCTCTGAGTTGTGCACTGGTTCACAGGCCTTCCATTCTGTTCTTGGACGAACCTACCACCGGTGTGGACCCTGTATCCAGAAAGGAGTTCTGGGACATGCTGCTGAAATTGAAACAAGAAGGTCTTACCATCATTGCGGCAACGCCTTACCTGAACGAGATGAAATGCTGTGACCGTATTGCATTTATCCGTGAAGGAAAGATTCAAGGCATTGACACTCCGGACCGTATTCTTCAACAGTTCAGTTCGATCCTTTCTCCTGAAGGGCTGTCTTTTAATGAACCGCAAGTCACCGGACGATACGCCATAGAGGTAGAAGGCTTGACCAAACAATTCGGCAACTTCACTGCAGTGGACCATATCTCATTCAAAGTGAAACAGGGAGAGATTTTTGGTTTCCTAGGTGCTAATGGCGCCGGAAAAACAACAGCCATGCGCATGTTATGCGGTTTATCACAACCTACCGGGGGAAAAGGTACAGTAGCGGGCTTTGACATAGCCACGCAATACGAGCAGGTTAAAAAGAAGATCGGATATATGAGCCAGAAGTTCTCACTGTATGAAGATTTAAAAGTATGGGAAAACATCCGGCTATATGCAGGGATTTATGGAATGAGCGACAAGGAGATCGCTGAGAAAACAGACAAGGTGCTGGAACAATTAGGACTCTTGAATGAGAAAAACACATTGGTTCGGTCACTTCCCTTGGGATGGAAACAAAAGCTGGCTTTCTCGGTAGCTATTTTCCATGAGCCGAAGATCGTTTTTCTGGATGAACCGACAGGAGGGGTAGACCCTGCCACACGCCGGCAGTTCTGGGAATTGATTTATCAGGCGGCAGAACGGGGAATCACCGTCTTCGTTACCACCCACTATATGGATGAAGCGGAATACTGTAACCGGATTTCAATGATGGTGGATGGAAAAATCGAAGCGCTGGACACCCCACAACGGTTAAAAGAACGGTTCCATGCCCAAGATATGGATGAAGTATTCAGACAATTGGCACGCAAGGCCGTAAGAAGTTGAAAAAGAGATAGAGAAAAAGAGAATGAAACAATTTATATCATTTGTGCGAAAAGAATTCTATCACATTTTCCGGGACCGCCGGACGATGCTGATATTACTAGGTATGCCTGTCGTACAAATTATTCTTTTCGGTTTTGCCATCACCACCGAAGTAAAGAATGTAAAAGTAGCCGTGCTGGATTTCTCAAAAGATGTATCCACCCGGCAAATCATCGACAAACTGGATGCCAGTGACTATTTCAATGTCAACAAGATGCTATATGACAACGACGAGATAGAGGAAACACTCCGGAAAAGCAGTTCAGACCTGGTCATTGTGTTTGAGGCCGGTTTCGATAACAATCTGCGGCATACCGGTAAAGCCCGAGTACAACTGATAGCCGATGCCACCGATCCCAACAATGCTACCATACTGACCTCTTACGCATCCAATATTATTGCAGATTATCAGCAAAGCCGGATCATGCAACAACAATCACCCATACAGATTATCCCCCAAATAAAGTTATTGTACAATCCGGGTATGCAAAGTGCCTACAATTTTGTGCCGGGAGTAATGGGATTGATTTTAATGTTGATATGCGCCATGATGACTTCCATCTCTATTGTCCGTGAAAAAGAAACCGGTACGATGGAAGTATTGCTGGTATCTCCCGTACGTCCGCTATGGATGATTATAGCCAAAATGGTACCTTACTTTGTGCTGTCATGCGTCAATCTGGTCACAATTCTGCTGCTGTCTGTTTATGTATTACATGTTCCGGTAGCAGGCAGTCTTTTTTCGTTGGCTTTGCTCTCATGGATCTTCATCGTAGTATCTCTGCTGTTGGGATTATTGGTTTCCACTATCGCCCGTACCCAAGTGGAAGCCATGCTGTTTTCGGGAATGGTACTGATGATGCCTACCGTTCTACTTTCCGGCATGATATTCCCCATCGAGAATATGCCTCTTCCTTTACAGCTGATTTCAAATGTCATCCCTGCCAGATGGTATATTGTCGGAATCAAGAAAATCATGATTGAAGGATTGAGTATCAGTTATGCACAGGGAGAAATGGGTATACTTATGCTGATGGCTGTTGTCCTTTTACTCATCAGCCTAAAAAAGTTTAACAAACGATTAGAATAAGCTCCGGAAGATATGATAAAGTATTTATTAGAAAAAGAATTCAAGCAACTGCTGCGCAACCCGATGCTTCCGCGGATACTGCTCGTATTTCCCTGCATCATCCTGCTGGTGTTGCCTTGGGCCGCAAACTTTGAAATCAAGAATATGAATCTCAGCGTAGTGGATAATGACCGCAGTCCCTATTCCACCCGACTGGTTCAGAAGGTGGGAGCTTCCGAATATTTTCATCTGGTAGATGTTTCAAACAGTTATCAGGAAGCGATGCAATGCATTGAAAAAGGAGATGCTGACCTCATTTTGGAAATCCCGCCACACTTCGAACGCGATTTGCTGAAAACCGGTGTAGCAAAAGTACTGGTTTCAGCCAACACCGTAAACGGAACGAAAGGAACTTTAGGAAGTTCCTATCTCAGTAATATAGTGAATGCCTATGCCACTGAAATCCGGGCTTCCCATTCCGGCTCTATTTCTCCCTCCCCGGTGATAAACATAGATACCCAAGGACGTTTCAACCCCTATCTGGATTATAAGGTATTTATGGTTCCGGCACTGATGGCACAATTGTTGATGATGTTATGCGGCTTTCTGCCTGCTCTTAATATTGTGAGTGAAAAAGAATTCGGAACCATCGAACAAATCAATGTGACTCCTGTAAGCAAATTCACTTTCATTCTGGTCAAGCTGATTCCTTACTGGATAGCCGGCATACTGATCCTCACAATCGGTATCATTCTGGCATGGTTAGTTTATGGTCTGGTTCCGGCCGGTCATTTATGGCTGCTTTATTTCTTTGCATTATTATTCATTATCGTTATCTCGGGCATGGGGCTGGTAGTTTCCAACTATTCCCAAACCATGCAGCAGGCCATGTTTGTCATGTTTTTCTTTGTGATTATCATCATGCTGATGAGCGGGTTGTTTACTCCCATCAACAGTATGCCCGAATGGGCACAAACCATAACCATTGCCAATCCTTTGAAGTACTTCATACAGGTAACACGTATGGTTTACCTGAAAGGAAGCGGATTCAGTGACCTGATTATGCAATTTATCGCCTTGTTCCTTATGGCCATCGCTTTGAACGGTTGGGCGGTATTCAGCTACAAAAAGAATTCATAACAGATAAATCGGAACATTTACTTGTTTATCATTGTTAATATCAGTAGCTTAGCAATCTGTTGCTAACCTGATTTTTAATTATCTAAAAGAAAAAAGTTATGAAATTCTTTATTGACACAGCCAACCTGGCACAAATCCGCGAAGCAAATGCATTGGGCGTACTGGATGGTGTAACCACAAATCCGTCTTTAATGGCCAAAGAAGGCATTAAAGGAGTTGAGAACCAACATAAGCATTACATTGAAATATGTAATATAGTGGATGGAGATGTCAGTGCCGAAGTGATTGCTACCAATTATGAAGGAATGATTCGTGAAGGCGAAGAACTTGCCGCGCTCAATCCGCACATCGTAGTAAAAGTTCCCTGTATTGCCGATGGCATTAAAGCTATCAAGCATTTCACGGAAAAGGGAATCCGCACGAACTGTACATTAGTCTTTTCAGTAGGGCAGGCATTGCTGGCAGCTAAAGCCGGAGCTACGTATGTTTCACCTTTTGTCGGCCGTCTGGACGACATTTGTGAAGATGGAGTAAGGCGATATCGTACGTATGTATCGTACGTATGACTATAAAACACAGGTATTGGCTGCTTCCATCCGTAATACGAAACACATTATCGAATGTGTAGAAGTAGGAGCCGACGTTGCTACTTGCCCGTTGAGCGCTATTAAAGGATTGCTCAATCATCCGCTGACTGACTCGGGATTGAAGAAGTTCCTGGAAGACTATAAAAAAGTCAATGGTTGAGTAAGCAATGAAACTTGCAATATATTAAAATGTTAGGCACGAATTACATGGATTTCACGGTTTTTAAAATGATAGTTATCATAAAACAACTATAAAAAGAAGTGAAACCTGTGTAATCCGTGCCTAAAAAATATTTATTTTCCGGGTAGCTTCTTATTGCTCTTTTTTCCTTTCCTGTTTCTGCTTTTCTTTGTATTGAGTCGGCGTTTCTCCGGTATATTGTTTGAAAGCCGTACTGAAATAGCGTGAAGTAGTAAAACCGACCTTCTCGGCAATTTCCGTGAACGACAGGGCTGTACTGGTGATTAAGGTGATCGCTTTCTCCATCCGGAATTTATTAATGTAATCATTGGCTCCCATATCGGTCAGAGCTTTCAGCTTATTGTAAAGGGAGGCTCTGCTCATACCTATCTCTTTACAAATAAAAGTGACATCCAGATGACTGCTATCCAAATGCTCCAGGATAATTTTATTCAGTTTCAACAGGAATGTTTCATCTGCCTGGCTAAAGGTGCTTTCTTCCGGCGCAGGGACTAGTCCTGTATTCAAATATCTCTTCTTGATAGATTCGCGGTTCTTCAACCGGTTGCGAATGATTTCCATCAGCATTTCTATCTCAAAAGGTTTAGTCAGATAAGCATCCGCCCCGTTCTTGTAACCACTCAACTGGCTTTGTTTATCATCTCTTGCTGTCAGCAGAACGATAGGAATGTGACTGATCGTAATATCTTCCTTTATATTTTTGCATAGTTCATATCCATTCATTCTCGGCATCATCACGTCGCTGATGATAATATCCGGGGCATGGCTTTTGGTCAGTTGAAGGGCTTCCACACCATCCGAAGCAATCACTACCCGTTTGAAATATTCTCCCAGTGACTTTTTCAGGAAGTCCGTCAAGTCCGGATTATCATCCACTACTAAAACACTGTAAGGACTCGTGTCGAAATTATCTTCCTCCGGTTGTTGTTCTTTACTATCGTCACTCATTAATTCGTTCAAATATGCTTTCGGTTGGCAGATAATCTCTTCCGATTGTTGTCTCAAGGGCAGTTCAAAGAAGAATGTCGCACCAGCATCCTGATTATCTTGCGCACCAATGGAACCTCCGTGCAGTTCTACCAGAATCTTGGAATAAGATAATCCGATCCCTGTGCCGCTCTGTTCTCCTGTACCCTGATAGAAACGGGTGAAGAGTTTCTGTGTATTTACTTGTTTCAATCCGTTTCCCCGGTCAATGATGGAGATACGTACGCTATTTCTTTCGGAAAGCAACTCCGATATAATTGTTATTTCTGCATCCTGCGGACTGTGTTTCAAGGCATTGATAAGCAGATTGCTTAGAATAATCTCACACTTATCTTTATCAAAACTTACAGTATCGATATGTGGATCAAGCTGATAACGGATATGGACGTTCTTTGCTTCCCCTTCACTGATGAAATCTTGGGATACATGTTCAATCCATTGATTGAGAGCATACGGTTGTATCTGTAATTTGCTTTCGCCAACCTCCATCTTGCGTACATCGAGTACCATATTAATAAGGTTTTTCATTCGCTGCGCTTGACGGTAGATCGCTTTTATTGGCAAATACTGTGTATCTTCGGTAGAAAGGGATTTCAACATCCGGTTAAGTGGTGCGTATATTAACGTTAAAGGTGTACGCAACTCATGGCTGATATTAATAAGAAAACGTACTTTTTCTTCATATACCTGTTGCTCATGTTCTTTCATTGCCCACTTTAGCTTCTCTTCTTTACGTTTCCATGCTCTTCGGAAAGCTTCGATAATAGCGGCAGCAATAAAAACGGCGCAACAAAGAATAAACCACCATGTCCGATACCAGGGAGGAAGGATGGTCAATTCCAGTACTTCCTGACTGGGAATCCAATTACCATCCTTGGCGGTACAGGACGCCATGATTTTATAACTTCCCGGAGGAAGTGAACGTATGGCCAGTTCGGGATTGTATGATTCGATTTGCTGGTCATTCAGCCCCTCTATTTGGTATCTGTACACTTTCTGTCGAAAAATATCTTTCTCTTTCGACATGATTCGAATAGTGATATTACTATTCCAGGGAGCAGAAATCCCTGCTGGATGATTCGTTAATTCGTTATTTACTGACTCTCCATTAATGATGACATCTGATAATTGGAGTTGGGGAAGTTCGGAAGTGGTTAATGGTATTTTGCTGTTAATATGCAGTAACCCTTTCACTCCACCCATGTAGATGTCTCCCCGCATACTTAATAGACGAGGTTTGGAAAGATATTCGTTTTGGATTACACCGTCTGATTCACCGAATAGAACGAATTTTTTCTCTTTGATGAGCCAGGCGAAAAGCATACTGTCGGCTCCTATCCATACTTTTCCTTGCTGGTCGCATGCGATCAATGTGATTTCACTAAATAGAGAGGTCGGGATTGGTGTCTGTATTTTGGTGGCAGGATTGTAGTGTACCAATCCGTAGTTGTTTCCAATCCAGAAATTTCCCTCTTCGTCTCGTGCAACAGAGTTGATCGTTGTATCTTTCCAACATCTGTATAGGGCTTTCAGCCGGTTGGTATGGTTGTCCAGTTCATATATGTGCTTCGTATCATTTAGATAAGTGATATTCTTATAATTGTCGATCGGTAAGAGAGCACCGATAATTTCCTGCTCTTCTTGTTCTATAACGGTACTGAAAGTGCGTGTATTCAAATCATATATATAGATATGTTCTCCAAGGAACAGAATATTGTGATGAGTGTTCCGAAGTAGATTTACAGCCTTGCCTCGATTGCACAAGAGTGCTGTCGTTTTAGCGTCAACAATGGTGAAAGGCTGTTTTTCTCCTGTTGCCGGGTTGAAAATAAATACTCCCTGTGAGAAAAGAGAAATTAATAATTTGCCGGGAGTAAACTGGCAGATAGAGGCTACTTTGTCTTCCCAGGTGGAAGGGTAATGGATAAATTTCTCTGTGAGTGGGTTAAAGCTGTTGATGCCTCCTCCGTCTGTACCGACCCAAATTTGGTCTTGAGATTCTTGGAAAAGACTTAGAACGGTATTGTTGCTTAGTCCGCGGTCGTTGCCGGGAGGTACATCTGTATACGTTTTCATGGAAACTTCCCGGATGCTGATTAGTCCGTTACGGATGCTACCTGCCCACATATTATTGTTGCAGTCGTTGTACAGACATAAAATAGAGTTAGCGGGGAGTGAGTAGTTGTCACTTCCGGGCATATGCTCCAACAGCGAAATACGTCTTGTTTCCGGGTCGAGAATATTAATGCCTCCTCCGTCTGTTCCAATCCAGATTTCTCCTTCCCGTTCGGCGAGACTTAGTATGACATTGTTGCTTAAAGAGGAGTTGTGGGTAGTATATGTAGCCAGTAGTTTACCGTCGCGTGTCAGACAGTTCAGCCCTCCATTGTAGGGAGCTACCCAGATTCTTTTTTGTGAGTCTATGAGTACATTCATGATTTCTTTTCCACAATCGAAAGGAGGACGTCGGCATTTTCCGGTATTCAGGTCGAGCAGGAGTAGTCCTTGCCACCGGCTGCAACAGAGTAATGTGTGTTTATCCCATAGATTTAGTAGAGTCACATTATAATTGGGTTCTAAGTCAAATGTTTGTAGGAGGCGTAAAGAGGTATCCTGATAATTATAGAAAAAGATTTTATTTTTCGAACCGAATAACACTCCGTTATCAGTCAGGCAGGCGGAATAGGCGATGATATTATTTCCTGTCTCATCAGTCGGTATAAAAAAGTCATCGCTTTGCCTCTGATAACGTGTCACTCCTTTGTCTGTCAGAATCCAGATATTGTTTTGTTCGTCTTCTATCATCTGGTAGATTAAATTGTGAGGAATGGAATGAGGGTTATTTGCCTGATGAATATATTTTTTAAGTTCGTGTCCGTCATATCTCCCTAATCCGGAACGGGTTCCTATCCATACAAATCCTTGTTTGTCCGTTAAAATACATCTCACGGTAGAGGGAAGACCATCTTTTAGGGAGATTTGCTTATAGTAATAATGACCGGCTTGAAGAGTGGAAACGCCGATAAACAGTGTGATAAATGCAATGCATAGTAGTAAAAAGTTTTTTGTTCTCATGAGATCAGGTCAGTTAAACTGAAACAAAGATAGTGTATTCGGATGAATGTTGGTTGAAAAGCAAACTTATTTTGCATTCCTTTGTGTAAGAGAGTGACATTTACTTGCTTTTCTCTATTTAATTTTGTATCTTTAAAGCTTTCCGACCTTGCAAGAATAGTTTGTCCCCTTATTATGTGATAATAGTCTTCTTATAAAGTGCTATTTGTCACTCTACAAAATGATTATTGTCACCTTATAAAGAGACAGGGCAGACGCATTATATTTTTTACTATATTCCCCTTTGCTATTTCTTTATTATATTATTGGTTATTAATACGTTACCATTTGTTTATGTCGATTATTTTTCTTATCTTTATAAGATATATTAAAACATAAACTAACATGAAAATTGGCATAATTGACCTTTGTAAACAAATAGAAGATCCTAGGATGAATCGCAAAAAAGTACATAAAATGGAAACTATTATCTATATATCCATTGCTGCTGTAATCTGTGGCGCCCAATCCTGGAATGAGATTGAGGAATTTGGCAATGCGAAAATTGCTTTTTTCAAAAGTCGCATACCTGGTCTGGAGTTCATCCCCAGTCATGATACTTTTAATAGATTCTTCAGTATAATAAAGCCCGAGTATTTTGAGTTGATCTTCCGTAATTGGGTAAAACAAGTCTGTCAGGAGGTGAAAGGCGTTGTAGCTATAGATGGCAAGCTCATGCGTGGTCCAAGCCAATGTGATGGAGAACATACTAGGGGAAAAGAAGGATTCAAATTATGGATGGTTTCCGCCTGGTCTGCCGCTAATGGAATTTCTTTAGGTCAGGTGAAAGTAGATGACAAAAGCAATGAGATTACAGCTATTCCATTGTTAATTAACTCTTTGGAACTAAGTGGTTGTATTGTTACAATTGACGCGATGGGATGCCAGAAAGATATAACCCAGACCATTATTGAGCGTGATGCAAATTATATTATAGCTATAAAGGAGAATAAGAAAAAAAATTATCAACTAGCTAAACAAATTATTGACGATTATCAGGATAGAGATGAAATAATCAATAGAGTCACCAGGCATGTGTCGGAAAACACCGGGCATGGAAGGATTGAGACAAGAACATGTACTGTAGTCAGTTATGGATCTATTATGGAGAAAATGTTTAAGAAGAAACTTGTGGGGTTGAAGTCTATTGTAGGGATAAAGTCGGAGAGAACAATAGTAGCAACAGGAGAATATACTCAAGAGGTCAGATACTATGTAACTTCACTTGATAATACCAAACCGGAGGAGATTGCATCTGCCATCAGGCAGCATTGGTCTATTGAAAATAATCTTCATTGGCAACTAGATGTTACCTTTCGAGAAGACTACAGTAAAAAGGTGAAAAATGCAGCCAGAAACTTTTCGGTGGCAACAAAGATGGCACTTACCATACTAAAGAATGAAAAAACAACAAAAGGAAGCATGAATCTGAAAAGACTAAAAGCCGGATGGGATGAAAAATATTTGTCACAACTTTTACAGGAAAATAATTTTTAATGCGTCTGCCCTGT
>OHBJ01002326.1_pt1 | contig 12830 bp, 10 predicted proteins | sample 1577241 | NCBI WGS metagenome assembly OHBJ01 (sample SAMEA3541594, study PRJEB24748) | human gut metagenome | biome: human gut; feature: human-associated habitat; material: faeces | place: China | collected 2012
GAGATGGCCGAGCAGGAGCTTTCCCACAACGTTTCCCGCCATGGAGCAGGAGACCATCAGCGCGCCGACGGCCGAACCATAGCCGAAGTATATGCCGATCGGGCTGAGGTGCGAGCAGTACGAACAGGTAAACGACGCAAGAAGTCCCGCAAGGATCAAAAGCCAGAAAGCGCTCTCCCGCTTGGCGCGGGAGGCCGGAACGCCGTCGAGCGGACAGCTCTCTCCGGTGAGCGCTTTATCGTCCTCGGCGCCGTAAGGCCGGCAGCCGACATCCTCCGGCGAGCACCGCAGCAGAAAGACCGAGACCGGCAGCATCATCAAAAGAGAAATAGCGCCGAACGAGAAAAAGCCGACGCGCCAGCCGAAGGTGCGGATGATGGCATTGCCGAGCGGATTGCCGAGCCCCCCGACGATCCCCGAGAACGCCGCCGCAAGGCCGACGGCAAGGCCGCGTTTTTTATGGAACCAGTTGCCGAGAATGTACGGCGCGGGGTAAAACATGAGAAACGCGCCGGCAAAGCCCTGAAGGGCTCCGGCAATGTAAAAGGCGGGAAGCGTCCGGAAAAAGCCCATGGCGAACACCGTGCCGGAAAATACGAGCGACGCGCCGCCGAGCAGAATGCGCGAATCGATCCGGCGGAAGAGCGTTCCGACAAACGGCAGAACAATACACGAACAGACGCCGAAAAAGAGCACATAAAAAGTGAAAGCACCCATACCGAAGCCGAGATCTTCGATCACGGGGGCATAGAAAATACCGCGGCAGTTGTGAACGATGCCGAGCGATCCGCCCTGCAGCAGACAACAGCCGATCAGCATCCACCACGCGCGGTGGATGCGGCCGGGGTTGTTCATATCATTTCCCTCTTATATCCTGTTGTTGCATTTAAAAAATATATAGTAAAATAAAAGCTTATTCAAATAAACTATATCATCTTATAAAGGGAGTGTCAATAAAAGATTGTTAATTTAATAATAATATATGGATAATATGACGATTTATGGTCTTTGACAGCAAATAGGGGTTGTATTTGGTATGGAAAGTGCTATAATCCGAAAATGTGAACGAAATGTGTCTTTCGGAGGCGCACATTTCGTAAAAAGATCGAGAGGAGTTTTTTCCATGTCCAAAGAGCCCGAAAAGAAAGCTGCAGAGCAGGGCGGTTCTGAGATCGAATATGCGTTCGGTCGCGTTCCCGCGGACAAACGCAAGACCTTCAGCACCATCCTGGTCATTCTTGTCGGCTACTGCATTTCTCTTTCCAACTTCGTCACCGGCGCCACGGTCGGCTCCAAGATGAGCTTCAGCGGCACGGTGTGGTCGATCGTCGTCGGCAACGCGATCCTTGCGCTTGTCGCCGTCATGGTCGGTATCATCGGCGCGAAGAGCGGCAAGACCACGCTGGTTCTCGCCCGCAACTTCCTCGGCAAGCGCAGCTCGGCCATCATGTCCGTGCTGATCGCTCTGTCTGCCGTCAACTGGATCGCCGTGAACGCGGACACCTTTGCGAATATGATCCTTACCAACTTCAAGTGGTGGCCCCTGCCCGTGTGGCTGACCGCCATCATCGTTGTTGCCATCTGGGCCCAGTCCGCCATCCGCGGCGTGAAGGGTCTGGAGATCGTCAGCTGGCTCGGCGCTCCCGCCGCCGTCATTCTGGCCATCGCTTCCTTCATTGCCATCGGCACGAAGACCGGCTTCGGCGCAGTTGTCAACTATGTCCCCGGTGAGGGCCAGCTGACCTTCGCCGCCGGCTCCACGTCCATCGTCGGCGCGTGGATCTTCGGCTGCATCGTCACGCCGGACGTCACCCGCTATGCGAAGAACGGCAAGCACGTTTCTCTTGCTGCGCCCATCGCCGTGTACGTCGGCCTCGCCATGATCGAGCTCGTCGGCGCCATGACCGCGCAGGCCACCGGCAACGCCAGCTTCGTCGCCGCTACCGCGGCTCTCGGCCTCGGCATCCTGGTGTTCGTCTGTGCCATCTTCTGCGTCTGGACGACGCAGGACAACAACATCTATTCCGCGTCCCTCTCCCTGCAGAATATCTTCGTTGACACGAAGCTCGAAGGCAAGGTCAAGCACGCCTGGCTTGCCATCATCGTGGCCGCCCTCGCCGCCATCTTCGCGGCTGTCGGCGCTGTGAAGTACCTTCTGCCCGTCGTCAAGGCTCTGTCGGTTCTCCTGCCGCCCATCCCGGCCATGATGATCGCGGAGCAGTGGTGCGTGAAGAACTCCAAGGAGAACCAGACCATCAACTGGGTCGGTATCGTCTCCTGGGCCATCGCCACCGTCATCGGCCAGATCTGCGTCAACCGCAACTTCCTCATCCCCGCGGTCGTCAGCATGGTCGTGGCTTTCTTCCTGTACTGGGGTCTCAGCAAGGCTCTTGACAAGTCCTGGAACAAGGAAGCCACCGGCAAGGCCGAATAATTTCTTTCATCAGAAAACATTTTGTCATCATCAGCCCCCGAAAAGCAAACCCCATACCGCAAGGTATGGGGTTTGTCTTTTTCTGCAGAATGTAGTATACTATTCTCGAAGGAGTGATAAAAATGGAAACAACATCTTTTACGTATAAAACCGGGCCGTGCAGCGATGTGCTCATCATCGGCGGCGGTCTGGCCGGTATGTATTCCGCACTCGCCGCCGCGGAGAGCGGCGCCGCGGTGCGCATTCTCTGCAAGAGCAAGACCGGCGGCTCCGGCAATTCGGTGGTGGCCATGTCGGTGCACCGCTTCGCGCCGGACGCGCCCGGCCTGCGCGAGGATTACCGCCGCCGCTTCCTTGCTTCCGGCGCGGGACAGCAGGATGCGGAGATCGCGGCGTTCTTTGTCGATCACGCTGCCGCGGCCATGGAGCGGCTGCGCGGTCTCGGCCTGCCGCTCGAATACCGGACGCTTTCGGAAAACGGCGGGGAATATCCGTATCTCGCCTGCTGCTCGCCCAAGCAGGGCCGCATTCTCACGAAGGCTGTGCGGGAAAAGCTGAATGGGCATCCCAATATTACCGTGGAGGACGGCGTGACCGCCTGCGACATTCTCACAGAGAACGGCCGCGCACAGGGTGTCCTTGCGCTCTGCGGCGGGGAAATGCGCGTATACCCGGCCAAAACGGTGATCCTCTGCTGCGGCGGCGCAGGCAACGTGTACGCCGCAACGAGCAACACGCGCGATGTGACCGGCGACGGCTACGCCATGGCCGCGCGCTGCGGTCTGCCGCTGCGCGGCATGGAGTTTGTGCAGTTTTATCCTTACCGCATTTACTCGCCCAAGCGGGCGGATATCTTCCCGGATCTTTTCGACCACGGCGCGGTGCTCCGCAACGAAAGGGGCGAGCGGTTTATGGACTGCGCCAAGTATCCGATGAAGGAGCTTGAGAACCGCGACGTCGTCGCGCGCGCCGAGTTCGCCGAAAAGGAAGTGCGGCTCGATCTTTCCGGCTGCGATAAGGCATATCTCGAGCGCGAGTGCCCCAACATCGCGCGCATGGCGCGCGATAACCCAGATAAGCCGCTGCTCATCCGTCCGGTGGCGCATTTCTTCATGGGCGGCGTGCCGCTGCGCACCGACTGCTCCACAGACGTTGCGGGCCTCTATGCCTGCGGCGAGGTCACCGGCGGGCTGCACGGGGCGAACCGTCTCGCCGGAAGCGCGCTGACGGAAACAGTCGTCTTCGGCGCGATCGCGGGAAAAAATGCCGCGGAATACGCCGCGGCCGACGCTGATACGCCGGAAACCGCTGCGGCAGCCGGACGTGTCCTTTCGACGTATCCGGAACTCGGCACGGATCCGCTCCGCGACCTGCGCGACGATCTGCGTGAGACCATGCAGAAGGATGCCTCCGTTATCCGCACGAAAGAGGGGATGGAGCAGGCCCTCGGCGAGATCGACAAGATCAAGGCCGCTCTGCGCGAGCGCCGCCCGGCGTCTCTTGCCGAGTGGAACGAGCTTCGCAATATGCTCCTTACGGCGGAGGGCGTCACGCGCGCAGCGCTGGAACGCAAAGAAAGCCTCGGCGCGCATTGCCGCGCGGACTGAAACCCCATACAAGAAGAAAATGCCTCGCGCGGGATATTCCCCTGCGTGAGGCATTTATCGTATATAGGGCTTACATCGCGAGAACGACGATCTTTCCGTCCTGTACGGTGAGCCCGACGGTTTTTGCCGCGCCCTTGAGATGATCGATGATCTCGGTGGCAATGGCATCTTCAATGTCCTTCTGGATGAGACGCTGGAGATTGCGCGCGCCGTAGGCAGCACTGTAGCCCTTTTCGGCGAGATAGGTGATCACGCTCTCGTCCCAGGTGAGAGCGGTGCCGCGTTCGGCCATCGCGGTGCGGAGATCTTCGAGCATGAGCGAGGCGATCGCGCGGATGTTTTCCTCCGTCAGACGGTGGAAGTAAATGATCTCGTCCACGCGGTTGATGAACTCGGGGCGGAGGAAGTCGTTGAGAGCCTTGACAGCCTTTTCCTTGCCCTGCTCGTCGGCACTCATATTGAAGCCGACGCTGCCGGTGCGCTTGTCGCTGCCCGCGTTCGTGGTCATAACGATCACGGTGTTTTCAAAATTGACCGTGCGGCCCTGCGCGTCGGTGATGCGTCCGTCGTCGAGGATCTGGAGCAGGATGTTCATCACATCCGGGTGCGCCTTTTCGATCTCGTCGAAAAGCACGACGCTGTAGGGCTTGCGGCGGATCTTCTCGGTGAGCTGTCCGGCCTCGTCATACCCGACGTAGCCCGGAGGCGAGCCGATGATGCGCGAAACGCTGAACTTTTCCATAAACTCGGACATATCGAGCCGGATGAGCGATTCGGGGGAGTTGAAGAGATCGGCGGCGAGCCGCTTGACGAGCTCCGTTTTGCCGACGCCGGTGGAGCCGACAAAAATGAAGCTCACGGGCTTGCGCTTGGACTGTAATCCCGCGCGGCTGCGCTTGATAGCGGCGCAAACGGCGTTCACGGCCTCGTCCTGGCCGATGATATGTGCCTTGAGCCGTCCGGCAAGACCGGAGAGACGCTCAAACTCGTCGGCGCGAATGTTTGAAGCGGGGATCTTCGTCCAGAGCTCGATGATGTGCGCAAGATTGTCCGCGGTGAGCTCCGGCATGCCCTTGGCTTCGATCTGAGAGAGCTCATCCTTGAGCTGAAGATCGCGGCTGCGCAGCTCGGCAAGCTTTTCAAAGTCGCCGTCGCCCGCCGTGCTGCTGAGCAGAAGCTCGCGCTCCTTGTCGAGATCGGCGCATTCCTTTTTGATCTCGGCGCTGCGCTCGATGTCCTTGTTGTGGAGATTCACGTCCGAACATGCCTCGTCGATGAGGTCGATGGCCTTGTCGGGGAGGAAACGGTCGGTGATGTAGCGCTCGGAGAGCGTCACGGCCATGCGGCACATCTCGTCGGAGATCTTCACGCCGTGGAAGTCCTCGTAATACTTGCGGATGCCCTTGAGGATCTCCACGCTGTCGCTGAGCGAGGGCTCGGCGACGGTCACGGGCTGGAAGCGGCGCTCAAGCGCGGCGTCCTTTTCAATGTGCTTGCGGTATTCGTTGAACGTCGTCGCGCCGATGACCTGAATCTCGCCGCGGGAGAGCGCGGGTTTGAGAATGTTTGCGGCGTTCATGCTGCCCTCGGCGTCGCCCGCGCCGACGAGATTGTGCACCTCGTCGATGACGAGGATGATGTTTCCCTCGCGGCGGATCTCTTCAATGAGACCCTTCATGCGCGACTCAAACTGGCCGCGGAACTGCGTTCCCGCGACGAGAGAGGTGAGATCGAGCAGAAATACCTGCTTGTCGCGCAGCTTCGCCGGCACGTCGCCGGAGGCGATGCGCTGCGCAAGACCCTCGGCGATCGCCGTCTTGCCGACGCCCGGCTCGCCGATGAGACAGGGGTTGTTCTTCTGGCGGCGGTTGAGGATCTGGATGACGCGCTCAAGCTCCTCGCTGCGGCCGATCATACGGTCGAGCTTGCCCGCGCGGGCGCGGTCGGTGAGCGAGATGCAGTAGTTATCGAGAAACTTGCGCTTCGGCTTGCGCTCGCCGCCGTCCTTGCCGACGCGGGGACGCTCGGTCTCGGCAGCGTTGTCGCGATTTTCGGCGTTGGCGGCGTTCTGCGCGCCGAAAAGCCGGTTGAGGAACGGGAACGTTGCGGTCTTCCCGTCGTCGTCCGAGCTGTCGTCGTCGTTTTCGATGTTCATAAGATCGTCCCCGTTGCCGGAGAGATTCTGCATGGCCTCCATCATTTCGGAGGAAAGCCCGTCGAGATCTTCGTCGTTGATGCCCATTTTGGAAATGATATCGTCGATGGGCTTGATGTGCAGCTCACGGGCGCACTTGAGACACAGTCCCTCCTGGTGGGACTGGCCGTTTTCAATACGGTTGATGAATACCACCGCCATGTTCTTGTGGCAGCGGGCGCAGAGAGTAGGTTGCATAGATGTTCTCCTGTATTCTGTGAAATGGCGTTAAATTCCGAGCAGGTGTACGAAGATCGTGCGATCCATAAACCAGGAGACGAGGAAGGTGTTGGAAAGCGTCTCCTGCGAGACGAGAAGTCCTACGAACCGCAGCGCCCAGCCGATGATGAGGCAGAACGCCATGCCCTGCACCAGACCGGCCACCGCGCCGCCGATGTCGTTGAGCAGCTCGTGGTTCGGTATCTGGAAGCTGATATTGGGAATGTTCCCGATCACCGTGAGGAGGATCAGGATCATAACGAATGCGAGAATAAACCCGCCGACATAGGATATGCGCCGGCAGAGCACTTCTACAACGGCGTCGATGAGCTCGGCGTTATTTTCCTTCGCGTAGGCGACGGCTTCGTCCGCCATCTGCTCGCTGGTGGATTCGTAAATGCCCATGCCGTTGTAGGTGAGCGTGCAGAATTCCGTTTCACGGCCGGGATTCTGCGCAAAATAGTCCTTGACGGAAAGGTTGGTGCTGTCGATCCCCATGGCGGGGCGGACGGTTTTGTCGACGACGTTCACCTCAACAAAGCCGCTGGCGAACGGGCGCAGCGCGTCGATCACCTCTCCGGAATAGGTCTGGGAGAGAAGATTCGCGCCGTATACCGAAACAACGAACGCGATCAGACTGAAGATGCCCATGACGAGCCCCTTCTTATAGCCGGACCAGACACAGAAAATGAGTATGGACAAAAACAAAAGACTCAGTACCGCTTTCATGCAAAGCCTCCTTTTTCAGGCGCGGCCGGTGAGAGATCACCGGTTGAAATCGATTTGTACAACGCCGGATGCACCGGCGAAAAGAGCGCGGCTGTCCGAGCAGAGAAACACCTGCCGGACGTCCTCCGGCGGCTGATAGGATACGATCTCCTCCAGCGCGGAGGAAAAGAGCGTGGATTCCTCTCCGGTGAAGAGGACGAGAAGCTGGTTGCCGCAGGACGACATGGCCGCGGCCTCCAGAGGGGCGGTAAAGCTGCCGATCGGCTCGCCGGAGGGGGAGAACGCTGTGATCACCGTCTCGCCGCCGCCGAGACCGCTCGCCGCCGCAACGGCGGCAAAGTCTCCGCTGAGCGAAAAGGCGGAGAGGTGCGCGTTTCCGAGCCGGTGCTCGGAGAGCAGCGTGCCGTCCGCGGAGAGAAAGCAAACCGCCGTTTCCGTCACCGCGGCTATGGAGCCGTCCGAGAGAAAGCCGAAATCCACGATCAGCTCGCCGGGGGCGAAAAACTCGGCCTGCATCTCCTCGCGGTCGATGCGGAAAAAGCGGAGATACCCGCCGTCGTCTCCGGCGCCGTTCACGCAGAGAAGGCCTTTTCCGGTCGTCCGCGCGGAGACGGGCGTGACGCTCGAAGCATCCCAGCGGAAGAGCGGCGTGAGATCGGTGTCGTATACGACGACGCTCCCGCGATATCCGTCCTTATCGGTTAGGACGGTAATAAGCCCGGTTTCGTTCACATCGGCAAAGCATACGCCGCCCTCGGTCGCACTCTCGGCGGCCGAACCGTCCGGATACAGCGCGTGGATGCCGTTTTGCCCGGCGTCCCAGAACACCGCGAGCTGCGTCCCGGCAGCGCACATCGGCTCCGTCATCGCAAAGTCGGCGCTTGCGGCGCATTTCCCGCTGGCGTTGAAGAGCTGCGCGCCGGTCGTCGTGGCGGCGGCAAGCCCGTTTCCGGCGGCGGAATAAAAGACATTCTCTCCGCTCCGGAGCCGGAAGCCGTCGCGGTTCCGCACGGCGGCCGCCGTGTGCGACTGGACGACGCTCAGCACGAGCAACAGCGCTGCGATGCAGAGCATGGCGGCTGTCGCGGCGAGCACACGGGGCAGATTCCGGTGCTTGCGCTCCGGCGCGGCGATATACCTATTAGAATGCATCAAAACCTCCGAAAAATCAAGCGTCAATGGCGCTCAAGTGTCTGCCATCATTTCCCCGGCGGGGCCGTCGTACCAGATGCGGTGCATATAAAGACCCTGCGGCGGCATCGTCGGGCCGGTGAGACGGCGGTCGCGCGTTTCGAGAAGCGCGGGAATGTCCTCCGCCCGGAGCTTTCCGTAGCTTGCGTATACCATCGTGCCGACCATGGCGCGGACCATGTTGTACAAAAACCCGTTGGCGCACACACGCACGGTGATGAGATCGCCCTCGCGTTCGGCATCGCACCAGTACACGGTGCGGACGGTCGTTTTCGTTTCGGTGCCGACGCTCCGCACGGCGGCAAAGTCGTGCGTGCCTTCAAAGGCCTTCGCCGCGGCGCGCATCTGCGCAATGTCGAGCCGGGACGGATAGAAGCACACGCGCTTATCGAGAAACGGATCGGGAATGCGGCTATTGAGGATCTTATAGATATATTCCTTCTGGATGCACGAGCCGATGGCATTGAAGCTCTCATCCACCTCACAGGCGTCCGTCACGGCAATATCGCCGGGGAGACGGGCGTTGAGCGCGAGCGGGACCTTCTCGATCGGGATCGTACAGTCGGAGCGGAAGTTCGCGCAGTAGCGCAGGGCGTGCACGCCCGCGTCCGTGCGTCCGCAGCCCGTTACATGGACGCTTGTACCGAGTATTTTTGCAATGGCGTCCTCCACGGTCTGCTGCACCGTGGGGAGACTGGCCTGCCGCTGCCAGCCGTGATAGGCGGAGCCGTCGTATCGGAGACGGAGTGCAATGTTTCTCAAATGCCGTACCTCGTCAGGATGATCGACCCGGCCAGGATCACCGCCCAGAAAGCGAGAGCCAGGTAGTCGTTTCGGCCCATGCGCAGCACCTTCATGCGGGTGCGCCCCTCGCCGCCGTTGTAGCAGCGGCACTCCATCGCGGTGGCCAGCTCGTCGGCGCGGCGGAACGCGCTCACGAACAGCGGCACAAGGATCGGCAGCAGCGCCTTCGCACGGCGGACAAGACTGCCGCTTTCAAAATCCGCGCCGCGTGCCTTCTGCGCGGAAATGATCTTGTCGGTCTCTTCGATAAGCGTCGGGATAAAGCGCAGCGCGATGCTCATCATCATGGAAAGCTCATGCACCGGGAAGCGCAGCTTTTTGAGCGGACTCAAAAGCTGCTCCAGCCCGTCGGTGAGCTGCAGGGGAGAGGTCGTATACGTCAGAAGAAACGTTCCGCACACGAGCAGAATGATGCGCAGCACCATCAGTACCGCGCGGCGGATGCCGTTATCGGTGATGCGCAGCACCCAGAACGAGCAGATCACATTGCCGTCCGAGTAAAAGAGATTGAGCACCGCCGTCAAGATCACGATCACGATGAGCGGCTTGAGCCCCTTGAAGAGCGCCTTCGGGCGGATGCGCGAGAGCGCCACGCAGAAAACGAGCGTGAGCAGCACGAGCGCAGTAGCGCTCCAGTTGTTGGCGGTGAAGAGCGCGGCAATATAGAGCACCACGGCGATGAGCTTTGTGCGCGGGTCGAGCCGGTGCACGATGGTATTGCCGGGGAAGTACTGGCCGAGCGTAATGTCTTTCAGCATGCGCCGCCCTCCTTCCGTGCGAGCAGGGCCGCGGCGAGATCGTGCGGGGTATAGATGCCCTGCGGAACAGCAACGCCGCGCGCGCGCAGCTCCTCTGCGAGAGCGGCTGCGCCCGGAATGCCGAGACCCATTTCACGAAGCTCCGCGGCGTGGGTAAAGATCTCCTCCGGCGCGCCGTCGAGCGCGATCTTGCCGCGCCGCATGACGATGAGCCGTTCGGCGTTTTCCGCGGCGACGTCCATATCGTGCGTGACGAGCACAACGGTGCTCCCCGTGGAGCGATGGTATTCGGCGATGTTTGCAAGGATCTCACGGCACCCGGCGGGGTCAAGCCCCGCCATCGGCTCATCGAGCACGAGCACCTCCGGCTTCATGGCCATCACGCCCGCAATCGCGATGCGGCGCTTCTGTCCGCCGGAAAGATCGAGCGGGGACGCCTCAAAGAGCGATTCATCGACTCCGGCAAACTTTGCGCCGAAGCGGACATGCTCGTCCACCTCCTGCTCGTTCAATCCCATGTTTTTCGGACCGAACGCAATGTCGCGGTAAACCGTCTCTTCAAAGAGCTGGTATTCCGGGTACTGGAACACCAGACCGACACGGAACCGGACGGCGCGCAGCGCCTCCTTGGAGCGGTGGATGTCCTCTTTCCCGAGCAGCACACGCCCCGCGGCGGGCTTCAAAAGCCCGTTGAGATGCTGGATAAGCGTGCTCTTGCCGCTGCCGGTATGACCGAGCAGCGCCGCATACTGACCGGCGGGGATGGAGAGATCAATATTGTCGAGAGCGACCTTTTCAAACGGAGTCCCGGCGCTGTATACGCACCGGACGGACTCCAGACGGATATCGGGCATAACGAAAAACCTTTACTGATGGATTTAATTTCCGAGCCAGCGGACAATGGCATCGGCGGCTTCCGCGTCGGAGAGCGCGCCGAGCGGCACATCCGCCCCGGCGGCGCGCAGCTCATAGAGCGTTTCCGTCGTGGCGGGAACGTCCAGACCGATCGAACGCATCTGTTCAACGCGCGAAAAGACGTCCTTCGGCGTGCCGTCAAGCACGAGCTTGCCGTCGGACACGACGAGCAGGCGGTCGGCATCGATGCACTCATCCATGTGGTGCGTGATGAGAACGACTGTGACGCCCGTCGCGGCGCGAAGATCGGCGATCGTGCGCAGCACCTCCTGCCGTCCGGAGGGGTCGAGCATGGCGGTGGGCTCGTCCATAACGAGGATTTCCGGCTGCATGGCGAGCACGCCCGCGATGGCGACGCGCTGCTTCTGCCCTCCGGAGAGAAGGTGCGGCGCGTTATTGCGGAATTCGTACATACCGACGCGCTTCAGGGCCTCGTCCACGCGGCGGCGGATCTCCGCCGGGGAAACGCCAAGGTTTTCGGGCGCAAACGCCACATCGTCCTCCACAACGCTCGCAACGATCTGGTTGTCGGGATTCTGGAACACCATGCCGACCGTCCGGCGCACGTTAAGAAGGTTTTCCTCGCTGCGCGTGTCCATGCCCTTGACGGTCACGGTACCCTCCGTCGGCACAAGGATGGCGTTCAGGAGCTTTGCAAGCGTGGACTTGCCGGAACCGTTGTGTCCGAGCACGGCGATGAACGACCCCGCCTCGATCGAGAGGCTGACGCCGGAGAGCGCGTCGCGCCCGGCGTCGGGATAGCGGAAGGATACGTTATCGAGAGTGATGACGGAATTTGCCATTTAAGCCTCCCAGCGGCAGCTCGCCCCGCAGGGGAGCACAAGTCCGCTCTGCGTGACGGGAAGCCCCAGCTCCTCCGCGCGCGAGGAACCGCCGCGCCGGGCGGTAAAGATGCTGTCGGTGATATACGAGAGCACCGAGGGGGCAAGACCCGTCGTGTAGGAATTGATGAGCACGAAAAGCGCGTCGTCCGAGAGGACGCCGGAGCAGAGCGAAACGAAGTCCCAGAGATTGTCCTCGAGCTTCCATACCTCGCCGCCCGGCCCGCGGCCATAGGACGGCGGATCCATGATGATGGCGTCATACTTGTGCCCGCGGCGGATCTCCCGCTCGACGAATTTGGCGCAGTCGTCCACGATCCAGCGGACGTTCGCGTCCGCAACGCCGGACGCCGCGGCATTGTCCTTTGCCCAGGCGACCATGCCCTTCGCGGCGTCCACGTGGCAGACGCTCGCGCCCGCGGCGAGACAGGCGACGCTCGCCCCGCCGGTGTAGGCAAAGAGATTCAAAACGCTGATCGGACGGTCTGCCTCGCGGATCTTTTTCTGCATCCAGTCCCAGTTTGCCGCCTGTTCGGGGAAGAGACCGGTGTGCTTGAAATTCATGGGCTTCACATGGAACGTGAGCGAGCCGTAGCGGATGTCCCAGCTCGCCGGGAGACCGCCCTTGTCCCACGAGCCGCCGCCGGTGTGGCTGCGGCTGTAGCGCCCCTCCGGACGCTTCCAGACAGGAGAGGTGCGCGGCGTTTTCCAGATGACCTGCGGGTCGGGCCGCACGAGAATGTGCTGCCCCCAGCGCTCCAGACGCTCGCCGTTCGAGGCATCGATCAGTTCATAATCTTTCCAGTTATCGGCAATCCACATGGGAAAACTCCTTCTGCGTACAATAACTCTATTTTAACTAAATTACTATACCACGCCAAGCGCTGCTGCGCAAGGAAAACGAAACACTTTTTTTACTTGCATACTAAGACAGAATTCACTATAATATCGTTGTATTATTGTGCGCATCCGCTCTTGCTGATTGAATCAGAGCTTCCCGTAGCTCTTGACAATCCTATTCTGTGTTCGCTATACTGGGAGAAAAAGAGGGTGATATGCATGCAGACGATGCGCGAGGATGCGGAGACGATCCTGCGCGAGGCCGTTGCGGCCGCGCAGCCGGGCCGGTGACAACGG
>OHBJ01002330.1_pt1 | contig 12827 bp, 7 predicted proteins | sample 1577241 | NCBI WGS metagenome assembly OHBJ01 (sample SAMEA3541594, study PRJEB24748) | human gut metagenome | biome: human gut; feature: human-associated habitat; material: faeces | place: China | collected 2012
CAAGCTGAAGAAAAACAAGGCTGAGATTGAAGAACAGAACGAGAAGCAGAAAGAGCCAAGTGTCATTGGTAATTCGCTATCATTAACATGCCACTTAAGTGAATTTTGAAATTTTGCCACCTTATCAAAATTGTACATTCTACTACCTCTCAACTTTACTCTATTATTTCATTAAAAACTTTTCCTATACTATCATGGATTAATAAATCTGCATATCTATCATAAGGTGTCTTACTTTTATTTATTAAAATTAGTTTATTCCCATCATAATAATTAACAAAACTTGCAGCTGGATAAACATTTAGAGAAGTTCCACCTACAATTAACATGTCAGCTTTTTTTATTGCTTTAATACTATTATTGATAATTTCTTCATCTAATCCTTCTTCATATAAAACAACATCTGGTTTGATTGTACCACCACACTCTTTACATTGTGGTACACCCTTACTTTCTGTAATTGTACTTAATGGGTAAAATTTGCCACATTTCATACAATAATTTCTATGAATTGATCCATGCAATTCGTAAACAGTCTTGCTTCCTGCTAATTGATGCAATCCATCTATGTTTTGAGTAACGATAGCCTTTAACTTACCTTGTTTCTCTAATTTAGCTAATCCTAAATGTGCTAAATTAGGCTTAGCACTTTCATATATCATAGTAGAACGATAAAAATCATAAAATTTTTCTGGATTTTTCATAAAAAATGAATGCGATAAAATTTGCTCAGGAGGATAACCAAAATTCTTTACTGTATTATAAATCCCTTGTTCACTTCTAAAATCTGGAATTCCACTTTCAGTAGATACTCCTGCTCCACCAAAAAAGACAATATTACTACTCTCTGAAACTAATTTTTTTAATTTAAGTATATTTTCATCCATGAAAATCCCTCCATTCTATAATATATCTACATCTTATTTTACCCTATATATAAAAAAAAAGAACCCAGACTTCGTCTGAGTTCTTTATCTTAATTTACTAAGAATTATTCAGCGTTACCGCCATTTTTCTTAATAATTTCATCTTGGATGCTCTTTGGAACTGGTTCGTAGTGATCCATTGTCATTGTAAATGTACCACGACCTTGTGTTGCGGAACGTAATACAGTTGCGTAACCGAACATTTCAGCCAATGGAACAAATGCGTTAACAACTTGTGCGTTACCACGTGCTTCCATACCTTCAACACGTCCACGACGAGCTGTAACATGACCCATAACATCACCCAAGTTATCTTCTGGTGCAATGATTTCAACCTTCATAATTGGTTCAAGAATTACAGCACCACCCTTAGGAGCAGCGTTACGCAATGCTAAGGATGCAGCAACCTTAAATGCAGCTTCACTGGAGTCAACATCGTGGTAACTACCATCATATAACTTAGCCTTAACGTCGATTAATGGGTAACCAGCTAATACACCGTTTTGCATAGCTTCCTTCAAACCTTGTTCTACTGAAGGAATGTATTCACGAGGAACTACACCACCAACGATAGCATCTTCGAATTCGAAACCTTTACCTTCTTCATTTGGTGTAAATTCAATCCAAACGTCACCGTATTGACCTTTACCACCAGATTGACGAACAAACTTACCTTGTGCAGATACTTGTTTTGTAAATGTTTCACGGTAAGCAACTTGAGGTTCACCAACAGTAGCTTCAACGTTAAATTCACGTTTCATACGATCAACGATAATATCTAAGTGCAATTCACCCATTCCGGCAATCAATGTTTCACCTGTTTCAGGGTTTGTTTCAGCTTTGAAACTTGGATCTTCTTCAGCAAGTTTTTGTAAAGCAACGTCCATCTTATCTTGGTCTGCTTTTGATTTAGGTTCAACAGAAACTTGGATAACTGGTTCTGGGAATTCCATAGATTCAAGAATCAATGGTGTCTTAGGATCAGTTAAAGAGTCACCTGTTGTTGTATTCTTAAAACCAATAGCAGCAGCGATATCACCAGAGAATACTTCTGGAATTTCGTTACGGTGGTTAGAGTGCATTTGTAGTAAACGACCTGCACGTTCACGTTTACCCTTTGTAGCGTTCAATACATATGAACCAGCTTCAAGAGTACCACGGTAAACACGGAAGAATGTCAAACGACCTACGAATGGGTCTGTAGCAATCTTAAATGCTAAACCTGCAAATGGAGCAGAGTCGTCAGCTTTCAAATCAATTTCTTCACCTGTTTCAGGATCTGTAGCCTTGTATGGCTTAACATCTAATGGAGATGGTAAATAATCATTAACACCATCTAACATCATTTGAACACCTTTGTTCTTGAAAGCAGAACCTGCAAATACAGGGAATACATCTAAGTTCAATGTAGCTTGACGAATTGCAGCACGAATTTCATCGTTGCTGATTTCTTCGCCTTCAAGATACTTGTTCATGATATCTTCATTAACATCAGCTAAAGCTTCGATCATTTCATCACGACGAGCTTGTGCATCTTCCTTGTATTCATCTGGAACATCAACTGTATCCCATTTTGAACCTAATTCATCTTCATCATACAAGTCAGCCTTCATTTCGATTAAGTCGATAACACCTTCGAAGTTATCTTCAGCACCGATAGGCATTTGAACAGGCAATGGATTTGCTTGTAAACGGTCTTTAATTGTGCTTACAGAGTAATCAAAGTTAGCACCAATCTTATCCATCTTGTTAACAAAAACGATACGAGGAACACCGTATGTTGTAGCTTGGCGCCAAACATTTTCTGTTTGTGGTTCTACACCAGATTGAGCATCTAAAACAACTACCGCACCATCAAGAACACGTAATGAACGTTCTACTTCGATTGTAAAGTCAACGTGTCCTGGAGTATCGATAATGTTAATACGGTTTTCTTTCCATTGAGCTGTTGTAGCAGCAGATGTAATTGTAATACCACGTTCTTGTTCTTGTTCCATCCAGTCCATTTGGGAAGCACCATCGTGTGTTTCACCAATTTTGTGAATCTTACCTGTGTAGTACAAGATACGTTCAGTTGTTGTTGTCTTACCAGCGTCGATATGAGCAACAATACCGATATTACGTGTTTTTTCCAATGGGAATTCACGTTTGTTTGCCATTGAGAATTTCTCTCCTTCCAAAATTAAAAATTATAACTAATCGAATTAATAAGTAAACCTTCAAAAAAATGACTATTATAGGCTTTACTAAACAAACCATATAACAGCCATTTGTGAAAATTACCAGCGATAATGTGCGAATGCACGGTTAGCGTCAGCCATCTTATGTGTATCTTCACGTTTCTTAACAGCTGCACCTGTATTGTTTGCTGCGTCCATGATTTCTTTAGCTAAACGTTCGGACATTGTGTGTTCACCACGAAGACGTGAGTATTGAACTAACCAACGTAAACCTAAAGTTGTACGACGATCTGGACGAACTTCAATAGGAACTTGGTAGTTAGAACCACCAACACGACGTGCCTTAACTTCAAGTACAGGCATGATGTTCTTCATTGCTTCTTCAAAAACATCCAATGGTTCATTTCCTGTTTGTTCCTTAATAATATCAAATGCTTGGTATAAAATCTTTGATGCAGTCCCACGCTTACCATCTAACATCAAACGGTTGATTAAGCGAGTAACCAATTTTGAGTTATAAATTGGATCTGGGAGCACTTCGCGTTTTGCAACGGCACCTTTTCTTGGCATTTAAAATAACCTCCTCAAATACTAGTTACTAAAATTATTTTTTAGGCTTCTTAGCACCGTACTTAGAACGGCTTTGCATACGGCCTTCAACACCTGCTGTATCTAAAGCCTCACGAACGATATGGTAACGAACACCAGGTAAGTCTTTTACACGACCACCACGAATAAGAACAACACTATGTTCTTGTAAGTTGTGTCCGATACCCGGAATATAAGCTGTAACTTCAATTAAGTTAGATAAACGAACACGAGCATACTTACGTAAAGCTGAGTTAGGCTTCTTAGGTGTCATTGTACCAACACGAGTTGCAACACCACGTTTTTGTGGAGCTGAGTTGTTTGTTTGTACTTTCTTATAACTATTGTACCCAAAGTTTAAAGCTGGGGAATTAGATTTTGAACCTTTAGATTTACGACCTTTACGAATTAATTGGTTAATTGTAGGCATCTCTAAAGCTTCCTCCTTCCTTATTTTAAGAATATTAATTAAGTACACACATCCAGGAGTTTCTTTTTTGAGTTTAAAAAAATAACGCCTCAATGTACGTCAGAATAAATGTGCTAACCTGCTCACAGCCAGCACGATCTTGAGATAACTCAAGAGAACTGTTCACATAAAGCACCTTTAATAGAATATCACGCTTAATACACTAATGTCAATTTAATTTTTATATTTTTTGTGCTAATTTTATTTATTTTCAGCGTAATTTATAATTAAGAGGTGAAATTATTATGATTTACATATTTTTTCTATTATTTATATTAGGAACTTGCTTAGGTTCATTTATTTCGTGCGTTGCTTACCGATATAAATTAGGAATAAGCATTATATATCCTAGGTCTTTCTGCGATAACTGCTCACAAACTTTGCAGCATTGGCAATTGATACCTATTATTGGTTTTATACTTCAAAAAGGAAAATGTCATTTCTGTAAGCAAAAAATTCCTTTAAGTAGTACTGTTATTGAATTAGCTATTGGTGTCATATTTATTTTTAATACGATCATAATAGCGAATACTAATTTAATTTTTACATCATTACTAGTAGTCTGGCTTACTTTAATCTCTTTAGAAGATTATTACACATTGAGCGTTGATTCAATTACTCTTGAATATGGAGGATTAATATTGCTCATTTTTAGATTTCATACCGTAATTACTAATCTAAAAGCTAATTTCCTCATAATCATTCTTTTCATAATTATTTTAATCAGTTGTAATCTTCTAAATAAATTTGGTACTGCAGATACTATCTTGATTGTTTTTAGTTTTTTATTACTAGGATTTTACAATACTCTAGTAGTAATTCTTTTATCATGTATTTTAGGAATTATTTCATATTTAATCAAAAGGGATTTTTCTGCTTCTCACCCCTTTATTCCATATTTAAGTTTGAGTATTTTAATTATTTTTTACGCAATAAATATATTTAAAATTCCAATAATATAAAAAAAATCAGGTAGAAAATCTACCTGATTTTTTTACTTCTATATTCTAGTTTGAAGATTCAACATTATTTTGTTGTTCATTAATCTTTTCTTCTAATTCAGAGATTGAATAAACACCATCTGTTACATTGCTATTAACAACTTCTGGTTCGATATCATGATACTTCTTCATACCTGTACCTGCAGGAATTGTCTTACCAATAATAACATTTTCTTTCAAACCAACAAGTGGATCGTTCTTACCGCGAATTGCAGCATCTGTCAATACACGTGTTGTTTCTTGGAATGAAGCAGCAGATAAGAAACTGTTTGTTTCAAGAGCAGCTTTAGTAATACCAAGAAGAACTGGACGTGCAGTAGCAGGAATTCTACCTTCAATGATTGCACTTGTATTGCGATCTTTGAATTGGCTAATATCCAATAGAGTTCCTGGAAGCATATCTGTATCACCTGGATCCATAATACGTACTTTACGTAACATTTGACGAGTCATGATTTCAATATGCTTATCTGAAATATCTACACCTTGCATACGGTATACTTTTTGAACTTCACGTAAAATGTAATTTTCTGTAGATAAAACATCACGAACCTTGATAAGTTCCTTAGGATCAATAGAACCTACAGTCAATGCATCACCACGATGAACTTGATCGCCTTCCTTAACTTTAAGAACGGAAGTAAATGGCAAGCTATATGTTCTAGTATCTGTTTCACCTTTAACAGTAACTTCTTTTGTACGTTCAGCAGGATTTTCTTCAACTGTATCAACAACACCAGTAACTTCTGTAATTACTGCACGACCTTTAGGATTACGTGCTTCAAATAATTCTTGAACACGAGGAAGACCTTGAGTAATATCGTCGCCACCAGCAACCCCACCTTGGTGGAAGTTTCTCATTGTTAACTGTGTACCTGGTTCACCAATTGATTGAGCAGCAACGGTACCTACTGCTTCACCAACTTCAACTTCATCACCAGTAGCTAAGTTACGTCCATAACAACGTTCACAAACACCGTGACGTGTGTTACATGTGAATGCAGAACGAATAGTAACTTTTTGTACACCGGCATCAACAATCTTACGAGCTTCGGATTCTTCTACTAATACATTAGCTGGAACAATAATTTCACCAGTATTAGGATCTTTAACTTCTTTCATAGTATAACGACCCAAAATACGATCATATAATGGTTCAATCATTTCATTACCTTCAGTAATAGCAGTAACATCCAAACCTCTATCTGTATGACAGTCTTCTTCACGAATGATAACATCTTGAGCAACGTCTACTAAACGACGAGTCAAGTAACCAGAGTTAGCAGTCTTCAAAGCTGTATCCGTCATACCTTTACGAGCACCGTGAGAGGACAAGAACATTTCCAAAACAGAAAGTCCTTCACGGAAGTTTGAAATAACAGGTAATTCCATTGTCTTACCGTTAGGAGCAGCCATCAAACCACGCATACCAGATAACTGTGTAAAGTTAGAAATATTACCACGAGCACCTGAATCACTCATCATTTGAATTGGGTTAGATGGATCCATGTTTTCAACCAATTTAGCTTGAATATCATCTTTTGCTTTGTTCCAGATAGAGATAACACGATTGTAGCGTTCTTCATCTGTAATCAAACCACGACGGAATTGCTTAGCAACAGTTGCAACATTTTTGTGTGCTTGTTCAATAATTTCTGGCTTTTCTTTCAAAACAGTAACGTCAGCGATACCAACAGTTAAACCTGATTTAGTAGATTCGTAATAACCTAAATCTTTCATGCGGTCAAGTAATTCTGCAGTTGCAGTTACTTTATACTCTTTATAAACTTGAGCGATAATATCTGATAAGAATCCAGATTTAAATGGTCCTACTAAAGGTTGATTCTTAATGAATTCCTTAATATCTGTTCCTGGTTCTACAAAGTACTTATCAGGAGTCATTCCTGTTAAGTTTTCTTGTGTAGGCTCGTTTAAGAATGGGAAATCAGCAGGTAGAATTTCATTAAAGATTGCTTTACCAGCTGTAGTTATTAAAATACGTTCTTTTTGCCAATCAGTAAATGGTGTACCTAACTTAGCTAATGAAGAAGCTTGCAAACCAATTCTTGTATGCAAATGTACATACCCGTTTTGGTAAGCTGTTCTTACTTCGTTAACATCCTTAAATACCATACCTTCGCCTTCACGACCAGCTTCTTCAAGTGTGATGTAGTAATTACCGATTGTCATATCTTGAGATGGTGAAATGATTGGTTTACCATCTTTTGGAGCTAAGATATGATGAGCTGCTAACATCAATAAACGAGCTTCAGCTTGAGCTTCATCTGATAAAGGAACGTGAATAGCCATTTGGTCCCCGTCAAAGTCGGCGTTGTAAGCTTCACAAGCCAATGGATGGAGACGCATAGCTTTACCGTTAACCAATACTGGTTCGAAAGCTTGGATACCTAAACGGTGAAGCGTAGGGGCACGGTTTAGTAGAACTGGGTGTTCCTTGATAACATCATCTAAGACATCCCAAATATCTTCATCGCGGCGTTCAATCTTACGCTTAGCATTCTTAATGTTAGATGCCATTTCACGCTTAACCAATTCTCTCATCATGAATGGTTTGAACAATTCCAAAGCCATTTCATGAGGAATACCCATTTGGTTTAACTTCAACTTAGGACCTACATCAATAACTGAACGACCAGAATAGTCAACACGCTTACCAAGTAAGTTTTGACGGAAACGACCTTGCTTACCTTTCAACATGTGTGACAATGACTTAAGTGGACGGTTACCAGGACCAGTAACTGGGCGACCACGACGACCGTTATCAATTAAAGCATCAACAGCTTCTTGCAACATACGCTTTTCGTTTTGAACAATAATTCCAGGAGCATTCAAATCTAATAAACGCTTCAAACGATTGTTACGGTTGATAACTCGACGATATAAATCATTCAAGTCAGAAGTTGCAAAGCGTCCACCTTCTAATTGAACCATTGGACGAAGATCAGGTGGAATAACTGGAATTGCATCCATAACCATCCAATCAGGACGATTTCCAGAGTTCAAAAATGCTTCTAAAATATCTAAGCGACGAACTGCACGAGTACGTTTTTGACCTGTAGCTTCGCGTAATTCTTCTTTTAGTTCAGCACATTCTTTTTCAAGATCTACATCCCTTAGTAAAGTTCTAATAGCTTCAGCACCCATTGCTGCCTTAAAGCCATCACCATATTCTTCACGTTTTTCACGATATTCGCCTTCAGTTAAGAGTTGTTTCTTTTCAAGTGCTGTATCACCTGCATCTGTAACTACATAAGATGCAAAGTAGATAATTTCTTCCAATGCACGTGGACTCATATCTAAGACAAGACCCATACGACTTGGAATACCTTTAAAGTACCAAATATGTGTAACAGGAGCTGCTAATTCGATATGACCCATACGTTCACGACGTACTTTTGAACGAGTAACTTCAACCCCACAGCGATCACAAACAACACCTTTATAACGGATACGTTTGTACTTACCACAGGCACATTCCCAGTCCTTAGTAGGTCCAAAAATACGTTCATCAAACAAGCCATCTTTTTCTGGTTTCAATGTACGGTAGTTAATAGTTTCAGGTTTCTTTACTTCACCATAAGACCAGCTACGGATCTTATCGGAAGAAGCAAGACCGATCTGCATACTATCGAATTTATTGACATCGATCAAAGGACCGACCTCCCTTTCTTATAATTGTCTATTCTGTCTTAGTTTCTTCTTTTTCAGCAGTTTCTTGTTCTGCTTCTTTAGCTTTCTTTTCTTCTTGTTCCTTTGCGAATTTCTTCAATGCATCAACGTTAACAATATCATCGTCTTCGTCATCCATATCACGTAATTCAATTTCATTCTTATCAGCATCAAGAACTTTCATATCCATACCTAATACTTGTAATTCTTTAACAAGAACACGGAATGATTCAGGAACACCTGGTTTTGGAATTGGTTCGCCCTTAACGATAGCTTCATAAGTCTTAACACGTCCAACAACATCGTCAGATTTGTAAGTCAAAATTTCTTGCAATGTGTAAGCAGCACCATAAGCTTCTAATGCCCAAACTTCCATTTCACCAAAACGTTGTCCACCAAATTGTGCCTTACCACCAAGTGGTTGTTGTGTAACTAATGAGTAAGGTCCAATTGAACGAGCATGAATCTTATCGTCAACCATATGTGCAAGTTTAAGGTAGTACATAACACCAACTGCTATACGGTTATCGAATGCTTCACCTGTACGTCCATCATATAAAACAGTCTTACCATCGCCAGGTAATCCAGCTTCTTGTAATGCACTCCAAATATCTTCATCACGAGCACCATCGAAAACTGGTGAAGCTACGTGAATACCTAATTTACGAGCAGCCATACCTAAGTGAAGATCCAAAACTTGTCCGATGTTCATACGGGAAGGCACACCCATTGGAGAAAGCATGATATCGATTGAAGTACCATCAGGCATAAATGGCATATCTTCTTCTGGAATAACAACAGAAACAGTACCTTTATTACCGTGACGTCCAGCCATCTTATCCCCAACTTGTAACTTACGTTTTTGAGCAATGTAAACACGAACCATCATATTTACACCTGGGGATAATTCATCTCCACCTTCACGAGTAAAGATTTTAACGTCTTGAACAATACCACCTGCACCGTGAGGAACACGTAATGATGTATCACGAACTTCACGTGCTTTTTCACCGAAGATAGCATGTAACAATCTTTCTTCTGCAGATAATTCTGTTACACCTTTAGGAGTTACTTTACCAACTAAAATATCTCCATCTTTTACTTCAGCACCAATACGGATAATACCAAATTCGTCAAGGTTCTTAAGAGCATCTTCACCAACATTAGGAATTTCACGTGTGATTTCTTCAGGTCCTAATTTAGTATCACGAGCTTCAGATTCATGTTCTTCAATATGAATAGATGTATAAACATCTTCTTTAACTAAACGTTCGTTAATTGCGATAGCATCTTCGAAGTTATAACCATCCCATGTCATAAATGCAATCAATGGATTTTGACCTAAAGCCAATTCTCCATTTTCCATAGCTGGTCCGTCAGCTAATACTTCATCAGCATCTACTCTATCTCCAACACGTACAATTGGTGTTTGGTTATAGTTCTTACCACCATTAGAACGATGGAATTTCATCAATTTATACTTGTCCAAAGAACCATCGTCACGGCGAACTCTAATTTCACGAGCATCTACATATTCAACTGTACCTTCATGTTCAGAAATCAATGCTACCCCAGAGTCATGTGCAGCTTTGTATTCAATACCTGTACCAACTAATGGTGCATGTGGCTTAATCAAAGGAACAGCCTGACGTTGCATGTTAGCACCCATCAAAGCACGGTTAGAGTCATCGTTTTCCAAGAAAGGAATACATGCTGTAGCAACAGCAACTACTTGTTTAGGTGAAACGTCCATGTAGTCAACTTTTTCAGTTGAAATTTCAACGTCATCATCTTTCTTACGAGCCATAACTACATCATCAACAAAGGAACCATCATCATTTAATGGTGAGTTAGCTTGTGCGATAACGTAATTATCTTCTTCATCGGCTGTTAAGTAGTCAATTTTGTCTGTAACTTTATGTGTTTCCCAAGATACACGACGATATGGTGTTTCAACAAAACCATACTTATTAATACGAGCATAAGAAGATAAACTGTTGATCAAACCGATGTTAGGACCTTCAGGAGTTTCGATAGGACACATACGACCATAGTGTGTATAGTGAACGTCACGAACTTCGTATCCAGCACGATCACGAGTCAAACCACCAGGTCCCAAAGCAGAGAAACGACGCTTATGAGACAATTCACCCAATGGATTAGTTTGGTCCATGAATTGGGACAATTGAGAACTTCCGAAGAATTCTTTAATTGAAGCAACAACTGGACGAATATTAATCAATTGTTGTGGTGTAACAGTTGATGTATCTTGAATTGACATACGTTCACGTACAACACGTTCCATACGTGATAAACCAATTCTAAATTGGTTTTGTAATAATTCACCTACAGAGCGAGTACGACGGTTACCCAAGTGGTCAATATCATCTGTTGAACCCATACCTTCTTGTAAATTGAAGAAGTAGTTCATGGAAGCTACTATATCAGCTGGTGTAATGTGCTTGAATTGGATATCAACATTTGCATTACCAATAACATTTACTACCTTTTCTGGATCCTTTGGTGAATATACTTTCACAATTTGAAGAGTCATTGGTTCTTGAACAACACCTTCTTCAGATGGATGGAAAGTAAATGTCTTGAAGTCATCTCTTGCTAAGTATGGAGCTAATTTATCCATAACTTGCTTATCAATAACTTCATCCTTATTTACAATAATTTCGCCTGTATCAGGATCAGCTAATGTTTCTGCAACAGTTAAATTCAATAAGCGTGTCTTTAAATCTAACTTCTTGTTAATCTTATAACGACCAACAGGTGCTAAATCATAGCGCTTTGGATCAAAGAAACGAGCTGTTAACAAACTACGTGATGAATCAGCAGTCTTTGGTTCACCTGGACGTAGACGTTCATAAATATCTTTCAAAGATTCTTCTACACGAGAATCATCCATATTCTTATGTACATCTTTTTCCAAAGTAAGCATCAAGCTATCGCTATTAGATCCTAAAATTTCTACAATTTCATTATCAGAACCGTATCCCAAAGCACGGATAAGTTCTGTTAATGGAATTTTACGAGTACGATCAATACGTACATATGCTACATTCTTTGCATCTGTTTCATATTCTAACCAAGCCCCACGATTAGGAATTACAGTTGTACCGTAGTTAGTACGACCATTCTTATCTAATTCGGAGTTGAAGTATACACCTGGAGAACGAACTAATTGTGAAACAATAACACGTTCTGCCCCGTTAATAATGAATGTACCTTGCTTAGTCATCAATGGGAAATCACCAAAGAATACATCTTGTGACTTAATTTCACCAGTTTCATGGTTGATTAAGCGTAAAGTAACATGTAATGGTGCTGAATAATTAGCATCATGTTGACGTGCTTCTTCAACTGTATACTTTGGTTCTAAAAGTTGATAATCTACAAATTCAAGTGATAATTTACCTTGAAAATCTTCAATTGGCATAATGTCATCAAACATTTCACGAAGACCTTCATCTAAAAACCACTTGTAAGAATCAGTTTGAACTTCAATCAAGTTAGGTAGATCAAGAACTTCTTTAATTCGCGAGTAACTTCTACGTACACGGTGTTTACCGTATTTTACTAAGTGTCCTGCCAAGTTGTTCACCTCTCAAAAAATTTGCTGTGACTCGATTAATTTATTACAATTTTATTACAATTTTTATTTTTACCGGTTTTTTGGCAAAAAAAAGCAAAAACAGACAGAGACAAATTAAATTTGCTTCATACTATTTTTGCTTTTATCAAGTCTGCTATGGACAATATATCATAACAAACAATCAATTCACAGTTTTTCGCATTTATATATTTTAAATGGATATTCAGTATTTGTCAATACTAAATATAACTATTAACTATTTATTTTTTCTGCAGCTACTGGATTCTTAACTTTTATCGTTATTTCACCTTTTTTAGCATGCCGGTCAGGAACATGACGTCATAGCCCGTCAGGCGCTTGTAGCGCGCCATC
>OHBJ01002331.1_pt1 | contig 12823 bp, 10 predicted proteins | sample 1577241 | NCBI WGS metagenome assembly OHBJ01 (sample SAMEA3541594, study PRJEB24748) | human gut metagenome | biome: human gut; feature: human-associated habitat; material: faeces | place: China | collected 2012
CATTGCACCGATAAGGACGGTAATGAGGTGCTCGTCTATATTGATACAAAAACGGGCTATGAGGACGATATACTTCTGCTTTTGTATTCCGACGGCGGAATCCTGACAAAATAATAAAAAGAAAAAATACGGAAATAATAATTTTGTCCGAAATGAGACAAAAGAAAGATTGTGGTGATAGATATGAAAAAGGCTGTTGCAGCTGTTTTGCTCGCCGTGCTTCTTGTTTGCGCTGTGTTCTCATCCTGCGGTAAAAAGGAGGACGGAGCCGTTACCGGAAACGGAAATACTACTCGCTCCGCCGCGCAAAATGCGGTTACAAACGCAGGCGACGCCGTAGGTGACGCAGTCACCGGCGCCGGAGATGTTGTTACCGGAGCCGCCGATATAGCAGGCGACGTTATCACGGGTGCGGGCGACATAGTAAACGACGCGGTGACAGGTGCGGGCGAAGCCGCAAGCAAGGCTGCGTCGGACGCGGCAAGATAAAATTGACGAAGCCACGGTTAGCGCTAACCGTGGCTTCACTTTTTTATTTAAACCGTAGCGTTTGTGCTGCGGCAGCTTATCAGTTGCCGTAACCGTATGCGCTGAACGGATTGTACGAGTTGTTGCGTGTTGTGGACTCCGTCTTTACGGAAGAGGAATCGCCCTTATCCTCAACGAGGGTTGCCTTTACTTCAAATTCATTGATGTTGTAATTGCTGTCTATTCTGCAAATCGTAAGCGTAAGCGTATCGCCCACGGCAGATTTATCAATAAGGTCCGGAAGATCGTCTGCGCTGTCAAGGTCCTTGCCGTTGACCTTGGTAATTAAGTCGCCCTGCTTTACGTCCTGAGACGCAAGGCTCGAATCGGACTGAACGCTCTGAACTATCAAGGAACCTGCCGGGAACTCCTTAAGGCTTACGATCATACTGTACATCTGACTTGAAGACGCCGGCGAATAGGTTATTCCGAGCTTAGGTCTGTTAGTAACATAGCCGTTTGCAACTATTTCGTCGTAAACTTCCTTTGCTGTAACGCTCGGTACGGAGAATGCCATTCCCTCGTAATCGGTGCTTGCTATTTTAGATGAGTTTATGCCTATTACCTGACCGTATTCATTGACGAGCGCGCCGCCGGAGTTGCCGGGGTTTATGGCTGCCGTGTGCTGAATACAAATCATCTCATAGCCTATCTGGCTGTTTACGGGGCGGGAAATCGCGGATACTATACCGTTTGTGAACGAGCCTGCAAATGCCGTTCCGCCGGGGTTGCCTATCGCGTAGACCGTCTCGCCGACCGAGAGCTTGTCGCTGTCGCCGAATTCCGCGGCTTTAAGACCGGTAGCCTTGATTTTTAAAACTCCGATGTCGGTTTTAGAGTCATATCCCACTACCGTTGCGTCGTACTGCGTTTCGTCGGATAGCTGAACTCTGACGGAGCCGCCGCCCGAAATTACGTGAGCGCATGTCATAATATATGTGTACTGCTTGCTGCTGTCCTCGCCGACTATTACGCCCGAGCCCTGACCCGATGCGGAGGAGGAACGGCTGTCGGAGTATACGAGTATGCCGACGGAGCTGTCCTTTATCTTATCATAAACGCCTGCCGCGGTAAGACTGCCGCTCTTATCGGTAGAGGAAGCGGTGGGAGTTTCGTTTATCGTAACGGTTGAGCTGTCTGCGGAAGTCTTTTCGCTTGTCTGCTTTTTGGCACCGTCCTTATTGCTGAGAGAAACCGCAATGCCCGTAACACCGAGTGCCACGCAAACCACAACTGCGATTATGAGGGCTATAACGCCGCCTTTTTTATGCTTTGACGGCTTATTGTCAACCGGTTTTTTCGGCGGTTGGCCTGAATTTCCGTAATAGACATAGCTGTTATTTCCGCTGTATGTTGAACTCGGACGGTATGCGCCGTTTGAGCCGTAGTAGCCGTTGTTTCCGCTTGAATAGCCGTTGTTGCTGCCGTTTGCATTTGAACTGCCGTTATTTGTGTTTCCGCCGCCGTTCGAGTAAGGGTAGCCGTTATTCGGCTGATAGCCGCCGTTATAAGGACTGCCGCTGTTCGCTCTTTGAGCGTCATTGCCGGCTTCGGGAGCACTTTGGAAATTACCCGTGCTTTCCGGGGCGTTTTGCTGCTCGTTTCCCGAAGGGGTGTTGTTATTGAAATCGTCCATAAAAAGATCTCCTTGATTTATCTGATGAAGACAAGAGCTTTTCTCTTATCGTTGTCATAATAATAACCGACGGTTATTACAGAACTGTTAACTCGATTTAAATAATCTGAATACTTTTACAGCTGCTTAGGCGGAAGATATTTCGGAATGGTAAACCAAAATTCGGTGTATTTACCCTCTTCGCTGTTGCAGCCTATCGAACCGCCGTGCATTTCGACTATCGTTTTGCATATATAAAGACCGAGTCCTGCACCCTTGACGTCATAGCTGCGCGATTTATCAACCTTGTAGAAGCGCTCGAATATTTTTTCGCGCTCCTCCGAGGAAATACCCGCGCCCGTGTTTACTACCTTTATAAGCGTTGCGTTTTCGTCATCGTCTGCAAATACGCTTATGGTGCCGTTTTCCGTGAATTTGACCGCATTGTCCACAAGATTGTATATGACCTGATGTATCATATCCTCGTCGGCGGTGACCGTTACGGAATGAAGCCTGTCAAGCCCGGATATTTCAATGTGCTTGCGCTCTATTATCTGCTCGAACGACAGCAGCACGTTGAATATTTCCGCACTTATGTCAAACGCCTTCGGTTTCAGCTTTAATTCACCCGCTTCGATTTTGGACATATTCAGCATTGCCGTAACAAGCCTTGAAAGTCGCTTGGTCTCATCGGAAACAATGCTCAAATAGTGCTTTTGCTGGCTTTCGGGAATGGTGCCGTCAAGGATTCCGTCTATGAAGCCTCCTATGGTTGTCATAGGGGTTTTAAGCTCGTGCGAGACGTTTGCCACAAAGCTTCGCCGCGAGCTTTCAAGAAGCGACAGATCCGATGCCATCTTATTGAATGCGCGCACAAGCTCGGCGAGCTCGTCGTCACCCTTTACCTTGACTCTCGGGCCGAAATCGCCCTCTGCGTAAGCTTTTGTCGCCTCCGACATATCGTGGAGCGGTTTTATAAGAGAAGCGGTGAGAAAATATACTGCGATAAAGCCTACCGAGAAAGCCATAAGACAGGCAAAAATAAACATTTTAAGGATATTCATCGCATAGTTTGTGAAGCCCGCCGTCATAGGCGCCACGGCAAAAACAACTGCTGCGGTTTCTTCGCCGACCTTTACCGGCTCCGCCGCGACAAGCTGCTTTTTCATATAGACGCCGTTTAAGGTGGTCTTTGCAAAATAGTCGCCCTTTTTCGCCTCGTCGATTACCTCCTGAGGTATTGTGTAGCCGCCGTGCAGACTGCATCTGCCGTTGTTTGAGATACTGTAATTCTGTGTTATGACGTCCTTGCACAATATTATGTTGCCCGAGGTATCGGTTATGTAAATATCAGCCGAGATAGCGTCCGAAATCATCGAGAGGTTACTGCATATCATCGCTATCGAGCCGGAGGCATCGGTTTGAATTCTTGATGAGAGAACAGATGAGGTAGTGCTTGCTATGTTTTTTGCGTTAGAGGAGAGAAGCTGTTCTTTTTGACTTGACCAGTAATTTGAGAGGAACACGCCGAGCGTTACTCCCAAAAGCAAAAAGCATATGAGTACCATTGCCACAAATACCGACAGAAATTTAGTGAACAGTGACTGATGACTGAATTTGCGGTAGGTGCGGTGCAATACCGTTTTAAAACGCGCCTTTACGCTCTGCTGCATTCTTATCAGTCCTTAGTTTCAAATTTATAGCCTACGCTCCAAACGGTTTTCAATTCCCATTTGTCGGAAACGCCCTCAAGCTTTTCGCGAAGACGCTTTATGTGAACGTCTACCGTTCTTGAGTCGCCGTAGTAGTCAAACCCCCATACCTCGTCAAGAAGCTGGTCGCGCGTAAATACACGGTTGGGATTTGAGGCGAGATGATATATAAGCTCGAGCTCTTTCGGAGGAGTGTCTACGGATACTCCGTTGACCTTCATCTCGTAATTTGTAAGGTTTATCGAGAGCTTGTCGTAATTTACCTCTTTGACGTCGCTTGTGTCGGAAGCGGGAGCGGTGCGGCGAAGTACGGCTTTTATTCTTGCCACAACCTCTTTTGTGTCAAAGGGCTTTGTAACATAGTCGTCCGCGCCGAGCTCAAGACCCAGAACCTTGTCAAATGTCTCGCCCTTGGCGGTGAGCATAATTATCGGCTTGTCCGAGAATTTTCTGATTTCACGGCATACCTGCCAGCCGTCAAGCTTCGGTATCATTATGTCGAGCAGCGTGAGGTCGGGATTTTCCTGCTTGAATGCATTTATTGCCGACACACCGTCGTTAACTATTTTTACGACGTAGCCCTCTTTTTCGAGATAGAGCCTTAAAAGCTCGCAGATATTGGTGTCGTCATCGACGACGAGTATTTTTTCGTTTGGCATAAAATACCACCCTTTCAAACCTCTTATAATCAGAAATTATAAAGTACATTTAAAAATAATATGTGAACAAATTCGTAAGAAATTTAAAATAAAAGGGACTATAAAAAACAAATTTCTTTACAGCCCGATTTTATGATTATTTAAGCGACGACAGAAGTCCGCCTTTTTTGATTATATCCTGTATGAACGGCGGAAACGGCTCTGCCCGGTAGCTTTTGCCCGTGGTGTTGTCGGTTATTACGCCACTGTCAAAGTCTACCGAAACCTCGTCGCCCTGCTCGATTTCGTCGCCTGCCTCCGGACATTCGAGAATCGGCAGACCTATGTTGAGTGCATTTCTGTAAAAAATTCTTGCGAAGTTTTTGGCAATTACGCAAGAAACGCCCGCCGCCTTTATGGCAAGCGGAGCATGCTCTCTTGAGGAGCCGCAGCCGAAGTTTACGCCGGCAACCATTATGTCGCCATCTTTCACGTTATTTACAAATTCCTTGTCTACATCCTCCATACAATGAGCCGCAAGGTCCTTAGGGTCGGAGGAGTTGAGGTATCTTGCCGGAATTATGACGTCCGTATCCACATGGTCGCCGTATTTATGAACTTTGCCCTGTATCTTCATATAAATCGTTCCTTTCTTACCTGAGCTGCGAGGGTGAGCATATATAGCCCGTAACGGCACTTGCCGCCGCTACGAAGGGGCTCGCGAGATAAACCTCGCTCTCCGGGTGTCCCATTCGGCCTACGAAGTTGCGGTTTGTGGTGGAAACGGCTCTTTCACCCTTTGCGAGTATGCCCATATGACCGCCGAGACACGGGCCGCAGGTCGGGGTTGATACAACCGCGCCCGCTTCTACAAATATTTCGGTAAGGCCCTCTTTAATGCATTGCAGGTAAACCTTTTGTGTTGCCGGAATTACTATAACGCGAACGCCGTCCTTTACCTTTCTGCCCTTTAAGACGGAGGCGGCAGCGCGCATATCCTCTATTCTTCCGTTTGTGCAGGAACCTATAACTACCTGATCTATGTCGATTTTTTCAATTTCGTCAACGGTGTGAGTGTTTTCGGGAAGATGCGGAAAAGCAACCGTGGGTTTCAGATTATTTAAGTCTATCTCTATTGTCTCGTCATACTCGGCGTCCTCGTCTGCCTCGAATATACGAGGCTGTCTGTCGGTCCTGCCGCTTATGTATTCGAGCGTCTTGTCGTCTACCGGGAAAATTCCGTTTTTGGCGCCGCATTCTATTGCCATATTCGCTATGCAGAAGCGGTCGTCCATTGAGAGTGCTCCTACACCGTCGCCCGTGAATTCAAGCGAACGGTATCTTGCTCCGTCAACGCCTATTTTACCGATAAGGTGAAGTATTACGTCTTTGCCGCTGACAAATTCGGGCAAGGTGCCTCTGAGTACAACTTTGATTGCGGACGGAACCTTAAACCAAGCCTTGCCGGAGATCATACCGGCAGCCATATCGGTTGAGCCCACACCCGTAGAGAACGCGCCGAGTGCACCGTATGTGCAGGTGTGTGAGTCGGCGCCTATAACGGCGTCGCCGGAAATAACGAGACCGCTCTCGGGAAGAAGCGCGTGCTCTATACCCATTTTTCCCACGTCAAAGAAATTTTTGATTCCCTTTTCCTTTGCGAAAAGACGAACCTGTTTGACATTTTCGGCGGATTTAATATCCTTGTTGGGGGTAAAATGGTCCATAACAAGTGCTATTTTGTCCGTTGAAAATACGTCCTTAAAGCCCTTTTTTGCCATCTCGTTTATGGCAACGGGCGAGGTTACGTCGTTGCCGAGCACGAGGTCGAGCTTTGCCTCTATGAGCTGACCTGCCGTAACCGACTGAAGGCCGGCGTGCGCCGCGAGTATTTTTTGGGTCATTGTCATTGACATTCTGTTATTCCTCGATTCCTTTTATGTTTGTATCGCCGCTCTCAAGCGCGGTAAGACCGGAGCGTGAAAGCTCGATTATTCCGTGCTTTGTCATTTTGCCTATGAATTTGTCGATAAGCGACGGCAGACCCGTAAGCTCGGCAGTTATTGTTGTGTGGCCTATATCCTTTACCTTTGCGCCGAAGCCGTTGATTGTTTTAAGCACGGCTGTGCGCTGGCTGTTTGTGGCGTGAACCTTTATAAGCAAGAGCTCGGAGGATACAAGGCGTGATTCATTGAGCTTTACCACCTTTATTACGTCCTCAAGCTTTGAGAGCTGACGCTCAACCTGCAAAAATTTGTGCGGCTCAACGTCTGATACTATTGTTATTCTTGAATATACGGGATTTTCCGTTTCGGCTACGGTAAGGCTTATTACGTTGTAGCCGCGTCTCGCAAAAAGACTTGCGACGCGTAAAAGCACGCCCGTGCGGTTATATACGAGAGCCGAGAGGAATATTCTCTCAAGACTGTTTGTATTATTTCCTTCTGCCATTTTTGTTTTCCTTTCCTTTGCGGCTTATTCGGCTGAAAAACGATACACCGTGTCAGATACGAACGGATGGTTTTCGTCAAACAGATTTTGTATGAAAACGGGGTTGTTTAAAGCGTTCGGGTAGTACTGCGTTTCAAGGCAGAAACCGGAGCGGTGAGTGAGGGGCAACTTACCTTTACCGATTTGCGAGCCGTCCATATAGTTGCCTATGTAAAACTGGACTCCGGGAAGGTCGGTATAGCACGTCATTTTCCTGCCGCTTTCGGGGTCGTAAACCATTGCGAATTCGCGCAGAGCACCCGTGTAATTTTCGAGGCAGAAGTTGTGGTCGTAGCCCCTGCCTATTATAAGCTGCTCGTCGGGAGACGATACGTCTCTGCCTATCTTTTTCGGTATTCTGAAGTCAAACGGTGTGTTTTCAACGCTTCTGATTTCGCCTGTCGGGATGCTGTCTTCGTTCATCGGCGTAAAGTATTTTGCAAAAATCTGCATTTCGTGAGAGAGAATGTTGCCGGAAGCGTATCCGCCGAGGTTAAAGTATGAGTGGTTTGTGACGTTTATCGGAGTCTTGCCGTCGGGTCTGCAGTCATAGTGTATTTTGACCTCGTTTTTGTCGGTAAACGTGAAGGTGACTTCATTTTGAAGGTTTGACGGGAAGCCCTCGTTGCCGTCGGCGCTGAAATATGAGAATTTAACGCTGTTGTCGCCGAGTATTTCATAATTCCAAACGGCGTTTTCGTATTCGTGATTACCGTGAAGGGTGAATTTACCGTCGATGTTTTTTGTTATCAGGTAATTTTTGCCGTCTATGGTAATACCGTTTCCGGAAATTCGGTTTGCGACTCTTCCGACGGTGCGACCCTGCGAATCCGTACAGCTCAGCTGACCCTCCATGGTGTCAAAGCCGACAAGCACATCGGCAAAGTCTCCGTTTCTGTCGGGAACCGATATTTTATTGAGCGTAGCGCCGTAATTCAGCAGTTCGATTTCGGCTCCGCTTTCGTTTTTTATTGTGAATGAAAAGACTTCTTTTCCGTCGGCGGTTTTGCCGTAGAGAGATTTGGTCATTTTCAAAGCTACCACCCCATTTTTAGCATTTTAATAAGTATAATATCCGTGCGCGCCGTTGTCAAGAAAGACGAAAAAACTTGCAAGAGCGAAAATAATGCTAACCGGAAAACAAAAGTATTTTTATTGACTTTTCGGCGTTTTAAATGTATTCTTAACATATATTATGTATTTGAAGGGAGTGTGCCGATTGGAGCAATTTTTAACTCAGTTTGAATTCCTGTCGCGATATGCTTTGGCTTTTCTTGCGCTTATAATACTTCTCCGGTGCATTTTTTCCCTTTTCAGGCTCAGACCGCGCCGCGAGATTATGGCAACACTGATAAATCTTGCCGACGACAGCGAAATCGAGATACGAAATTGGGAAACCTCGATAGGCCGTTCGCGCTCGTGCGATATATCGCTCAGAAAGTACGGCACAGTATCGCGTTTTCACGCCGTTCTGGCTCTCAGAAAAGACGGCTGGTATGTCTTTGATACCGAGTCGAAGACAGGAGTTTACGTAAACGGCGAGCAAATAAAAAAATCAGCCAAGATAATCGACGGCGACACCGTCTCGTTCGGAAACGCGGTTATGAAGTTCACCTCAAACGGCTACGGCGTTGAGAGTGAAGAGGCTGAGGACGGTAAAAAGGTTGACTTCACAAACGCCACAAGGCTTGTAAATCTTGCCGACAACAGCGCGTTCTATTTAAACGGCACGTGCCTTATAGGGCGTGACAGAACCTGTAATATATGCCTGCCGATGCAAAGCGTCTCGGGTGAGCATGCCGAGGTCTATCCCGCAAAGGACGGCTGGTATGTTGCGGACCTCAATTCCAAAAACGGCACGCTTTTAAACGGCGAAGAGGTTTTCGGCGCATTTCCGCTGTATGACGGCGACATTATTTCAATAGGCGATTACAGCTTCCTTTTCCGCGAATAAAGCGGAGAAGGGGCCATATTCAAAGAAACGGAGGACGCATCTTTGGCTCAGGAAAATGCTCGTAAAAAGCAAAAAAAGACGAGAACCAAAAAATACAGAAAGCCTGTAAACTGGCTGATTCTGCTTATAATTATGACTGTTTTTCAGCTCGTTTGCGCCGCTCAGATAAATATGAACAGTCCCGACATACCGCTGACTACATTATATATTGTATTCGGTGCATATATAGCTATTGAATGGGCGTATTTTATATTTTTCGGCGGATTTTTACACCGCAAGAGCTTTGAAATAGAGCTTATAGCGTTTTTTCTTACCGGCATAGGCCTTACACTCACCACAAGCGTGTATCCCGACAAAGCGTTTGTTCAGCTTGCGGCGGTGATTATGGGTATTGCGGTATTTATAGTTATGCTTTGGGTGCTCAGCGATATAGAAAGAGTCGTAAAGCTGCGTATGCCGGTGGCGATAGCTTCCGTTATCGTACTTGTTGCCACAAGGCTTTTGGCGCACAATATAAACGGTGCATACAACTGGATAAGAATAGGCGGCGTTTCAATACAGCCGTCGGAAATAGTGAAGATAGGTTTCGTCTTTGTAGGTGCGGCTACGCTCGAATACCTGCAATCAACGAGAAGCCTTACAAAATATCTTGTGTTTGCGCTTTCCTGTATAGGCTGTCTGTTCCTTATGAAGGATTTCGGTACGGCTCTTATATTCTTCTTTACATTCTTAATAATGGCATTCCTGCGCTCGGGAGATATAAAGACCATATTTCTTGTATGCGCGGCAGCTCTCGGCGGCGGCGGTCTTGTGCTTACGTTTAAGCCGTATGTCGCAAAACGCTTTGAAACATATCGCCATGTTTGGGAGTATGCAAATGACCGTGGCTATCAGCAGGCGAGACTTCTCATATATTCCGTCAGCGGCGGTCTTTTCGGACTCGGAATAGGAAACGGCAAGCTGAGAGATGTGTACGCAGCCACAGAGGACTTGGCGTTCGGAATGGTATGTGAGGAATTCGGAATTATTATCGCATTTGCTGTGCTTTTGACCTTTGTCGCCCTCGTGGTTTACAGTATACGCTATGCTGTGGCGGCTCGATCGTCTTTTTACTCTATTGCTGCGTGCGCTGCGTCGGGCCTTCTTCTTTTCCAAGCGGCTCTGCACGTGTTCGGCGTTACCGATCTTCTTCCGTGGACGGGCGTTACGCTGCCGTTTATCAGCCGAGGCGGCTCGAGTATGATGTGCTGCTGGGGACTTGTGGCATTTATAAAGGCCATTGATGTCAAGACGTACAAACGGTACGATAAGGTAGCGGTGGCAAAGTCTTAAATTAAATCTGCCGAAAGGGAGTGTGAAACAATGAAAACCATGTCAAAAAGAGCCTGGGTGCTCTATGTGTTTATAGCAGCATTTTTAGCAGGGCTCATTGTGTTGTTTTACACATTTTACACAAATGCCGATTCGTGGGCTATGAAAAAGGCAAACAGGCACCTGTATTCATCAGGTACGCTGTCGGTTGCGGGCAGCATTAAGGATGAAACCGGAGCGGTGCTTGCGGAAACAAAGGACGGTAAGCGCGTTTATAACAGCGACAAAACCGTAAGAACCGCAACCATGCACACGGTAGGCGACTCTGAGGGCTATATAGCGACGGGCGTTCAGACATCGTATAAGGACGTCATAACCGGCTATAATTTCGTTGACGGTATATACAACCTGAAAAAATACGGTAAGGGCAACGACGTAAATCTCACAATAAATGCGCAGCTCTGCGCGGCGGCATACAGTGCCCTCGGTAACAACAAGGGTACGGTCGGCGTTTATAATTACAAAACGGGTCAGCTTTTATGCGTTGTATCAAGCCCGTCTTATGATATTGCAAATAAACCCGTCTCAAGTATAAATAACGATAAGACAGGTGCCTACGAGGGTGTTTATTTAAACAGGTTTTTCTCCGGCGTTTATACTCCCGGCTCGACATTTAAAATGATAACCTCGATTTGTGCCATTGAAAATTTGCCTGATATCGATTCGCAAAAATTCAAATGCACGGGCGAATACAAGGTCGGCGGCAGCTCGGTTAAGTGCCTCGGGGTTCACGGAACCGTGAATTTCGAAAAGGCTCTCAATGTGTCCTGTAACAGCGCATTTGCGCAGATTGCGATAGAACTCGGACCCGATAAGCTTATGGCCACGGCAAAGGAGCTGGGGCTCGGCAATCAGATGTATGTAGGCAATATAAGGCTCGCAAAAAGTTCGTTCAACGTGACCGGTGCGTCGGACCTCGACGTGGGCTGGGCAGGTATAGGTCAGTACACCACTCGCATAAATCCGTGCCAGATGTTAACTATTGCAGGCGCGGTGGCTAACGGCGGCTCCTCAGTGCCGCCATATCTTGTCGGCAAAATAACTTCGCAGACCGGAAAAACGATTTATGAAGCAAAGCCCGGCACGGCAACTCAGCTTATTTCCTCGGATACCGCATCAAAGATGAACGATATGCTTCGCTCAAATGTCAAAAATTATTACAGCGACGGTAAGTTCCCCAACCTTAAAATGTGCGGTAAGACCGGAACGGCGGAAGTAAGCTCGGAAGCCGGCGGTGCAAAGCCTCACGCTTGGTTTGTCGGATATTCACAGCGCGAGGATCTCCCGCTTGCGATAGTGGTTGTTGTCGAAAACGGCGGCGGAGGCTCATCTGTGGCAATTCCCGTTGCCAATAAGACTATGCAAAAGGCTCTTTCCTTATATGCAAAATAAAAATTTTTCCGCATACGACAGCAAAGCTCGTGTGCGGAATTTTTAAAGGTGATAAAATGAAATTTTACTTTCCGGAAAACTACGGCGCTCTCGGCGACGGAAAAAACGACGATTCACGCGCTTTACAGTCAGCTATTGACGAGGCCGAAAAAAACGGCGGCGGAACGGTTGTGCTTGAGAGTGGAAAAACGTATTATTCAAGCTCGGTCATAATGAAGAAAAACGTTGAGTTGCATTTGCAAAAAGGCTCGGTTTTAAAGGCAACCTCAGACATAAACGGATACTTTCGTCCCTGCGATTTTATAAACGATGAGACAAATACCCTTATAGGCAATCCCGTTACGGGTAAGCCGTCGTTTGCCTTTATATATGCGTATAAGGCGGACAATGCCGCAATAACCGGAGGCGGAAAAATCGACGCAAACGGTCACAGCTTTGTAAAGAGAAAAGACAAATACTATGTCACCGGCGACTTTTATCCGCGTCCCACGGTTATGTATTTTGAGGCTTGCAACCATATTGTGTTTGAGGATTTCACGGTGGTCGATGCACCGTTTTGGACGCTTCATCCGGCAGGCTGCGACGATGTTTTAATATCAAAAATTCACATATTAAACGACCTCGATGTTGCAAATTCGGACGGCATAGATCCCGACCACTGCAGCAACGTGCGTATTTGCGACTGCCACGTAGAGTGCGCCGACGACTGCATCTGCCTTAAAACTTCAAAAGGCAATTCCGAATACGGACCGTGCGAAAACATACTGATAACGGGCTGCACGCTGATTTCAACCTCGGCGGCGATAAAAATAGGCACGGAGGGCGTCGGCGATTTCAGAAACATAATAGTTTCAAACTGTGTCATTTCGCGCAGCAACCGCGGTCTTTCAATTCAGATACGCGACGGCGGCAATGTCGAAAATGTCAAATATTCCGATATTATAATAGGTACGCGCCGTTTTTGCCCCGATTGGTGGGGGACTGCCGAGCCGATAGTAATAACTGCGTTTGACCGCGACGAAAACACAAGGGCAGGCCATATCAAAAACATCTCTTACCGCAACATAACCTGCGTCGGCGAAAACGGAGTTATGATATGCGGCACGGCGGAAAACAAAATTGA
>OHBJ01002332.1_pt1 | contig 12820 bp, 8 predicted proteins | sample 1577241 | NCBI WGS metagenome assembly OHBJ01 (sample SAMEA3541594, study PRJEB24748) | human gut metagenome | biome: human gut; feature: human-associated habitat; material: faeces | place: China | collected 2012
ATATGTCTGAGATATTTTAAAATATCTCAGACATATTTTGAATTATCTCCCTTGTTTTTTCAATTTCCTGCGGGAAGTTTTTTACCACGTGAAAAAAATATTTTTTTCTTGGAAATACATTTACACAAGAATTCTTCTCCGTTGATTTTCTAATAAGCCTGCATTTTCAGATACTTCAGAAATGATTCATTTTATACATCAAAACATAAACGGTATCCGGAACCGCCTTGCATAATCCGTCACCACAAACCTATGAAAGACAATTCTATATTACAAAAAAGTGAAATCAAACCGTTTCAACAAAAATTAGCAGACTGTACAGTACGTTATATATCATCATTTTTGTAATTTTGCTTTGATTCACATACAAGCAGTTGCAGATACATCCGCACAGTCCTGTTACGAAAGGCAATAACCGCCGGACGAAGCCGCAAAAGTAAAAACACCGGAAACAAAACACATCAAAAAATATTAGATTATGACTATCGACACATGTAAATTCGCAGGACAAAGAGTCATCGTTCGCGTTGACTTCAACGTACCATTGGACGAAAACGGTAACATCACGGACGACACCCGTATACGCGGCGCTCTCCCCACCCTGAAAAAAGTACACTCAGAGGGCGGCAAACTAATAATAATGTCGCACATGGGACGTCCCAAGAAAAATCCCGATCCCAAATACTCCCTGCGTCAAATCCTGGCACGCGTAAGCGAACTGCTCGGCACAAAAGTAGATTTCTGCGACGACTGCCAGAAAGCTAAGGCACAGGTTGACGCAATGAAGGACGGCGACGTACTGCTGCTCGAAAACCTGCGTTTCTACGAGGAAGAGACCGGCAAACCCCGCGGAGAATTTGCTTCGGACGAGGAAAAGGCTGCTGCAAAGAAGGCATTGAAACCCCGCCAGCAGGAATTCACCAAAACACTCGCCTCGTATGCCGACATTTACATTAACGACGCATTCGGAACGGCTCACCGCAAACACGCTTCTACGGCTATCATAGCCGATTACTTCGACGCCGACCACAAAATGTTCGGATATCTCATGGAAAAAGAGATTGCGGCTGTAAACAAGGTGCTCAAAGACATACAGCGTCCGTTCGTAGCTATCATGGGCGGCTCGAAAGTATCTTCGAAAATAGAGATTATAGAAAATCTTCTTACCAAAGTAGACACTTTGATACTCGGCGGCGGCATGACATACACATTCATGAAAGCCAAAGGCGGTAAGATAGGCAATTCTATCGTAGAAAACGATTTCCTCGACCTGGCCAACAACCTCGTTAAAGAAGCAAAGGAAAAAGGAGTACAGCTTCTCCTTGCGGAAGATACAAAAGCGGGCGACGCATTCTCGAACGATTGCAACACCCAGATTTGTCCGTCAGACGACATACCCGACGGCTGGGAAGGTCTCGACATCGGCCCGAAAACAATGAAGAAATTCGCCGACGCAATCAAGAACGCAAAAACAATACTCTGGAACGGTCCCGCAGGTGTGTTCGAATTCGAGAACTTCACCGCAGGCTCGCGTGCAATAGCCGACGCAATAGTTGAAGCAACCGCAAACGGAGCATACTCGCTCATTGGCGGAGGCGACTCTGTGGCATGTATCAACAAATTCGGCATGGCCGACAAAGTTTCATACGTATCCACGGGTGGCGGCGCCCTGCTCGAGGCTATCGAAGGCAAGACACTGCCTGGCATTGCAGCCATTACCGGAGAAAAGTAACCGCCGCAAGTAAAAGCATGCGCCCAATCAAAGGCACAATGCTTTAGGCAAACATTTAGCCACAGGCTACTTATGACAACAAACAATTAAAAAACAAAAGAAAAGGCAACTACGTCACGCCGTTCAGGCAAAGCGGTGTTGCTTTTTCTTTTTTACCTGAAAATGCAGTGAAAACAAAGCTCGCCTTTCTACTGTTGATAGCTATCGCCACGTTACTGTCGTGTTCGGAAACACCGGACGAGAAAAAAACGAAAGAAAACGTAAAAGATATGACCGATCTTAAAATAGCTATAATGCCCGTCATCGACTGCCTGCCCTTTTACGTGGCTGATGAACAGCAGATATACAAAAAACTCGGCCTTAACGTCAGATTCATAAGCTACAAGTCACTCCTCAAATGCGGCGAAGTGTTCGAAAACGGACGTGTGGACGGAACTTTCGCCACTTTACCCGAGGCTATGTACCTGAAAGCCGGAGGAAAAGACCTTAAAATTGTAATGAGAACCGAAGGCGACATGGACGTAATTGCCAACCATGCAAAAAGAATCAAGAAACTCAGCAGTATGCGCGAGAGGCTTGTTGCCATAACACGACACAGCACCGAAGATTACCTTTCAGACGAAATTGCAAACATCACGAATATTCCCACATTCGACATATTGCGCCCCCAAATCAACGATATTTTCATTCGCGAACAAATGCTTTTAAACAATCAGGTAGACGCAGCTGTCATGCCCCAACCATATGCAGAAATTTTACGTAAAGAGGGGCACTCAAAAGTATTTTCCACTAAAAACTCGGGAATAAAATTCGGCTGTATTGTAATCTCGGACACTGTTATAAAAAGTAAATCCGAGAAAATAGAACTTCTGCTCAAAGGATATTCACAAGCAGCCGAAGCCATAGAGAAAAACCGGAAAAATGCCGATAGCGTTCTGATAAAACAATACCGCATTCCCGCTAAAATGCTTGATTCTGTCTCTATTCCCAAATACCCGAAACCTCAGAACGTAAACTCCAAAGATTTTGACAAAGCCATGAATTGGTGTATAAGCCGTAAATATGTAAAAGAGCGCATTAAGGAGAACGACATCATAACCTCAAAATTCATTCACGATGAACGATAATCTTACATTCTGGCAATTATACGATAAAGTCGTAAACAAACTGGATGAAAGGCATTTGGGTGAAGCGATAGAGCTATTGCAGAATATTGCAGACACACTTGGTGACTGGCAACTTTTAGATGAGGTATCCAATATCAGTTCCGCATACGGACTTTTGCTGCATTATATGGAACAAGGCATTGACGATCCTGCGCGAGACAAGCAACACACGAATTTTATAGCGAACTGCTACTCCATTGCCGACAAAGCGGCACAAACCGAACGACTTAGGCAAAATAACGCGTTACAAAAAACGAGAAATATTGAAGACATTCTAAAAGATCTCGAAAACATCGGATTGAAAAACATAACATCCGAACTCGGATTGGAAGAAAAAAATCGCCATGTGGAACTTTACACGGAATTGTTCAACTGTTCATACAATGCTCCTCTATGGAACGAAGAATCTGCAGCCACATCGCAACAAATCATCGACTCCGCTCTTATTTCGGAAAACGACAAAGCATTATTTGTTAGCGGACTGTTCATAGGCACGCTCCAGACATTCGATTCGCGTAAGCTGTTGTTTTTTATCGACAACTATTCGACAACAACCAACGACTTCCTACGGGTAAGGCTTCTTGTTGCAATAGGACTCGTTCTTTATACTTTCAATCGCAGACTATTCGCTTTTCCAGCCATAGCCGACAAAGTAAAACGCCTTTACGGCAACACACATTTCTGCACTGACATGCAGACCCTCCAGCTATTGATTATAGAAAGCCTTTCCACTCATGAAGTAGATCGTAAAATGCGCGAGGAAATAATTCCGGCCATGCTTAAAAACGGAAACTTCAATCCTGCAAAATTCGGTATCGATTCTTTAGAGGAAATAAGCGAGCAGAATCCCGAGTGGAAAAACATAGAGCAGCAGGTAGGAAAACTTGCCGAACTGGAAGCAGGTGGAGCCGACATTTATTACAGTACTTTTTCTGCGCTGAAACGGTATTCATTTTTCAACAACGCTGCAAACTGGCTGTATCCTTTCGACAAAAATCATCCGTCCATTCCCGAGCATATGCGCAAAGCCGGAACAAAAGGCATAGCGGCAGCACTGCTTAAAAGCGAAACACTTTGCGACTCCGACAAATATTCTTTCTGCATGCTTACCACGCAAATGACAGAAGAACAAATTAGAATGATTGTCTCCCAGTTGCCCGAAATCGGAGAACAAAACATTCCAACTGTAAGAACTTCCGAATCGCTATGTCGTAACTATCTGCGCGATTTATTCCGATTTTTCTATCTGTTCAATGGCAAATCGAAACCCGCGAATCCTTTTGAACAGGAAATATCCCTGTTGGATTGCAACATTTTGTCGGATATTTTCAATGACTATGCCGGTATAAACAGAATCAGCGCGTTTGCCCTGAAGAAAGAGAAATACGACATGGCCATATCCTACCTGCTGCTTAATGAGAAAAGCGGAAACACGGATGCCGAGACTTACCAGAAACTCGGGTTCTGCTATCAAAAGAAAAAAATGTATTTCGACGCGATAGCCGCATACGAAAAAGCCTACGCATTGAAGGGAGACTCCAGATGGACAATACAGCATCTTGCACAAACAAACCGAATTGTAGGAAACTACAAAGAAGCCCTGAATTATTACAAGCTACTTGATTCCACTAACGACGAAGATGCAAAAACCGCATTCCGTTGCGGGGAATGCCTCGTTCATATGGAACGCTACGACGAAGCTATCAAAGAATTTTATAAAGCCGAATATCTGAACCCGTCACTGATCGCGGCTACACGAGCCATAGCCTGGTGTTCAGTACTTACCGACGATATTTCCGTGGCTCGTAAATACTACGACAAAATACTGTTGCACGGAGAGCAAGGCGACGACCTGATAAACGCAGGTCATGCCGCATGGATAGACAAAGACATTAAAAGCGCCATAGCATATTACGTAAACGCATACAGACAACTGAAAAGCTCCGACTTTCAGAAGAAATTCCATGCCGACATCGAAGTCTTGAATACGCACGGCATAACCGGCAATGATATCATGCTGATGATTGACCTGATATCAAGAAAAGCGAAATAAACGTATGTCTTTGCAAAAATCCTTTCAGGAGAAAGAAAAAACATGTCTGAGATATTTCGAAATACCTCAGACATATTTTAAAATATCTCAGAGATAATTTTTCGCATACCCGAATCCATACGATACTTCAAATACTATACATCAAAAAGTTCGGATATATTATACAAACCTATACCGGAATCACAATATGAAAAGCGAATTACATCCTCTCAAGCCGTTTTTGCCAACAAAAGCAAGAATACTGATGTTAGGAAGCTTTCCGCCGCAACGCTCCAGATGGTCAATGGAATGGTTCTACCCTAATTTCCAAAATGACATGTGGCGGATATGGGGATACATAGCCACAGGAAACAAAAACCATTTCATTCATCCGGACGGGAAACGGTTCGACAAAGAAAAAATCGAGGCATTCTGCATTGAGCAAGGAATTGCGCTGTACGATACCGCAGAAGAAGTGATTCGCCTCAAGAACAATGCATCCGACAACTTCTTGCAAATAATACGCACAACCGACCTTGTTTCTCTTCTGAAACGTATACCCGAATGCAACACCGTTGTGGCAACAGGACAAAAAGCAGCCGAAACACTCCAAACAATAACCGGTTCGGAAAAACTTCCCGTCGGCGGCTGCTGCAACGCAGAATATGCCAACCGCAGACTTAAACTATGGCGTATGCCTTCTTCCTCACGAGCCTACCCGCGTTCAATCGAGTGGAAAGCCGAATATTACAGACGCATACTGGTTCTGAAAAGCTCTCAAACCGATTAACAAAATAAAAACAGAGTTTCTGAAATAAAATATACAGACCTGCTGTTTTTTATTCTTTATAAATTCTTCAATTCAAAAGGTTTATTCTAAAGCAAATACGATATAAACAGAGACACGCCCCCGTAGAAAACCAGCATACAACAATTTTGTATAGAAACGGACATCGACAAAAAAATATTTTTTTTGCGTGGTTAAAAAACTTCCCGCAGGAAATTGAAAATACAAGGGAGATAATCGAAAATATGTCTGAGATATTTTAAAATATCTCAGACATATTTTTTGCCATATATACACCTGCTGATTTACAAGTGCTTATAGAGTGACCGTTTTTGTCTGCAAACTTCTACAGCAAGGAGACGAATATTTTCTATAGGAATTGTTTTATTATAGAAAATAATCACACCGATATCGAGCTCAAGATTATTTTGCCACAATATTATCTACCGGCAACTTTTGCGTATCATCAAAGACTTACGACCTAAACACAGCTGCCGTCTTTTGCTGTCAACGAAAAATCCGGTAAAAGCATTTGCCCGTGCTTACACATAAAATGAACGCCACGACAGATAACAACAAAAAAACTTTTTCATTAACTTCACTGTTTCATACGGACACCCATATGAAACTATAAAGAATAATTTTTTACCATTTCTTGAACCTTGCAGGATTCGAACGCCTGTAATGCCCTTTGGGAACAAAATTTATTCCGCAATATACATTGAACACCGCAACCGCGTTGCTTATGGAAAACTTGCTCTTATTATAATTATATGCGTGTACAATAGCAGAAGCTCCGGCAAAAAGCCTGTTTGTATTCCAAACAAATCCGAACCTACCGATTGCATCGAAATTAAGATTATGACGTTTAAAAAGCAGATCCTGGCTTTCGAAAGATTCTCCCTTTGCAAACTTATAACCCACGGCAGGCGCCAGAGATACGGAGCAAAGAAAATTCGGCGCAAAGACCCAATTATAAGCATATCCGAAATTTATGCTGTAGTCATAATAATTTATTTTATCGAACTTCAATTCGTCATAAATATCAATACTGTTCTCGTTTTCCGGTATAATAGACGACGTAAAGCGATTATGATCAAAATCCAAAGTCTGATGCGAATATATAAACCCGAGCTTCCATGTTCCACAACTTTTTCTCTGAACAGTACTCTGGCTATAAGCCGCCGGATATGAGAACCGTTTATGATTGAATATATAGTAAACGTTTACGCTTCGTATGGAAGTCTTCAGTCCGTCAAACTCAACGTCCTTAACTCTTTTATCGTTTTGCTTTCCGAAACCCTCTATATTATCGATCGTAAAATCCCCGTTATTTTTTTGATATATTATATCTGCGCCGAAAGTGGAACTGTAGACACTAAAATTAAACTGTGTGGACTTATTTGATTTGTATGCGCGTACGATATCGAAGTTATAACCGAGAAAAAACCAGTGCCAACCGAGATAAGGCCCTAAAGTAAGACGCGGCTTGGAGTAAAAGTTTATCTGCTGTTTGTCGCCGCTGGCATTTTTGCCGCTAATGCTATACGCATTCACAAGACATGTCTGCTGCAGCATTGCAGTAAAATTATAATAATTGGGAGTGATGTATGTAGTGTCTATCTGATTAAAGTTTTTAAAGAATCTATGACATTTACCGTGCTTGCGTTTTTTCTTCTTATTTACCCCGTTTTTTTGCTTCGCAAACAATGTGTCGTTTGAAAGCGAATCTGAATGCAAAAAATCCGAATCAGCCTTCATTTGTCCCCACGCACTGTTTGCAATGAAAGACAAAGCGAACATGCTGCACAATATGCTTACAATTATTTTCATATTCTTTCCAACATGTTCGGGAAGTAAATAAAATTATCTCTGAGATATTTTTTCACACGCATTTTGGCTGTACAAAAAAACAGCGGCAAACTTTCCCCGAATTCTACATTGGAGAAAAAGTTTCCGCTACTGTATCTTAATCGACCGAAGCTATTGTCCATAACATTCAGCATGATAAACCGTACAACATCGTTGACTACATTACGAAGGTTTGCTTATTGTCAATGATCGTAAGACTCATTGCGCGCTCCGCGTATTTCCGGAGCAGAAACATATTCACCGTTCAACAGTTCCATAAGTTCTGCCGGAGTAAGATTGAACGAAGTCCTAAAGTCTTTTGAAGCCATATATTCCTTGACACTCTGTACAAACCACTCGCTCTCTGGATGCTCGTTTGCGGCACTAAGGTCAGCCGACACTATCATCAGCCTGCCTTTTCCCACATTACACTCCAACATAAGCGCCAGCCTGTGAGCGCGCTCGGCATTATCGATAACTTCGACCACGGGTTTGACATTTGCAGGAAGCTCGTCTATTATCAGCGGATATGACTTGCTTGCTATAGGGAACCATTGCCAATCGGTATGGCACGAAGTAGGAAATTTATCGAGCGACGGATGAGTATTATCGACAAGAAGTCCTAAAGTTCCAGGTGAAGGAGTGCGGTCGAGGCTTTGACAAATACTAAGAAACATGCTATAGTTCCAATAATCGGTTTGGAAGAGAGGCCCCACCTGTGCTTTCGACATCATGGCCGAATCAGGATAAAGCACTACGCGGCCACCTTTTTTCAAAGCCTTTAACGCCTGTTGAAAATCATTGGTTACAAGAACTTTATTAACGGCTTTCTTTTTTCGCGGATAAACCCATATTTCATATTGGTTTTGGGTTGTTTCTGCAAGAGATAACGTCAGTGTCATATGCTGCGGGCGGTCTGATTCAGGCAACTGCAACGAAATCATTCCTACTTCGAGAAGCCCTTTTCCATGCGGCAGTTTGATTGTTCCTTCCGCGAAAGGAAATTTCCAGGTTATTTCCTTCCCTTCCATATCGACGTTGCTGAAATTCGACACCTTAACCGGAATATTTACACTTTCACCCGCATAAAAGCAGAATTTCGGAAATTCGGCAAGAATAACGACTTCATCACACGACTGCCGCCATACTTCCTGCGACACCACGTTTTTTGAATCCATAAAAGGGTCGAGAATTCCTACGAGAGCCGTCCCCTGCCCTGGATAATCCTGAATATCGAGAAGCTGGAAGCCGCCCATGCCTCGCGTACGTAAGTTCATCTCCATATCTGCTTTATATAGCTTTGCCGCCCATTTGCCTGAAGCTTCCACGTATTTTCTGTTTCTGTCAATAGTACCGGCTTTACGCGCCCTGCGTTCAAATTCTTTTAGGTTGTCAGGACGAAGCACTCCTGTATATTTGCCGATTGTCGAGAAATCAGGATAAATCTGAAATTGCCCCGTTTCGTGTCCTACCACAGGAACTGTTGACAAAGAGACTGCTTTCGAAAAATTCATCCGCGAATTAGGATATGTGCTGTTGAGAAGCCCTCCTTTATCAGCGTCGGCAAACGAAAAAGAAGCTCGTGCATGAGTTGTAAAGCCGTCGCCTTCGCCCACACGGCAAGTCACGAGGTAATCTTCTCCCTCAATGTGCCCTTTGACTCCAAGATAGATATTCGAACCATAAGTAGCCAAAATATTAGGATTCAGTTCTCGTGCCTCGTCTATTAATGTTTTAATCAAAGGAATCTCCCCCCAAAGTTCATTTCCCACGGCAAACATTGTAAACGAAGGATGATTGGAATAAGATTCCATTATCCCCTTTAAATCCTCCTCTAAAAATGAAAGCAGTTCACCGGATTTACTATCTATGCTCCCCCATATAGACAATTCCGGCTGAAGATAAAGACCTGCTTCATCGGCTGCTTTGAAACATGCTTCGGGCGGACACCAAGAATGAAACCTTACATGATTTAAACCGTAACTCTTTATTGTAGAAAAGTATTTGCGCCAAGTTTCTATATCCATAGGAGCATGAGCCGTTAAAGGAAAGACGCAGGCATCGTGACGCCCTCTAAGAAAAACAGGATCGCCATTGATACGAAAACCGTTGCTCGTAGCTTCAAATCTCCTTTGCCCTGTTTGAAGCGATATGCAATCTTCTTTTTTGCCTTGTATATCGGAAAGAGTTATTTTTACATTTAAAAGTTCCGGCACCCATTCGCTCCACTTGCCGAGCGAAGATAAATCAACAGAAATAATAGCGATTGAATCATTCTTCTCTAACTTCGCCTTACCTTCCTTATCACCACATTTAGCACTCAGCATATAAACATCTGAGGCCGGAGAAGAAAGTTCTATTTTCATTTTCAAGACTGTTGTGTCGGACAGAATCTTTACCGTCGAAATATGAAATTTAGGAACCGCTCGTAATTCGATAACTCCGATAATACCGTTCCAGTTGGTTTGCGTGGATTCTGTACAAGCATGTGAATTATTACGAACAGCAAGAGGTATTGAATCCCCATTGTTGACGGTAATTTCCAATAGGTGTTTACCAGGGTTAAGCTGCTGCGAGAGAATGTAACGTTGCGGAGATGATATTCGATGAGAAAATCCCGACGTCCGGCCATCGACTTTAACCATAGAAGGCCTTGTACGCTCTAAAAAAAGTTCGACATGACAGTCTTTCCAACTTTCTGGAATTTCCACTATACGCGAATAAGTAACATCGCCCGTATAACGAACCCTACGCGAAAGCTGAGAAGTATTTGCCGACGGCGCTACAGGAAAACCTATTCCATTGGTATCAAGTGTGCCAGGCAGTGTCAGAATCCCTTTTTCAGGGATAGTATCTCCTACATTATAAAGCTGGTAATTCCATTCTCCGCCGAGAGATATAACATCTCTCGTTTGAGCTTTGACATCTTTCCAACAAAAAAATATCATAAGCACCAGTAAAATGAAATATTTATATCTACACATTCTCGATAATATTACAATTCATCTTTCGGGTGCCGGTTTTATCGCCAAACAGATAATCTTCGCCATTTTCCGACTTATAAACCCGAATTACAGTTTACCCAGGATTCTGTCCATTACCCAATTCACAGAAGTTGCGCTAACACTGTCACAACTGCAGATAGCCTTTCCCTGCAAGTGTTCTACAATCAGTTTTATCAACGGTAATTGCACATGTTCAGGATTCTTTACCACGATATCTTCACGCCCGTACTCCGTTGTCAGAGCAATAGGCAGATATGTAAACACAGAAAAACATAATTGTCCTTTATCGCCTATCACTTCTATACGATCTTCTTTCGCCGATTCATGAGCCACAAAACACCAGGAGCCGGAACCAGGAAGCCCCGAGGCAAAACGGAACGCCGCACTAACTGTATCTTCCGTTTCATAAAGCCCCGCGCAATTGCTGCAATATCCTTTTGCTTCAACTATGGGACCGAATATTTCCTGAAGCATATCTATCTGATGAGGTGCGAAGTCATAAAAATAGCCTCCGCCGGCAATATCCGGCTGCACCCTCCAGGGAAGATTCTGACAACTGTAATCGAGATCGCGCGGAGGAGCGGCAAAACGAAGTTGCACATTTATAACCTTTCCTATGCGCCCGTCGTCTATAAGTTGCTTCACTTTCTGAAAATACGGCAAATATCGCCTGTAATAAGCCGCAAAACACGGAACGCCGGTCTTTTCGGCTATGCGGTTTATGCGACCGCAATCCTGATAATTCGAAGCCAACGGTTTCTCCACATAAGCCGGTTTTCCCGACTTGAGAGCCATTATCGCATACGTAGCGTGCGTGGAAGGAGGAGTGGCTATATAAATAGCATTCACCTCCGGATCATCTATAAGTTCCTGTGGATCGGTATACCATTTGGGAATGCCGTGACGCTGTGCATAAGAACGCACATTCTCCTTACTACGGCTCATAACGGCAACCACACGTGAACCGTCAACAAGCGAAAACGCCGGACCGCTTTTCTTCTCGGTTGCTTCACCGCAACCGATGAATCCCCATGATACAATCGAATTTTCCATAAGTGTGTACAAAAGTAAACTATTTTTCCGTATCTTCGTAGCCATATAAAAGAAAAGATTTAATTATGAAAGAGTTCGATTTAGACGTTCCGAATATATCCATAATCAAAGGTTTCAGAAACGGAATAAAATCAGTTTCATCAAATATAAAAAGCATTTTAAAAAACATAGCAATCCTTACCGCAATCACGGCATTGGCCATAATGGTAACGGCAGGGGGAAACATCGGAGTTGTAAAGGTTGATTACATAAACTATATGCCTTATCATGAAATATCGACCCTTTATCTGGCAAAATACATTATCGGAACAGCAATCACACTGCTCTTGTTTATAATTTGGCGGGGAAAAGCATTTCTTCTGCTGGCCAACAACGGCAAGACAACAGATTCGTCAATTCCAAAGCACGTCAAGACAAACGACGTATTATATTCCGCCCTACGTATGCTTCAGTTTTGCCTGCTTGCTTTTATCATTTTCGGAATCATAGCTTCAATTCTTATATACCTATCCCTCACATTGAGTGCATGGTTATGGATAGCTACGGCCGCATACCTTCTATTCGTATCGGTTCCGCTATATATATCATGTTATGAATACATGCTAACCGACAACAATTTCAGACACGCGTTAAAAATAGGTTTTCAAGCCGTTAAAGAGCAATGGGGACGCATTTTCCTGCGCCTTCTTATTGTCAACACCGTTTCCACACTACTCATATTCATATTCGCATTGCCCGCAGCGTCTCTGATAATGAGCATATACGACAACGCCACAGCGGTAACGATGAGCGGAACATCCGTCACGCCCGCATTTATATACATATTGGAATATGCAGCCATTTTCATAAGCAGCGCACTAACCCTTCTCACCGTTTTCGCAAGTATGTCAATTCTACAAATCTTCTTTAACGACGTAAACAAATACTCGCAGCACCTTTCAGCCATAAAAACGGAAAACATTTAGAAATTCCCTTGAATTATTTGCCGATAAGACAAAATCCATATCCGGCATTCCAACAAAAAATAAAATATGCCTAACACAAAAATATGTCAGGCATATTTATTTACGCCGCAGAGGCAGTTCGAAATTCGGGCTCTGAAAAAAATCACGATAGAAACAATTCTAAAAAAACATATCCTCTCCCGAAAAAAATATTTTTTTGCACTAATAAAAAACTTCCCGCAGCAAATTG
>OHBJ01002336.1_pt1 | contig 12807 bp, 12 predicted proteins | sample 1577241 | NCBI WGS metagenome assembly OHBJ01 (sample SAMEA3541594, study PRJEB24748) | human gut metagenome | biome: human gut; feature: human-associated habitat; material: faeces | place: China | collected 2012
CAGCCACCATTGCAAAGAATGCTCCCATCGCAGTCCGCAACTGCAAGAAGGCTATTAACGAAGGCCTGGATGCAGATATGGATCAGGCAATCGTAATCGAAGAAAAGCTCTTCGGTGACTGCTTTGAAACAGAGGATCAGAAGTACGGAATGGCTTTCTTCCTTGATAAGAATAAGGAAAAGGTAAAAGAGCCTTTTAAAAACTGCTGATTCTGGTTTATAATCAATGTAAATGACGGCGGAAGAACTGCCTGCGGGCAGTAAGCCGCTGTTCAGAATAAGATTTAAGAAAATTTAGGAGGAAAAGAAATGAAAGTAGGTATTATTGGTGCCGGTACCATGGGACAGGGCATTGCCAAGGCATTTGCCCAGGTTGATGGATATGAAGTTGCTCTCTGCGATATCAAGCAGGAATGGGCAGAAGGCGGAAAAGCAAAAATCCAGAAGGGTTATGCAAAGCTTGTAGAAAAAGGAAAATTAACACAGGAAGCTGTTGATGCAATTCTTGCAAAGATCACTCCGGGATTAAAGGAAGACCTTTGTGCAGACTGCGATCTGATCGTAGAAGCAGCATTTGAAAATATGGAAGTTAAGAAGAATACCTTTGCAGAGCTTGATAAGATTGCAAAGCCGGAATGCGTATTTGCATCCAACACATCCAGCCTTTCCATCACAGAGATCGGTAACGGATTAAACCGTCCGATGATCGGTATGCACTTCTTCAATCCTGCTGACCGTATGAAGCTCGTTGAAGTAATTGCCGGTGTAAATACACCTGTTGAAACTGTAAATACCATTAAGAAGATTTCTGAAGAAATCGGCAAGACACCGGTACAGGTTAACGAAGCAGCAGGTTTCGTAGTAAACCGTATCCTTGTTCCGATGATCAACGAAGCAGCTTTCATCAAGATGGAAGGTGTATCTGATGTTGCAGGTATTGATGCAGCTATGAAGCTGGGCGCAAATCATCCTATGGGACCTCTTGAACTTGGAGATTTCATCGGCCTTGATATCTGCCTTGCTATTATGGATGTTCTTTACAATGAGACTGGCGACAGCAAGTATCGTGCATGTCCTCTGATCCGTAAGATGGTTCGTGGCGGTAACCTTGGTGTTAAGAGCGGTAAGGGCTTCTACGTTTATAATGCAGACAGAACCAAAACTCCTGTTGATGCACAGTAAGCAGCTATCGTAATTAGTTATATCATCATATATATATGGAGGAAATAAAACATGGATTTTATGTTAGACAAGCAGCATGAAATGGTAAGAACTCTTTTCAAAGAGTTCTCCGAAAAAGAAGTTAAGCCTCTTGCACAGGAAGTAGACGAGACAGAGGTATTCCCTCGTGTTACCGTTGAAAAGATGGCGAAAGCAGGATTTATGGGTATTCCGATTCCGAAGGAGTACGGCGGACAGGGAGCAGATGTTCTTACTTATGCAATGTGCGTAGAAGAATTATCCAAGGTTTGCGGTACTACAGGTGTTATCGTATCCGCTCATACTTCTCTTTGCTGTGACCCGATTCTTACCTTCGGTACAGAAGAGCAGAAGCAGAAATATCTGGTTCCCCTTGCAAAGGGTGAAAAGTTAGGTGCATTCGGTCTTACCGAGCCCGGCGCTGGTACAGATGCACAGGGACAGCAGACCAAGGCTGTTTTAGAGGGTGACGAATGGGTACTGAACGGTTCCAAGATCTTCATCACCAACGGTAAGGAAGCTGACGTATACGTGATCTTCGCTGTTACCGGTATGATCGAGAAGAGAGGCAAGATGATGAAAGAGATCTCTGCTTTCATCGTAGAAAAAGGAACTCCCGGATTTACCTTTGGTACCAAGGAAAACAAGATGGGTATCCGTGGTTCATCCACATACGAACTGATCTTTACCGATTGCCGTATTCCTAAAGAAAACATGTTAGGAGCACAGGGCAAGGGATTTAATATCGCAATGCATACTCTGGATGGCGGACGTATCGGTATCGCTGCACAGGCTCTTGGTCTTGCAGAAGGCGCTCTTGACAGAACCGTTGAATACGTTAAGGAAAGAAAGCAGTTTGGCCGTGCAATCGGTGCATTCCAGAATACCCAGTTCCAGTTGGCTGATATGGCTACAAAGACCAAAGCAGCTCAGCTCATGGTATATGCAGCAGCCTGCAAGAAGGACGAGTATACAAAGAACCCTAAGGTATCTTATTCCGTAGAAGCAGCACAGGCTAAGCTTTGTGCAGCAGAGGTTGCTATGGAAGTTACTACCAAGGCTGTACAGCTTCATGGTGGATACGGATACATCAGAGAGTACGATGTAGAGCGTATGATGAGAGATGCTAAGATTACTGAGATCTACGAAGGAACTTCCGAAGTTCAGAGAATGGTCATTTCCGCGAACCTGCTTAAGTAAGACGGATGGATTTTGGACTGGACAGCTGCCCTGCTTGCAGGAGCAGATGGACAGGACGAAAGACAGAGCGGTGCAGCGCAGCACCGCGAACGAGAAATGCGAAGCATTTCGAGTGCCGTCTTACTTAAGAGAAGTAAGAAGAGCAAGAGAAAATGCGAAGCATTTCGAGTGCCGTCTTACTTAAGAGAAGTAAGAAGAGCAGAAGAAAATGCGAAGCATTTCGAGTGCCGTCTTACTATGATATAATATTAATTTTAAAATAAGGAGAGAAATACAATGAAAATTGTTGTTTGTGTTAAACAGGTACCTGATACAAAAGGTGGCGTTAAATTTAACCCCGATGGTACTCTTGACAGAGCTGCAATGCTTACCATCATGAACCCTGATGATAAGGCTGGTCTGGAAGCGGCTCTTAGATTAAAAGATCAGTATGGCGCAGAAGTTACTGTTTTAACAATGGGACTTCCCAAGGCAGAAGAAGTTCTTCGTGAAGCCATGGCTATGGGCGCTGACAAGGGAATCCTTGTAACAGACAGAGTATTAGGTGGAGCAGATACATGGGCTACTTCCCAGACTCTTGCAGGAGCAATCCGTAATCTTGACTATGATCTCATCATTACAGGCCGTCAGGCTATCGATGGTGATACTGCACAGGTTGGACCCCAGATTTCCGAGCATCTTGGAATTCCTGTAATTTCCTACGCTCAGAAGATCGAAGTAGAAGGTGACAGCGTAATCGTTGAGCGTCAGTTCGATGACAGATATCATGTATTAAAGGCTAAAATGCCTTGCTTAATTACAGCTCTTGCTGAATTAAATGAGCCCAGATATATGACTCCGGGCGGAATCTTCGATGCATACAAGGCTGACATCACCGTATGGGGAAGAGCAGATCTTAAGGATGTGGAAGATTCTAACCTTGGTCTTAAGGGTTCACCGACACAGATCGCTAAGGCATCCGATAAGGTAAGAAAGGGTGCAGGAGAAAAAGTAAACTTGGATCCCGCTGCATCTGTTGATTACATTGTTGAGAAGTTAAAAGCAAAACACGTAATCTAATCTTTCGATAGTAGATCTTAAGCATATTGAAATATAATGGAGGAAGAACATGAATATTCAAGATTATAAGGGCGTATTTGTCTTTGCTCAGCAGGTAGACAATACGCTTAGCGGAATCGCATTGGAATTAGTTGGCAAGGGAAAAGAACTTGCAAAAGATTTAGGAACAGAAGTTACCGCTGTATTAGTTGGTTCTGATGTTGCAGCTTTAGCTGACGAGCTCGCTGAATATGGCGCAGACAAGGTAATTGTTGTGGACGATCCTGAATTAAAGGAATACAGAACAGAGCCTTATGCACATGCATTAGCATCTGTAATTAACGAATTCAAGCCTGAAATTTTCCTGGTAGGTGCAACAGCAATCGGCCGTGACTTAGGCCCCAGAGTATCTGCAAGAATTCATACCGGTCTGACCGCAGACTGTACACAGCTTGAAATCGGTGATTTCCCGATTAACCCGATTCCTGGCAAGGAACAGCGTCATAACCAGTTACTGATGACCCGTCCTGCATTCGGTGGTAATACAATCGCTACCATCGCCTGTCCGGATTTCCGTCCTCAGATGGCTACCGTTCGTCCCGGTGTTATGCAGAAGGCACCCAGAGAAGCTGGTAAGAAGGCAGAAGTAATCAATTACAATCCTGGATTTACTCCGGATAACAAGTATGTAGAAATCTTAAAGGTTGTTAAGGCTGTATCTGATGTTGCTGATATTATGGACGCTAAGATCCTTGTATCCGGTGGACGTGGTGTTGGAAGCGCAGAGAACTTTAAGCTTCTTGATGACCTCGCAGAGGTTCTTGGTGCAACCGTAAGCTGCTCCCGTGCTGTTGTAGATGCAGGCTGGAAGCCGAAGGATCTTCAGGTTGGACAGACCGGTAAGACCGTTCGTCCGAATGTTTACTTTGCAATCGGTATTTCCGGTGCAATTCAGCACGTAGCTGGTATGGAAGAGTCTGATATGATTATTGCAATCAATAAGGATGAAACCGCTCCGATCTTTGATGTGGCTGATTACGGAATCGTAGGAGATCTGAACAAGATTGTTCCTGCTTTAACCGAAAAGCTGAAGGCAGAATTAGCAGCAGCTAAATAAGTTTTCCTGGTAGAAATTCTATAGAGTAGTATAAATCCCCGGAACGAAAGTTCCGGGGATTTTTTGACAATACTGAAAATAAAATGTCATTTAGTTTACATAATGTTTTAAAGTGTTTTCCACAGCACCCGGACCTGCGAGCATTTCACGGAAATCGGAAATGACGGGATCGGAAAGTCCACAGGTGTACAGATCCACGCCCCATATTTCCTTTTTGTGAAGAATCGGGGACAGGATGTTGTTCGTATCTTCAGTGGATGGAACGACTCCTAACGTAAATTGGGTGAGATACGGTGTCAGGTCATCGAGCAGTGGATCAGAGCTTCTCTCAAATGCGGCCCCGGTATCATCAATTCCCATCAGATAACGCAGCCATCCGGCGAAAACAAGCGGAATCATCTTAAGATCTGCAAGGTTTAAGGTATCGGATGCCTGATACGCTTTGATTGTTTCCCCGAAACGGATCGGAAGCTTCTGGGAGGTATCGGTTGCGATTCTCTGCGGAGTATCCGGCATAAAAGGATTTGGGATGCGTACCGTCAGAACTTCAGTAAGGAAATCCTCAGGACGGAGAATTCCCGGATTGATGACTACGGGCATGCCTTCCTTCCAGCCGATCGTTTCTACAAGCTTCTTTAATAACGGATTCTTCATCTCTTCGGAAATCAGCGTGTAGCCAAGCAGACAGCCAAAGATGGCGAGAGCGGTATGGAGCGGATTCAGACAGGTACATACCTTCATCTTTTCCACTTTATTCACGGTTTCCCTGTTGGTATAAATAATGCCGGCTTCATCAAGGGGAAGCTTTCCGTTCGGGAACAGATCTTCGATAATGAGATACTGGCATTCCTCGGCATTTACAAAGGGAGCAACATAGGTGTTTTTCTGCGTAATTACCGGAGACAACCCACTGATCTCATCCTTTAAAAGGAGCTGTTCCACCTTTGGATCCGGACGGGGAGTGATCTTATCGATCATCGTTAAGGGGAAGGAAACCAGAGAAGGATTCTCAATATAACGCAGGAAGCCATCGCGGACTAAGTTATTCTTCGTCCATTGTTCCGCAAAGGAATGTATGGAGGCATATAATTGATCGCCATTGTGGGAGCAGTTATCCATGCTGACCATGGCAATCGGAAGCTTATCATGGAGATAGCGGTAATAAAGAAGGGAAGCAACCTTGCCAATATAGCTTTCGCACCGGGATGGTCCATTCACAAAATCGGCAGATACGGCAGGAAGAAGTTCGCCTTTTCCGTTTGCAAGGCGGTAGCCCTTTTCGGTAATGGTAAAGCTTGCCATCTGTAGGGAAGGATTTTCAAACACTTCCTTTAAGCGTGCCAATTCAGTCTCCCGGTGACTGTCTAAAATCAGGGATTCTGCGATACTTCCGACTACGGTCTTTTCAATGCTGCCATCGGCTTTCAGCGTGACCAGAATACTTAAGTCATCGTGCGGACGGTTCATCTTTTCAATGATTTCATAGTCAAACCCTTCTGCCACCAGAAGACCGGTATCCATAATTCCTTTGTTTAACAGCTCCTGCATTACATTGGCCTGAAAGGCACGGAAGATATTACCGGCACCGAAGTGAATCCAGTGTGGCGTCTTTTTTGTTTTTGCAATCATTTCCTCTCGGTCAAACTGCGGCAGGGCATAGCCTTTCTGTTCAAAGGCAGTGCGGTCTGCAATTCCCTTTTTACTTAATTCCATGGCGTGCTTCTCCTTTCACAATAGCTTCCCAGAGTCCATTTAAGTAGGTAGCTCCGAGTGCGCGGTCATACAGACCGTATCCGGGCATGGCAACTTCACCCCAGATCATTCTGCCATGATCGGGACGGATCGGTCCTGTGAAATCAATATCATATAAGGCCTTCATAATTTCATACATATCAAAGCTTCCGTCAGAAGAAAGATGAGCGGATTCTTCAAAGTCACCCGGGAAGTTGTGCTGCAGGTTACGGACATGTGCAAAGTGAATTCTTCCCTTGAGGGCACGGATCATTCCCGGCAGATCATTATCGGGATTGGTTCCGTAGGAACCGGAGCAGAAGGTCACGCCATTATGCGGATTGTCTACCATGCTCATCATGCGCTGCAGATTTGGCAGGTTAATGATGATGCGCGGAAGACCGAACACACTCCAGGCAGGATCATCCGGGTGGATGGCCATGTTGATGTCATATTTGTCACATACCGGCATGATTGCTTCGAGGAAGTACTTTAAGTTTGCAAAAAGCTTCTCATCATCGACATCCTTATAAAGCTCGAACAGTTCCTTGATCCGGGCCATACGTTCCGGTTCCCAGCCGGGAAGGACGAAGCCGTTGGAATCGCCGGAAATGGAATCGAACATTTTCAGTGGATCGATGCTGTCGATCGTTTTCTGACTGTAGGCAAGCACGGTGGAACCGTCCGGACGGACGCGGGCAAGTTCCGTTCTTGTCCAGTCAAAGACCGGCATGAAATTATAGCAGACCAGGTGAATATCCTCTTCCCCAAGATACTCCAGGGTCTTAATATAGTTGTCAATATACTGATCCCGGTCGGGAGAACCGATCTTGATGGAGTCGTGAATGTTTACACTTTCAATACCGGAAATATGTAATCCCGAAGCCTCCACTTCCTCCTTTAGTACATGAATAGCTTCACGTTTCCAAAGGTCGCCGGGAGCAGTTTCATAGAGGGTGGTAATGATTCCGGTGACGCCCGGAATTTGACGGATCTGCTGCAATGTAACGGAATCGGATTTGCTGCCGTACCAGCGTAATGTCATTTCCATAAGAATACCTCCAATTTCAGTATTTTCTGATATTACCTATGGTAGCATAGACGATTGGTGTTACATATAGCCGGAATTGATAAAAAGATTACAAAAATTGCATTGACGCATAACATTCCGTATGCTATATTCACTACAAAGCATATATTTCAAATGATCGAATCTAAATCTATTGTTTTATATTTATTCTGACTATGAAAACGGAAGTTTTCTGAAATCCATGCTTTTAAATCACACTCAAACAATTGAAAAGGCGGGAGGAAGGAAAACAGACGTCGATGAGTATAACTGGGATGAGCGTTTATTAAACGTTGATCGGTCTGTTTTTCTCTTCCTCCAAAGGGAGGAAGAATGGGAGAAGCAAAAGTAATCAAAGCAGTGACAGCAGGAGTAACAAAAAAGTAGCAGCAAAGGAAATAAAAGAAAGAACAGCAAAAGCAACAGGGAAAACAACCAAAGAAATAACACGAGAACCCAAAGTACAGAGGAACTATAAGGATACGGTAAGCCGGATGCTGTTCAGGGAGCCGGAGAATGCATTGTCTTTGTATAATGCATTGAATGGAACAGGTTATACGGATGCATCACAGATTACATTTAACATGTTGGATAATGCGATCTATATGGGAATGCAGAATGATATTTCTTTTCTGATTATGAATGAGGTAAATCTGTATGAGCATCAGTCTACTTACAATTTGAATATGCCCTTACGGGATTTGTTCTATGTGGCAGAACTATTACAGGTTTATGTGAAAGACCAGTCATTATATAGTTCAAAATTAATTAAGTTACCCACACCGCATTTTGTGGTATTCTATAATGGAGTAGAAGAGAAGCCGGAGAAAAGAATTTTAGGGTTGTCAGAAGCATTTGAAGTTCAGACAGATGATCCAGAACTGGAATTAAAGGTAACCATACTGAACATTAATCCAGAAATGAATGAAGATTTGAAAGAGAAGTGTCCGGTATTAAAGCAGTATACCCAGTATGTAGAACAGGTCCGGCGCAATAGTGCAAGCATGCCGTTGGAACAGGCGGTGGAAGCGGCAATCGAATACTGTATCCGGCAGGATATATTGAAGGATTTTTTGTTAAAGCAAAGAGCTGAGGTAGTGAAGATGAGTATTTTTGAATATGATGAAGAACGTGAAATGGAACTGATTCGAAGAGATGAACGGGAGATTGGAGAGCAGATTGGGGCAGAGAAAGAGCGCAAGAAAGCAGAGCAGGAATTGAAGAAGGTGAAGGAAAATCTTGATAAAAGCCAGGAGAATGCTGTTCAGTCAATGATTTCTCTTTGCCAGAGACTGGGAGGAACAAAAGAACAGGCAATAGAAGAACTACAGGGAAACTATGGACAGACTGAAGAACAGGCAAAAGAGAAGATAAAGACTTATTGGAAGGAATAAGTAAACTTACATCCTATTAAATGCGCAATGATGAATAAAAATCAAAAAGCACTCAAGGAATAGTTTGTACTTTGAAGAGGGGAAAATCGGCCCGAGTTTGTCAACATTTTATCTTACTGATAATGTTATATATTATTTCTAAATTTCTTTGTAAATCATTCATTACTTCCATTCGATGTCCTACATTTTCTTCAATATAACAATTGATGTTTTCTGTTTCGCATAATGACTTTACTATATTCCACTCTATTATTCGGTCTTTTGTTCCTAAAGAAACCAAGAGAATATTATTGTTTTAGCATTTTCTATTAATGTATTTAATAGTACTTCATAACTGGTATCTTGTATAATGGGATTATTGACAAATACTTTTTCATAACCTAAATCTTCATAATGTTTTGCTGCAAAATATAAAAGAGGGATTTCACTACCTCTGCTACCTGGAAAAGAAAGAACTATTTTTTTATTCATTATTTTATTCGCTCCTACAATATACTGTCTTTTAGAGAAGTTCATCAATGTATTTAACATATCTTTTTATCACACCATTGCAGATAAAACAGGTGTATTGGCTCAGACTTTGAAGTTAAAGGCAGTGTAACAAAAATAGCTTTCAACTTCAAGGCTTTTTCAAACAGTTAATGTGAAAGATTGGACTTGAATATTAAAAGAATCCAGAAAATATTGAAAAAGTAGAGATAGTACATTGGTCATTGGGAACAGGCGAAGGAAAAGGTTACCCCTGTACAGGGGATAACATTTCAAAATCCCTATTCTTTCTCCGTCATGCCGGGCTGGCTCTGACAGGAATCCTTGAAATCACGGGGAGAGACACCGAACTCCTTTTTGAATGCACGGAAAAAGGTGGTATAGTTGGTGAAACCGTAATTTGCACAGACTTCACTTAAGGGAGTGCCTGCAAGAATACTTGATTTACTGGCATAAAGCCGTTGCTTCAGAATATACTGGTGGGTAGAAACTCCCATATTTTCTTTGAAGCTGTGTGCAATATAATATTTGCTTACATAGAAATTCTCTGCAAGAACATCCAAAGACAGATCTTCTTCCAGATGGGAATGGATGTAATCACAAATTTGTGAAAAAAGAGCCTTGGGCTTCCGGTATGCGGATGGGGAAGAGTATTCGGACACAATCCGGTTTAACTGCAGCAGAAAGGCACCGGTATAGCAGGCAAGAAGCTGTTCGTGAAAGGCTCCGGCTGAATGATATTCTTCCAACAGATCAAACAGCTTGCCAAACAGAATCTGAGCAGTCCCTGAATCATTTCGGAAATGATACTGTTTTTTATTCAGTGCAAGCTGAAAGCAGTAGTCAATCTGTGAATGGGTACGCTTTAACTGGTTTAAGTAATCGGCGGAAATCCAGAGAACAATACGACGGTAGGTCTCCTTTTCGTTACGGAATGCCGGACGATGATAGATTCCGGGAGGAATCAGACAGATGTCACCCGGAGCAAGCGGATAGTTCTTGTCATCAATCAGGCAGTTCACCGGTCCGCTTAAAAAGAAGTACACTTCATAATGCTCATGACGGTGGCTGGATACCGGATGGAGATTGGTGTCTTCATAGTAAAAGATTTCCAGATTTTGTCTGAGCATATTCTGACGGGTATTAAAGGTGGTTGTGTAATGTTTGGCCATAAGGATAGGTACCTCTTCCGTATATTTATTAAGCCAGTCATTCCGATCCTGTTTATCAGATATTGCATGGCTCTGGATAGGTACAGTATATTACAATTGCGATTCTACCGCAAGTTTTGCAAAGCAACAACTGCTTCCTTTTTTCAGAAAAATATGAGACACTGTAATTGCAGCAAGCAAATCCATGTGATGTGATTTGTTCATTTAAGAATGACATGACAGAATGGTCATAACGGTTTGAGATGGGAGGGATCTCATGCAGAAGAAAAGAAAACGAAGCTTTCGTAAGAAGATCAAATTACCATTACATAAGACTCCGGCACAGCGCTTCCGGATGGAGCTGCGAAGGAGAGAGAAGACGCGTGCCAAAAGCAGGGAGAAAATTGCGAAAATCAAAATGCAGTATAAGACAAAAGCTGTGAAACAGAAGGGCAGACAGAAAGAAAAGGCAGCAGGAAGAATAGACCGGATGCTGTCGGCGGTGGCTTTTCTTTTGGGAGCAGGGATCATGGTTCTGGATGGGCTTCTGGAAAGCAGACAGCGGTATCCTGAAAAGGCGCAGAAAGAGGCCGGTTCATGCAGCACGGAAAATATAGTACAAAAATAAAGTAAAAAAATAAAGTGCAAAAATGTGCTGCAGAATATATAAGTAACAGAGCACAGGAAACGAATACAAGATATAGAGAACAAGAAAAAGAACACAAGAAACAGAGCATAGAATCCCGGAAGAAATTAAAATACAAGAAATAAAACACAGAAATACAGCAAAACAAATAAAACACAGGAAACAGAACAGAAGGACAGAGTATGAAGAATTCTGAGAACAAAACCATACTGGATTACGAAACCGTAGACTTTAACAAGGAAGAAAACTGCCTGGTCATTATTGATCAGACGCTGCTTCCGGGAAAGACAGAGATTATCAAATTAAAGACAGCACAGGAGATCTGGGATGCCATTTATCTGCTGAAGGTACGAGGAGCACCGGCAATCGGTGTGGCTGCGGCTTTTGGTATTTATCAGCTCAGCTTTGAAATCTGGAAGAACCGGAAGGATATTACCTGCGAAGAATTTGAGAAGCAGTTTTTGGAACAGAAGGAATTCTTAAATTCTTCACGGCCTACGGCAGTGAACCTTTCCTGGGCGTTGAACCGTATGGAGAAGGTTCTCCGGAAGGCGCAGGAAGAAGGAAAGAGTGTCGAACAGATCGTAACGCTTCTTGGAGAAGAAGCCTTCCGGATGAAGGAAGAGGATATTGCTGTCTGCAAGGCTATTGGGGAGAATGGCCTTTCTCTTGTGAAACCGGGGGATGGAATCCTTACACACTGCAATGCGGGACAGCTGGCAACCTGTAAATATGGAACGGCAACCGCGCCGATTTATCTGGGGCAGGAAAGAGGCTATCATTTCCGGGTGTTTGCGGATGAAACAAGACCACTTTTACAGGGAGCAAGACTCACCTCCTATGAGCTGCATTCTGCGGGGGTAGATGTGACACTGATCTGTGATAACATGTCTGCAACCGTAATGAAAAATGGCTGGGTGAATGCAGTCTTCGTAGGCTGTGACCGTGTGGCGGCAAATGGGGATGCAGCCAATAAGATCGGAACCTCGGTCGTTGCAGCCGTTGCAAAGCAGTATGGCATACCGATGTATATCTGCGCACCAACATCCACCATTGACTATGACTGCCCCACAGGGGATGAAATTAAGATTGAACAGCGTAAGCCGGAGGAAGTGACGGAAATGTGGTACAGGGAGCGGATGGCACCGGAGGGAGTAAAGGTTTTTAATCCGGCGTTCGATGTAACGGATCACTCCTTAATTACTGCAATTGTTACAGAGTATGGAATTGCACGTGCTCCGTTTACGGAATCTCTGGCACAGATTCGCAGGAAGAAGGAAGCTGCACAGCTTGTGAAGGGGCAGGGGTGAATGGCTGCCGGTATGAAAAATAGATCGGTATAGAGAAGAATTTTGATGTCAATTTCATAGTATGGAGATCTGTATGAAAAAGCAAAAAGAGAAACAACAAAAGAAGCAGCACGATCTGAACAGAGGAAAAGAAAATAACTGTTTTTATCCTTCTGAAAAGGAAGCAAAAGAAGCAATCCTGGATATTGGACAGAGAATGTATGTCCGTAACTTTGTGGCAGCAAATGATGGTAATATTTCCATCCGTACAGGCGAAAACGAGGTCTGGGCGACGCCTACCGGTGTTTCCAAGGGCTTTATGAACAAGAAGATGCTGGTAAAGGTGGATCTGCAGGGCAATGTCTTAGAGGGAACCCATAAGCCATCTTCGGAATTGAAGATGCACTTGCGTGCCTATCAGGAGAATCCCGATCTGCGGGCAAAGTTAGTCCAATATCATCATGTTCTTATCCGCAGGCGAATA
>OHBJ01002346.1_pt1 | contig 12796 bp, 10 predicted proteins | sample 1577241 | NCBI WGS metagenome assembly OHBJ01 (sample SAMEA3541594, study PRJEB24748) | human gut metagenome | biome: human gut; feature: human-associated habitat; material: faeces | place: China | collected 2012
CGAGACAGTCCCGGGCTGACAATTTCGACTGTAATGGACGTTCTTAAATGACTAGTCAAACAAGAACGTCCCCAATGACTAGTCGTTTAAGAACGTCCCCGATGACTACACTCAAAAACGGCGCCCGTCGGCGATGTTGCCGGCGGGCGCCGTTGTCTTGAAGACGAAATGATTCGTTTTCCTCCGTCCCCAAGGGATCATTACAGTGAGTCGATAAAGCGCTGCTGGGCGGCACGGCCGGCTTCGTCCCACTTGAAGACGCCAGCGTTGTCGAGCACGTGGCCAAACACCACGCCGACCTCCTCGTGCAGGATATCGATGGCGTTGTCCGTCGTAAGCTCGTTGGCACGGCGGGCAAAAACGTCTTCGGCCCATGCGGCGTGGCTGCGGCATAGATCATCGCCCTCGAGCGCGCTAGCAAGGTCGTAGTTGGCATCGGCCTTGGCTGCCAGCAAGTGCTCGCGGACAGCGCCGAGCTCGGGAACCAAGCGCGGCGGCAAAATGGCCAGGCCCATGACCTCGATCAGGCCGATGTTCTCCTTCTTGATGTGGTGGTACTCAGCGTGCGGGTGGAATACGCCCAGCGGATGCTCGTCAGTCGTGATGTTGCAGCGAAGCGCCAGGTAGGCCTCGTAGATTTCGCCGCCGGCATTTCCGCGGGAGTCGACGCGGCGGATGACGGGCGTCACGGTGTTGTGGGCCACACCGTCAGCCGTGTGTGCGATGACGCCTACGGACGCATCGGTCCACTCCCGCCAGGCGAGGATTATCTTCTCGGCGGCATCGAGCAGCTGGGCGCGGTCATGCGAGCGCAGACGCAGCACCGAGAGCGGCCACTGCAGCACAGTGCCGGTGACCTGGTCAAATCCGGGCACGCTAAACTGCGAGACTTCGGTGGAATGCATCATGGGGAACTCATGCGCGCCGCCCTGGAAGTGGTCGTGCGAAAGAATCGAGCCGCCCACGATGGGCAGGTCGGCGTTGGAGCCAATAAAGTAGTGCGGGAACAGGTCGACAAAGTCGAGCAGACAGGTCAGACCCTTGCGGTCTACGTGCATCGGGCGATGCTCGGAGCTCATGGCAATGCAGTGCTCGTTAAAGTACGCGTACGGGCTGTACTGGAAGCCCCAGCGCTCGCCGTCGAGCTGGATGGGGATAACGCGCAGATTCTGGCGGGCGGGGTGAGCGCCGCCGTCGGCTGCGGCGGAGCGTCCGGGATAGCCCTCGTTTTCGATGCAGAGCTGGCAGGCGGGATACTTCTCGCCCTTGTTCCTGGCTGCGCCTGCCGCGGCGATATCGCGCGGGTCCTTCTCAGGCTTGGACAGGTTGATAGTGATCTCAAGATCGCCCCAGTTGGTGGGGGTGCTCCATTTGATGTTGCGCGCGATGGCGGCACGGCGCACGTAGCCGGCGTCGCAGCACAGGCCGTAGAACCAGTCGGTTGCGGCGCGAGGCTCGTTGACGCCCATACGTCCGTTGAACTCTTCGTTTACAACCGAAGGCCTCGGCATGAGCGCGCCCATGATGCGCATGGCGATGCGGTCGCGACCCGACGCCGTGTCCTCGGCGGCGCCGTTGGCAACGGCAGCCTCGGAAAGCGCGGCAAGCGTGCCTTCAAGGTCAAAGTCGGGCAGGGTATCGGGGTGCAAGAGCGAGAGTTTCTCAACCTGGAGCGCCCAGGCCATATCGAGCGCGGGCCCCGTGGCGCCGATGCACTCCAAAATGGTGTTGTATGCCCAGATGCGGTCGTCCTGGCCGATCATCGATCGGTGGATGGCGTACTCGATCAGGTTCTGCGCGGCCTCGCGCACGTCAGTCATTACAGCCATGCCGCGTAAGCCCCCTTGTCAGAGATGGCGTAGTGACGGGCAGAGCCCTCGCCCAGCCAGCCGTTCATCTTGGCAATGAAGGTGTCGACCAGGTCGAGCGGCACGAAGGCCTGGATGGTGCCACCAAAGCCACCGCCGTGGATGCGGACGGCACCGCGGCCGTCGAGCACATGCTCGGCAAGGGCAAGCGCATACATGGAGGGCTGCTCGGAACCCAGTTTGGCAACGACATTCTGCAGGTACATGGCAGAGCTGGCGCCGGACTCGCGCGTCAGGACCAGGAACTGGTCGATGTCGCCGGCGTTCAGAGCTGCCCAGCGCTTGTCGACCAGGCCGTTCTCGTACCAGTAGTGAACGGCGCGCAGGCAGGCGCGGTCGCCCAGCTTGGCGCGCAGCTCGGGGAGCTTGGCGTCAAAGTCGGCAACGTTTACCTCGCACAGGCGTGCCTTGCCAAACTCGGCGGCGACGTCCTGCATCTCGCGCGGAACGGCGGCGTAGTCGTCGGTGGCTGCCACATGGTCGGCGCCAACCTTAACGAGCACGAGCGCATAGCCGTGATCCTCAAAGTTGAGCTCGAGCTTCTGAGTTTTAGGCTGAGCCTGGTCCTCAAAGTCCATGTAGGCGAGGCCGCCCAGGCACACGGCGGCCTGGTCCATCAGACCGCAGGGCTTGCCGTAGTAGTTGTTCTCGGTGCGCTGGCTCATCTGCGCAAGCGCGACGGGCTCAATGGCGGGCGCGCCCCAGAGCGTCTCCATGGCGCGGCCGTACGCGGCCTCGACGGCGGCAGAGCTGGAAAGGCCGCCGCCCGAGGGGACGGAGCAGGTGAAGGCGAAATCGAAGCCGTGAGGCTCAACGCCAAGGGCTGCAATCTCGTGGGCCATACCGCGCACGAGGCTTGCGGACGTGCCCTTCTCGGACTCCTGAACGTCTAGCGTGCCGAGCGCGATTTCAAACGTGGGATAGCCCTCGTCGGCTACGCGAACCTTGTTGGAATCGGTTGCCACGGCGATGCCGTCGACGGCGACATCGAGCGAGCCGGCGATAACGTGGCCACCCTCGTGGTCGGTGTGGTTGCCGCTGATCTCGGAACGGCCGGGCGCGTGCACGTAGAGCACCTGGCGGTCGCCGATGGGGCCAAACTCCTCCTCAAACAGCTTGGTGAGCGTGGCGAATGTCTTTTCGTCGGGGGTGGTCATAGGAGTCCTTTCCTTGGCGCGCACGGGGAGTTTTGCGTCGTTATGAGTACGTTAACAACTTGAAGCGACATGAACCAAGTGTTCATGATGCCGCACGGTACGGGCTATGTTAACGTACTCATGACACATCGCTTGTCACTTTTTGAGAATCTGGTAATCGGTAGAAATACAGCCGTGAACGGTACTGCCGTATGGACTTATAAAGCAGAAGAGATGCGGATAGAAAAAATAGAGTACGTTAACATGCGTCCGACGATAGCGGGCCTCGGCGCGGGGTGTATTTCTGCCCGGGCCGGCATTCACGCTATTCAGATCTCGCAAGGGTGAAGGTGATCCAGTGGCAAGGCGCCCGTCCAACGATACAGGTACGCGTCCGGTCTCCATGGCCGACGTCGCCCGCGCTGCTGGCGTTTCGCAGCAGACGGTTTCGCGCGTCGCCAACGGCTTGCCCAACGTCAACGAACAGACGCGCCAGCGCGTGCAGGCCGCTATGCAAGAGCTCGGCTTTCGTCCGAGTTATGCCGGTCGCTCGCTGCGCGACGGCCGTTACCATTCGGTCGGCCTGTGCGTCAACGATGTCACCAAGTTTGGCAACCTCTCAATGATCGATGGCATCGCCAGCGCTGCTCGCGAGCATAATTGCGCCATCACGCTGGTCGAGATGTCCAAGACCGAGGAATTCTCGCTTGCCGAGGCCACGCGTCGTATGGCCGCATTGCCGGTGGACGGCATCATCATCGGCATGAGCCGCATGGCGCCCGATTTTGAGACGTTTGATCCACTGCCGGGCATTGGCACGGTCATCGTTACCATGTACGCGCATCCGCGCGTGACCACGGTCGATTCCGACCATTACGGCTGCTCGCTCTTGCTTATGGATCACCTGTTTGAGCTGGGGCACGAGCAGATTCGCTATATTGGCGGCCCGTCGTTCTCGATCGACGAGCAATTTCGTCGCGCCGGTTGGCAAGATGCACTCGAGCGTAAACACATCGAGCCGGTAGAGCCGCTCGAGGGTGACTGGTCTGCCAACAGCGGTTACGAAGCCGGCAGGTGTCTGGCCGAGCACGACCGCACCATGACGGCGATCTATGCGGCAAACGATCAGATGGCAAATGGCGCGATTGCCGCGCTGCGTGATAGCGGTCTTCGCGTGCCCGAGGACGTAAGCGTGGTGGGCGTCGATGATTCGCTCGATGATTTTGTAGCACACAACGAGCTCACGACCGTGCGATTCGATCTACATCAGCGCGGACGCGAGGTGTTCGAGCATGCGGTTCCCGAGGCGGGTACGGCGGGCAAAACCGTTGCCATTCGTATTCCCGGCCAACTCATTATTCGACATAGCACGGCGATACCGCACTCATAGTTTTCGCAGGTAAACGGCGGTATATTCCGCCTAAATTCCAATCGATAAGGATGCTGACAGATAGCCGTGGCTATGAAGGCGAGTGTTATGATAGACGGGTTCTTTTGTCTATCTAGGAGGCTTTGCCTGATGGAGATCACCAAGGATATCCGCTACATTGGCGTCGACGATCACGACATCGACCTGTTCGAGGGCCAGTACGACGTGTCCGAGAACGGTATGGCATACAACAGCTACGTTATCTTGGGCGAAAAGATCGCTGTCGCCGATTCAGTCGACGGCGGTTTTGTTGACGAGTGGCTCGGCAACCTCGAGGCCGCGATCGACGGCCGTACGCCCGACTACCTGGTTGTCCATCACATGGAGCCCGATCACTCCGCCGGCATTGCCGCCTTTATGGAGCGCTATCCCCAGGCACAGATTGTGGCCAGTATGGGCGCCTTCCGCATGATGGTCAACTACTTTGGCACCGACTACCCCGAGCGCAAGATGGTCGTCAAAGAGGGCGACGTGCTCGACCTAGGTGGCCACAGCCTGACCTTTATCGGCGCCCCCAACGTGCACTGGCCCGAGGTGCTCTTCTCCTACGAGTCCACCGACAAGGCGCTCTTTAGCGCCGACGGCTTTGGCAAGTTTGGCGCCAACGACATCGAGGATCCCGAGGGCTGGGCTTGCGAAGCACGCCGCTACTACTTTGGCATCGTCGGTAAGTTCGGCAAGTTCGTGCAGGCCGTGCTCAGGAAGGCCGCCGACCTGGACATCCAGATTATCTGTCCGCTCCACGGCCCCGTGCTGACCGAGAACCTGGGCTACTACCTCGACACCTATAACACCTGGTCGAGCTATCAGCCCGAGGACGAGGGCATCACGATCGCCTATGCGAGTGTGTATGGCCATCTGAAGGCTGCTGTTGAGGAGCTCGCTTCTGCGCTCGAGGCCCGCGGCCAGAAGGTCTCCGTCTTTGACCTGGCTCGCGACGACATGGCCGAGGCCGTTGAGGACGCATTCCGCTATGACCGTCTGGTGCTCGCCTCTATCACCTATCAGGGCGAGATCTTCCCGTTTATGAGCACCTTTATCCACACGCTCGCCGAGCATGCCTACCAGAACCGTACCGTGGCGCTCGTCGAGGCCGGTTCCTGGGCGCCCGCTGCCGCCAAGGTTATGACCAAGGAGCTCGAGGGCATGAAGGACATCACCCTGGCGCAGAACAAGGTGACCGTGCTGGGCTCGCTCAACGACGCCTCGCGCGCTCAGATCGAGGCCCTCGCCGACGAGCTGTCCAAGTAGCGACACGCTCACTTTTGACGCTCAACCATCACAGCCACCACAAAGGGGACAGGCACCTTTGTGGTGGTTTTTATTTAGTTGGCGGCGATGATGAGTGCTGGACGTGCGCCGTCGGCGGTCTTGGCGATTGAGGTGGCGACGGCGCCTTCGGAGTCTCGGTCCATCACGATGGCGTCGACATCGGTCAGCTCGGCAAAGCGGTACATGCCGCGTCCGTTAACCTTGCTGGCGTCCATGAGGGCGACGCTTTGATGGGCCGCGGCGATCATAGCCGTTTTAGTCTCGGCCATCTGGGGAAAGTCGGTCGTAAAGCCGCAGCTGGAGACAAAGGCGCCGGGGCACATGACGGCAAGATCGGCGTGGACCATTTGGAGCGCCTGCATGGTAAGTGGGCCGTACAGATAGCGATGACCTTTGCGCAGCGCCCCGCCCAGCATGACGACATCGACCGAGGGCATGCTTTCGTCGATGTAATCGGCGATGGTAATGTCGGCCGTGATGACGGTGATGCCGTCGCGCTGATCGAGGAGCCGGACGAACTCGAGCGCCGTGGTGCCCGAGTCAACGAGCAGCGTGTCGCCGTCATTGACGAGCTCGATGGCGCTTTGCGCGATGGCCTGCTTGGCGGCGACGTTGACATTGATGCGGCGATCCTGCGTGGAAACAGTCAGACGCTTGTGGAGCGATACGGCGCCACCATGCGTGCGACGCAGCTTGCCTGCTTCGGCGAGCGCGTCCAGGTCGGCGCGGGCGGTAACGGAGGACACGCCAAAGGTCTGGGCGATTTCTGCTACCTGCACCGAGGCATTATGCTCAAGCATTTCCATGATGGCGGCACGACGCTCATCGGCGAAGGCTCGGGTTGTTGCGTGGGCCATAGCTGCTCCATTCTCGGCCAAATTTGCAGGAATTGTGTTGACTCTATTTTCGTTCATTTTCTTTTTGAGTAAGAAAACGCCTTTCGATTACTTATCTTTTCTATAAAAGAAAGACGCTGAACGCCCAAAATTCAATATCGAACACGCCCGCCCGGCCCCAATTCCTTCCGTTTACTTTTCAAAAACGACGGTATTGACCTGCATGGGCTCAATATCTCGCACATGCAAAGACGCTGAATTTCATACAATGAGCGCAGCAAAACGCAAGGTAAAACGCCTTGTGAACAACTACGCCCGATGTCCAGATGCGGGCGAGGGAGAGGAGCAAACGCTCATGGCACTTGTTACCACCGAAAAGATGCTCAAGGACGCTCAGGCCGGCCACTACGCCGTCGGCGCGTTCAACGTTGAGAACCTCGAGTTTGTTATGGCCGTTCTGGCTGCTGCCGAGGAGACCAAGTCCCCCGTCATCATGCAGACCACCCCGGGCACCATCAAGACCGCTGGTCTGGACTACTTCTACGGCATGGTCAAGGCTGCCGCCGAGCGCGCTTCCGTGCCCGTCGCTCTGCACCTCGATCACGGCGATGGCTATGACCGCTGCATGCAGGCTTTCCGCACTGGCTACACCTCTGTCATGATTGACGGTTCGCACGAGTCTTTCGAGGACAACATCGCTCTGACCAAGTCCGTCGCCGACGCTGGCCGCGCCATGGGCGTGCCCGTCGAGGCTGAGCTCGGTAAGGTTGGCGGCAAGGAGGACGACGGTCCCGCGGTTGAGGGCGAGAGCCCCTACACCGATCCGGCCGAGGCCAAGGAGTTCGTCGAGCGTACCGGCTGCACCTCCCTCGCAATTGGCGTTGGCACCAGCCACGGTGTGTACACGAGCGATCCGCACATCGAGCAGTCCGTGGTCAAGGCCATCCGCGACGCCGTCGACGTGCCGCTGGTCCTGCACGGCACCTCCGGTGTGCCCGATGAGCAGGTTGCCGAGGCTGTGAAGAACGGCATCTGCAAGGTTAACTACGCCACCGAGCTGCGTCAGGCCTACACCAAGGGCTTCATGGCCTACATGGCCGAGAACCCCGCCTGCTTCGACCCCAAGAAGCCGGCCAAGGAGGGCATGCGTGAGATCACCGAGCTGGTTAAGATCCGCATGACCAACCTCAACTCTGTGGGCAAAGCAGAGTAACAGCAAGGGTACTCCGACTCGCTACATATCCCGGGGAGGGACGAGGGCTTAGTTCCCCAATCGTCCTCGGGCATGCAAAAAGCCTCGCTGCGCACTTCGTGCGGCGAGGCTTTTTGCCCCCTGCGGAAAGATTGGGGAACTAAGCCCTCGTCCCTCCCAGGTTGACCTACTCGAGGTCGTCGCCCTTGTGGCGTTGGGCGGAAAAATGATAAAACCTTTCGCGCTGCGGAATGATTTTGGAAACTAAGTACGGGGACCCGCCCAAGCCGTCCTGCTCGATCGCCCTTGTGGCGTTGGGGCTGAAGGGGTGGGGCGCGAGGGGCGCTTTGTTGATGAGGGGTTAGTATGCCCGGGCTTGGTTGGGGAATGACTTGTTTAGGGATGCTTGGAGCTTTTCGAACGATGCTCGCAAGTTGAGGCTCTGATCGGCTGAGCGCTTGGTTTTTGTGGTGGGGGAGTCGAGGAGGCCGTTTCTCTGTGTCGGGGGGAAGGAGAAAAGGTCTGCATGTTTTAGGGATGGCTGCTGTGCTGCGTCATTGGAAGAATGCATGCTTATGCGGCCTCCTCGATGTCCACCAAAAGGTTGCGCACAGGGTGTGCTGCTAGGTCCCGTGCGTTGGCAGTATTATGCAGCGGACCGTTCAAAGAAGCGCTAAAGAAAGGCTTAACCTGGTTTGGTGTTACGATGAAACCGCAGGTCAAGGCTATTGAGTAACACTCTTGAAAGGTTTTGAGCTTAAGGGCTTTCTAAGGTTTGTGGCGCGGATGTGGCTTGCCTGTGTGGGGCGTGTGGGCGGCTCGTTCCTAGCGCTGCGGTTCGGCGGCGCGCACCTGCTCGATGACCTTTTCCATCGTGGCGTCGATGCGGTCTTTTTTGAGCTCGCATTCCCAGATGGTTATGGGTGTCCAGCCCATTTGAGTGAGTGCTGTCACGGCAGCGCGGTCGCGCTCGACGTTGCGACGGAACTTTGCCTCCCAAAACTCAACGTTGCGCTTGGGCTGGCTAGGGTTGCACTTGGGGCAGCGGTGCCAAAAGCAGCCGTTGACGAAGATGGCGATCTTGCGCCCGGGGAAGGCGATGTCGGGCTTGCCGGGTACCTTCCATTCCAAACGATAGCCCGTAAGGCCCGCGGCCCGCAGGCGCTGTCGTACGAGCAGCTCGGGCTTGGTGTTGGCGCGCTTGTTGCCCTTCATGGACTTTTTTATAGCGGCGCGGCGGCGCACCAGTTCGCGCTCGTCAGCGGAAAGGTCCGAGGTATCGATGCCGTCGAGCAGACCGGGCTTGGGACGCTTCTTGCTGCGGCGCTTAGGTGCGCGCTTGGGTTTGGTGGCGGGCTCGTCGGTCGTGGCGGCCTCGGCGTCGTTGGCAGTGCCGTTGGCCTCAAGCCGATCTTCCTTCAACTCAATCAGAGCATCAATGAGCCCCTTGTCGGCGGGCATCCACTCGACGGTGGCAAGCGAGGTGCGCGGAATCCAGCGGATATCGAGCTGGCGGTCGTGGTTCTGAGGCTCGTCGGATTCTTTAGCCAGCGAGCAGTAGTAACACTCCATGGAGAGATGGAAATCGGGGTAGTCGTACTCAACGGTATAGAAATCGCGCAGGTTGGTGACTTTGACCTGCAGCTCTTCCATGAGCTCGCGGCGCACGGCGTCTTCGGGTGTCTCGCCGCGCATGAGCTTGCCGCCGGGAAACTCCCAAAGTCCCTGCATGTCGCCGTAGCCGCGCTGCACGGCAAGTAGCTCATCGGATCCTTCCTTGCGAATGATCCCAGCGGCAACATGAACAGTCTTCAACAGGAGTCCTCTCTCAACATCAACACGTGGCAGGGTAGCTACCCGTACCTTACACAACGGTAAGGCAAGCGTAAGCCATATCGATGGTAGCTGACTCGTCTTCTTGCGACTATAGATGCCGTAGACTAATCGCAAGAAAGGACTCGGTATGCAAACCACGCACATGGCGACCCCGGTACTGGAGGTCGCGCATCTCGAAAAGGTATATGGAGCGCTGGGCAACGTGACCCGCGCGCTCAACGACGTCAGCTTTACCGTCAACCGCGGTGAATTCGTCGGCATCATGGGCGCTTCGGGCTCGGGCAAGTCGACGTTGCTCAACTGCGTGTCGACCATCGATAGCGCCACAAGTGGCACGATCCGCATCAACGGGCAGGACGTGACGCGCATGAAGCAGGCTAAGCTTTCGCAGTTCCGCCGCGAGGAGCTCGGCTTTATCTTCCAGGACTCCAACCTGCTCGATACGCTCACGGCACGCGAGAACATCGCCCTGCCGCTCACCATCGCCCGCACAAACTCGGCAGAGATCTCGACCCGCGTGCAGGATGTGGCCGCGCGCCTGTCCATCAGTCAGGTGCTCGACAAGTATCCCTACCAGATGTCCGGCGGTCAGCAGCAGCGCGTTGCCGCAGCTCGCGCGCTCGTCACCGACCCCACCATGATCATGGCCGACGAGCCCACCGGCGCCCTCGATTCCAAGAGCGCTCGCCTGCTGCTCGAGAGCCTGGAGGCCCTTAACCGCCGCCTACGCGCCACCGTGCTCATGGTCACGCACGACAGCTTTGCTGCCAGCTACACGAGCCGTGTGCTGTTTATTCGCGACGGCAAGATCTTCACCGAGCTGCGCCGCGGCGACATCGACCGCCGAGAGTTCTTCGACCGCATTATGGAGGTCGTTGCCATGATGGGCGGTGAGGGCTCCGATGCTCTGTAAACTCGCTTGGGGCAACGTCCGCCGCGCCGGCCGCGACTACCTCGTCTACCTTTTGACGCTCACCCTGGGCGTCACGGTCTTCTATGCCTTTAACACCATCTCGATGCAGGTCGACATCGCCGGCATCGATGAAAAGGGCTTGGCGCAGGTTATGGGCAGCATGCTCGGCAACCTGACGTACTTTTTGGCCGGTGTCATGGCCTTTTTAATGGTGTATGCCAATAACTTCATCATGAAACGCCGCAAGAAGGAGTTTGGCCTGTACCAGGTGCTCGGCATGGGGCGCGGGCGCGTCGCCACGATCATGGCGCTCGAGACGGTGATTGTCTCGGTCGGCGCCTTTGTCGCCGGCATTGTGCTGGGTGTGGGACTCTCCCAGCTTATGACGTTCTTTACGGCCTCGCTCTTTAAGACACAGATCGCCAATTTCCACTTCTTTTTCTCGGTGCATGCGTTCAACCTGACCCTTGCCTGCATGCTCGTAATGTTTGTGCTCACGCTGCTGCTGAACCTTCGCGCCGTGCGTCGTACCAAACTCATCGAGCTTATGGGTGCCGAGCGTCGCAACGAGAGCATCAAGACACGCAACCCCTGGATCGCGATTGCCATCTTTGTCGTGGGCGTGGTGCTTGTGGGCGTGGCCTATTACCGTCTGCTACGTGATGGGTTCCCGCTAACCGCGACGGACAGCAAGCTGCAAGAGGCCATGAGCCAGTTTGGCATTACAACCGCTATGGTTACCGTGGGTACCTTTGCGCTGTTCTGGGGACTCTCGGGCATGCTTATCAAGCTGCTGCAGAGCCTGCGCAGCGTGTATTGGCGCGGCCTCAATATGTTTACCGTGCGCCAGCTTGCGGCCAAGGTTAATACGGTGTGCTTTTCGATGGGCGTCATCGCGATGCTCCTGTTTTTGGCCATCACCTCGGTGACGTGCGGTATGTCGATTGCCAACGTGATGAACGAAAACCTGGAGCGCTATAACCCTGTAGACGTGTCTCAGACGTATGTCTATTACACGCCCGATACGCTCGACTACTACAAAGAGTATGTCAATCCGTCTGAAGCCGATCGCATGGTGCTGGCCGATGCAACGGTCGATTTGTACCCCGCATGGCACGGCAAGGGCAAGTCGGCGGACAACAACGACGAGACCGGCAAGAAGGTCAATATCGCCGATGTTGCCGGTGAGCATGTGCAGATCGATTCGTATCTGAGTTACCCGGTTGGCGGCTCGAATCCTTCGGTGACCCCAAGTGAGATGTGCAAGACCATGGGCGAAAAGCTTCCCAAGGCGTTCGGGGGTAGCAATGCCGACATGACAGGCCTGTCTGTGACGCCGGCAAGTCAGTACAACAAACTGCGCCAGATGATGGGCAAGGAGCCGGTGCACATCGGTCACGACCAGTATCTGCTCACGTGTGATATGGGCGGCGAGCTGGTCGACATGTACACCAAGTATATGGCTGGCGGCCATACCCTCACCTTGGGCGGGCATGAGCTCAAGCCCGCAGCCGATAAGTCGGACGAAGATACGGCGGCCATCGCCAACTCGGCGATGGGCAGTAATGGGGGTACCGTCGTCGTTGCCGACGAGCTGTTGTCCCAACTTAATCTGCAGCCGTATTCCAGTAGTCTGCTCGTTAACTACAAACAGGGGATGGATACGACCGAGGCAGACGAGAGTATTAAATACACTGTGCTCGACAATCTGCTCGTTGACGGCAAGGAGCCGGGGTCGTGGGGAACCTTCATCACACGCTCCGAGATGTACGCGCAAGCAGCGCAAATGAACGGTCTTATTAGCTACCTAGCCATCTACATCGGCTTTGTATTGGTCGTTGCATGCGCGGCGATTCTGTCGATTCAGCAACTCTCCAACGTGGCCGACGGTAGCCGCAGCTATCGTGTGCTGGCACAGATTGGCTGCGACGACCGCCAGATTCGCCATTCGGTGATGGCACAGCAGGCGGTATTCTTCCTGTTCCCGCTGGCAGTGGGCCTGGCGCACTCCTTTGTGGCACTTAAGGTGATCATCGAGCTGGTGAGTATTTTCGGAAATATGAGCATCGGCGGCACCGTTGGCCTCACCTGTGCAATCTTCCTGGCAGCATACGGTGGCTACTTCCTGGTGACCTACCTCATGAGCACCGGCATGGTGCGAGCCGCCATAGCCACCCGCTACAGCGAGTAACAAGCGGGCAAAATCGTCACAAAATCAGAGGCGTATGACCGCCGCGAAGGGACCAGGGGCCCTTTCGCGGTTTGTATATGAAACGGACGAAAGGGAAGCGTCTTGCATTCTTTGAAGACACCA
>OHBJ01002352.1_pt1 | contig 12770 bp, 11 predicted proteins | sample 1577241 | NCBI WGS metagenome assembly OHBJ01 (sample SAMEA3541594, study PRJEB24748) | human gut metagenome | biome: human gut; feature: human-associated habitat; material: faeces | place: China | collected 2012
TGTAGCCCAGCAGAACCGGCCTGCTGAAATCAATGCCGCCGGCCTTGTCGATCTCTTGAATGAGCAGATTGTTCCCCATTTTGGAGCCGCGTGCTTTTCCCAGCAGATGAATCTCACCGTCAAGAACGGAAAGCACGGGCTTGATATTCAGTACCCCTCCGGCGAATGCAGCTGTCTTTGAAATGCGGCCGCCCCGCTTGAGGTATTCGAGGGTGTCCACCAGCGCCACAACAACGATTTTTTTCTTCTCTTCCTCCAGAACCTGTGCGATTTCCTTTGCGGGCATTCCTGCCTCCAAAAGGCGGAACGCAAGCTCCACCAGAATCCCAGTACCCATCGCTGCACTGGTGCTGTCCACAACATAGATGTTTTCATACTCCGCCGCCGCGATCATGGCACTTTGATATGTGCCGGAAAACCGAGATGCAAGGGTGATGACAACGGCGGCTTCCTCCGCCTGCTTGACCTTTTCATATTCCTTCATAAAGGCGTCCGGCGTTGCCTGACTAGTGGTGGGAAGCACATCACTTTCAATGAGCTTTTCGTAAAATGTTTTGTTATCAATGGTTAGACCATCAATGTATTCCTCCTGTCCGAAATGAACGGTGAGGGGTACCGTAGATACCTGTGCTTTGATCTCAGGAACCAGATCCGCAGTGGAATCAACAATAATCCTTGTTTTCAATTTCGTCAATCTCCTATTCTTCGCTATTTTGAGCGATAGCCTCAAGACTTCTGCTGATGGCAGAAAGGCTGAGGTAAAATGCCGCTCGTTCGTCCTCTGTGAGGGTATGGCTGACCGTATCAAGGACAGCACTGATTTTCTCCGCAATTCGTTTGCCGACCTCCTGACCTTTTTCAGTCAAGAGTAAAGGACTTCTGTACCGTTTCGTCCACTCGGAATTCCGGACGATAAATCCATTGCATTCAAGATACTCCAACGCACGGGAGATGGTCGCCTTGTCCTCCTCGCAATGCTCACACAGCTCTGCCGAGGTCACGCCGTTCAGCAAATAAATGTAGTACAGGCAGGATACATGGGCGCTTCTCAGGTGATACGCAGCCATCTCCTGATTTTTTATCCTTCGGATATTGCGGCTGATTCGGTTAATTAAAACCGTAAATGTCTCAAATCTTTCCTGCATGGTTACCTCCCGCTTCCAAAGATGTTGAAATTTCAACATGTGGATCTTATCATAAAAATGTTGAAATGTCAACATTTCTCTCTGCTGCATGCGGACTGCATTTTCAGAAACACCGTGAGCAGGAGCGGCAAGGCGATCCGTTGTCTTTGCATCACAGGGATATCCCCCAAAAAAGCAATCCTCCGCACGCCTTGGCATACGGAGGATTGCTTGCTGTTAGAAAAATTCCGGTTGGGGGTCACCCGTTTTGATTACAGCTTTGCCAGCTTGCTGCGGCAGCTGCGGCAGACATACTTATCGTCATAGGTCGCCAGCTCTTCCTTGGAGCCGCAGAAAATGCAGCAGGGAAGATACTTTTTAAGAATGACCTGATCGCCGTCCACATAGATTTCAACATCACTGTGAATGTCGATGCCAAGGGTGCGGCGCAGCTCGACGGGAAGTACGATGCGTCCAAGGTTGTCAACCTTTCTTACGATGCCAGTAGATTTCATTTTAAATTTCCTCCTTAAGATAGGTGGTGATTGGTTGGGTTTTTAAGATGGCTTTTTTCTCGGTTTTTCTCGTCTTTCGTGCTTATTGTACTATTATTTACCATAAAAGACAAGAGGAAAAATATGAATTTTATCAAAATATGTGGATAATTTTCGCCGATTTTTTCCGTGCTTTTTAATGAAAATCCACAAAATAGACGAAATCAAAAAATGGCGCAGATTCCCATTATTCGATAATTCCAAACATATCCCGCCGAAATTGCCGCGAAAAAAGTCAATTTTTCTTCGATTTTTCAAATGTCTCGATTCTCACCATTTTCCGCTATCGAAGGAGGGTGCCTGACTGTGATGAATGTCATTCTTGTCGGAATGCTGATTTTCTCGCTTGTTACCGCCGCCTTTACCGGGCGAATGGAGGCGCTTTCCTCGGCGGCGCTTTCCGGCTGTGGAGATGCCGTCGCCCTTTCCGTATCGCTTGCCGGTATGCTCTGTCTGTGGAGCGGTCTGATGGAGATCGCCCGCCGCTGCCGACTTACCGAGGCACTGGCAAAGCTGTTCCGCCCCGTCACACGCATTTTGTTCCCTACGGTTCGGCAGGACAGCGATGCCATGTCCGCCATCTGCATGAATTTATCCGCTAATCTGCTGGGGCTGGGGAATGCCGCCACCCCGCTGGGGCTTGCCGCCATGCGGGAGCTGCAAAAGGGAAACCCTGACCCGGCGATCGCCAGCAATCCCATGGTGACCTTCGTGGTACTGAATACTGCCTCGCTCCAGTTGGTCCCCACCACCTGCGCCGTGCTGCGCCAGCAGGCGGGCAGCGCCGCCCCCATGGAAATATTGCCCGCCGTGTGGCTGACCGGAGCTGTCGCCCTTGCCGCCGTCCTGCTGACCGAGCGTCTGCTGCGGGGAAAGGAGCACCGCCATGGGCTTTAGTGCGTGGGTCGTTCCGCTGCTGATTACGGGGCTGTTCGGCTGGGGGCTGTGCTCCGGCGTTGATGTGTTCGATTGCTTTTTGAAAGGCGCCGGAGAGGGACTGCGCACCGCCGTCTCGGTCACTCCTGCGCTGGTTTGTCTGCTTACCGTTGTTTCCATGCTTCGCGCAGGCGGCGCTCTTGAGATCATTACCGGCTTTCTGCGTCCCGCTGCCGAAGCGCTCGGCTTTCCGGCAGAGGTACTGCCGCTGGCACTGCTGCGTCCCGTTTCCGGCAGCGGGGGAACGGCCCTGCTGCATCAGCTCTTGGCACAGTACGGCGCAGACAGCTTTATCGGACGGGTGGGCAGCGTCCTTGCCGCCGCCTCAGAGACCACCTTCTATGCCATCGCCGTCTATTACGGGGCAGTGGGGGTGCGCCGTACCCGGCATACTCTTGCCGCTGCCCTGACCGGTGATGCCGTCGCTGCTTTGGTCAGCGCCCTTGCCGTCCGCTGGCTGCTGGGGGCTTAGCCACGCAACCCTTTCGCCCGTTTCCACCCACCCTCACAATTTTTTAACAAATTCTCCACAATCGGCGCTTTGCAAAAGCCTCTGCCGGTGTTATAATATAGGGTAGGAAATTATACCTTCGCTTGGCAAAGCCGCAATCAATCCCGTCAGGCAAGAGGTTCCCTCACCCGATCCCATCGGGGAGGTTTACTGTAAGGAGGAAATAGCATGATGGACAAGATATTGGTAGCCGATGATGACCTGAATATCTGTGAGTTATTGCGGCTCTATCTGGAAAAAGAGGGCTTCGAGGTGGTTATGGCACATGACGGCGAGGAGGCTGTCGCCAAATTCGAGAGCGAAAAGCCATCCCTGATTCTACTGGATATCATGATGCCCAAATTAGACGGCTGGCAGGTCTGCCGCCAGATCCGCCAGAAGAGCGACTGTCCCATCATTATGCTCACTGCCAAGGGCGAGACCTTTGATAAGGTGCTCGGTCTGGAGCTAGGCGCCGATGACTATGTTGTTAAGCCCTTTGATACCAAGGAGATCGTCGCCCGCATCAAGGCGGTGCTGCGCCGCAGCGGGCCTGCCGGCACGACCGGCGGCGAGGTCAAGGAGGTCAATTACGATAAGCTCTCCGTCAATATGACCCGCTATGAGCTGAAGGTGGACGGCAAGGTTATTGACGCACCTCCCAAGGAGCTGGAGCTGTTGTTCCACCTTGCCAGCAATCCCAACCGCGTCTTTACCCGCGATCAGCTTCTTGATGAGGTCTGGGGCTTCGAGTATTACGGCGACAGCCGCACCGTCGATGTCCACATCAAGCGCCTGCGCGAAAAGCTGGAGGGCGTCAGCGATCAGTGGAGTCTCAAGACGGTCTGGGGCGTCGGCTATAAGTTTGAGGTCAAGGAATAAGAAAAGGAATACCAATGAAAACAACGCAGAAGACCCTGATGGGCAAGTACTATTCGGTGTGCTGTGCCATCATTCTGCTCAGCATGGTGCTGGTCGGTTCCATCTTTATGGTGCTGGCAAATGACTATCTGCGGGAGGAAAAGATCAGCCTGCTGGAGAAAAATGTGACGCAGGCGGCGCGCCTCACCATGGAAAACTACGCCGCCCACGAATACCGCTATGTCAGCAGCGATACCCTGCAGCCGGTGTATGCCGTGCTGGGCACCGCGATCGAGGCAGATATCTATCTTTCCGATAATAAAGGCAATATCCTCATCATGGCGCACACCACCGATAGCACCGTGCCGCAGTCGGTGCCGCAGGAGATACTGGAAAGTCTCTCCAAAACGGGCAGCTATCAGGGCTCGGTCACCATGACCGGCACCGGCGAGAACCCGCGCTACGCCGTTGCCACCCCCGTGGTAGATGAAAACGGCTTACTGGTGGGGGCGGTGATGGCGACCGCCCGTGCCGCCAACCGCGCCCTTGCCGGCGATATGCTGCAGATGTTCCTCATTGCTGCCATTGTTGTACTGGTGGTCAGCTTTATCGTCATTTACTTTGTCACCACCAGTCTGGTCAACCCCCTGCGGCAGATGGCTGCCGCCACCCGTGCGTTTGCCAAGGGCGATTTCTCGGTGCGGGTGCCGGTGGAGGGTGATGACGAGATCGGGCGGCTTGCCTCCGCTTTCAATAACATGGCAACCGAGCTGGCGCTCACCGAATCGGCACGCCGCAGCTTTACTGCCAATGTCAGCCACGAATTAAAGACCCCCATGACCACCATCGGCGGCTTTGTCGATGGCATTCTGGACGGCACCATTCCGCCGGAGCGGCAGAACCATTATCTTCGCATCGTGTCCAGCGAGGTGCAGCGGTTGTCTCGTCTGGTGCGGAATATGCTCACTCTCAGCCAAATCGAGGTGGGCGAGCGCACCATTCAGCTGACCGAGGTGGAGATCACATCCCTTGTTACTAATACCCTTATCGGGTTTGAGCAGCGGCTGGAGGAAAAGCGCATCGAGGTGGAGGGGTTGGATACCGACCGCTACTGGGTGCTGGCTGATGCCGATCTGATTCAGCAGGTGGTGTACAATCTTATTGATAACGCCGTCAAATTCGTCAATGAAGGCGGCACGCTTTCCTTCGACTTTTATACCGAAGGAGAGAATATTATGGTAGCGGTGCGGAATACCGGCACCGGTGTTCTGCCGGAGGAGATCCCGCGGCTGTTCGACCGGTTCTATAAGACCGACCGCAGCCGCAGTCTGGATAAAAACGGCGTGGGACTGGGACTTTCCATCTGCCGCACGATTATGAATATTCATGAGGGCGAAATTTTTGTCCGCAGCCAGCCCGGTGAATACACCGAGTTTGTATTTGGCTTGAAGGCGGACCCCGCCCATTACAAAAAAGGCGTAAACCGTAAAGCCCCGCCGGTCGATGCCAGCTTTACCACATTGCCGGAAGCACCCGCTGCCGGACGGGAGGAGAAACAGCATGATAAACCGCAGCAATGATAACAACTACCACTGGGATTACGAGGACTACCAGGGAAACTATGGACAAAGCCCTGCCCGCGGCAAAAAAAACAGCAACCGCGGGCTGCGGGTGTTCCTCATCATGATGGGCGCTGTGGTGCTGCTGGTGGGGGCGCTGTGCATCGGCGCCGCCGTTTGGGGCAGCAGACCTGCCCCGCAGCCGGATCAGGATTCGTCCATCGGCAATGAGCTGGAGCACCTGCCGGAGATTGACCAGCAGAATAAGCCAGATGACAGCGTGCCGGAGCAGACCGAGGACGGACTGCTGACCCCCGCCGGCATCTATAAAAAGTGCGCGCCCTCCGTCGTGGGCATCGTCAGCTACAGCAGCAGCACTACGGCACAGGGCAGCGGCATCATTCTTTCGGAAAACGGATATATCATCACCAATGCCCATGTGGTCAGCGGCGGAGAGCAGTATGAGGTCGTCCTGCAGAACGGCGACAGCTACGATGCCACCCTCATCGGCGCAGATAACCAAAGCGACCTTGCCCTGCTGAAGATGCAGAAACCGCCCGAGGGGCTGGTCGCCGCCACCTTCGGCAACAGCGATGAGCTGGAGGTCGGCGAGATGGTCGTTGCGATCGGCAATCCCGGCGGTCTGGCGCTGGCTTCTACCCAGACAGTCGGCTATATTTCGGCGGTCAAGCGGACCATCACTACCGAGCTGGGATATACCATGGTCTGCATTCAGGCAGATGCCGCGATCAACCCCGGCAACAGCGGCGGCCCGCTGATCAATACCTACGGACAGGTGGTCGGCATCACCTCCAGCAAGCTGGTGGAGGAGGGCTATGAGGGAATCGGGTTTTCTATCCCGATCAATACCGCGCTGCCCATTCTGGACGATTTGATGCAGCACGGCAGAGTGACCGGCAGAGCGCAGCTCGGCATCACCGTCGTTGAGGTGAGCAGCAGCGAAGCAAGCTACTACGGTATTCCCATGGGTCTGCAGATCCGTTCCATTAATGAAGACAGCGATGTTGGCAGACAGGGCGCTGAGGTTGGTGATATCATCACCTCTATTGATGGTTGGGCTATCACCAGCCGCACCGATTGCAGCGACATTCTGGCGCAGCATCAGCCCGGAGATACCGTCGAGATTTCTCTTTACCGTGCCAGCCGCACCGGCCGCGGTCAGACCTTTACCATTACCGTGACCCTGCTGGGGTCGTAAGCATAAAAAGCCGCCCTTGGGCGGCTTTTGGTCTCTTTCACCTAAAAGCCGGATCAATCTCGGGCAAACCTGCCAATGGCAATTCGGCAGGTGGTATCGTATAATAAAGGCGGAGAAAACAACCCGCATCGACACAGTTAAGGAGGTGCCGAATAATGAAAAAGAGGATACTGGCTGCGCTGCTGGCTTTCGCCATGCTGCTCACCACCGCCTATGCTATGCAGATCTATGCGGACGGCAGCGACCTTGGGTGGCAGGAGCCGCTGACGTTGGAGGTAGAAAGCGGCGACAGCATCGATAATGTCAAGCAGAAGATCCAGGACAAGAACGGTATCGCACCGGATCAGCAATACCTGTATTTCGGCGGCAAGTTCTTATCGGACGGCCGCACCTTGGCGGATTATAATGTCAATAAGGAAAGTACCCTCTGGCTTTCCAAGGAAAAAATAACCGAGCCGACGGGTACCACGCTGACAAAGGATAGCATCGGCGGGCAGCTGCCCCTCACCGACGGTTCGTATTATCTGGAGACCAAGGCGGGAGAGAGCGCTGCGAATTTTGTCATAACCGCCCCCATTGTCGTCACGGGCAAGGTCACCCTTGATCTGAACGGCTATGCGCTGAAATTAGAAGGCAGCGGCAGCGTTATCCGGGTGGAAAACGGTGCCACCCTCACGCTGGTGGACAGCAAGCCCAATGCGGTCAACAAGTTCAGCGTGGCGGAAACCACCGGTCTGTGGCAGCAGGACGCTGCCGGCACAAAGGTGATAAAGGGCGGCGCCATCACCGGCGGCAACAGCAAAGACGGCGGCGGTGTTTATGTGGCGCCTGGCGGCACGCTCCTTATGCGGGGCGGCAATATCGTGGGTTGTACGGCGCGCGAGGGCGGCGGTGTTCATGTGGAAGATGGCGGCAGGTTTGAGATGTCCGCCGGCACCGTTACCGGCTGCGTGGCACAGTCTGCGAATGATGACGCCCGTGGAGGCGGTATCTGCAATTTCGGCACGACAGTCCTCTCCGGTACGGCAGCCATACGGGATTGCCGCGCGCTCCAAAGCGAAGCAGGTTACGTATCCGCCGGCGGCGGTATTTTCAGCGTTCGCAGCCTTACCATTCGGGATAAAGTAACGGTAAGCGGCTGCGCGGCGCATAAGGAAAGCGGCGCCATGTGGATCGAGGGCGGCAACCAGAACGACAGCCCGACCGAGATCACCGGCGGTACATTTGAAGGCTCCGTGAAGAATGCGGCAACCATCAGCGGCGGTACTTTCCGCGGCAAGGTATGGAATAGCGGAACCCTCTCCGGCGGGCAGTTTGCCGGCACGGTGGTGAACCGCGGTACTATTACAAACGGTACTTTTAGTGGCGAAGTGACCAACGAGAGCGGTTGTTCTTTCGGCACCATCTCCGGCGGTATTTTTAATGGGAAGGTAACAAATATCAACGACACAAGCGCTCCGGAAGAAACGCCGGGCAGAATTTCCGGCGGTACCTTTAACGGGGAGGTCATCGGGGCTTATACAGTCGCCTTTTTGTCAGATGGCGAAAATGCCGCTCCACCCCAAATTCGTGCCAACGCCCCTGCCGCCCGACCTGCCGACCCCACCAAAGAGGAACATCATTTTGATGGCTGGTACAAGGGCGAAGAAAAATGGAACTTTGCCGATGCCGTGACCGAAGCCCTGACCTTGACGGCAAAATGGACGGCGAACCGGTACACCATCACCTTTAAGCCGGAAAACGGCGGGGAAGATATTATTATCACGCAGAATTACGGCACCGCCATTACCGCACCGGCAAACCCCACCAAAACGGGTTACACCTTTGCAGGGTGGGATCGTGAGATCCCAACTGCCATGCCGGCAGGGAATATGACCATCACCGCCCTGTGGAATGGGAACGGGATCAGTGTTATTGTAAGGCTTCCGTCGGAGGACGACAAAGACGGGGTGGAGATCGGTGCGATTCATCGGTGGGGTGCGTGGCGCTCCAACGGGGACGGGACGCATACCCGCCGCTGCATGGTAAGTGGCTGTTTGGAGCAGCAGAGTGGAAAGTGCCATGGCGGAACGCCGAACTGCACCCAGCGGGCAAGCTGTATCCTGTGCGGGGCAAAATACGGCAAGACCGATCCCAACCATCATGCGGCGCTGGAAAAGCTGGAGGCGATAGCCGCAACGGCGGCGACCGGCGGCAGAGTGGAATGCTGGCATTGCACGGCTTGCGATAAGTATTTTGCTGATGCGAACGGTCAAACGGAGATTGCCTTGGAGGATACCATAACCGAAATCGTGCCGCCCGGCATCATACAGGGCAATGACGCCCTGTGGAAAAAGGGTGAGGGTGGTACGCTGACCTTCCGTTCCAATGCGGCGTATGAGGATTCTGCCGAAGTACTGGTAGACGGTACGCTGTTGACTGCCGAAAGCTATGAAAAGCGGGAGAGCGAGGGCAATATCGTCGTGGAGCTGCAGGAAAGCTATTTGGAACAGCTGACTGTAGGGACGCACACGCTGGTGATCCGCTCGGCAAGGGGAGATGCCGCAACCCAATTTACCGTGGAGGCAGCGCTCGATGAGAGCCGTCCGGTAAGCTGGGGGGTCTATGCAGCGGCGGCTGCTGCCTTTGCGGCAGGCACCTGCATCGCTATCGCTTCGCTTCGCCGCAAAAAGGCGAACTAAGCACCATTTACCGCTCATAGTGATCTGAATAGCCGCCCGAGGGCTACCTGCTGAAGCGCAGGGGTTCCCGGGCGGTTTTTCTGCCGTATTTCTTCCACCATCTCCCAAAGCTGAAAATTTCTTGTAAAGGTTTGTGCGAATTGAGCGCTTTTATTGCAAATTTCTCTCGATTTGCCGGTATTAGTGGGAGAGCCTTCGGGCGGAGCGCATGACAGCGCAAAAACCGGCGTCGGCTGCGTTGCCCTTGACAGGCGCCAGCCCGCCTTCCGTCGGGCGCCAGCCTGCCTGCGGGCTGCCTTGCCGCCCCTCGTTTTTTTCGCCGCCCTTCGCACCGCCCTCTCCTCGCCGGTGAAAAATAAAAAAGCGACCGACCCCCGATAAAATACCGGAGGTCAGCCGCCTCCCCAAGCCCCATCAAAAAGACAGCGGGCTTGGTCAGTCGCACCTTGAAAACAGAATTTATATTTTTATGACTGCCGTGGTGTACTCGCTCCCGCAGGGGGCAAGCGCCGGTGTGAGGGTGTAATACAGGTCGGCGGCACGGCTCTCCAGCCGCGCAAAGCGGGCAGCGGTATCGCCCGCGCCCGCCAGCTCCGCCAGTGAGGCGGAAAGCGGCAGTGTTCGGGTGGCTTTTGCCCTTGCCAGAATCTCTGCGCCGCGTGCGGTAAAGCCCAATACCCGCAGGTAGGGCGGCTGCTCCGCCGAAAGCCCCGCAGGAAGCTCCAGCAGGGCGGATAGCAGCACCCGCCGCAGACGGGCGTGACTGTACCGCTTGGTTTTGGCCGCAGTCAGCAGCTCCCCGGCGGTTTTTGCCGTGCGCGATGCCCGGTACAGACGATGCTCCAGTCCCTCACTGATGTCGGGCAGGGAAAGATAATCCTGCTCCTCCATGGTGCGGGCACGCATAAGAAGGGCCTTCTGCCACTGTTCGCAGTCAGGCAGAGCACCCTGCTCCTGCGCCAGCCGGAGCTGCTGTGCCATGGCGGGCGGCAGCAGGGAGGAAATCTCTTCGCCGGAAAGAAAACGCTGCCGCAGCAGCGAGGCTGAGGGGTACTCGCTTTCGACGGAACCGTCGTGGGGGGAGCCCAAACGGGGCAGGGTAAGAGCGGTAACAGGAGCGTCGAGCCGCTTTAATGCCCGCAGATATTCAATCCCCAAAATATTGTTGGGGGAGGAAAGCAGTGCTGCCGGCTCCCCCAGAAGGTCGGAGACCGCCGCCTGCCGTGCCGCGGCAAAGGGAAGCCCTAAAGCAAGCCGGGGCGCCAGCGCTGCCGGAAAATCGGCGGAATTCAAAGCATCAGCGACGGACTGCAGGGCAGCAAGATCGCCGCACTCGCTGCCGAACACCAAAGTATCCACACAGCCCAAAGCGGCAAGGCTTGCCACAGCGCCGCCGGCAAAGTGCTCTGCAGTGGAAACAGCATAGGGCAGCGGGAGCTGTAAAACAAGATCAACACCGCTTTGCAGGGCGGCGGTTGCCCGATACTGCCACGGGCAGAGCGCCGGCTCTCCGCGCTGGACAAAATTGCCGCTGACGATGGCGGCGATGTGGGTGGCGCCCTGCGCTTTGGCGGCGGCGACGGGCAGTAGATGACCCTTGTGCAGCGGGTTCCATTCGGCAATGATGGCAGCGACCTGCATGGAATTGGCTCCTTTCATGGCTTTGAGAGACGGGCGGAGGCGGGGAAGGCGGCGCAGCCGCCCGCAGGGCAAACCGTCCGGAGGACGGTTTCGACGGCTTTGCCGTCGGTTCCGGCGCAGCCGGAACGCCCTGCGGGCGTGGCGCGGCCTTTGTCGGAGGTTCAAAGAAGGAATACAGAGAAATGCTTCCCGAAAATGCGTGGGTGTTCTTATCAAGAGAAGGTGTGGACAAAAGGTACAAAGGCAGGGAGTGGAAACCGACGATGTTTGTTGCTTATAACATTATCTGCATTAAAAAATCGCAAAAAAGTAATAAAAGTTTGCCCGAATTATTGACAAGGGGGGTTGATTTCAATAATATTAAATAGACAAAAAAGTGTCAAGCCCCTTTGGGAATGCAGCAACACAGCGACAACGAAAAAAGGAGACAGCACACAGATGAACATTCTGGTAATCAATGCGGGAAGTTCCTCCCTGAAGTACCAGCTGATTCGCATGGAGGACGAGACGACCCTGTGTAAGGGCGTCTGCGAGCGGATCGGAATCGACGGCAAATACAGCTACAAGACCGCCGACGGCTACAAGGTCGAAAAAGAGGTGGAGTTATTCACACACAAGGACGCTTTTGATGTAATTCTGCACGAAATGACCAAGGGAGAGGGTCATGTGATTGATAGTGTAGAGGAAATCGCGGCAGTAGGACACCGGGTAACGCACGGAGGCGATAAGTTCTCCCGCTCGGTGTTGGTTGATGAGGCTGCCATTGATGCCATCAATGAGATGCGTGACATCAGCCCGCTGCACAACCCGCCCCAGGCGGCGACCATTCGTGCCTGCCGCAGTGTATTTGGCGAAAAGGTGCCGATGGTGGCGGTATTCGATACAGCGTTCCACGCTACCATGCCCCCCAAGGCATACACCTTTGCCATTCCCTACAAGTACTATGAGGAGCACGGCGTGCGCCGCTACGGATTCCATGGAACCAGTCACCGCTATGTCAGCGGGCGGGTTGCGGAACTGATGGGGGAGGTGCCCCATCGCCTGATTACCTGCCATCTGGGCAACGGAAGCTCACTTGCTGCCATCAAGGACGGTAAGGTGATAGATACCTCGATGGGCTTCACCCCGCTGGACGGGATTATCATGGGGACCCGCTGCGGCAGCATCGACCCATCCATCGTCAGCTACCTTGCCGGTCTGGAGGGTATGCATGAGAGTGATATTTCCCGCCTTCTGAACAATGAATCCGGTCTGCTGGGCGTTTCCGGCGTTTCCAGCGACTGCCGTGATGTACAGGCAGCGGCGAAAGCCGGCAACAAGCGTGCCCAGCTGGCGCTGGATATGTTGGAATACCAGCTGGTCAAGCTGATCGGCAGCTATGCCGGTGCGCTGGGCGGCGTGGACGCCATTCTGTTTACCGGCGGTATCGGTGAAAACGATATCGGTCTGCGGGAGAAGGTGCTGCACGATTTGGCTTATCTGGGTGTGACCCCCGACCTTGGGGCAAACAACTGCCGCGGCGAGGAGGTATGCATCTCCGGTGCCGACAGCAAGGTGCAGGTATGGGTAGTGCCGACCAATGAGGAGATTATGATCGCACGGGATACCGCTGAGTTTGTAAAATAAGGCAGAGTGTCTGCAAAAGCGGCGCCGCCGTCCATTCGGACTTGCGGTAGGAACCAACAAGGTGGCACCTTATCCCGTG
>OHBJ01002353.1_pt1 | contig 12769 bp, 8 predicted proteins | sample 1577241 | NCBI WGS metagenome assembly OHBJ01 (sample SAMEA3541594, study PRJEB24748) | human gut metagenome | biome: human gut; feature: human-associated habitat; material: faeces | place: China | collected 2012
CCGCACTTACCGCACCGGTAAAAAGGCTGCGCAGCAGGCACCCGCCGGAAAGCGCCGTTACAAAAATCATCAGATACAGCAGCATGGCACAGTCACCCAGCGGCAGCACCAAATTGCCCGGCAGCACCGAGGCAAGCAGCACTGTAACCGGCACCAGAACAACTGCGGAAAGCAGCGTGGTGGCATTGGCAGTGCCCGTAACGGCATTCACTGCGACCATAAGCGGCAGCTTGCCGTTTTGGACTTTTCTTGCCGCCATCGGCTCCAGCACCGAAGAAGCCGCGCGACAGAAGACCCGCAGCAGACGGGGCAAGGCAAACAGACAGCCCGCCAGCACCAGCGCAAAGGAGACCGCATCGTAGATGGTAAGCCCGGCAACAAGCCCCATGATGATCCCGGCGATCAGTCCCCACAGGCTCGGCTCCATCAAAAAGTTTCCGCGTCGGGATTGCTCCAGCGAAAAACGCCGGTCACGCAATCCGGGGATCTTGCTGATAATAAAATTCACCAGCCATGCCAGCGGGGCGGCGCCCACGGCAAAGCTCTGCGTGTAGGTAAGGTGTGCGGCACCCGTCAGTCGGGCAACCGGCGCGGCAAATACATCGGCAAGAATGATCTGCAATATGACCATCAGCAGTGCCGCAGCCAGTCCGTACCACATCTCACCGGTCAGCTGCTGTATCAGCACGCCGGCAAAAGCCGCCTGCCACAAGCTCCACAGGTCCATGTTCAATACACGGGTCACACGGGTCGCCAGCATCAGCAGGTTCAGCAGCACGGCCCCCGGCAGCACCCAGTACAGAATATCGCTGTTCAGGGTCATTTCGGCAGCCGTCTGCCAGGGCAGGTTCTGGGCGCCGGTGGAAAGAGAATAGTTATCCACCATGGCGCTCACCAGCGTGGTCAGCCGTCCGCTCAGCGTGTTGATCAACAGCTGAATAGCAACCGTGCTGCCCAGCATAGCCAGTGCGCACTGTCCGGAGCGCTGAAAGCCGGTGTGGGTCACCAACCCCATTAAAAAGAAGAATACGGGGATCAGCAAAAAACTGCCCAGTCCGCTTACAATATCATAAAGGGAGTGCAAAAAATCCAAATGACAGACCTCCTTCGGGGAATGCGTCCCATTCATTATAGCGGTGGAATGTGACGATAGTATGAAGAAAAAGCATAAAATCCCATTTTTCAGCCTACTTATTTTCCCATACCACAGGAATAAAGTCAAGCGCTGTGTTGCACAGACTGGCGATTTATGGTATTCTAAAGAAAAAACAAAGGGAGGCACCGCCATGATGGAAGAAATAATTCTTAATAACATTTTGTCGACCCTGCAGGAGATTCAAAGAGAGATGGAGCGTCAGACCGAGCTTTTAGAGCGCATGGCGGATAAGAGCGGCTTTAACAGCGGCCTGTGATCCATCAAAAGAGGAGCCGTCCCATGGCTCCTCTTTTATCTTCGGGAAAGCAGGGGCTGTCCCCTGCGAAAAGGTATGTGTTCCTTTTGAACGCCAAATAAAAAAGAGCCTTTTGGCTCTTTTTTATTTGGTGCCGCTGACGGGAATTGAACCCGTACGGTGTTTCCACCGAGGGATTTTAAGTCCCTTGCGTCTGCCGATTCCGCCACAGCGGCGCAGAATGGGGCTAAACCTTTCTCATCTTACAATAGCCCCCCGCAAAAGTCAAGCGCAAGGTCTTGACAAATCCCTGCCCGCCGCCTTATAATACGTTGGTAAACAGCAAAAAAGGCATTGACAGGGTCAGTTTTGTACCGCCGCCCCCAGAGAGAAAGCCCCCGGCTGAAAGGCTTTCGGCAGTTCCGGTGCATCACAGCCGCCCCCGAGCCATCGGCGTGAAGAACGCCGGCGTATCCGGTGCGTTAAACCGGCAAAAAGCGGCAGCGTCCCGCGGCGCTGCAAACTGGGTGGTACCACGGAAGGATCAGCTTTCGTCCCTATGTCTCCGACAAGACGGAGCAGGGGAGGGGAGCTTTTTTATTTTCCGCTTGCTGCCCACAAAGCGAAAAAACACCTGCAAAAATGCCAAAAAGAAAGGAATTTACCACCATGAAATGGACAGGACTCAACGAACTGCGCGAAACCTTCCTCGAATTTTTTGTCAGCAAGGGGCACACCCGTCTGCCCTCGGCGCCACTGGTGCCGCAGGACGAGGCAAGTCTTTTGCTCATCAATTCCGGCATGGCGCCGCTCAAAAAATACTTTACCCGCCAGAAATTCCTGCCGAACGGCAGCTTCCGCGCCACCAGCTGCCAGAAGTGCATTCGTACCCCCGATATCGAGAATGTCGGCAAAACCGCCCGCCACGGCACCTACTTCGAGATGCTGGGCAACTTCTCCTTTGGCGATTACTTCAAGGAGGACGCCACCCGCTGGGCATGGGAGTTCATTACCGAAAAGCTGGAGCTGCCGGTCGATAAGCTCTATGTCTCAGTCTATCAGGACGATGATGAGGCATATGAGATTTGGACCAAGCGCCGTGGCGTTGCCCCCGATCATATGGTTCGTCTGGGCAAGGAGGATAACTTCTGGGAGATCGGCTCCGGTCCCTGCGGGCCCTGCTCCGAGATCTATTTTGACCGCGGACCCGAAAAGGGCTGCGGGCGTCCCGACTGTCATGTCGGCTGCGATTGCGACCGCTATGTCGAGTTCTGGAACCTTGTATTTACCCAGTTCAATTCCGACGGTGAGGGCGGCTACACCCCGCTGGAGCACAAGAATATTGATACCGGCATGGGTCTGGAGCGCCTTGCCTGCATCATGCAGGGCGTCGATAACCTCTTTGAGGTCGATACCGTCCAGAACATTATGAAGAAGATCTGCGAAATCGCCGGCGTCACCTACAAGCAGGACGAGAAAAAGGACGTCTCGATCCGCGTTGTCACCGACCATATCCGTTCCACCGTCTTTATGATCTGCGATGGCGTCGTCCCGCAGAATGAGGGCCGCGGCTATGTACTGCGCCGTCTGCTGCGCCGTGCCGCCCGTCACGGTCGTCTGCTCGGCGTTCGGGAGCCGTTCCTGTACAAGGTCGCCGATACCGTTATTCACGAAAACGAAAGCGCCTATCCGGAGCTTGTCCAGCGCCGTGATTACATCGTCAAGACCATTCGCGTCGAGGAGGAGCGCTTTGCCCGCACCATTGATGCCGGTCTCGATCAGGTCAATTCCATTTTGGAAAAGCTCTCTGCCGAGGGCAAAACGGTATTCTCCGGTGAGGACGCCTTCCGTCTCTACGATACCTTCGGATTTCCCATCGACCTCACCCGAGAGCTGTGCGAGGAGCGCGGTATCACCGTGGACGAGGAGGGCTATAAGACCCTGATGGAAAAGCAGCGTACAACCGCGCGGGAAGCCACTGCCCGCAATGTCGGCGATGTAGCATGGGTCGAAGATGTCCTCAAGGGCGTTGAGGGCGGCGAGGACTTTGTCGGCTACGAGGGCTTGACCGCCGAAGCCGAGATTCTCGGCATTGTCTATGAGGGTGAGCGGGTCGAAGCGCTCGGCGAGGGCGATGCCGCCCAGATCGTTTTGTCCCGTACCCCCTTCTACGCCGAAATGGGCGGTCAGGTGGGCGACAGCGGCACCATCACCTGCGGCGAAAATGTATTCACCGTCACCGATACCCGCAAATCCGGCTCCGGTCACTTCATTCATGTCGGCACCGTTACCCACGGCACCTTCAGTCTGGGAGATACCGTTATTGCCGCAGTTGATGAGCGCCGCCGTATGGATATTATGCGCAACCACACTGCCTGCCACCTGCTGCAAAAGGCACTGCAGGAGGTACTGGGCGACCATGTCCATCAGGCAGGCTCCCTGGTCGATGAAAAGGTCTGCCGTTTCGATTTCAGCCACTTCTCCGCCGTGACCCGGGAGGAGCTGGAAAAGGTAGAGGCGCGCGTTAACGAGCTGATTTTGGAGGCGAACCCCGTCACCACCACCGAAATGCCTATCGAGGAAGCCAAGAAGATGGGCGCAATGGCGCTTTTCGGCGAAAAGTACGGCGATACGGTTCGCGTCGTCAACGCCAATAACAAGTCCATTGAGTTGTGCGGCGGCACCCATGTGGATAATACCGCCCGTCTGGGACTGTTTAAGATTCTCAAAGAATCCAGTGTAGCCGCCGGGATTCGCCGGATCGAGGCGGTCACCGGCCGCGGTGTGCTAGAACTGATGGCGGAAAATCAGACTTTGATGAATACCGCTGCCCAGAACCTCAAGCTGGGCAGCCCTGCCGAGCTTCCTCAAAAGACCGCTCAGGTCATGACCGAGCTGAAGGCGAAGGAAAAAGCGCTGGCGGAGCTGGAAAACAAGATGGCAGCCTCTGCCGCCGCCGATCTTTTCCGGAATGCCGTCACCGTCAAGGGATTGCGTGTCGTCACCGGCACAATGGGCGAAATGAAGCCCGATGCGCTGCGCCTGATGATCGATGAAGCGCGCGGCAACAATCCCGATGCCGTCATCGCCTTGGGCAGCGTGTTCGGCGGCAAGGGCACTATCGCGGTTGCCTGCGGTGCCGATGCCGTCAAAGCCGGCGTCAATGCCGGTAAACTGGTTCGCGCCCTTTGCCAGCTCACCGGCGGCAATGGCGGCGGACGTCCCGATAGCGCCATGGGCGGCGCCGGTGATCCCGCCAAGATCGGGGAAGCTCTCACCCATCTGTCTGAACTGATCTGATTTTTTCGGCGCCTTTTTACGGCGCTCCTCCGTGGAGACCGCCCCCTGCGGCGTCGCTGCCCTTGACAGGCAAAAGTACGATTTCATCGTACAACAGCCTGCCTGCGGGCGCTTCTGGCAGGGAACGCTCTCCCTCCGTCGCGCCCTCCTGCCGGACATTGCCACCGGCGGAGCCGCCTTGAATTTCCCCATTACCAACCGAAAGGAGACCTTCCTCATGTGTGTATTCTGTAAGATCGCAGCGGGAGAGATCCCCGCAAACAAGCTGTACGAGGACGAAAAGGTGCTTGCCTTTTACGACCTTGACCCGCAGGCACCTATCCACTTTCTGGTGATCCCCAAGGAGCATATTGCCTCCGCGGGCGAGATCACGCCGGAAAACTCCACTCTCATCGCTCATATCTTTGAGGTCATCGCAAAAATCTGCGCCGAGCACGGCTGGCAAAGCTACCGCATCGTGAACAACTGCGGCGAGCAGGCAGGGCAGACGGTGCCCCACCTGCATTTCCATGTTCTCTCCGGTCGGGATATGACATGGCCTCCCGGCTGATCCGACGATCAATTTCCAAAGTCCCCGTTTTGGCGGGGACTTTTTCCTGCCCGCCGCAGGGACTTTTCCTTGCAACTGCCGCCGCTTTATGCTATAATATATCTAAATTTTCGCTGTATGGGGAGAAACAACATGGCAAAAACGGATAAAAAACAATCCAAAAAGATTTACGAGGGCTACAAAAAGCGTCAAAAGCTTTGGAATACCGTTCTCATCATCTTTTTCGCAGTTGTCGGTGTCGCTGCCGCCGTGATTAACGGTACGATGGAATTGAAGCCGCAGCTCGTGATCGGAAAATATGAGTTCACATGGTTCCACTTTGTTATGCTCATCATTCTGCTGGTGCTGCTCGTCTTCGGTATCGTTGCTCTCAAGCGTGACAGCAGCGAAGAGCAGCAGGAGATCTACCGTCAGGAGCGCGAGGAGGCCATTCGTCTGCGGCAGGAGGTTATGGCGGAGCGCCGGCAGGAAATGCAGGACGCCTATGATGCCATGAAGCGCCGCCGCGCCGAGCGTCTGGCGGCACAGGGTATGGCGCCTACCGCAGCGGCTGCGCAGGCGGAAGCGGTCGATGCCGTCGAGACGGTCGAGGCAGTGGAAGCTGAAGCTGCCGAAGCCGTGGAGGAAGCGACGGCGGAGATCATCGAAGCGGGAGAGAAAGAGGAGAAAAACTCTTGACATCGCCCGCCGAAAGGACTACAATACTCGCATAAATCCCAAAGCGTTACGAGAAAAGATTACCGCACCCCCGGAATCCTGCCAGAGAGCGGACGGCACAGGCTGCAACCGTCCGCAGGAGAAAGAGGAATGCGACCGCCTTTTCCAGTGCGGTGCCAAATCACCGCCGGCCCGACACCGTTATCCGCCGCAAGAAAGTGGGTCGCTCTATGACCCGATTCGGGTGGAACCGTGGGATATTTTCGTCTCACCCCGGCTGTTTTCTTCGCAGGAAGAAAGCAGCCGTTTTTGTTTTTCCTTTGGGATTTCTCAGTTTATCAATTTATCATTGACCGGAAATGGAGGAGTTTATTTATGCTGAAAATCACCCTGAAGGACGGCTCCGTTAGGGAACTGACCGCCCCGCAGACCATCGCCGACTTTACCAAGGAGCTGAGCATGGGGCTGTACCGCAATGCCTGCTGCGCCTTGGTAGACGGCAAGGTTGCCGACCTGTGCGACCTGCTGGATCACGACTGCGCCGTGGAGATCCTCACCTTTGAGGACGAGCAGGGCAAGCGTGCCTTCAACCACACGGCGTCCCATATGCTGGCGCAGGCGGTGCAGCACCTGTTCCCGGAGGCAAAGCTTGCCATCGGCCCAGCCATCGAGGACGGCTTTTATTACGATTTTGATGTCCCCACCCCCTTTACGCCGGAGGATCTGGAAAAGCTGGAGGCGGAGATCGCCGCTATTGCCAAGGCGGATCTGCCCATCGAGCGGTTCTCCCTGCCGGTGGAGGAAGCAAAGAAGCTGGAAGCCGACCAGCCCTATAAGCTGGAGCTGATCGAGGAGCACGCCGGAAAGGGCGAGGACATTGCCTTCCGCCGTCAGGGCGATTTCACCGACCTCTGCGCCGGCCCCCATCTGATGTCCACCGGCGCCGTAAAAGCCGTCAAGCTGACCTCCTGCACCGGCGCCTACTGGCGCGGCAGCGAGAAAAACAAGATGCTCAGCCGCATTTACGGCTGCGCCTTCCCCAAGCGCAGCATGCTGGAGGAGCATCTGGCACGGCTGGAGGAGGCACGCCGCCGCGACCACAACAAGCTGGGGCGCGAGCTGGAGTACTTCACCACCGTTGATGTCATCGGTCAGGGTCTGCCGGTGCTGCTGCCCAAGGGCGCCCGCGTGGTGCAGCTTTTGCAGCGATGGGTGGAGGATACCGAGCAGCAGCGCGGCTATCTGCTGACCAAGACCCCCTTGATGGCAAAGCGTGAGCTTTATAAGATCTCCGGCCACTGGGATCATTATCTGGACGGTATGTTTGTGTTGGGCGATCCCCACGATGAGACCAAGGAATGCTTTGCCCTTCGCCCCATGACCTGCCCGTTCCAGTATCAGGTGTTCCTCAACCGCGCCCGCAGCTACCGTGATCTTCCCATGCGTCTGGGTGAGACCTCCACGCTGTTCCGCAACGAGGATTCCGGCGAAATGCACGGACTGATCCGTGTGCGCCAGTTCACCATCTCGGAGGGGCACATCATTCTGCGCCCCGACCAGCTGGAGGAGGAGTTCCGCCATTGTCTGGAGCTGGCGAAGTATTGCCTTGAAACCGTAGGTCTCTTGGAGGACTGCACCTTCCGCTTCTCCCAGTGGGATCCCAACAATACCGAAAAGTACATCGGCACACCGGAGCAGTGGAACGAGGCGCAGGGCATTATGGGCAAGATTCTCGACCATCTCGGCATCAAGTACACCATCGGCATTGATGAAGCGGCCTTCTACGGTCCCAAGCTGGATATCCAGTACAAGAATGTATTCGGCAAGGAGGACACCATCGTCACCATTCAGATCGACCAGCTCCTCGCCGAGCAGTTCGATATGTCCTACATCGACCAGAACGGTCAGAAGGTGCGCCCCTACATCATTCACCGCACCTCTCTTGGCTGCTACGAGCGCACCCTTGCCTACCTCATCGAAAAGTATGCCGGCGCTTTGCCTACTTGGCTTTCTCCCACACAGGTGGCGTTGCTGCCCATTGCCGATCGCCATCTCGACTATGTGAATGAGATCAAAAAGGCGTTGGAGCAGCGCGGCGTCCGCGTGACGGTCGATGACCGCAACGAGAAGATCAACAAGAAGATCCGCGACAGCCAGATGGAGAAGATCCCCTACATGCTGGTTATCGGTGACCGCGACGTGGAAAACGGCACGGTTTCCGTTCGTTCCCGCAAGGCTAGAATATAGCATACTCTTGCGATTTATGCAAGCATTTTCGCAATTTTTTTGCCGTTGCGCGCCCTTTGGGGCTTTTTACAGCACCCAGACGCCGTTTTCAAACAGCGGCACAGTGCGGCCATCGCGGCATTTACCGGTGATGCGGCTGTCCTCTGCACCGATCATCACGTCCTCGTGCAGGGAGGAGTGGTTCATGCCGCGGGCTGCCAGCTCCTCCTTGGAAAGGCCGGTGCCGCCCACGGTGGTGCCGGGGTAGCTGTCGCCAAAGGCGATGTGGCAGGCAGCGTTCTCGTCAAACAGGGTGTTGTAGAACAGCTTGCCGCTGCGGTTGATGGGGCTGGAGGCGGGCACCAGTGCCACCTCACCAATGTGGCGTGCGCCCTCGTCGGTGTCCAGCAGCTGACCCAGCAGATCTGCGCCCTCGTCGGCGCCGTGCTCCACCACCTTGCCATCCTTGAAGGTGACGTGGAAATTCTTGATGAGCTGACCGTTAAAGACGTAAGGCTTTGTGCCGTAAACGATGCCGTCCACCTTATCCTTATGGGGCGCGGTGAACACCTCCTCGGTGGGGATGTTGGGCAGGAAGGGCACACCCTTCTCGTTTTTGCTGCCGGCGCTCTCCCACACCGCCTGTTCCGCCAGACCCACGGTCAGGTCGGTGCCGTTGGCGCTTTCAAAATGCACGCTTTCCAGATCCAGGGCGTTCATCTTTGCGCCCAGCTCGTTCAGGCGGTCCAGATGCTTCTGCCACTCCCCTACCGGGTCGCCGCCGGTCACACGGCAGGTATCAAAGATCAGCTTCCACTGTGCCTCAATGGCGGCGGCAGTGTCCAGCTCCGGGAACATCTTCTTTGCCCACGGCTCTGCGGGCAGGGCGGCGATGGACCACTGCACCCGGTCGTTCATGGTGTACTCCCGCCACGGCTGCATAAAGCTGCGGTTCGCGCTGTTCACCCGGCTGATCTTGGCACCGTCCAGCCCGGCAAACAGTTCCGGGTCGTCCGCGATGAGGTGCAGCACGCACACACTGCCCTCGCTCTCGGCGTAGTCCAGATAGCGGCGCAGCTGCCAGCCCTTGTGGTCGGTCAGGGCGTCCTCGCTGCCCAGCTCCATGCGGATGCGGGTAACGGCGTCATCCTGCCAGTTCACCTGCACGTCCCGCGCACCGGCCTCGTAGGCACTGCGCACGCACAGCCGTGCCAGCGGGGCACCCTCCAGCGGGCAGTTGATGATCAGGGTCTGCCCCGGCTGCGGGTTCACACCCACCCGGACGATAAAATCTGCATACTTCTGCAGCAATTCGTTAAAGTTTTCCACGTTAGAACCTCCTGTGGTGCATAGCCACCGTTGTTTTTTCTCAGTATACCGCGTTCCGGCGTTTCTGTCCACTATGGGCAGAGCTGCCGCTCACCCTTCTGATTTAAAAAAGGCGCGGGTCAGCTGCACCACCGTGCCGGAAAGCAGCAGCAATGCAATGAGGTTGGGAATGCTCATCAGGCCGTTGAAGGTGTCGGCGATGCTCCACAGCAGACCAAGGTCCATGGTAGCACCCAGAATGGCTACCAGAGCATACACCACAAAGAAGGGGCGCGCCACTTTGTTGCTCTTGCACAGGAACACCAGAAAGCGGGAGCCGTACAGACCCCAGCCGATGATGGTGGAAAAGGCAAAGCAGCACAGCGCCACAGCGGTAAAAATGGACGCCCAGCCGCCGTAGGTGGTGGTAAAGCCGGAGATGGTCAGCTCAGCACCCGCCGCTGCGCCGTAGCTGACCTGGGTGCCGCTGCACAGGATGACCAGCGCGGTCAGGGTGCAGATGACGATGGTATCGGCAAACACCTCAAAAATACCGAACATGCCCTGCTTGACCGGCTTTTTGGTGTCGGCGCAGGCATGGGCGATAGAACCGGTGCCAAGACCGGCCTCGTTGGAAAAGATGCCGCGGGAAACGCCCTTTTGCATACTGACAAACAGACTGCCGATGGTGCCGCCGGTAAAGGCAGCGGGGTTGAACGCACCCGCCACGATGGATTCCAGCACATAGGGCAGGCGGGAGAAGTTGAGCACCACCACGCCCACCGACAGCACAATATAGAACAGTGCCATAAAGGGCACCAGCTTCTCGCTTACGCTGCCAATGCGCTTGATGCCGCCCAGCAGCACCAGCGCCACCAGCACCGCCACAAGGATGCCCACGATGAGGTTGAGGGTGGGCAGAAAGCTGCCGCCCACCAGCCCGTATTCCAGCAGGGCGGTATCCACTGCTGCCACGATGGTATTCACCTGCGTTGCGTTGCCGGTACCGAACACGGTCAGCACGCCGAACAGCGCGTACAGCACGGCCAGAAACTGCCAGCGGCGGCCAAGGCCGTTTTTAATATAGTACATCGGGCCGCCCACCCACTCGCCGGTGTCGCTGCGCTCCCGGAAATGCACGGCCAGCGTCACCTCGGCAAACTTGGTGCACATCCCCAGCAGCGCAGAGCACCACATCCAGAACACGGCACCCGGGCCGCCGATGGCGATAGCGCCCGCCACACCGGCAATGTTGCCGGTGCCCACCGTGCCCGCCAGCGCGGTGCACACCGCCTGAAAGGGGGTCATGGCACCGTCCGAAGCATCCCGCTTGCGGAACATCCGGCCCACGGTGGTGCGGATGGCGTAGGGGAATTTGCGGATCTGCAAAAAGCCCGTGCGGACACTGAGCAGCAGCCCCACGCCAATGATGCATACCATGGCGGGGATGCCCCAGATAAAGCTGTTCACCGCCTGATTGACGGCGGCAATGGTCTCGATCATATACTTCCACATCCTCTGTAATATCTTGCGCACTGACAGTTTTTGTCAAAACACGAAAATTATTTTACCGTACTTTTCCCGTAGTGTCAATGAAAAATAGGGACGTTATGAAACGCCCCTATCAGAAATTCTTATTTTTTATGTGTGACCGCCCGGCGGTAGACGATATCGGAGACCACCGCCGCCAGCACCTCGGTAAGCCAAAAGGCGTGCCATGCGCCGTCTGCGCCCAGCCAGTTACACAGCAGCGCAGCCAGCGGCATGATGAAAACGACATACCGGCACAGGGCGATGACCAGCGATTCTGCGCCCTTGCCCAGCCCCTCCAGTGCACCGGAGACGGTGGTGGAGACTGCCGAGATGACAAAGCCGATGCTGATGATGCGCAGAGCGGTCTGCCCGGCGGCGATGGTCTGGGGATTCTGGGTGAACAGTCCCATCAGCTGCCCGGAAGCAACCTGACAGATGACAGTGCCCGCCGCCATGATGGCAGCGCTCATGAGCAGGGTCAGCTGGAACAGCTTTTTCACCCGGGCGTACTCCCGCGCGCCGTAGTTGTAGCCAATAAGGGGGCGCATGCCCTGCACGAAGCCGTTGGCGGGCAGGTACAAAAAGGTCTGCAATTTATAGTAGATGCCCAGCACCACCACATAGCTCTCGGAGAAGGCCGCCAGCAGGCCGTTGAGGAAGGTGACCAGCAGGGAGGGCAGGGCCAGATTCAGGATGGCAGGCACACCGATGGCGTAGAGACGGCCTTCGAGAGAGAGGTCGGGCCGCAGGGCCTTCCGGCGCAGATGGACGGGCGACTCGGTGGTGCTGTAGACCACGAGGTAGATGACGAGAGTGGCGGCCTGTCCGATGCCGGTAGCCAGCGCCGCACCGGCAATGCCCATTTTGGGGAACGGGCCGATGCCGAAAATCAGCAGCGGGTCCAGAATGATGTTGCAGACCGAGCCGCCCATCAGGCCGATCATCGTAATGTTCATCCGGCCCACCGCCTGAAAGATCTTCTCAAACGCCATGGCGGCCATGATGACGACGGCAAACATAAAGGCAACGCGGGAGTAGGTCACGCCCATGGCAATGACGGTCTCGTCGCTGGTGAAGGAGCGCAGGAACCGCGGCATGATGGCGGTGCAGACGATGGAAATCACGACGCCGTGGATCAGCGAAAGCACCATGCCGTGGGTGGCGGCCATGTCAGCCTTTTCTTTGTTGCCTGCACCGAGATGCAGCGAGATCAGCGCGGCAATGCCGATGCTGAAGCCGATGGCAATCGCGTTGATGAGGTTCTGCACCGGGTAGACGAGGGACAGCGCAGTCATGGCTTCCTCACTGATGCGGGCGACAAAGAGGCTGTCCACGATGTTGTACAGTGCATTGACCAGCATCGAAACGACCATGGGCAGGGCCATTGAGGTCAGCAGCGGAAAAATCGGCTTTTCTTTCATGAAGGTATCGTTCATGGGCTCCTCCTTTTGACACAACAAAAACCACACAACGCTTTCCCGGAAAGAAAGCGCTGTGTGGCGAAAAGTAGTATCAGAACTGTAAAAATCCACACCTTGTTTTAGGTGTTCTTATTATACAAACCAGCGCGGAATTTGTCAAGCCGCTTGCAACAGCTGCGCAAAAACGGTACAATAAAGACAAAAATCGTATTGCGAGGGAAAAGACATGAAAAAGCTATTGGTCTCCGGCGCAGGCGGCTTTGTGGGGGCACGCATCATGACCCAGCTGGCGGGGCGGTACGAGCTGTGCGCCTTCCCCAAAGGAATGCTGACCGCAGCGGATGAGCAGACCGTGGCCGACTGGGTGCGGCGCGAGCAGCCGG
>OHBJ01002354.1_pt1 | contig 12766 bp, 10 predicted proteins | sample 1577241 | NCBI WGS metagenome assembly OHBJ01 (sample SAMEA3541594, study PRJEB24748) | human gut metagenome | biome: human gut; feature: human-associated habitat; material: faeces | place: China | collected 2012
CATATTTTCGATTATCTCCCTTGTATTTTCAATTTACTGCGGGAACTTTTTTACCGCACGAAAAAAATATTTTTTTTCGCACGAACCAAAATAAAAAAGAAACCTTTCGCTACCGGTTTTCCGCAGAATCGTTTTATCTACCTCCGAAGTCTCTGTAATCCCGCTTAAGTTAATGTTCGTTAAAACGGGGGGGTATTCTCTTTTGTTTTATTTTTGCAAAATCTCTATAAAAATTACTTTTATCATTTTTCACAAACATTCAAACACCTATCGGAACAACAACAAAAAACCAATTAATATTCATTTTATGAAACCAACAATCACTTTACTTCTCAATCTCAGCATGTTTGCAATCCTTGTGAGTAGCTGCGGCCCACGTAATATAAACGATTTGAAAAACGTAGAAATATCGCCCCTGAAGTGTCAAGAAGAAACACGTTATCAAGGAATACACGACAAAGGCACCGATCTCTACGGTCTGGCAACTTTAGAGGGCGACATCATATTGCAACCAAAATATACCAAGATAATAACCATGTTCAACTCGGCAGAACCGGAAAAAGACATGAATATCGTACAAAATACTGAGGGGAAAATGGGTGCATACAGTTCGTCGGGCAAAAAATTAATCGATGAAAAATATGAATCGGTAGAATATCAGAAATACACTTCAAAGACCGACTCTCTTGAAGGATTCTTAATAGTCAAAAAGCAACAGCGCAACTATGAATACGAAGTGGGGCCGGAAGGCAAATCGAAAAAAATCGTTGACGACGAATACGATTTCCTCTATGGCTTTACTACTTTAGAGGGCAAAGAACTCGTTCCCTGCAAATTCAAACGCTTCGACTATTGCGGCAAAGGTTACTTCAAAGTAGAAACCCCAAGTGATAAAAATTTCAATACATATTACGGGTTATATAAAAACGGCGACGATATCATTCCCTGCAAATACCATTCTATGAGCGTGAGCGGATATGCAAACGGCGCTGTCGCAACAATAAGCAACGAAAAAGGAATCGAAAAGCTCGACGAACGCTTCCTCTTTGACCTTGAAAACAAATGCAAGAAAACGAAATTCCACGAAAAAGCCTATGCGACCGACAACTACGTGAAGTCGAAAGACCGTTTCAACGGAGTGTACAGCTGCGCAATATACGATTTCTCGGGCTACGCTATAATAAACTACGGAAAATACTCCGACATCGACGAGGTGGACGGCATCTTTTTATGCACCCCCCTCGGAAAACGCCAGACACTAATAATAGACGCAGCCGTTACGGGACGGGATATTTTCAACGAGGAAAGCATTATCATTAAATACACAGACGGCATATTCGTGGGCGAAAACGTGAGGAACGGCCGCAAAGGCGTTATCGACAAGAACGGAAAATGGTACGTCCCATGCCGTTATCTCGGTATAAAAGTAAAAGACGGAAAGATAGAAGCCTATCCCGGCGGGCCCGATGTAGAAGAATACGCTATTCCCGACTGACAAAACACACAATTCATACTTGACCGTAGGAAACTGACAGGTTTTTCAGTTTCCTACGGCTTTTTTGTCACACTCCTTCCGGAACAAAGAAAAATTATCTCTGAGATATTTTAAAATATGTCTGAGATAATTTAAAATACCTCAGACATATTTTTTCGCCACGGCGAAAGCCTTTCAGAAAATACAAACAAAGCGCGCACACCTGGCGGGGCAGCAAAGCCATTTTGCGTTGACACCGCGTTTTTGACGCCGCAAACATTAAAGAAACGCCGTTACTGCACCGTATTGAAACTTTTACGCTAAATTTGCGTAGTGAACGAACATAAACGTCAGAAACGCATTTACACCATGAGCCTTACAAGCATTGCGCGCCCGTTCTTCATGCCTCGCGTAAAAGCCATAGAAAAATACGCAAACTCGGCCGAACAGATACAACGCCGCGTTCTGCACCGTCTTCTTAAACGCGCCAGCCTCACAGAATGGGGAGAAAAATACGGATACGCCGGCATGGACGGCTACGAAGCCTTCGCCGCAGCAGTTCCGGTAAACACCTACGAAGAAACCAAAGAATACATCGACAGAATGCGCCACGGAGAAGCCGACGTACTATGGCCGGGGCGCGTGCGTTGGTACGCCAAATCATCAGGAACGACCAACGACAAAAGCAAATTCATACCCGTGAGCCGCGAAGGCCTGCAACGCATACACTACGCCGGCGGGCGCGACGCAGTGGCGCTCTACTTGCGCAACAATCCCAAAAGCCGGATATTCGACGGGCGCACGCTGATTCTCGGCGGCAGCCACGCCCCGAACTACAACCTTCCGCACAGTCTGGTGGGCGACCTCAGCGCAATACTCATAGAGAACATCAACCCGATTGTCAACCTTTTGCGCGTACCGTGCAAACAAACCGCGCTGCTCTCCGACTTCGAAACCAAACGCGACCGCATTGCCCACGAAGCCGCAGGAAAAAACGTAAGCAACATCAGCGGCGTTCCCTCGTGGATGTTATCGGTGATAAACCGCACGCTCGAAGTGTCGGGAAAATCTTATCTCGACGAAGTGTGGCCCGACCTTGAAGTATTTTTCCACGGCGGCGTGGCCTTCACTCCCTATCGTCAACGGTACAACCAGCTGATACGCAATCCCGAAATGCATTACATGGAAACATACAATGCGAGCGAGGGATTTTTCGGCCTGCAAGACGACCCCGGCGACCCCGCAATGCTCCTCATGCTCGACTACGACGTATTCTACGAGTTCATTCCGCTCGAAGAACTGGAATCGCCCGACGCCAAAGCCATACCTCTGTGGCAGGTGGAGCAGGGAAAGAACTACGCCCTGCTTATATCGACCTCGTGCGGGCTTTGGCGATACATGATAGGCGATACCGTGAAGTTTACATCGGTAAACCCGTACAAATTCATAATAAGCGGCAGAACCAAAAGCTTTATCAACGCCTTCGGCGAAGAACTTATGGTGGACAACGCCGAAAAAGGGCTCGAAAAAGCCTGCAAGGAAACCGGCGCACAAGTATCCGAATACACCGCCGCGCCCGTGTTCATGGACAACAACGGGAAATGCCGCCACCAATGGCTCATAGAATTCTCGGAACGCCCCGACAACATCGTGAAATTCGCCGATACGCTCGACAAAGCGCTGCAGGAAATAAATTCCGACTACGAAGCGAAACGATTTAAGGACATCACACTGCAGAAACTCGAAATCGTAGAAGCGAAAAAAGGACTCTTCGACGAATGGCTGCGCTCGAAAGGAAAACTCGGCGGCCAGTACAAAGTGCCGCGACTGAACAACTCGCGAAACATAATCGAAGAAATACTCGAACTCAACAAATAAATGCCAGCAACTCTGTAATACCGGCTACCGAAAGCAACACGCAACCGATGACAACCCGCAAGACAGTAAATATTCTCATCGTCCTCACCGCATTGTTGTACGCATTTTCGTGCGCAAACCCCGGAAAACCCGACGGAGGCCCCTACGACGAAACTCCGCCGCAGGTAATAGGAACTTCTCCCGCCGAATATTCGGTAAACAACCAGCAAAAACGGATAACACTGCTGTTCGACGAATACATCCGCATGAACAACGCGGCTGAAAAGGTTGTAATCTCGCCGCCGCAGCTCGACCAGCCCGAAATACGCTCTTCGGGACGGAAAATACACATCGAACTGCGCGACTCGTTGCGGCCGAACACCACTTATACTATCGACTTCGGCGACGCGATAGAGGACAACAACGAAGGGAACCCTATGGAAAACTACGCGTTCGTCTTCTCTACCGGCGAAAGCATTGACACACTTGAAGTGTCGGGAAAAGTGCTCGACGCCTCAAACCTCGAACCCGTAAAAGGCATTCTCGTAGGCCTGCACTCAAACCTCGAAGACTCGGCGTTCACCACAACTCCTCTCGAACACATCGGAAGAACCGACGGAACAGGACATTTCGTAATAAAAGGGCTCGCCCCTGGAAAATATCGGATTTACGCACTCAACGATGCCGAGAACGACTACATTTTCAGGCAAAAGAGCGAAGCTATCGCATTTACAAAAGAAATTATCGTGCCTACGTGCGAACCCGCCGTGCGGCAAGACACCACATGGATTGACTCTGTTCACATCGACTCGATAAAAGACGTGGCCTACACGCGGTTCATGCCCGACAACATCGTTCTGCGCTCGTTTACGGAAAAACAAACCGAGCGCCACCTCATTAAATCCGAGCGCAAAGACCCTTATTCGTTCACCACTTACTACACTGCTCCTTCGCCGCATGTTCCCGAAATAAAAGGATTGAACTTCAATGCCGACAATGCCTTTGTAATTCAGTCGAGCAGCGGCAACGACACGATAACTTACTGGGTGCGCGACACGGCAACCGTTGCAAAAGACACGCTCGAGCTTGAAATAACCTACGAAGAGACAAACGATTCGACCGGAGTGAACGAAATGCGCACCGACACGCTCGAACTAATCTCACGCACGCCTTACGAGCGCATAAAGAAAGCCCGCGAGGAAGCTATGGAGAAGTGGAACAAACAACGCGAGCGTGCTGCGAAGCGCGGCAAGCGTTTCAGTGAGCGCCAGCCGCGACAATGGATTCGCATGCGCTATTCCGCGAACAGCAAAATGGCTCCCACCGACAATCTCCACATCATTATGAACGAGCCTATCGAAAACATCGACACAGCCCGCATACATTTAATGCTTGCTATCGATTCTTTGTGGGAAGAAAAGCCTTTCTTAATCGAGCGCGACAGCAACAATCTGCTCGGCTACACCATTTTCGGAGAATGGCGCCCCGACCAGAAATACAGGCTCCTGGTAGATTCTGCGGCTTTCACGGGCATTTACGGCAACAACAACCTTAAACTCGAAATGAACTTCGCCGTGCCACCTCTCGACACATACGCCTCGCTTTTTGTCACTCTCAGCAATTACGACAACGGACAAGCCTATGTGCAGCTGCTTAACGGTTCGGACAAACCGGTACGAACGGTAAAAGCCGAGGGAGATCACGCCGATTTCTTCTACCTGATGCCGGGAAATTACTATTTGCGCATGTTCGTAGACCAGAACGGGAACGGCGAATGGGATACAGGATTATACTCCGAGGAGCGGCAGCCGGAACCGCTTTACTATTATCCCGACGTGATAGAACTGCGCGCGCAGTGGGATACCGAACTGCCGTGGAATGTACGCTCCACGCCGCTCGAAAAACAGAAACCCGACCGCATAACGCGCCAGAAAGCCGACAGGAAAAAGACCATACAAAACCGCAATGCTCAAAGAGAGCTAAACAAACGGAAACGAAGATGAGAAAACTGTTCTTTACGATTCTTACAGCATTAGCCGCGGCGGTTGCCTCGGCCCAATGCCCTGCCAAAAACGAGGCATTCAAAAGCGGCGAGACGCTGATGTACGACATGTACTTCAACTGGAAATTCGTATGGCTCAAGGCCGGCACAGCATCGCTCACAATAAACAGCACATCCTACCAGGGCAAAGACGCATACCGCACACGGCTCATCACCAGAGGCTCCAAGAAAGCCGACAAGTTCTTTATCATGCGCGACACGGTGACGAGCTATGTGACCCACGACATGGTGCCGTTATACTACAAGAAAGCGGCAAACGAAGGCGGCCAATACCGCACCGACGAGGTTTGGTACAGCTATTCCAACGGAAAAAGCAACGTAAAACAGCGCCACCGCAACCGTAAAGGCAACATAAGCACCAAAAGCGAAAGCCGCGAAACATGTATATTCGACATGCTGAGCATTATGTTGCAAGCACGCTCCATGAATGTCGACAACATGACGAAAGGCTACCGGTATCATTTCCAGATGACCGACGGCGGAAAGACCCAGGACGAAGTTCTCGTGTTCCGCGGCCGCTCCACGTTCCAAATAGAGAACACATCGGTGAAATACCGCTGCCTTGTATTTTCGTACGTCGAGAAAGACGACAAGGGTAAAGAAAAAGAAGTGGTGACCTTCTACGTAACCGACGACAAGAACCGCCTGCCGGTACGCCTCGACCTTTATCTGAAGTTCGGAACAGCCAAAGCATTCCTCACCGGCGCGAGCAACATACGCAATCCGCAGACGGCAAAAATATCCGTACAGAAAAAACAGTGACCCTCGCAGACAGCAAAACAAAATGCGGCATGTTTCATTAACATGCCGCATTTTGTTTTATATATTCCTCCGAAAACCCGAGCACACAGGCACGCCGTCCGGCTTTCTCGGCAAAACTATCAAAGCTGCCCGCTCTCCACCATGCGCACCACGCGCTCGGTGTATTTGTCGTCGCCGTCGGGATCGTAATCTTTCTTCAGACTGTTGCCGAAAAGGCCTGCGAAAAACTGGTAATAGCCCGCCTTGAACGGCCCCAGAAACGCCTGCACCACCTCATACGAGCTCTGGTTGCATTCGCGGAATATCAGCTTCACCAGCAGCTTGCCCTGCGAAAAAGTAAGCTTCTTCACAACCGGCTTGTACTGCTGCTTTATGCCCTTCTCCACGAGCGCCATGTGCGCGTCACGCGCTTTCTTGTCGGGCAGCGTTTCGAGAAACTCGCTCGTCTCGATAAGCGTTTCGCGCGCCAGCTTGGCATAAGGCAGAACTATCTTAACGTTATTGACAAGACGGTTAAAACGGTCTTCCTGCCGTTTGTTTTTAAACTTCATTGGCGGATACTTGTAAAGTGTAGGTGTAGTGATACTGGGAATGCTGTCTCCTTTGTAAAAAGCCTTTCCCACCTGCACATACAGCGCCATAGGCGGAACCTCGACGCCGTCTTCATTGTCCTGGGCCGACACACCAGTCGCCACACAGGAAGTAAGAGCCAAAAGTAAAAAAAGCCTCACTTTCATTTCGGGACAAATATAGCAAAAGGCGAGCGCAGAGCAAAATGAGTAAGCTCATTTTCTATGCCGAGCCGCAATCTATATTGCAGCACAGCTGAAATATTACACAAAAGGCGAGAGCAGAACAAAATGATTTTAATGTCTTTAACGACCTTAAAGCCGTTAAATCGTTAAAGACCCTAATCCGATTTGTTTTCGCAGACAAAAACAGACATTTGTAATGCTTTGATTTTCAACGCTCCTAAATATGGCAAAAAATATGTCTGAGATATTTTAAATTATCTCAGACATATTTTGAATTATCTCCCTTGTATTTTCAATTTGCTGCGGGAGCAAAAATTCATGTAAAAACAAAATCCATACACCAAGACACATAAAAATTCCGTTTCGCAATACACAGCACACAACAATAGGGAAACGCAATTATATAAGCCTCCTGTTTTGAAATAACGGCGGAAAAGCGTAACTTTGGCAGCACATACAACATCTGTTACACCTTAATCCTAAAAATACGTCCCGTGGCGCATATTCTGGCAATACGACTTTCCGCTCTTGGAGATGTGGCCATGTCCGTTCCCGTAATCCATTCGCTTGCCATAAACTATCCCAATGACGAGATAACGGTTGTTTCGCGTCAGAAGTGGAGCGCGCTATTCCGCGAAATGCCGGGTAACGTGCGTTTTTTCGGCATCGACCCCGACGACTACTCCGGCCTGCGCGGGCTTGAACGGCTCTTCCGCGAACTGAGAGACGAGAATTTCGACTGTGTGGCCGACCTTCACGACGTTCTGCGCACCAAATACCTCAGACTGCGTTTCCGCATGAAGCACGTACCGGTGGCCGCAATACAAAAGGGACGCCGCGAAAAAGAAGAACTCACCCGCAGAAGAAACAAGATAATAAGGCAGCTGAAAACCTCGACAGAACGATATGCCGACGTATTCGCACGGTTGGGATACCCCGTGAAACTATGCTTCACCTCGCTTTTCAACAACGAAAAGGGCGACGTGGGCACACTTGCCGAAACAATAGGCTCTAAAAACGAGGACGTATGGATAGGAATCGCTCCCTTTGCACAGCATAAAGGCAAGATCTATCCGCCCGAACTTACAGAACGCGTAATTTCAATACTGTGCAAACAACCCAAGCGACGGATATTCATATTCGGCGGCGGAGAAGAAGAAAAACGAATCGCCGAGGAATGGGCGCAGCACTACCCCACCGTAACTTCCGTAATAGGCCGCGGACGCATGGAAGACGAACTCGGCGCACTGAGCCGCATGGACGTGGTTCTGTCTATGGACTCGGCCAACATGCACCTGGCATCGATAGCCGGCGTGCCCGTCGTTTCGATATGGGGCGCCACACATCCCTATGCCGGCTTTGCAGGGTGGGGACAGAAGCCATCGACATTCGTTCAAACCGACATAGAATGCCGCCCGTGCTCGGTGTATGGCAATAAGCCGTGCTTCAGAGGCGACTACGCCTGCCTCACGAGAATAAATCCCGACACCGTCGCCGAAGAAATAGAATCTGCAATAGAAACACGCAAACTCAACGATACAAGATGAATGAATTTTGGTATCAGCTGCGGCGCGGAGCAATCTACGCCGTATCTTTGTTGCCCTTCAGTACACTCTACGCCATAAGCGACGCACTATATCCCATTGTTTTCCACATTGTACGCTACCGACGCCGCATAGTAGAGAAAAACCTGCGCAACTCCTTTCCCGAAATGAGCGACGCCGAGCGGTACGACGTAGAAAAACGTTTTTACCGTTCGTTCTGCGACTCGACCGTGGAAATGTTCAAGCTCCTTTCCATATCCCGCGACGAACTCATGCAGCATATGACTTTCAGCGGCATTGACGATGTGAACAAATCGCTCGAAACACATCCGCAGTGCTTTCTCTATCTCGGCCATTTCTGCAACTGGGAATGGATTTCCTCCATGCCGCTATGGTTCCGGCCCGATGTGCTCGGCACACAACTTTATCATCCAATGCACAGCAAGTTCTTCAACCGTCTGTTCCTGGAAATGCGCACACGTTTCGGAGCCGAGAACATCCGCAAGACCGAAGCCCTGCGCCGGCTGCTCACACTAAAGGCCGAAAAAAGGAAAACCGTGGTGGGATTCATTTCCGACCAGACGCCGCGCTGGGTAAACATACACGATTGGGTGACTTTCATGAACCAGGACACTCCCGTTTATACCGGCACCGAACGCATTGCCAAGAAAATAGGCGCGGCAGTGTTCTTTGCCAACGTAGAATGCCTCAGTCGAGGGCATTATCATTGCAGCCTCGAACTTATGACGAACGATGTCGGTTCCTATCCCGACTACAAGCTGACTGAAGAATACATGGCGCGCCTCGAGCAGATGATACGACGCCGCCCCGAAAGCTGGCTATGGACACACAACCGCTGGAAACGCAGCCGCACAAACGCGCCTCAGACGGAAGACCGGCACAATATACAGGCCACACCGGCCGGAAGCACCGGAACATCAGACAAACCGATATAAATTACATACATCGTGAAAACAATAAAACTCCTTACACTTATCGCAGCAGCCGCAATGGTATTCCACACCGCCGCAGCGCAGCAGGAAAAGAAAGACTGGGCTCAATACGGACGCTACGCCCAGGCAAACGCAGAGCTCAAGGAAGCACCGAAAGCCGTATTCATGGGAAACTCCATAACCGACGGCTGGCCAGGCGGAAGTCCCGAATTCTGGAAAGAACATCCCGACTTTGCCGGACGCGGAATAGGCGGACAAACATCGCTCGAGATGCTGTGCCGTTTCCGCCAGGACGTTATAAACCTTCACCCGAAAGTGGTATGCATTCTTGCCGGCACAAACGACATAGCCGAGAACGACGGATACATCGCTCCCGAAAACATACTGGGAAACATTGTTTCAATGGTGGAACTGGCGCGGGTTAACAAAATAAAAGTGGCCGTATGCTCGGTACTTCCCTGCGACATATACCTGTGGAGGCAAGAAATAAAGCCGGCCGAAAAGATAAAGAAGCTCAACAGCATGCTGAAAAACTACGTGGACAACAAAAAAGACAAGAACGTGGTTTATGTGGATTACTACTCCGTGCTCGACAACGGCAAAGGCGGAATAATACCCGAATACACCTCCGACCACTGCCACCTCACTCCTGCCGGATATAAAAAGTTGGAAGCTGTAATCGTGCCGGTGATAAACAAACTCGCAAAATAGGCGCCGGAAAATACAAAACCGCAACATAAGAAAAAGCATGTCCGGAACATTCCGGAACAAGAATGACACAATCAATATTGTGTCATTCTTGTTTTTGCGGCAGTATTTTGCCGGAGGAGTTTGCAGACAAAAACGGTCACCTGGCAAGCACTTGAAAACCAGCACGTGTATATGTAGCAAAAAATATGTCTGAGATAATTCAAAATATCTCAGACATATTTTCGATTATCTCCCTTGTATTTTCAATTATCTGCGGGAAGTTTTTTACCACGAAAAAAAATTATTTTTTTTCGAGCAAGGCAGATTTTATACACAGCCTTTACCATATGATTTTCTACGGAACCATTCAGGTTTGTATCACACTAACTTTATATCAAGACAAAGCGAGCTGTATATTATTTCAGGCAAAAACAGCAGACTGCCGGATTTTTTTGCTAATTTTGAACGCAATTTTTACAATTTATATCAAAATAAACTGAAAATATTATGAACTATAGCACTTTTATCAAAAGTGTCGGAATTGCAACAGCACTTTTCGGAATATCCCTGTCATGCGCGGCACAAGTTACCGTACAGAAAGGAAAAGTTACGCTCGACTTCGGCTCTAAGGTGAAACAGTCCGGCGGAAAATACGTCGTAACCCGTGCGAACGGCCGTTTCGGCAACTACAAAGTAATCGGAAAAAGTTCCGGAACCGTATTCACCGACAAGAAAGCCGTCGACAATCCATACGATTACTACTACCGCATTCTCACCGCAAAGGGCGACACCGTCGCACTGATGAGCGCCGAAATAGATCTCTTCGGAGAAAACGTTATCATCTACAGCCCCACCGACAACATGCAGGCCGTAGGCCGGAACATCAACAACATACACGCCAGGATGTTCCGCGCCGAAATGAGTCCCGAACGCTACGCAATGCTGTTCAAGCCGGGCGACTATACGGCCGCAGGCCTGCTCAAGATTCCCTTCTACGTCCACATGGCCGGCCTCGGCAAGACACCCTACGAGGTGAAGCTCGACAACATACACACCCCGCCGCATCTTAACCGCGACAACGGCACCTGCACCTTCTGGCGCTCGCTGGAGAATTTCTCTGTCGTAGGCCCCGAGTCGTACGATCACGAAGAAATGTTCAACTGGGCCGTATCTCAGGCAGCACCCATGCGCCGCGTATACTCGCAACGCACCGTACGCTACCAATGGAAGAACGGCTGGGTGAGCGGCGGTTTCACGGCCGACTGCGTATTCGACGCACCTGTCGGTTCCGACGGCCAGCAGCAGTGGTACACGCGCAACAGTTTCCTCAACAAGGGGCGCGGCCGCTTTGCCGAAGGTGCATACAACTTTGTATTCAACGGTGTGGAGCTCGGCGACGAGGCCGACAAGCCGAGCTATCTGAACGACGACTGGAACAAGGACAGCAATGTGACATTCGTGGCCGAAACACCGGCCGTGCGCGAAAAACCTTTCCTTTTCTTAGGCGACGACGGCCGCTACAAAGTATTCCGCCCCGCCATGCGCATTAATTCCAAAGGCGTGAGCTACACACATGAATCGATAGGCAAGGGGGAGACGCTCGACCTTCTCAACAGTTTCCATATCGTAAAGCCCGGCTCATCCTCTGCCTCCGAAATCAACGCCCAGCTCGCCGCAGGCAAGAACATCCTCTTTACCCCCGGCATGTATGAACTCTCAGAGCCGATACGGATTTCACGTCCGAACAGCATTGTAATGGGTATAGGCTGGGCCACGCTCATCCCCGGCGCAAATTGCAGGGAATCGGCCATTATCATCGACGATGTGGACGGCGTCGACGTGGCCTCGATACTGTTCGATGCCCACCATTCATCGCAGACACTGCTGCGCGCAGGCAACGGCAAATCGACCGTAAGCCACAAAGATAATCCCGTTGTACTAAGCGACCTGTTCTTCCGCATAGGCGGATTCATTGCCCAAAAAGTCCATGTAGACCGCGCCGTCGAAATAAACAGCAACGACGTGATAGGCGACCACTTCTGGATTTGGCGCGCCGACCACGGCGTGCGCGGCTCGGTGGGCTGGGGCATCAACACGGCCGACCACGGCCTTGTGGTCAACGGAAACAACACCATAATATACGGCCTTTTCAACGAACATTTCCAGAAGTATCAGACATTATGGAACGGCGAGAACGGACGCGTATACTTCTACCAGTGCGAAACGCCCTACGACGCTCCCAACCAGGAAGCGTTCATGAGCGAAAACGGCACACGGCCCGGCTATGCCGCCTATAAGGTAAACGACAACGTGAAGTCGCACAGCGCTTTCGGCATTGGAATCTACGACGTGCTTCACAACGACATTTGCCTTGAGAACTCAGTAGAAGTGCCCGACAATGCCGGAATCAGAATGCGCCACATAGTCAACACCTCCTTCATTCCCGGCCCAAAGAAAGGTTTCAACTATGTGATTAACGGCATGGAGACCAGCACCTACACCTACCCGCGACAGTACGTGGCACGGGTTCCGGAATTCAACGGTTCAAAATAACGCCATCCGGCAATGCCCTTCCGTCGGAATTTACAGACAAAAACGGTCACTCGCCAAGCACTTGATAATCAGCACGTGTATATATAGCAAAAAATATGTCTGAGATATTTTGAATT